>Ga0233420_10000842_pt1 | contig 12265 bp, 7 predicted proteins | sample Watercolumn_Mata_4_FD_183009 | JGI IMG/M metagenome (GOLD analysis project Ga0233420, IMG submission 183009) | Freshwater microbial communities from Lake Matano, South Sulawesi, Indonesia - Watercolumn_Matano_2014_102_MG | ecosystem: Environmental > Aquatic > Freshwater > Lake | place...
ACTAGCAAAGAATCACAAATTGCGCTTCAGGGAGGGAAGGTTTTGTCTGCTATCTCCGGGATCAAACCGGATTCTGTTGTGAAGGCGGCGACTGGTGCTGTTTCAAAAATTGGACAAGCGGCTGCTATGATTGGGAAGTCTGCGGCAGGTATGGGACAGGCGGCTGCAAATGTTGGTCAGACTTTGAGCCAAAGTGCTCAAACGGCTGCTTCGCATGTAAATAAAGCCGATGTCATCACTGACCCTCTCAAGAGAATGCAAGAAGGAATTTCTAAAAATATGCCAAAGGTTAAAAAGACTGTTTTTGAAAATCTTAAGAATATGTTTTTGATGAATACAGATACCGTGAAACCAGCAATTGAAAAAGTTGACCAGTCTGAAAAGATTAAAGAAGAGACCGGTGAAAGTATTCCAGTTACTCCCGTTGAAAGACAAAAATACATTGATGCTGAGCGACTTTTCCAAGATGGACTCGCGTCAATTAAGGATTTGATCGCGCCATCTTCAATGGAAATTAATTATGATTCGATTCGAATTGATGGGATGTACGCTCGAACCTTTTATGTTTATGCGTATCCGAGATATTTGAATACGAACTGGCTCGCGCCGGTTATAAATTTTGATGTTACGATGGATATTTCCCAATTTATTTATCCGATAGATTCGGGGAATATGATGAAGATTTTGAAGAAGAAAGTCGCGCAAATGCAGTCGAGTATGTCGATTGCCGCTGAAAAGGGCCAAGTAGCTGATCCGGCTCTTGAAACTGCTCTTGATGACGCGGAAACTTTGAGAAGGGAAATTCAAAAAGGAACTGAAAAGTTTTTCCAATTCGCTTTGTATTTTACCGTTTACGCTGAGGATGATAAAAAATTGGAGAAAATTTCGAAACAACTGGAGAGTTTGCTTGCAGGGAAATTGGTACTTACAAAAAGGTGCCAAGTTCAAGCTGAACATGGTTTTAATTCGACAATTCCACAATGTTTGGATGAGCTCGACACTGTTCGAAACATGAATACGTCGTCGCTTTCTACAACATTTCCGTTCACTTCGTCTGATTTGACTTCGAATGAAGGAATTTTGTATGGAATTAATAGGCACAACGACAGTTTGATCATTTTCGACAGGTTTAATTTGGAAAATGCGAACAGTGTTATCTTCGCTAAGTCCGGTGCCGGTAAATCTTATGCTGTGAAGCTTGAAATTTTGAGAATGATGATGCTTGGAACTGATGTGATCGTTATCGATCCTGAAAATGAATATGAGGCTTTGAGTCAGACTGTTTCCGGAACTTATCTTAAATTGAGTCTTAATAGCGATAGACGTATAAATCCTTTTGATTTGCCAAAACCTATTGAAGGGGATCAGGTGATGCCGGGGGATTTGGTCCGTTCATCTGTTATTAATCTGCATGGGTTGATGAAATTGATGCTTGGGGCGATGACGCCTGAGGAAGAGGGGCTTTTGGACAAGGCATTGATTGATGTTTACGCATTAAAAGGAATCACGATGGAGGTTACCGACCCTTCAACGTTCCAACCGCCTACAATGGAGGATCTTCACGATATTTTGTCATCAATGGAGGGTGCTTCGAGTTTGGCGAAAAGGTTGGAAAAATTTACGACAGGGTCATTCGGTGGAATTTTCAACAAACCCACAAATGTTGATTTGAGCGGTGGACTTATGGTGTTCTGCATTCGTGATTTGGAAGATGAGCTTCGTCCGATCGCTATGTATATTATATTGAATCATATTTGGAGTAAGGTCCGGAGTGAATTGAAAAAGAGAATTCTTGTTATTGATGAGGCGTGGACGATGATGCAGCATGAGGATAGTGCGAAATTCTTGTATGGATTGGTTAAGAGAGCCAGAAAATATTATTTGGGTGTTTCTACAATCACTCAGGATGTTGAGGATTTCGTTAAGAGTGCTCATGGCAAACCTATTATTACGAACTCTTCAATGCAAATATTATTGAAACAGGCGCCTGCGGCGATCGATATTTTGGCGCAGATGTTTAATCTGACGGAAGGGGAGAAGTATGTCCTATTAAATAGTGGTGTCGGGCAAGGATTGTTCTTTGCCGGAAATAAGCATGTGGCTATCCAAGTTATTGCCTCTTATATAGAGGATCAGATTGTTACTACGAATCCTGAGCAAATTTTGAGGGCGAGAAGTGATAATGCTCAATTTGAATCGGAAGATGAGAAAGGTAAGGTTGAGATTAGGGAGGAAAAAGTGGATTCCGGTTCTGCGGAGGTGGTTGCTGATGCTCCTTAAAACTCATTAATCGCTGTATTCAATTGAGTATCGTCTTTCCCTGTATTTGAAACAAATATATCGGCAACGAGTCCTTTTTTATTAATGTCTCTTTTTCTTGGGGTCAGCCATTTGGATATCGTCAATTTGAATACTGAATTATCTTTGTATTGGGTTAGCTCTTGGACTGTGCCTTTCCCAAATGATTGTTCTCCGACAAGTTTTGCTTTCCCGTAGTCTTGCAATGAACCTGCTAAAATTTCCGATGAGGAAGCTGATCCTTTATTTATTAATATTATAACTTTGAATGGCGCGAGGAGTCCCGAACCTGTTAAGTATTCTTTGTCTTTTCCCTGATATTTTGATTGGTATACTTCTTCGTTACCGTTGTTGTCTTGAAGTATGACTGCGGTTTTGTCTTCGGTGAAGAAGAATCCGTTGATATCGATTGCCGTGTCGAGATAACCTCCCGGATTATTTCTCAAATCCAACAGTATTCCGAGAACATTTTTGTCATTTTTTTGTTTGTCGCTTATTTGTTTTGCTGCATCCAAGAATTCTTTTAATGTATTTTCTCCGAACGTTACCATGTTTATATATGCGATGTAGCCATTTCTGTGTTTAAGGAATTCGAGCGTCACGGTTTTATTAACAATGAATCCTCTTGTGATTTTTATTTCCAAAGTTTGAGAATCGCGTTTTACCGTCAAAGTTACATCTGTTCCGGCTTTGCCTTTCATCATTTCTACTGCTTTGTCGATGGACATTCCTTCTGTGCTTATTCCATCGATTGCTGTAATTATGTCGGCCGGTTTGATTCCCGCTTTTTCAGCCGGAGAATCTTTAAATGGGCTTATGACAGTGATTTTGTTGTCTATCAATTCAACGGATATTCCGACTCCTTCGTATTCACTTTGGAGGACCGAAACGCTGCTTGTTTGGTCCGGAGTTGTGAAGACGGTATAAGGGTCTTTTAGTTCTCCGATAGCGCCCTTGATAGCGCCATAAAGCATCTTGGTCTCGTCAATTTCGCTTTTATAATAGTATTTGTCTTTGATGGTTCTCCAAACGTCCAGGAAAATATTGAAAGTTTCGTTGTCGATCTCTTTGGTGGGGGTAATGCTTGCGCTGTCGATTTTGATTGTTAAGGTATTACTTTTGGAATGTTGGCTTATTTGGTAAAGCATATTTGCCAATTCTGCTTTTGTGATTGTTTTGTTGGCTCGAGCGAGTGTTGGTTTATCACTTTCGATTATTCCTATTTCGTATGCCTTGAATGCATAAGGGGCGAATGGTCCACTCGCGGAAAGGTCTGTGAATGGAAATCTTTTCTTGTCGAAAAGCTTATTTACGCCGATTCCAAGAGTGTCGAAAAGTTGCATGATGACTTCTCTTTTCTTCATTTTTTTGTCGATTCCTAAATTCGTGTTGGTTGATGATGGATTTAATATTCCCAGATTGATTGCTGTCTGAATGTATTTTGAATACCATGCGCTGTTATTGGTGTCTTTGTATGGGAGTTTTATTTTGCTTTGGTCCGTTATGATTGGGGTTTTTGCGTATTGGAGTAGCATTGAATAGAAATCGAGAGGGGTTACCTCTTTGTCCGGTTGAAATTTACTGTCGCTTGAATTTAAGCTTGTCGTATCCGTGCTTGGCAAAAGGCCTTTTTCTTCGAGATATTCTATCTGTTTATAGTATTTATTTGTGGAAGGAACGTCTGAGAAGGCGATTTCGGGATTGGTGATGGTAGTTGTGGCGTCTGAGTATGCAGCTTTTGCATCTGAAAAAGCGAAAGCTGTATTTGAAAACAATGCAATTCCGATAATTGCAGAGATAGTCGGTTTAACAATACTTTTTGTCTTTTCGAAAAGATTTTTCATAGAAATTAAGGTAAAAATGTAATGAGGACGGGCTGTATTGTACTTGTTGTTTTTTGCGAATGCAAATTTGTGTACCGCTGTGTTTTTGGCTTGGTTTTGTCTTTTTATCTATTGGTTTTATTTATGAATTTTGCTTTTTCTTTGTTTACTTTTTAAGGCTGTAAAACTTGCTCTTGTTTTCAAGCAAGCACCTGTGAAAAAAATTTACCCATGAGGTCGTGGAGGTTTTATATTTTTAATTAATGGATTTTCTTGTTCAGGACTTTTTTGAAATAGACCTGTTTCTTTGCGGAGTATGGTGCCTTTCGGGTATTTTGCTGATTTGTTTGTTTAATTTTTCTATTTAAGTACTTGCAGGGTGAAATGGAGGCTGGATTTATGTTGTTTTTTGGGATTTCCACGCGAATTTGTATCATTGTACTAGTACAATGATACAGAAGTTGGGGGATATGGATGTTTATGTTTGGATGTGGTGTTTTGAATTGGCCTTTTTGAGGGGTTTTTGTGTGTTTATGATAAAGATTTCAGTCTCTCTGTATTTTGTGCGTTTTGTGGCGTTTTTTGCCTTGCTTTTTTTGTGAATAAATATGGCTAAAATGAAAATGTAGTGCCCGAGGGATTCAGTTTTGGTCTGAAAATTTTGACGCAAACCTGCCAAAAATGAGCCGGCTGGAGTTTTGTATGGATAACTGATCAGAGGTTTACGGTTAAATGTGGGCGATGGTTTTAGAATCTGCCCCGAAGGGCGCAGCGTTGTTAATCCCCCCTTTTCGTGGTATAATATAGTGATTTGTTGGATGTGAATGTAGGTATAAATGACAAATATAAATGGCATTACAGGGTGAGGTTCAAAATCAGGTTTCTTTATCTAAAAATGTTTCCCAAACAGTTGCGAAAACGACTGAATCTGCTAAATCGACTTCTGCTTCCAGAATTTCAAGGGTAAAAACCTATATAAAATCTGTATTTTTTGCGATTTTGTGTATATGTATATTATTTGGAAATTTTTTGTGGGAAGAATCGACGACTGGATACGGAGTTTTCTCGACTGATAAGGTTACTTTCTTCAGTGATAAGGTTGAAATTCCGGGTTATGCTTATTTTGTCACTGATACGATTGCCATGAGCGGTGCCAATGTAACGTCTGATGAGAGTGGAACTGCGGTTTCTGATAGTGTAACCGCAGCTCCAGAAAATATCCTTAATTTGGTGGCTGAAAAAAATGATGAATATGTCTTTATCATGAAGGAGGGTAGAGTATGGGGAAATTTTGACAGGTCGGTTTCCAAGGTAAATATTCAGATTGGAGGAAAAATTGTTGTGATGCCCTCCTTTTCTGATTTTGGTTTAACTTATCAGAACGGGGTTGTGACTTTGGATAATTTTAAAGGGACTACTTACGTTGGATTTTTGGGTTCGGGAGGTTCAGGGGATGCTTCGGGGAATCTCGGTGCTGTGGGAAATTCTGATGGAACTGTTGGAAGTCCTGGCGGGACTGCTTGGAGTTCCGGTACTATTGGAGGAAATCTCAATGATGCTCTGACGGAGTACGACGATTCTTTCGATAATGTTTTGCTTGTCCCTTCTGGGATTGAAATAAAAATTCCGTTAAATAGGGTTGATAATCGTTTAACTCAGCTTCTTTATTCCAAATTGGCAAAGGAATTTTCTTATAGTGTCATTCCAGAAGGTAAGTATTCTGATGCATTTACCAAGAAAAACCTTGATGATAGTCTAAAATTTTCTGAGGGGATAAAAGAATTTCTGCGAGATGAATTTAGGGCATTTGTTAAAGACAATGCGAATTTGTCTTCGTCTGTTTCAGAGTGGCTTAGCAAGAACTTAACTGTTTTTGACAATAAAGTTGAGGAACGTTACGCGAAGAAACTCGATTCGTATCTTTACGAGGCTTTTTTGGCTGAAAATGTTTCGACGATGGAGGATTTGTTCGGCAAATTTTTGGCTTTGAAAAGCGAGTTGCCTCAATCGATGATTGATAACGGATATTATAAGAAATTTTTGGAAAAGGGAATTTCCAAAGGGTTTGTTTTTGGTTTTTCAGACAGTGAAGCCGGAGTTTTTGACTTTTTGGTAACCCAGGCTTGGGATTATTTTGACAAGTTTTATTTGGTGAATTTGGTGTTTGGTTCCCATGGGAATGATATTTATTTGAAGAAAAATGTCGGGACGATTTACGAATCGGTTTATAAATTGGTAGAGAAATTATTCGGGAAGTCCAACGAGGCTTCTTATAAGAGGTTTTTATCTTATTACAATCAGATTTTTGACAATTTGATTTTTAAATTTCCGGAGCTTTATAAATTGAAATATTTTGAGATGAAGAGCGCGGTTGAAAAGGAACTTTTTGGTCTTTACTATGCCGGCCAACTTAAAGATGAATTGAAACAAAGTTTTGTCAGCCAGAAGATAAGTTCTCTCCGAAGGCTTAAGTATTTCTTTTTCGATGAAAAAGTTGATATTTCCGATGCCAGAGAGGTTATGAAATACTTGATTGAAAGTATCAATGATTATATGCCTGCGAAAACTTCAAAAAATGCCGTGATTGGACTTTTTGAAGAGGAGTTAAAGGATATCGGGGATTTTTGGGGATATATAAATAATGCGGAATATTCAAAATCTTCGCTTTATGGAGAAACTCAGAGGGAGAGGTACGAAGTTTATTTGAAAGAAAAAGATCAAGTAACCACTATTTTGGATGTGCAGAGGGAGATCCTTGGAAGTGAAGTTATTGTTGAAGTGACGCCGGCGGATGTTACGGCCGAGATTAAAAAGAATTTCGAATCGGTTTCTGCGAAAGATGTGTTTGTTGAGGATATTACGGATGTCCATAAGAGGTTTGTGAAGGTCGCGGCTGTGATAAGCGGATATTCGTTTAATGCGGATTATGATCGCGAGTACGGATACGTTAAAAATATTTATGCGTATGGGCAAAAGTTGACTGACAGCAGTGTTAAACTTTCCATGATTTCTGATTTCTTGACCAAAAAATTGGCTTCTGTTGTTAATGAAGTCGCGTCCGATGCTGGGGTTCCGGCGGGTGGTGTTTCGACGGATGGAGAAAGTTCTCCGTCCGGCGATGGTTCTTCCGGTTCTGCAGGAAGCTCCAGTGGTAATAATACTGGTACGAATGCCCAGAAAATCGCGAAGACTATTATAGCTAAAGAAGTTTCGGAGGCAGGTTTCGTTGTCGCTATGGAGAATGTAGATATCATTGACCCGGTCAATGCCATTTATCGATTGAATGATATAGAAGTTTCAGGAACTTATTCCAGCGGAGGAGATATTTCTATTTCATTTGACTATTCTGCCAATGACGCGAATGTGAAGAATATTTTTGTTACAAAGGATGGGAATAGTACAAGTTTGACCGGAGAATTTCCATTGAAGGAATTGAAGCAGGTTGTGACGAGCGAGCATTATTAAAAAAGGCATTTGATTGGCGGAATATCTTGTGATAGAGTCTTGCTTGAAATTTTCAAGCATTTTTTAAGTTTTAATATTTATGGCGGATCAATCATCATACGGAGCGGACCAGATTCAGGTTTTGGAAGGTTTGTCCGCGGTTCGAAAAAGACCTGGAATGTACATTGGGACGACTGATGTTGCGGGGCTTCATCATTTGGTTTGGGAGATTGTCGATAATGCGATCGATGAATCGATGGCTGGTTTTTGTAATTATATTAAGGTTGTTATTCATAGGGATGGTGGGTTGAGTGTTGAGGATAATGGGCGTGGAATCCCTGTTGAGAAACATAAAAAAACTGGTAAATCTGCGCTTGAAACTGTTTTGACTGTCTTACATGCTGGTGGAAAGTTTGGTGAAGGCGGCGGGTACAAGGTTTCCGGTGGTCTTCATGGGGTTGGTATGTCAGTTGTAAACGCGCTTTCCGAAAGTTTGGTTGCTGAGGTTTATCGTGACGGGAACATTTATACTCAATCCTACAAAGTTGGTGATGCTGTAGCTGAAGTTAAGATTTCCGGGAAAACTGATAAAACGGGTACGAAAATTCTTTTTTATCCCGATGAGGATGTTTTCGATTCGATTGTATTTAATTTTACGACAATTATTAATAGGATGCGCCAGCAGGCGTATTTGACGAAAGGTGTGACAATTGAAGTTGTTGATGAGCGTGATGACAATAAATGCAAATTCTATTTTGAGGGAGGAATTAAATCTTATGTTCGACATTTGAATAAAGGAAAAGAGGTTATTGGTGATGTTGTTGATATTGACAGTGAGGTGCCTGAAGGACGTGTTGAAATTGCTCTTCAATACAACAATTCGTTTCAGGATCAGATTTATTCTTTTGCAAATAATATTCATACGACTGAAGGTGGTATGCATGTGACCGGGTTTAGATCAGCTTTGACTAGAACGATTAATTTTTATGCCAGAAAGAACGAACTTTTGAAGGAAAAAGATGAGAATTTGAGTGCCGATGATGTTCGTGAAGGATTGACTGCGATTATTTCTGTGAAGCTAAAAGATCCTCAATTTGAGGGGCAGACGAAGAGTAAACTGGGGAATGCTGAGATGAGGACCGCTGTTGAGAGTGTTTTTAATGACGCTTTTGCGGAGTATATGGAGGAGCATCCGAATGATGCGAGAGGTATTTTTGGAAAATGTCATTTGGCGGCGCGAGCTAGATTAGCCGCTAGGGCTGCGAGAGATACTGTAATTAGAAAAGGTATTTTGGAGGGGATGACGCTTCCTGGGAAGCTTGCCGATTGTTCGAGCAGGAGTCCGGAGGAGAGTGAATTATTCATTGTTGAGGGAGATAGTGCTGGTGGCTCTGCGAAGCAGGGACGAAACCGTGAGCATCAGGCTATTTTGCCATTACGAGGTAAGATTTTGAATGTTGAACAAGCCCGAATGGACAAGATTTTGGCCAATACCGAAATAAAGGCTTTAATTATCGCTATCGGGGTCGGAATTGGTGAGGCTTTCGATATGAGTAAACTTCGTTACCACAAGATTGTAATAATGACCGATGCCGATGTTGATGGTGCTCATATCAGGACTTTGTTATTAACTTTGTTCTATCGCTATTTCAGACCTGTTATTGATGAAGGGCATATTTATATTGCCCAGCCGCCTCTTTATAAGATTTGGCATGGGAGCAGGGTTGAATATGTTTATACAGATGAGCAAAAGGAAGAGGTTTTGAAGACTTTTGAAAAAACCGTCAAACCTTCGATTCAAAGGTATAAAGGTCTTGGAGAAATGAATCCTGACCAGTTGTGGGAGACCACCATGAATCCTGCGAGCAGGAAAATGATCAAGGTTACGATTGCTGATGCTGAAGCTGCTGACAGGGTCTTTGATACCCTGATGGGTGCCGAAGTTTTGCCTCGCAAGAAATTCATTACGGCTCACGCGAAGAAGGTGAAGAATTTGGATATATAGCGGGGGAAATCTATTTTTTCTTTTCTCAGTTCGCAATTTTTAGCTAAAAATTGCTCAATTCGAAATCGAAAAAATAGATTTCCCCTTTTAAAGAGATCGCCCCGCTATAGCTGAGCCACTATAACATGGCACACTTATCCATGAAGACCCAACCTGTTAAAGTTATGCCAACATATTTTGGCTTCGCTATAGTGCGGGGCTCCATTTCGCTATAAGAAAACTTAAATTTCCCTTTAAATTTTGAACGTAAATTGCGAAACTCAAATCTGTAAACGGTCAACCTTATGGTCTTGACATATCTGTCTGGCTTGGTTTTTCTTGAAACGTTCCAAACCTGAAAACGGCGGACCGGTCCGGGAATTAACCTGTTAAATTATACAATAAAACACAGTGCCATGGTGACATAATTATACAGTTGCAAATCCGGAGTTTTAATCTGTTAACGAGTTTCGCAATTCACATTGAGAGATATTGACTTCCTTATTTTTTTCGCTAGAATCCTTCTGTTCTTATCTTTTAATTTGCAAAAGGGGGTGGATAACACATGAGAGTAGTAGTTGTAAAAAGACCGAAAGAATCAGATGAACGTTTAGTTGCTCGTTTCAATAAAGAAGTTCAAAAGAGCCGAAAGATTCAGCGTATCCGCGAAACTCGTTATCGACAGAAGGCGCCTACGAGGAGACTTGTCAAAACCGCTGCTATAATGCGCGAAATGTACAGAGCGAAGAGAGAGAAAAACAAATTCTATTAGGATTAATTGTTGATGACAATTTATCGATTTGGCTGTTTTGTTGTGGAAGATTAATTTGTTAATTTGTTTTTGTGAGGATTCAAGATCTATTAAAAAAAGGTCGTGAGGTTTTGGGATCTTGTGAGCGTTGCAAGCTTTCCGGTTTGGACGATGGTGTTGGTAGTACATTTCTTTCCGATGCGGAGATTCTGCTTGCTTTTGTGCTGGGAATGTCGAAGGAGGAGTTGATTATCCATGCGAATGATGAAATCTCCGACAATGTGAGTGAAAAGCTTTTTATGGAGTACATTGGTGAAGTTGCTTGCGGCAAGCCAGTTGCTTATATCACGAAAAGCAAAGAATTTTACGGTTTGGATTTTTATGTGGATGAGAGAGTTCTGATTCCGCGGCCGGAGACGGAAATGGTTGTTGATGTTGTTTTGGGATATTTGAAATACAGACCGACTATTTCTGATGAAACCGGTAAAATTGACCTCGGAAAGGATTTCAAAATGCTTGATATTGGGACGGGTTCATTGAATATTCCGGTTGCTGTTTTGCATAACTTTGAAAATATTCTTGCTCAGGCGGTTGATAAAAGTGCGAAGGCTCTTGAAGTTGCCGTCTTGAATCGTGAATATTACGGGTTGGAAGATCGTATTGAGATTTATGAGAGTGATTTGCTTAGTAGTGTTGGTGAAAAATTTTTTGATGTGATTACTGCGAATTTGCCTTATGTCGGGACTTCTGCGAATAATTTTCTTGAAGAAGGGGTGAGAAAGAATGAGCCGGAAATTGCTTTGTTTGGGGGAGAGGATGGGTTTGATTTGCACAGGAAATTGTTTGAGCAAATTAAAGAAAAGGGAATGGACTTTAATCTGTTAGTCGGTGAATTTGGAATGGGGCAGGAGGAGTTGGCAAGATATGAGTTGAGTAAATATTTCCCAGAAAATGGTAAACAAATTGATAATCAATATGATGAGAATGGGATTGTTGATAAATTTTGTGATAAGGTTGATGGGCAAATTGGATACAAAATTGAAATAAAAAAGGATTTGGCAGGGATCCCAAGGATTTATATTGTTAGGAAGGTTGGAAGCGGGTAGAATCGTTTTTGGTTGTGAGATTATGTTTGAATTATAAAAATCTATGCTAGAAAAATTGGAAAAAATCGAAAAGGAATATATGGACCTGCAGGGTAGACTTGCGGATCCTGCGTTGATGGCTGACAATAAAGAATATGTAAAAGTTTCAAGGAGATATAAGGAACTGAGTTTTTTGGTTGGATTGGCAAATGATCTACGTGCAACCGAGGCTTCCTTGAAGGAAGCAGAAGATATTTTGAAAACTGAATCTGATTCTGAGTTTAAAGCTTTGGCTGAAACTCAAAAAGAGGAAGCTTCTCAAAAAATTAGTGAGTTGAATAAAAAAATAGAATATGAACTTCTTCCGAAAGATCCGAATGACTCCAAAAATATAATTATGGAAATTCGTGCCGGAGCTGGTGGGGATGAAGCGGCCATTTTTGCCGGGGAGCTTATGAGGATGTATATGCGCTATGCTGAGGGAAAGAAATATAAGGTTGAGTTGATTGATAAAAGTGAAGGAGAACCTGGATGTGTGAAGGAAGCGATTTTTAGTGTCAGTGGTCCGAATGCGTATGCGGAATTCAAATATGAAAGCGGAGTTCATCGTGTGCAAAGAGTTCCTGTAACCGAGGCGTGCGGGCGTGTTCACACTTCGACGGCTTCCGTTGCTGTTCTGCCTGAGGCTGAAGAGGTAGATATTGAAATTAATCCGGCTGATATTCGTGTGGATGTATATCGAGCATCCGGGGCTGGTGGCCAGCATGTAAACAAGACTGAATCGGCTGTTCGTCTTACTCATATTCCTACCGGAGTTGTTGTAACCTGTCAGGATGAAAGGTCACAGCTAAAAAATCGTGAAAAAGCCATGAATGTTTTG
>Ga0233420_10000843_pt1 | contig 12263 bp, 15 predicted proteins | sample Watercolumn_Mata_4_FD_183009 | JGI IMG/M metagenome (GOLD analysis project Ga0233420, IMG submission 183009) | Freshwater microbial communities from Lake Matano, South Sulawesi, Indonesia - Watercolumn_Matano_2014_102_MG | ecosystem: Environmental > Aquatic > Freshwater > Lake | place...
TGCCTTTTTCCCTGATTTTCTGAGGCGGCATGGGCAATCTCATCGACCGGCTCACGGTTGGAAGGGTTATCGACTTCATCCATTTCGACCTTTATCAGGGGTTCTTCATGGGTTCATGGGTCTCGCTGTGGCCGGTCTTCAACGTCGCAGATTCGGCAATCACCATCGGCGCATGCATGCTCATCCTGCTGCACGACAGGATATTCCCTGAAGCATCATCGACAGGAAAAGAGCATGTTCGTTGATGTCCATTGCCATCTTTCCTTTCCGGATTTCGATCCGGACCGGGAGGAGATCATCCGGCAAATGACTGAAAGCGGTCTCGCCCTTCTGATCGATCCGGGAACCGATGCGGAAAGCAGCAGAAAATCCATCGGGCTTGCCGCAGGCCACCCCGTGATTTACGCCAACGTCGGGCTGCATCCGCATGAAACATCAGAACCAATCGCAGAAACCACCTTCGATGAACTGGCCGGACTGGCCAGATCTCCCAAAGTGGTCGGCATCGGCGAAATAGGACTGGATTATCACTATCCCGACTGCAACATCCGGCACCAGCAGGATGCATTCCGTACCATGCTGAGAATGGCCAAACAGCTCGACCTCCCGGCGGTCATCCACTGCCGCGAGGCGTGGGTTGATCTGTTCCGGATTCTCGAAGAGGAAAAACACTCGTCGCTGAGAGGGATGATGCACTGTTTTTCCGGCGACCCGGCAATTGCCCGGCGTTGCGTGCAGCTCGGTTTCGCGATTTCAATTCCCGGCACCGTTACCTACAAGCGCTCGATGCTGCCGGAGGTCATCCATGAAATCCCGGTCAGCCAGCTGCTGACCGAAACCGATGCTCCATACCTGAGCCCTGTGCCTCACCGGGGCAAACGGAACAGCCCGCTCTATGTCCATCTGATAACGGAAAGAATCGCTGCGATAAAAAACATGCGGGTTGAAGAGACGGCGGCATGCATCGCCCGAACAGCCGCAGGACTTTTCGGGATCGGATGATCACCCCGTTCAGGCTTGCTCCCCAAGGCCGGCAACTATTTTGAAATTCATACAAACTTGTGTAGGTTGGATTCCGTTGTATCTGTATTTTGTCGTACAACATTACCGTGCAGTCAATCCAGTTCTGGCACCGAAACCGGAATGCAACGAACACCATGAACATGACCCAGATAAAACCAGCACCGGAACAGAAACCCGATGCAGCCGACAACCTGCTTTACATAGCGATAAAGTATAAAAACGCACTCATCGGCGCCCTTGTGCTCCTGGTGGTTCTCGGCGGCGGTATCGCTTTCTGGCTGAACCAGCAGAAAGCTTCGGAGGAGGAAGCTGCGCTGCAGCTCTCGAAAATCTCGCCTTTGCTCGACCGGGGCGAATACCGCAAGGCTATCGACGGGACATCCGCCATGCCGGGGCTGAAAAGCATTTCCTCAAAACGGGGAGGAACACCAAGCGGAAAAATGGCTTCGCTGTTCCTCGCCAACGCCTATTACTCTTTGGGTCAGCCGGATTCGGCGCTTGCGGTCTTCAGCGGCATCTCCATGAAAAACGGCGATCTCGCAGCGGCGGCCCTTTCAGGAACCGGCGCATGCCATGAAGCAAAAAAGCAGTTCGACAAAGCCGCTGCCGCCTATGAAGAAGCATCGGGCAAGGCCGAGAACAAGGCGCTCAAGGCGCAGTATCTGGCCGCTGCAGCAGACAACTATGCTGATTCCGGAAAACGGGAAAAAGCCGGGGAACTCTATAAAAAAGTAATTGCCGACTATCCCGGATCGACCGGAGCTGCGCTCGCCCAGAGAGCGCTCTGGCAGATCTCCGGCACACGATAACCAGAAGACCATAAAACCAATACCGGAACCATGCCTGAAACATTCATCATCGAAACATCGCTCGGCAATATCACGGTCAGCCTTTACGACGATACCCCGCTGCACCGGGACAATTTCAGGAAGCTTGTCAGTGAAAGCTACTACGACGGCATCCGTTTTCACCGCGTCATCCGCGATTTCATGATCCAGACCGGAGACCCGCTCTCCCGGCATGACGACAAGCGTATGCTGCACGGCACGGGAGGCCCATCATACCGGGTTCCGGCAGAAATCCGTCACCCGAACAAAAAGGGAACGATGGCCGCAGCACGAGACAACAACCCGGAAAAAGCCTCGTCCGGAAGCCAGTTTTACCTCAACCACGTCGACAATGACTACCTTGACGGCCAGTATACCGTTTTCGGCAAGGTCGAGTCCGGAATGGATGTGGTCGATGCAATCGCGGCCGTCGAAACCGACTTCAATGACAACCCGGTGCAGCCGGTGACGATCAAAACCATAACCCCTGTCGCAAAGGCATAGACCGCATATGGACGCCATTGCCGACAATCTTGCCGATATCAGGCAGCGCATCGATGCCGCATGCCTGAAAACCGGAAGAAATCCGGAAACCGTCAGGCTTGTGGCAGTCTCGAAAACCAAGCCGGCGGAAATGATCAGGGCTGCTTTTGATGCCGGACAGACCGATTTCGGGGAAAGCTATGTGCAGGAGTTCGTAGAAAAACAGGCGGATCCGCTGCTCGTGCAGCTGCCGCTGCAATGGCATTTTATCGGCCACCTGCAATCCAACAAGGTGCATTCGGTCATCGGAAAGGTATCGCTGATCCATGGGATTGACCGGATTTCAACCGCCGAGAAGCTCTCCAGGCGGGCGCAGCAGCACGGCATCAATGCATCCTACCTCATTGAAGTGAACACATCAGGCGAATCGACGAAATACGGACTCAAACCTGAAGAACTGCTTGCTGAGGCTGATCTGTTTTTCAGACTGCCGAATACAACCTTGCGTGGCCTCATGACCATTGCGTCACCCGATCCGGCTCTTGCCCGGCATGAGTTCCGGCTTCTGCGGGAACTGCTCGACAAGCTCAGAAAGATCGCTCCCGAACCCGCAAGGCTTTCGGAACTCTCGATGGGAATGAGCCAGGATTTCGAGGAAGCCATAGCCGAAGGAGCAACGCTGATCCGGATCGGAACAGCGATATTCGGCTGGCGCTGAACCTCTGCCGACGCTCTTCCCGTAAACCCTGTCACAGAGCCTGATGAGTGAATGGCATCACACTCCCGGACATGACGGAGCACGGCGAATTCTCAATTACAATTACGCCATCCTCAACATCGAGAGACTTGCGGCCGAATCAGAAACACAAGGCCGCCCTGTAACCCGTCTCAATCTCGGCGACCCGACACGGTACGGCTTCGAACCCCCGCCGGAACTTGCCGAAGCCTGCATTGCCGCACTCCGGAGCGGCAGCCACAGTTACACCCCTTCATTCGGCATTGCCGCCGCGCGTGAAGCAATTGCGCTGGACGCAAAAAAAAGAGGTATCCAGACCACGGACGACAACATCATCATCACATCGGGAGCAACCGAGGCGGCCGATCTGCTGTGCACGGCACTGCTGAACCCTGGTGACGAAGTGCTCTGTCCCTCTCCGGGCTATCCGCTCTATAGCGCACTGGTGACCCGGCAGGAGGCCATCAGCGTGCCCTACCGCCTTGATCCTGGAAACAACTGGCTTCCGGACCCTCGTGAAATCGAACGCAGGATCACGCCGAAAACCAGGCTTCTCGTCATCATCAATCCCAACAATCCCACCGGGATGCGCTATCCTTCCGGCCTGCTTGCCGCTATCGCCGAAACCGCCCGCAGGCACCGGATCGTCTGCCTTGCTGACGAGGTTTACCGAAAACTCCTTTACGCTGGCAGCCATCACCCCTTTGCATCCTTCGCGGGTGGCGATCTGCCGGTTTTCACGCTCGAAAGCCTGTCGAAAAATTTCATGGTTCCCGGATGGAGAACGGGCTGGATGACCATGACCAACAGCTCGCTCGTACCGGGTCTCGCTCTTGCACTGCGCAAGCTTGCCGATGCCAGGGTCTGTGCCCCTTCCGCACCGCAGTTCGCCATTCCTGAAGCACTTTCTCTCGGAAATGACTATCTTCACCCAGTCATGAAAAAACTCACGGAGCAGCGCGATCTGACCGTCAGGATGATCAATGCCATCGAAGGCCTCTCGTGCGCCTCTCCTGACGCGGCATTTTACGTCATGGCAAAAGCAGACCTCAGGCGCTTCACTTTTGCCACGGATGAAGAATTTATTGTTGCACTGCTCAGGAAAAAGCAGATATTGTTTGTTCACGGTTCCGGATTCGGCATGGAGCCCTGCGAAGGGTATTTCAGGGTGGTTTACCTTCCCTGTGCGGCAACACTCGAAAGGGTGTACCATGACCTTTCCGATTTTTTGCAGCACCACAGGTGTCATTCGTCAACAATCTAAAACATCCACCCGATCATGATAGCACAGCAGGAAAAAATTCAGGCGGCTGTATCCTTTATCCGCAAGAAAACCCAGGATGACTATCCAGTGGGCATCGTTCTCGGTACCGGTCTCGGTGCTCTTGCAAAAGAGATCAATGTCGAGCTTGCCCTCGATTACGGTGATATTCCGAACTTTCCCATTTCGACCGTGGAAACCCACCACGGCAAGCTGATCTTCGGCACGCTCGCCGGCAAGAAAGTCGTGGCCATGCAGGGTCGTTTCCATTTCTATGAAGGGTACTCGATGCAGCAGATCGTCTTTCCTGTCAGGGTCATGAAACACCTCGGCGTGAAAACCCTCGGCATCACCAATGCCTGCGGAGGCCTCAACCCCGCATTCAGCAAAGGTGACATCATGCTGATCGACGACCACATCAACCTGCTCGGCAGCAACCCCCTCATCGGCCCGAACGACCCGGAAATCGGTTCGCGGTTCCCTGATATGTGCGAACCATACTCGAAACGCATTCTCTCCATAGCTGAACAGGCGGCACTCGACCTTAAACTGAAAGTGCAGCGCGGCGTCTATGTCGCCCTGTCGGGCCCCTGTCTCGAAACGCGCGCCGAGTACCGCATGCTCCGTATTCTCGGTGCCGACGTGGTCGGCATGTCCACCGTTCCCGAAGTGATTGCGGCCGTGCATCAGGGTACCGAAGTGTTCGGCATGTCGATCATCACCGACGAATGCTTCCCGGACAGCCTGCAGCCGGTCAGCATCGAGGAGATCATCGAAGTATCGAACCAGGCAGAACCGAAAATGACCGCCATCTTCAAAGCCGTCGTCGCAAACCTCTAACCCGTAGAACACCACAACAAGGATGATAGACGCCATTTCCTTTTCCAACGGAACCTTCCGCTACCTCGACCAGCGCTTCCTTCCCCTGAAGGAACTTCACATTGAAACCCGTGATTACCGGGAGGCCATCGAAGCCATCAAGACCCTCGCTGTCAGGGGTGCTCCGCTCATCGGCGCCTCGGCCGGCTACACGGTCGTACTCGGCCTCAACGCCTACCAGGGAGACAAAACGGGCTTTCCGGAATACTTCAATAACCTGATCGCCGAAGTCAACGCATCGCGCCCGACCGCCGTCAATCTCTTCTTCGCAACAAAGAAAATGCAGGCTGTCCATGATGCCAACTTCGAGGCCGATCCGCTCGAAACGCTTTTCATGAAGATGACCGACGAGGCGCACAAGATCTACAACGACGAGGTCGAGAACTGCGACCGCATCGCGCGCCACGGCGTCGAGTTGCTGAAGCAGGATTTTGCCGATGTGCTCAAGACCCGCAGGCTCAACGTGCTGACCCACTGCAACACCGGCACGCTCGCCTGCTGCGGCATCGGTACGGCGCTCGGCGTGATCCGCCTCGCCTGGCAGGAAGGGCTGATCGAACGGGTGATCTCCTCGGAAAGCCGACCGCTCCTGCAGGGGTTGCGCCTGACGGCATGGGAGCTCGAGCATGACGGCATCCCGTTCGCCTCGATTTCCGATTCCTCATCGGCGATCCTCATGCAGCGAGGCATGATCGACTTCGCGGTAACCGGCGCCGACCGCATCACGGCCAACGGCGACACGGCCAACAAGATCGGCACCTATGCCCATGCCATCAGCGCCCGGCACCACGGCCTTCCGTTCTACATCGCGGCTCCGGTCTCGACCATCGACATCACCATGGCTGAAGGTTCCGAGATTCCGATCGAGGAACGCAACGCCGACGAACTGCGCACCATCTTCGGCACCCAGGTAGCCACGCCGACCACGCCGGTGGTGAACTTCGCTTTCGACGTGACCCCCGGCACCCTCATCCGAGGCATCATCACGGAGAAAAAAGCCGTCGTCGGCGATTACCTGCAGGGTCTCGCGGAACTTTTCACCAACTGAGGAGCCTTTGCACCAGCTTTGACAAAAAAAAGACCGGAATACAGGATAGTTCCGGTCTTTTTTTTGCGTCCGTTCAGGAAAAAAAGTCTTTTTTTCTTTTTACATTTTTCTTAGATACGCTGAATGGCACGCAGCGTTCCTGATGGTTGCTTTCAAAGTTCGTCTCCCTCGGGATCGTTGTGCGGTGCTTTTTCCAGAACAACTATCCGGAGAACGCCTCATGAGCGAAACAGGATATGAATACAGGGTCGTACGCGGTTTCGCCTTTTCAGCCCTGTTCTGGCTGGTAATCGGTCTTGTTGTCGGGTTGTGGATTGCCTTCGAGATGTTCAACCCATCCCTCAACCTTACTCCCTGGCTGAGTTTCGGCCGGCTCAGGGTGGTTCACACCAACGGACTCGGTGTCGGATTCGGCCTGTCGGGCATCTTCGCCACGGCCTACTACATGCTGCAGCGCCTGACGCGCACGCCATTGCCCTTCCCCGGACTTGCCAGGGCGCACCTGTGGGTCTTCAACGCGGCCATCGCCGCCGCCGCCGTGTCCCTCATGGCGGGTATGAACACCACCAAGGAGTACGCCGAACTTGAGTGGCCGCTCGACGTCGGCGTGGTGATCATGTGGGTGATGTTCGCCATCAACGTCTTCGCGATTCTCATCAAGCGGCAGGAAAAGCAGATGTACATCTCGCTCTGGTACCTGGTCGCCATGACCGTCACCATCGCGGTGCTCTACATCGTCAACAACCTCGCCATTCCCGTCACGCTCTTCAAATCCTACAGCCTCTACGCCGGAGCCAACGACGCCAACGTGGAGTGGTGGTACGGGCACAACATCGTTGGATTCATCTTTACCGTGCCGGTGCTTGCCATGTTCTACTATTTCCTGCCGAAAGCCACCGGCTTGCCGATCTACAGCCACCGGCTCTCGATCGTCTCCTTCTGGGCACTTATCTTCGCCTATCTGTGGACCGGTGCGCACCACCTGATGCTTACCCCGCTTCCCGAGTGGATCCAGACCGTGGCTATCGCGTTCAGCATCTTTCTCATCGCCCCGTCATGGGGATCCGTGGTCAACGGCTACTACACCCTGCAGGGCAACTGGGACCAGATGCGCTCGAACTACCTGACCAAGTTCTTCATCCTCGGCATCACCTTCTACGGACTCCAGACCCTTCAGGGACCGTTGCAGGGACTCAGGACGCTGAACGCCTTCTTCCATTACACCGACTGGGTGGTCGGCCATGTGCACATGGGCACCATGGGATGGGTGGCAATGGTGATCTCCGCATCGTTCTACTACATGATTCCGAGAATTACGGGCAGGGAGCTGTTCAGCGTGAAGCTGGCCAACATCCACTTCTGGCTCATTCTTGTCGGCCAGCTCGCCTGGACGGTCACGATGTGGATCGGCGGCATCCAGCAGGGCGCGATGTGGAAAGCCACCAATCCGGACGGATCGCTGACCTACAGCTTCCTCGACGGACTGACCTCGCTCTATCCCTACTATCAGATGCGCTTCGTCGCGGGCATCGTCTACTTCGTCGGCATCCTCGTCTTCGCCTGGAACATTATCCAGACCGTCAGACAGGCGCCGTCAGCCGCAGCGGAAGCTTAACCACCAAACCTGAAAAAAGGAGCTTGCATCATGGGGATCTATTCAAAACCGGTCGTCTTCGCGGTCATCGCGACGCTGGTCATTCTTGTCGGCACGGTGGTCACGGTGTTCGTGCCGATGTTCATGCCCTCGACCCAGCCGGTGAGCGCTTACGTCAAACCCTATACGGCCATCGAGCAGGAAGGACGGGACATATACATGCGCGAGGGGTGTAACAACTGCCACACGCAGACCGTCCGCCCGCTCAGAACCGAAGTGCTTCGTTACGGCGAGTACTCCAAGGCAGAAGAGTTTGCCTGGGATCGTCCCTTCCTCTGGGGTTCGAGAAGAACGGGACCTGACCTGAACCGTGTCGGCGGCAAGTATCCGGACTCGTGGCATTACAAGCACATGCACAAGCCGCAGTCGATGTTTGCCCTCTCCAACATGCCGCCATACGGCTGGATGGCCAGTAACAGACTCGATACCTCCGAATCGTTCAGAAAAACGCAGATTCTCGGCTACGGCTACACGGAGGAGCAGGTGAAGCAGCAGATTGCCGACTACAAAGCCAAAGTCACCGCGCCCGATTACGATTCGAAAGCCACGCGCGACGAGGTAACGCCGGAAGCGTTGCAGGGCGAGCTGACCGAGATGGACGCCATCATCGCTTACATGCAGAAGCTCGGACGTGACGTCAAGGCTATGGAGAGTCAGCAATGAACTTTTCGCAAATAGCCTATGTCGCCTTCACCATTGTACTTGCACTCGTGATGGCGGGCATCATCATCTACTACTTCAACCCGAAACGCAAGAAGAAGGTCGAGGAACCCAAATACAGGATACTCGAAGAAGACGACAAAAACGAGCATCACGACTAATCATCAACCGTTCAAGAAACCTGTTACGAGGAGGTTCATATGAGTGATTCCGGAGTTCCGCATGAGGGTCACAACAAGATCCCCAAGGGATGGATGGCATTCTTTATCGGAGTTATCATCTTTCTCGTCGTGTATATCGCACGCTTCACGCCCGCCATTTCCGGATGGTCTTTCTACAAGAGCTACGAAGAGGAGATGAAAGCAGGCGAAAAAGCGGCAGCAACCGCTCCCGCTGAACCCGGCATGTACATCGGCAAGGCGGACGCCATGGCCGCGGGCCAGACCGAATATGAGACGAGTTGCGCTGCCTGCCACAAGGCTGACGCCAGCGGCGGTATCGGCCCGAACCTGAAGGGTGCGCTGAAGTACGGCGCTACTCCCGCCGATCTATTCGAGTCGGTCTCGAATGGCCGCCCCAACGGGATGCCGCCATTCGGGCAGCAGCTCGGAAACGACAAAATCTACAAGATCGTCGCCTACATCGAAAGCCTGAGAAAATAGCCCTGAAAACCACAGCCCCGGGAACCAATTCCGGGGCTGATCTCTTTATGCTTTCAACCACACTGTTCAGTACCATGCAGATTGTCTGGAAACGTTACCGGAGATCCGTCGAAATGCTTCAGGCGCTTCTCCTTACCGGCCTGCCTTTCCTGAAAATCAACGGGCAGAGCGCATTCAGGTTCGACATACGGGAGCTGAATCTCTACTTTTTCGGCTCCGTCATCAGAATCGGCGACTTCTACCTCATCCTTGCGGCTACCCTTTTTCTGATACTGTTCATTTCCGCGGTCACCGTGATCCTCGGGCGGGTCTGGTGCGGCTGGCTCTGCCCACAGACCGTACTGCTCGACCTCACTGAAAACCTGGCATCGCTTTTCGGCAGGCAGCACCGCAAAACCCTGCAGAAACTCATCCTTCTGCCGGTATCGGCGCTGGTGTCGATCACCATGATCTGGTACTTCGTGCCTCCGTCGGAGGCTATTCACGGACTTTTCACTTCTCCACTGATCGCAGGATTCTTCATCGTGCTCTGGGTGCTGGTCTGGCTTGAACTGGCCCTCCTCGGACGGAAATTCTGCACCACGATCTGCCCCTATGCCATGATGCAGAACACCCTCTTCGACAAGGATACTCTTGTTATCGAATACGACAGGTCGCGTGACTCGACCTGCATGAAATGCGATTACTGCGTGCGCGTCTGCCCGGTCGGCATTGACATCAAGGAGGGACTGAGCACCAGTTGCATCGCCTGCGCGGAGTGCATCGATGCCTGCTGGCTGAAGAGCAGCAAACGCAACCTGCCTCCCTTCCCGAACTACAAGGGTAAAATCATGCGGCCGAAAACCTTCTGGCTCGCTGGTATTATCGCTGCCTCGGCGCTGATGGTCGTGCTTCTGTTCGCCATGCGCCCGCCTGTCGAATTCACCCTCAGCCGGATGCAGGAGCCGCTGCCTTCCGGCCTGAACCGCTATGCCTGGACCATTTACAACAACACCGGCCTCACGCTTGAACTGAAGATCGAAGCTGATGGTGAGGTCACCCTTATCGGTGAGCGAACTGTTTCCATCAAACCGTTCGGCGTGGCAAGAAACAAGCTGCTCGTCAGGGCAACCGGAAAACGCGACAAGGTCAGATTGACGCTGACCGGTGCCGGCATTTCAGTCAGCAGGGAGGCCGGATTCCTGTGAAACCATTCATCATTGCACTGTACGCCATTTTCCTGCTGGCCATGATCAGCGGTCTCGTGGTGGCTTTCCGCAACTCCGAGGGTATCGTTGAAACTGATTACTACCTGAAGCAGAACAGCTGGTTCCAGGCAAAAGCAGAGGAGCGGCGTCTCGGACTCGACATCGAAAGACCGTTGTCTCTCAGGAAGGGCGAGAATGACCTGACCTTCGTGCTCACCGGGCATGGCAAACCCCTGGGCAATGCCGGAGTGAAGCTGTTTGCGGGCAACGTCTCCACCAGCGATCTGGATGTCACCTGCGCGATGCACGAAACCTCTCCAGGCACCTACCGGGCGCGTCTTACTGTACCCTCAGTGGGCAAATGGCTGGTCAGGATCGACATCTCCATCAACAAACTCAAAACCAGCAGATCATGGTTCTACGACATCAATTGAAAAGGGCAGGAATGGCGCTCCTCGTGGTGATGACACTCGGCGCAGCACCGGGCCTCGCCGATTATGCCGCCGACAGCAACGCTATCCACAACGGCCCCTGCACGAAAAAGGCCGAAAACCGGGAAGTGACGCTCGATATCACTCCCCGACCGGTCAGGCACATGCAGGAGCTGACCTTCAGGGTGACAATGGTCCCGGCTGAACGACTTCCTTCAACCCTGATTCTCGACCTCTCGATGCCAGGCATGGTGATGGGCAAGAACCAGGTAACCCTGAAAAAGAGGCCGGACGGCGCATGGGAAGGAAAGGGAATCATCGTCAGGTGCATGAGCGGTCGCACCCTATGGAAGGCCACGCTCCTCTCGTCCGAACTGGGCAATCCCGCCTTCACCTTCAATGTTCGTGACTGAAGCGAAGGAAAAAAAGATGATCCGCTGCGACCACTGTATGCTGGAGATGGAAGCATCTTCGGCGGTGACGGCGGTGATCGGCGACGAGACCCGCCACTTCTGCTGCCATGGATGCCTCGGGGTGTATGAACTGATTCACAGCGAGTCGCTCGACGCCTTCTACCGGCAACGCTGTGACTGGCAGCCGGGCCGTCCGGCTTTCGCTGCCGCGGATCCGAAGGATTTCAGGGGCGACATGGTCACCGAAGGATCGAAGAACCGGATCGAGCTGCAGCTGTCCGGCATCCGTTGCGCATCATGCGTCTGGCTCGTGGAAAAGGTGCTCGGGCGGCTCGATGGCATCGTATCGGCAAGGGTCAATTACGCCACACACCGCGCGACCGTCGAATGGCGAAGCGACGCGGTCACTCTCGACGCGATTCTAAGTACCCTCTCAGGCATCGGGTATCTGCCGAGACCTGTCCGGCATGGCATGCAGATAGAGATTTTTTCGGCTGAAAAGCGTGACCTCCTGTTGCGGTTCGGCACGGCGGGCTTCTTTTCGATGCAGCTCATGCTCATCATCGCCGCACTTTACGCGGGGTTTTTCCAGGGCATCGAAACCTCCTACCGCCTCCCCTTCCAGCTCATCTCCTGGGCACTTGCTACGCCGGTGGTCTTCTACTCCGGCTATCCCTTCATCTCCAATGCGTTGCGCTCGATACGCAACCGGGCGCTGAACATGGATGTGCTGGTGGCTCTCGGTTCGCTTGCAGCCTACGTTTACAGCATCGCCATGATCTTCACCGGCGGCGAGGTCTTCTTCGACACCGCGGCCATGATCGTCACCTTTATCCTGCTCGGACGCTTTCTTGAAGCTGGCTCGCGTCTGAAGGCGGGCAGCGCTCTGGCGGCTCTCGCCGACCTGCAACCCCGCGAGGCGCTGCTTGTCGGCAAGGATGGCGGGACCTCCCTCGCGCCGCTCGAACGGATCGGCGAGGGAGCACTGATCGAGGTTCT
>Ga0233420_10000845_pt1 | contig 12261 bp, 15 predicted proteins | sample Watercolumn_Mata_4_FD_183009 | JGI IMG/M metagenome (GOLD analysis project Ga0233420, IMG submission 183009) | Freshwater microbial communities from Lake Matano, South Sulawesi, Indonesia - Watercolumn_Matano_2014_102_MG | ecosystem: Environmental > Aquatic > Freshwater > Lake | place...
CGCAGCAATATAAGCACTATAAATTAATTATGCAAATTAATTAGTGACTACAATTCTGGCGCATTTTTCACCTAACCGCCATCAGAATATAGAGTTAACTGATTTTTGTCTTGGAACTTCCGTTGTGCAGGGCCACGGTGACGGCGATCGCGATGCTGAGGTTCTGATCGGACAGGGCGCTGAAAAAGACAGCCAGACCTTCAGGAAAGTTGTGAATAGCGATGGCTCCGGCGGTCAGAAGTCCCATCCTGTGCAGACGGGCTTCTTCCGAGGCTTCGGTTTCGATGCCGCCGATCAGGTTCATCTCGTGCGGATTTTCGAAGTCCGGCACAAGGCGGTCGATCATCCAGATGAACATGATTCCACCGAAGAACGACAGCGTAGAGACCAGCGCGCCGTGCGATTCGGATACAAGTCCTTCAAGCATCCGGCGGGATTGCGGCATGATCTCCATGAATAATACATAGAGCATCACACCGGCAGAAAATCCAAGCGAAAAAGTGAGGAAGCGACGGTTGGTGTGTTTGACCAGGATGGCAAGGGCGCTGCCAATTCCTGTTGAAAGGCCTGCGAGCATTGTCAGAAGAAGGGCGGGAGAGTAATTGCTCATGTGATGCCGGTCAGGAGTTCGTTCCGGAATGCTTTTTGATGGCCGAGATCAGGGTGTCGATCTCTTCGATGGTATCGATCTGTTCTTTTGTCATCAGCACATCGATGGCACCAGCGTTTCTGAGAATGACCGGATAGTCGAACCTGAGGTGGTACTTTTTCTCGAATTCGTCTCGGTGCAGGAACTCCATCGGCATGCCGATGCTTTTGCGGAACTCCTTCCACGCCTTCTTTTCAGCGAAGGTGTCGTGGGTCAGCGTACACAGGCTGCACTGGTAGGTCGAGGGGCTCAGTATCTTGTGGCCAATATCGAACAGGCCGCTGGCGGGTCCGCTGTCGGTGTTATAGACGAAGATCAGTGAAGTCGTCATGGCTGTCGATGGAGATAGTTCGGAAAGCGTACTTCAATGAACATCGAAATGCATCGAAACGATCCGTCCCGGATGCTTTTACGATCGGCGCTTTTACACCGTTGAGGAAATATTTCGTATTATAAAAGAACGAAACAACTATTCCTTTCATGTGTCATCGCTGCCATGATTTTCCGTTGCGATGAACAGGCCTTTCTGATGACTTCCGGTTCGTTCATTACTTTTTCAGGTTCTATATGTCAACCTTAAAGTCACTCGTTATGGATAAGGGTATTCCTGCCGAAGCATCGTTGTCGTCCGGTGACAGCGACACACCGGTACACGGCCAGCATGAAAAGGCCCCGGACGGCCAGGCGGTGAAGAAGATCACCTGGGAGCAGGCACGCGACATTGTCTTCAGGATGATCATGGAGGAATGGGGGGATTCAATCAATGGCAACAGGACCTTCAGCGATTCTCCGCCGAAAGGGCTGAACAAGAAAAACAGCCAGGTCATGGCGCTTGCTTCACCGATAAACAACATTTATTTCAGAGAGTACTGTGCTCAGGTAACTGTTGCCGATCTCGACGGTCTCAAGGATGTCTACGAACTGGTCGATGTCGTTCTGCAACATATTCCCGACATCTGCAGAGCATAATTTCCAAACGGTATCTGTCATGATCTACGGTAAAACCCTGCGATCGATCTTTTTTCTGTTCCTTCTCGTCTGGCCGTTGCAACCAGCCTCTTCAGCAGTAAACGACCGGCTTTCATCGATACGATTCGCTCGCGACGGGTCTCTCGGCGACTATGAGGCAGCGCTTTTTTTCCTCTACAGAACCGTGCCCGACATGGATAATGTCGCCGATCCGGGTTTCGGACTTTTCGAACCGGCAAAGCTCGTGTCCGCCATGACTCTGAATCTCACCAGGCTGAAAACAGCGACAGGTCACGGGGCCCCGTGGACATGGCGCGAAATCGACCAGCATTTTGTGGCCGGCAAGGAGCGGGACACTGAAGGGTTTCGGGTGCGTGACAATGTCGCCAACCTCAATGTCGATCTGGCCAATGCCAAGGGCGCGACCCTCTCCTATTCCCGGAACCGCCTGAAGGAGAACGGTACCGCATGGAATACTTCGGGTGCCGTCGGTTACCGGACGACCATCGATCGATCCGACTCGTCCAGTGACGGCGGTTCGAGCAAGACGGTCATCATTCCCGCGATTTCATGGACGGTGAGCAAGGCCGGGGGGGCGCCCGCCGTCGATGTCGAGGAGCTGGGTTTCAGCCTGCCGCTGTACTATATCGTCAATTCCGGTTACAAGCGCAGCAGCCTCTGGATGCTGGGTTTCAGGCCTTACTGGACGACGGACTTTTCGTTTGCCGACAGGATTTACGGTGCGGAGGCCTCGGCGGAGTATACGGGTTATGTTCCGGGCACCTCCCTGTATCTCGGCGGCTACGTCACGATTCCTGGTACCAGCACGCAGTACCAGTTGCGGTTCGTTCCTAAGATCGACTACAGTGTGACAGAAGCTGGGGGAATCCATACGTCCAGGCATCCCGGCGACGACTGGCTCACCATCGGAGGCCTGACTTCGTTCGACGTGCTGGTCAGTCCGCATCTTCCGCTCGCTCTCGGAGTTACCTACGAATTCCGTTCGGTTCTCGATGGCAAGGGGGCGAACGTTCATCTTTTCAGCCCTGTGGGTATTCTGTGGCTTGACAGGTTGAGGAATGTCGCCCTCACGCTCGCGTATTCGAAGGGTAAAACGCTTCAGACGGCACAGGATATCGATCTCATGATGCTCGGTTTCCAGTGGAAATACTGAGCCTCGACGATAACGCCGGATTACGGTTTCAGCGTGCTCCGGCGCTCAGCCTGTCAATGAGGTCGAGCGCCTCTTCGGCGGAGTCGCAGACGTCGTAGTAGTCTGCATAGTCCCGACCGACCATGCGGTCGGCGGCTATCCGTTCGAAGAGGCCCAGCAACTGTTTCCAGAATCCATCAACGTTCAGGAGGATGATCGGCTTCCGGTGGTGGCCGAGATGCTTCCAGGTCAGAATTTCCAGGAACTCGTCGAGGGTGCCGAACCCTCCAGGAAGGATCACGAAGGCGTCGGCCCATCCGGTCAGCAGCATCTTGCGTTCATGCATGGTTTCGACCACGTGCAGCTCGGTCAGTCCGTAATGGGCGACTTCACGCTCTTCGAGAAAACGTGGAATGATACCCCTGACCTCGCCTCCGGCATTGAGAACGGCATCGGCTGTGCAACCCATGAGCCCGACGTGTCCGCCGCCGAAGACAAGACCGATACCCCGTTCGGCAAGACCTTTGCCGAGTGTCTCTGCTACCTTGAAGAACGGTTCCGGAGCGAGGTTGCTCGAACTGCAATAGACGGTGACTGAACGGATCATGAGGGGTTCTGTTTGTAGGTTCGGGTGATGCTGTCAGCGTTACGGCGGTAAAGATAGCTTTCGGGAGCGTCGATTTTCAGTATCCGGTGGTGTTGCGCTGCCCGCTCCCAGAGGTCGCTGTCCTCCGCATAGTCCAGATTCCTGAACCCGCCAATCTCCATGAACAGCTCTCGCCGACCAAAAAAGGTGGCGCCGGCAATGCATTCGCTGACATGCACCCACTGTTCCGGATTGTTGCGGTCCCTGACCCAGGGGTCCCCTTCAAGAGAGAAACCGCCAGAGACCAGTTCCAGCTCGGGACGGGATTCAAGCAGGCGATAGCGCGATTCGAGATGTTCCGGCAGGTACCCGTCGTCGCTGTCAAGGAAGGTTACATAGCGCCCGAACGAGGCTTGGATGCCTGCATTGCGTGCAAGCGCGGCCTTGCGGTTCCGTTGTTTCATGTAACGGATGTTGTCGTGCTCCCGGATGAAGGCGTTCACCACGTCGAAGGTGTTGTCCGAGCTGCCGTCATCGACGACGATCAGCTCCCAGTCCGTGAAGCTCTGGGTGATGACGCTTTCGATGGCCGTGGCGAGCAGCGGAGCGCGCTCGAAGGTCGGAAGGATGACCGAAACGGCGGGCCGGATATAGAACAACGGGCTCATCATGGTCATGAGTGCAGTGGTTCAGGGTTCTCCGACAAGCTGAACGAAGAGTTCGCGGCTTCGCGCCCGGTTGTCGTGGTCGATGAAAACGATCTGCTGCCAGGTGCCGAGCACCGGCTCGCCACCGCTGACCGGCAGCGTCATCGCCGGTCCCATGAACGAAGCGCGCATGTGCGAGAAGCCATTGTCGTCGCCCCAGGTCTCCGAATGGCGGCTTCGTTCGGTGCTCGGAAAGAGCTGCTGGAGCTTCTCGCGGAAATCTTTGAGCAGCGCAGGTTCGAACTCGATGGTGGTGACCGATGCTGTCGAGCCGATGACCGATACGGTGACGATGCCGCTTTTTATTCCCGATTCCGATACGATCCGCCGCACGTCTGGGGTAACGTCGATGATCTCCGAAAATCCCCCGGTCTTGAGCCGTATGGTGCCGCTGAAGGTCATGGATTGAGGGATCTGATCGCGAAGGCGCACACCATCATTCCCGCGACCAGGAAATTCTGGGCGATGGCGTTGTAGCGCACGTCCCACGTTCTCGGGGAGCGCACGAGGCTGAATTGCAGCAGGAACTGCGGCGCGACGAGCAGCGCCGTCACCCATCCGTATATCGCTTCACCGGTCATGAACATGTAGATGGCCGCCATCAGCTGACCGATGTCGATCAGGATGGAGGCGATGAGCGCCGCCTTGCGTTCGCCGAAGACCGCTGGAAGGGTGTGGATGCCCACCTGCCGGTCGCCCTCGATGGACTTGAAATCGTTGATGGTCATGGTGCCGGTACTGGCAATGGTGTACAGTGTGGCCACGATGAGTGACGGAGTGATGGCCTGAACAGAGAAGTTGGTTCTGTAGGCGATTTCTCCGGCCACCCAGGGAATGACCAGGTAGGAGACAGCAACGATGATGTTTCCGGCCCAGAGCCGTTTTTTCAGCTTGATGGGGTTGGCGCTGTACAGGTGGGCGTTGATGATGCCAATGACCACGTAGAGCGCGATGAGCGGATGCACCAGCCAGCCGACGATGACCGAGAGTACCGACCAGAGAGCGATGAGCATCGTAGCGCTTTTCAGCGAAATGGCTCCGCCGGGAATTGGGCGATCGGGTTCGTTGATCTCGTCGAGGTCGCGGTCGAAATAGTCATTGAGCATCTGGCAGGTGCCGGTGGCCAGGGGACCGGTGAGCAGCACGGCCAGCCAGAATTTGCTTCCGGCCAGATCCTGCCAGCTGAAAGAGCCACTGGCAACGGCACCGCAAATGAAGCTCCAGACGACCGGAATCCAGGTGACCGGCTTGAGGAAGCGGACAAGGAGGGCGATGCTCGAAAGGGTTTCGGAGGAACGGTTATGCGGGGGAACCAGCTTGCGAACGTTCAGCGTATTCTTTGCACCTCTTGCAGCCTTGTACGATACCTGAATATGTTCTTTAGAATCCGCTCCGGCCACGCTTGATGGTACTAAAAGGTGATTAAAACAGTTAAAGCCTCAAAAATAACACCATAAAACGAAACAACAGCACACTTGTCCGCAAAAAAAACAGCGGGGAATAAAGGGACGCTCTTTATTATTTGTATTATTTCAAGTCGAACAGGCAGCAAAGCAGCAGAGCAGAGACTGGGGAACTTCGGAACGCCAAACAGGAGAAACTATGCCGAGAGGAGCAAGACTCGATGCGCCGGGAACGTTGCACCACGTGATGGTTCGCGGAATCGAAAAGATGCCGATTGTGCAGGATGACGAAGACCGTCAGCGCTTTGTTGATCGTCTTGGAAAGGTTGCTGTTGCTACCGGTACCACGATCTATGCGTGGTCATTGATGAGTAACCACGCACATCTGTTACTCCGGAGCGGCGCAAACGGACTCTCAACCTTCATGCGCAAGCTGCTGACCGGCTATGCAACGACTTTCAATCTTCGTCACAAACGGCATGGTCATCTCTTCCAGAACCGTTACAAGTCCATTGTCTGCGAAGAAGAGCCCTATTTTCTGCGTCTGGTGAGCTACATCCATCTCAACCCGTTACGAGCCGGACTGGTAAGGAAAATCGAAGAGCTGGCAGGGTATCGCTGGTGTGGCCATGCAGTGCTGCTGAACCGACTCCGTCACGAATGGCAGGACAGGGATGCTGTGCTGGAGTACTTCGGGCAACAGGAATTTTCGGCACTACAGGCTTATCAGGAGTTTGTGGCAACAGAAAGCGGTCTTGGGCAGCAACCGGAACTGACGGGAGGAGGACTGATCCGCTCGGTCGGAGGCTGGTCGGAAGTGCGATCACTCAGGAAACGGGGAGAGAAACAGTTCAGCGATGAGCGGATACTCGGCAGTGGAGAGTTTGTGAAGGATATCCTTGCCGAGGTCGGGTCAGGCCAGAAAGAGCAGGTTCCTGACGTATCAACAGAACAGGATGCAGGAGAACGGGTGGAGCATCTCTGCAAGGAGAAGGGCGTGTTGAAAAAGGCCTTACTGGGAGGCAGCCGTAACGTCTGGTGTTCGGCGATTCGTAAGCAGCTTGCCAGAGAGTTCGTTGAAGAGTTGGGCATGTCGTATGCCGGAGCTGCCCGTCTGCTGGGTATATCGGCATCGGGGGTCAATCAGATTCTTTTGCGCGAGCGTAATAAGTTCCTATAATAGCACGGCTATGGGAGGGTGACTGATGTCGTATGCCGGAGGCGTCCGTTTGCCGGGTAAGTCGGCATCGGGGTTGAAACGGATTCTGCATTCTGAAGGTGACAAATACCTGTAGTAAAGAGCGTCCCCTATCTGTTTCTATCTGCCGTATTTACTTGCATGGCTGGGGGCTGGCGCGTACATTTTATCAGTGACATCTGGACGAATCCGCGAACCTGCGTTATCACGTTTGCGTTTATGGCGTTCAAGTTTATCAAAGAGATGAGGCAGAGCTTCATGCTCCATCCTGTGGCGGCACATTTCAGCAACGGACTGGTTCCGGTTGCGTTGCTCGCTCTTTTGATCGCCCTTCTAACTGGCAGTGCCTGTTTCGAGCAGACGGTGATCTATCTGCTTGTCATCGTCCTGATGGCTGTGCCAGTATCCCTTGCTTCCGGCATCCGGGAGTGGAAGACAAAGTACAAGGGCGCGAAAACGCCGGTGTTCGACAAGAAGATCAGGTTGTCGATGCTTCTCATAGCCCTGTGCCTTACGAGTGTTACGATCCGTCTTGCCTTGCCCGACGTGATGCTGGAGGGTGGCCCCCTCTCCTGGGTGTATACGGCCTGTCTGGTCGCCATGCTTCCCACAGTTGTGCTGCTTGGCCATTACGGTGGCAAGCTCTCCGCCGGGCAGCGTGCCGAGAGGTTCCGCTGATGGCTGTCGAATTGATGACGGTTTCCGGGGCTGACATGGAGGAGATGACCGGAATTTTCAATTATTACGTAGAGAACAGCTTTGCGACCTACACCGAATCGCCGGTCAGCCCGGAGCGCTTCGAGGCGCTCATGAGTTTCAGTGCGGGCTATCCGTCGCTCGTGGCCCGGGATTCCGAAGGGGAGATGGCCGGTTTCGGCTTGTTGAGACCATACAGCCCTATTCCGGCGTTTGGTCGAACTGCCGAACTCACTCTTTTTCTCCGGAGAGTATATACCGGAAGAGGGATAGGTACCATGATGCTTCAGGCGCTTGAAGCGGAGGCAGGGAAGATTAACATATACTCGATTATCGCCACGGTGTCATCGCTCAATGAAGAAAGCTACCGATTTCATCTTGCGCGTGGATTCATCGAACAGGGGCGGCTGGTTGAAATCGGCATAAGGAACGGTTGCTCGTTTGATATCGTGCTGCTGCAGAAGATGCTTGGTTACAAATAAATGCGATGAAACATCTGTTCCGACATGATTGACAGCCAGACTCTGTTTCTTTTTCTGTCGTCGGCCCTGCTGCTGGCGCTTTCACCGGGTCCCGACAACCTTTTCGTTCTGGCACAATCCTCACAGTACGGCAGGTGGGCCGGTCTTGTTGTCACTCTGGGCCTCTGTACCGGACTTGTGGTACATACGCTGGCGGTCGCCTTCGGCCTGGCTGCCCTTATCCGTGATTCAGCGCCTGCTTTCATGGCACTGAAAACAGCAGGTGCACTCTATCTGCTCTATCTTGCCTGGCAGGCATGGCACGCCAGTATCGCATCCGGGCAAGTGGAAGTTCAGGCTCTTCCAGGCAAAGCTCTTTACCTGAGGGGTATCATCATGAACCTTACCAATCCTAAGGTATCGCTGTTTTTTCTGGCCTTTCTGCCCCAGTTCGCTGATCCCCGGCGTGGTTCGATGACCTTGCAGTTCTTTGAGCTCGGCCTGTTGTTCATTCTGGCGACCTTGCTGGTGTTCGGGGTGCTGAGCTTTCTGGCTGGAGGCTTCGGAGAGCGTTTCCGTCGCTCTCCATCTGTTCTCAGGTTCGTCAACCGTGCGGCATCCGTGGTATTTGTGGCTCTGGCACTCAAACTGGCTTTTTCTGAACGCTGATCTCTTTTTTTCGTTATCGCATCAGGGAGGCCAATGGCTTCATTCTTTCCTTTTTGAAATATTGTACAAAAAAACGTACAATAGAAAGTACGTAATAACGAAATGATGGTAATGCCGAATCGGGATGGCGATATGAAATATTTATGAACAGTATTGATCTTGTCAGCGATATACGACCACTCTCCGAGTTCAGGGCGAATACGGTGGCTCTGGTCACGCAGGTCAGGAAGACCGGACGTCCCCTTGTGCTGACCCAGCATGGGAAAAGTGCGGTTGTACTTCTCGATGTACGGATGTACCAGTCGATGCTTTCGACATGCGAACGATCCAGGAGTAATCATGCAGGAAGTGAAGATTCAGCCTCGCCAGGTGGCTGCGAGCCATGATCGGGTGAACATCTGTCCCGGCATGTCGGGACAGGGCAATGAGCAAGAGTCTTTAATCGCCGGAGTAATCATAGCGTCTGCACTTGCTTTTTCTCAAGAATTGTCGGCTCGTCTTTGTATAATAGAGTATAATGCAATCTATGTTTCATTGTGATTTATAGTCAGCTTCGCAGAGCGATGAGTCGGATTGAACAACAGAAGAACGATCAGCCATGTCAGCAAACATCAACCATTCTTTTGCCCGCAGGAAAAGGCTTGCAGATGATAGCCTGAAGGTGTACGCTCCTTTTTCCGGAATGAGAGCGTTTTTCTGCTCCGTTGTCGCTGTTTTTATTTTTACGATCGCTCCCCTCAGCGCTTATGCCGGCAGAACGACTTCTGAAGGAGTGGATGCGGTTGCCTCATATATTGTCAAGGAGACCGGGAGCCCGAGCTTCCTGATGTCGAAAGATATCGACAGACCGGTCTCTCCTGCCAGCCTCACCAAAATCATGACCAGTATGATGGCCATCGAGAGTGGTCGTCTGGATGACGTGGTGACCATTACCCCGGAAGTGACCGAGCTCGAACCGACAAAAGCCGGTTTCATAGCGGGTGAAAGGTTCCGGTTGCGTGATCTGGTCAAGGCGGCCATGGTCAATTCGAGTAACGATGCCGCCTTTGCCATCGCTGTTCATCTGGGGGGAAGCGTCGAGGCCTTCGTGGCTTCGATGAATGCCAGGGCTCGCGCCATTGGCATGAACCATACTTTTTTTACCAATCCTGCCGGTTATGACAAGAATATCTATGCCGGCAATCAGTCCACGGCCAGGGATCTGATTATTCTGACCGAGCGGGCAATCCGGTATGCTGAATTCAACGCTATCGCAAAGCTCGACCGGGCGGTTTTCAATGAACTGACTACCGGAAAGAGCTATTCCCTCAGGACTCATAACAAGCTTTTTGATCGTTATCCCTATACCGTTGGCATCAAAACAGGGTATACGGTCAAGGCCGGCCCCTGTCTTATTGCAAGGGCATTGAGGGATGGAAAGGATATACTCATCATCATGCTTGGCGCCCGAACCGATCGCTGGTCGCTGGCATCCAGCATGTTTGATCGTGGCTTCGGTCTCGAACCGGACATGGCTGTACAGGTGTCGGATACAGCTCCGGAACCTTACCGGAAAGAGGCGGTCATTGCCTCGGCAGTGCCAGCTTCACGAGTGCTGGCTGAACGGACAAGGGCACTGAACGCATTGGGTCACAAAGTGAAGCGACCGGGCCAATCTGTAAAGGTAGATGAGATTCGCGGCATAAGCAGGGCTGGCCGGTCAGTGGCCAGGTCTTCCGTCAAGGCAAAAAGGCTGGAAAAGTCGAAAGTACGCGCAGCTGTGAAGACGAGCAGCAGGGCAAGCCAGAACAGGAAGATGGCGCTTAAGGGCGGTAAGAAAGTCAAGGTACGGAAGGAAATGGTGGTAAAGAGCCGGCAGCACAGTCTCAATAACAGGACTGCGCTCAAGAGCGCAAAAAAGAGTGCCGGAGGAAAGGCTGTTGCATTAAAATCGCGAAACAAAACCTCTCAAGCTGTCAGGACAGCTCGCAAGGGAGCACCAAGGCGTGCAACGGCAGCGGTGAAAAAAGAAAAGAGAAGTACAGGCAAGAAAGAGGTGCTTTCTCTTTCAAAGAAACATCCGCGCTCACCGAACGGCTGAATGTACCGGTTGTGAGGAGTGTTTACACCCATACTTTTGAAGTGCCTGTATCGTCAATTGACGGGTATGGGCATGTCAGCAACATCGAATACCTTCGGTGGATGCAGGAGGTCGCTACAGCACACACCGCCTCTGAAGGATGGACACTCGATCGCTATCAGCAGAATCGTGCGATCTGGGTGGTAAGACGCCATACTATCGAATATTTCATTCCTGCATTTGCCGGCCAACGACTGGATATGCACACCTGGATCGAGTGGGTAAGGGATTGTCAGTCTGTACGCAGGTATCTGCTGACCAGAGAGGGGCAAGCCAGGGCTCTTGCCAGAGCCGACACGCTTTGGGTATGTGTCGATCCGGAGTCAGGACGCCCGAGAAGGGTTCCCGAATCATTCACAGCGGCATTCGACCTGGTTGCCGGTGGTGATGCCGAAGCGCTTCGTATCGCAGGAAAGGCATCTGTTTCAGGAGGCTGAAACGGTATGCATCAGCACTGTTTTTCAACTTTCATTCCATTCATTTCATTTTATGGTCAGGCATATCGTCATGTGGCGTCTCAGTGAACAGGCGCACGGCAACACTGCGGAAGTCAATGCCCGTCTCATCAGGGAAAAGCTTGAAGCTCTTTCAGGAAAGATACCCGGATTAGTGATGATCCAGGTTGGGCTTGACTTAAGCCGTACCGGCAGCTCCGCGGATGTCGTTCTCTATTCGGAATTTACCGACATGGCTGCTCTCGAAGGCTATCAATGTCATCCCGAGCACGAAGCGCTCAAGTCTTTCATTGGTGGTGCAACCTGCGAAAGACGGCTGGTGGATTACGAGTGCTGAGGAAGAGGTGACAGGTGAGAAGTGAGAGGTATTTCAACCGTTCCGATAAAAAGGATGTTATCCCGATGATGCTTGCCTGCTGCTCTGTAAATAAAAAAAGAGGCCGTGGTTGAGACGGCCTCTTTTTTTATGTGACAAACAGGGAGTCTGAATCAGCCCTGAACGATGCACTCTGCCGGGCAGACTGCGACGCAGGCCGGAGCATCGGCAAAGCCTACGCACTCGGTGCAGGCAGCGGCATCGATAACGTAGATCTCGCTACCGGCAGTGATTGCGTTGGTCGGGCATTCGGGTTCACAAGCACCGCAGTAGGTGCATTCTTCGGTGATATACAGTGCCATATTGACGACGGGCTTATAATTGTTAAAAGAAAAGAAAAGAACAATTGCATTCTATTATTTTAATATAAGCTTTTTTCATGCCTGAAAACAAAAAAGTCGAAATTATTCAAAAAGGGGGCAGTGGCGGGCAAGTCTGACCTGGCCCGCCAGTAAGGGGCATACTCCCCGTATCGACGGGCTTTGAGAAGTCGGCTACACCTTGAAAATGCAGTCAACAGGACAAACGGCCACACATGCGGCCTCTTCATGATAGCCTACACAGTCCACACAAACATCCTCATTGATAACGTAAACGCTGTCACCAGGGGAGATTGCGCTGACAGGGCATTCAGGCTCGCAGGCTCCACAGTAGGTGCATTCATCGGAGATACGGTGTGCCATGGTTTTCAGGTTTAACCTGAATTATTCACAAGGGCAATAAAAAAAGGTGGCATAAAATACCGCAAATGCTTATATTAAAGTTAGTTAGACAAGAAAATAAGCAGCGACATCCATGCACACCCTTTCAGAAAATATAG
>Ga0233420_10000847_pt1 | contig 12243 bp, 22 predicted proteins | sample Watercolumn_Mata_4_FD_183009 | JGI IMG/M metagenome (GOLD analysis project Ga0233420, IMG submission 183009) | Freshwater microbial communities from Lake Matano, South Sulawesi, Indonesia - Watercolumn_Matano_2014_102_MG | ecosystem: Environmental > Aquatic > Freshwater > Lake | place...
TACTAAATTTACTTTTTTTGCTTGTGTCTCATTGGTATAAATTGTGAATCTTTAAATGCGAATGCAGGAGGGGGATAGTGCAAACTAGGACTTCGTCCTGTTTGCACTGCTATTCTTCAGCTAATTTCAAACCTTTCTTTTCCAATGCGTCTGTGACCTCGGTAAGGGCTTTCTTACCGAATCCTCTTAGGTTTGAAAGCTTGCTTTCTGTACATTTAGATAATTGCTCGATTGATCCGATTCCTCCGTTAATCAACGCATTGAGTGTTCTCGGTGAGAAGCCTAAAATCTCGATTGGTGTGTATGTTTCTTGTTGAGGCTTCTTCGATTCTTCTTCTTTTTCCTTTTGTATAATTGATTGAACATCACTCATAAAGTCTTGCTCAATCATGATGTTTTCTACATTAAACAGATTGAAGTATGACTTCAGGATGTTTGAAGAGAATTTCAACGCTTCTTCCGGAGCAATTGTGCCGTTCGTGAGGACTTCTATTACCAACTTGTCGAGGTCTGTCATCTGGCCGACACGAGTTGCTTCCACTTCAAATCTTACTTTCTTAACTGGCGAGTATACCGCGTCTACGACGATCATTGCAGTGTCAGTCTCTTCCTTTTGCTTCAAATTCGCCGGTACATATCCAACGCCTTTTTCCACTCGGAGTTCCATCTTTAGTTTTGCCCCTTTTTCCAGGGTTGTGATGTAAAGATCTTTGTTCAAAATCTCTACGTCACTTGAGCATTCGATATCTTTTGCCGTTACCTTTCCGGCTCGGGAAACTTCGAGCTTGAGTGTTGAGATTTCTTTTGTTGTTTTCTTGATGTCGAGCATCTTGAGATTCAAAACGATATCCAAAACGCTATCTTTGACACCTGGTATTGTAGAATATTCGTGACTGATTCCATCGATTTTTATACCTGTAACTGCGGCTCCCGGCAGTGAAGAAAGAAGAACTCTTCGAAGTCCGTTCCCAATAGTCATTCCGTATCCAGTAGGCAATGGGCTCATTGTAAAGACTGCGTGATTTTCCCCAAGCACATCAGTCTTAATTTTTGGAATCCCAATTTCTTCTTGGATAATATGCATGTTGGGTTGTTTTATAAATTTATATGTTAGTCGGAGGTCTATTTAGAATAGAACTCAACGATTGATTGGCTGTTGATTGATTTTTCCATGTCGTCTTTGTCCGGCATGAAAGCAACCATGGCTTCTCCTTTTGCTAAATCTGTCTTTAGCCATTTTGGAGAGTAATCTTTCTGTTTTTCCAGTCCTTCGAATACTTTTACGCCCTTGGTCTTTCTATTTACCGAGATTTTGTCCTCAACTTTAACTATTCTTGAGGGGATTGTGCATTTTTTCCCGTTCACTTTTATCAAACCGTGGCTTACGAATATTCTTGCCTGTCTTCTCGATTTTGCGAAACCGCAGCGGTATACGACGTTGTCCAATCTTCTTTCGATGTATTGTAGGAAAATAGTACCTGTGACCCCGTGTTTCTTGGTAGCCATTGTGTAATATTTTGCCATTTGGCTTTCCGATACTTGGAAAATTCTCTTAGCTTTTTGTTTTTCACGCAGTTGTCGGCTGAATTCGGATTGTTTTCCAAATGCTTTTTTGCCAGCGTGCATGCCAGGCGCATAGTTTTTCCTTAAAATCGCACATTTTTGCGATGTGCATCTGTCGCCTTTCAGAAAGAGTTTTTCTCCTTCTTTTCTGCATAGTCTACAGACCGGTCCGATGTATCTCATTATAAACATAATTTTTGGTTAAACTCTTCTGTGCTTTTTCTTCCTACAGCCGTTGTGTGGCAAAGCTGTTGTATCTGTAATTGAAAGAATTTCAATTTGGTTCGCTGTTATCCCTCTCATTGCTTGTTCTCTTCCGTTGCCGGCGCCTTTCATGAAAACATGTGCGCGTTCCAGTCCATATATTTTCGCTTTTTGGATTGCGTTTTCCGTAGCCACTTGAGCCGCGTATGGAGTTGCTTTTCTTGCTCCTTTGAACCCTGATGATCCTGCGCTGCTCCATGAGATAACTTCGCCGTTTGGTTCGGTTATGCTTACGAGAGTGTTGTTGTAAGAAGCTAAAATGTGGATACATCCTTCCACAACAGCTCGCCTTTTGCTCTTTTTCTTCTTTGCTGTGGGTTTTTCTTTTCCTTTCTTTTCATCTTTTCCCTTGTCCTTTGGTTCTGCGGATTTGTTGGTTTTTTTCTCAGAATCTTCCGGCTTAGATGCTGTTTCTTCTTTAGGTTCTACTTTTTGTTCTTCCAATTTTTTCTCTTCTGACATTGCTGTGCTGTTAAATTGATTAATTAAATACGGGATACAGGGGCAAAACAAGGACTTTGTCCTGTTTTGCCTGTTACTTAGTTACAGTTTTTTTGTTAGCGACTGTCTTCCTCTTTCCTTTCTTTGTACGAGTGTTGTATCTCGTCCTTTGCCCTCGGCAGGGGAGACCTCTACGGTGTCTCATCCCTCTATATGATCCGATTTCCTGTAGTCTTTTGACGTCCATCGCTACTTTTCTTTTCAAATCTCCTTCTGTTGCGCATTTTGCAATCTCGTCTCTTAGTTTTGAAACTTCGTCTTCAGTCAGAGCGTCGACTTTCGTGTCTTTGTTGACATTAGCTTTGTCCAAAATCTTTCTGCTTAGTTTGCGGCCGATGCCGTATATCGCAGTCAATCCTACTTCAATCCTTTTGTCTTTTGGGAGGTTTACTCCTGCTATTCGTGCCATTTGCTTGTTGTTAAATTATCAACCCTGACGCTGTTTATGTCTTTTGTTCTCGCAAATTACGCGTACTATGCCTTTGCGCTTTATAACTTTGCACTTAACGCATATTTTTTTCACTGATGATCTAACTTTCATTGATTTTAGGTTTTAATCTGTCTGTTGTTGCTTGTGTCTGTAGGTAATTCTGCCCTTTGTCGGGTCATAGATTGATAATTCCACCGTCACTTTGTCTCCAGGAAGGATGCGGATGTAGTTCATCTGCATTTTCCCAGACAAATGGGCTGTAACCTCTTTCCCTTCCCAACTTGCTTCCAGTAATTTCACTTTAAACTTCGCGTTCGGTAGTGGTTCCACTACGAGTCCCTCGACTTCTATTTTGTCCTCTTTCGCCATAATTGTTGTTGGGTTTTTCGCTTAAGTAAGCGCTTTATCAGGATTGAGGATATAGAAAAAAGCGGTTGGATTTTACAGGAGTGAAATATGATACGCAAGGGAATTTTAGGGGAAAGGAGCGCATTTTTGTGGAATTTAGTTATTTTAGGTTGCTTGTTTAAAGAAATATCGTGGAGTAATACTTCTCAAGTATTGAGTTTGAATATACAAGATTAATTGACATAATTGTGAAGCATCGTTAGACTCCTCTACAGAGATCTCTGAAATATTATTTAATAAAAACTTTTATGGGTGATGTAGAAAGAGGAAGTATGGATGTAGGTCGTGCCAGAAGGGTCGAAGACGTCAGAAGGGATTATATTGGTCCCGATGGAGAGTGGGAACGACTTCCGAGAAGTCGAGAACCTAAAGTTGTAGCTGATGAAATAGGGAGGAGGGCAAGGGTTGTGCAGATTATGATGCAGGATCAATAGAGGGTTTTAAACTCTACCACAAATCTGTCTCTGTTTTTATTTGGCTTGTGTCAGAATCTCGCACCCGTCTTCTGTCACAAGCACGGTATGTTCGATCTGGGCGGCGAGTGAGTTGTCGGCGGTTACAATTGTCCAGTTGTCCTGGAGGGTTTTAATTTTGCCTGAACCTGTTGCGAATATTGGTTCGATGGCGAGTGTCATGCCTGCTTTAAGGATTGGATATTTTTGGTCTCTGTAGTTTGTGACTACTGGCGGTTCGTGAAGCTTGCGGCCGACGCCGTGGCCGGTAAGGTCTCGTACTACGCTATATCCGTTTTTTACGATGTTTTTCTCGATTGTTCCTGAGAGATCTCCGAGATAAACGCCGTCTTTTATCATATCAATGGCTTGTCCGAGGGTTTCTTCTGCTACGCTGATTAATTTCTTTTTTTCTTGAGAAATTTCGCCGATACCGACGAGGATTGTGGCGTCTGTGTGGAATCCTTTGTAGAAAACGCCGCAATCTATTTTTATGATGTCTCCGTTTTTCAAGATTTGTGTTTTACTGGGGATCCCATGGACAACTTGTTCGTCGATGCTTGTGCAGAGGGTTGCTGGGAATCCGTGATAACCTTTGAATGAGGGTTCTGCTCCGGCTTTTCTTATGAAGTTTTCTGCAAATTGGTCGAGCTGCAATGTTGAAATTCCGGCGACAGCCAGTTTCTTGAGTTCTTTTAGGCAATTTGCCAAAATTTTTCCGCCTTCGCGCATGATTGCTATTTCTTCCTGAGTTTTAATGGTTGGTCCGGCCATTCTTTAAAGTGATGTTTGTTGAGTTGATTAGCTCGCAAATAGGGGAGAAAGGACTTTGCAAGTTTCATTTCCAACCTCTTGGATGGTCGGTTCGCCGTTTATTTTAACCAATTTGTCTTTGTATATTTCGATTGCCGGGACTGTTTCTTTTTTGAAGGCTTCAATTCTTGTTTTTATTGATTCGGGGTTGTCGTCGGAACGCGTTATCAAAGGTCCGTCGCATTTTTCGCATGTCTCTTTTGTGTAAACTGCTGGGTAAACTTCTTTGCAATCCTTGCAGATTTTCCGTGTTGTTAGTCGTCTTAAAGCGGTCTCTTCCGCTATTTCTATCAATACCGCTTTGTACGTTCGTCCGTGTTTGTTGAGGAGATTATTTAGCGATTCGGCCTGCTCAACTTTTCGAGGGATGCCGTCGAATAAGACATTTTCATTTGGTTTGAGATTGTTCATGAAGTTCTCCACGATTTCCATTACAACTTCGTTTGGGACCAAGTGGCCTGCTTCAATTATTGATTTAACCTTTTTGCCAAGTTCTGAATCTTCTTGAGCCAATTTTCGGAGTTCTGCGCCTGTTTCGAAAACTTTAAGATTGAAATCTTCAGCAACGAGTTTGCCAACTGTTCCTTTGCCTGCTCCTTGCATCCCAAAGAAAATTAGATCCATGATTTTGATATGTTAATGAATTTTGTGAAATTTACTGGATTACTTTAATAAAATTTATTGTAGTCGTGCATGATGAGCTGGGCATTTACTTGCCTGATGAGCTCCAAGACTACGCCGACAATAATGATCATTCCCGCTCCTGAAATGAGAAGCTGGACTGTGCCGATTGCAAGAGAGGTGAAGATTGTTTGAATCAACATTGGGAGGACCGCTATGAATGACAGGAAGACTCCTCCGAATAAATTTAATCTGCTTGATATTTTCCCGATGTATTCGGCTGTCTGTTTTCCTGGTCTAATTCCCGGGATGTAGCCGCCTCGCTTTTGAATATTTTCAGCGATATCGTCCGGTTTGAATGTTATTGAGACATAGAAGTACGTGAATCCTATGATTAGCAAAGCATAAACGATTATGTAGAGCGGACTATTAACTTGAAATAAAGTATTCATTGATTCCGCCAAGTTTCTCAGCCATTCCGAGCTGGCCTTTTGCAGAAACTGAGCGATGATCTGTGGGAAGCTCACGAGTGATACCGCGAAGATGATCGGAATCATTCCTGCTTGATTAATTCTAATCGGCAAATGCGATTGTTCACTTTTGGCTCTGATACCGCGTCCAGCATAGGTAATCGGGACTCGCCGCTGACCCTCATTCACGAGAACTATTATTGATGTAAGTATGATTGTTATTAAAGCGATTACGATAAATGGAATCAGTTTTGATTCATCTGTTTGCGCCAGGAAAAGATCTCTTCCGATCATTTGCGGGACTTGCGAGATAATACTTGCGAAGATCAAGATTGAAATACCGTTTGAAATTCCTTTTTCTGTTATTTGTTCGCCGAGCCATACCAGTAGGATCGTTCCAGCTGTTATTGTCAGCATGGTGGTTAGTACGATTAGGGGATCGCCGATATTTTTAATGATTGCGCTGTTTGATTGTGAATTTAGGAGGATGATCATCCCATATGATTGGACGAATGCCAAAGGCAATGTTAGCCATCTCGTATAAGAGTTGATTTTGCGTCTGCCGGCTTCGCCTTCTTTTTGGATTTCTTCGAGTTTCGGGATAATAACTGTCATTAACTGCATAATGATTGATGCGTTGATATAAGGCGATAGTCCCATCAAGAGAATTGAGAAATTTTTGGCGCTTCCTCCGGTAAGGACGCTGAAAGCTCCGAGCAAATTGTTGTTTTGAATTACGTTTCTGATTGCTTCGATGTCTGCGCCGGGTACTGAAACTTGCGTAAGGATCCTATATAAAACTATTATCCCAAATGTAAAAAGGATTTTTGTCCGTAAAGTTTTTGAATTCCAGATTTGTTTGAGGTAGTTGAACATTATTCTGCTTTAGGTGGTTCTTTTGTTTCTACTTCTTTTACTTCGACTTTCCCTCCTGCTTTTTGAATTTTTTCGATCGCACTTTTTGACGCTTTTGCTACTTTTACTTTGAATGCTTTCGTGACCTCACCTTCGCCAAGTAGTTTAATAGGTTTTTTTGAATTTGTAAGGTCAATTTCTTCTTTCTTGTAAAGTTTGTCCAAATCACCGACGTTTACGGCGATGTACTTTATCATGTTTGGATTTCTGAATCCTTTGATTTTCGGCATTTTTCTTGAAATAGGAGTTTGTCCTCCTTCGAATCCCGGGGGGATGCTTCCGCCTGTTCGCGCTGTTTGCCCTTTGCCGCCTTTTCCACAATATGTTCCATGGCCGGATGAGTTTCCTCTTCCAAGGAGTTTCCTTCTATGTTTTTTAATTTTGCTTTTTAATACGAGTAATGACATTTTGATTAGTTAGTTTTTTCTGTAGGTTTCGTTGGTTGTTCCGCTGGTTTGGGAGTCTTTTTTGCCGGTTCTTTTTTTGGTTGTTGCTGTGTAGCAGGGGATTTGTGTGCCGGATGCGGAACATTTGGTTTATGAGTTTCTTTCGAATCTTTGGTGGTTTCCTTTTTGGCCTGATCTGATGTTACTGGCATTTCCGGTTTTTTGACTCTTGTGCTGTATTTCGTATCTTTTAATTGTTTAAGAGCCATGACTGTCGCTCTTGATGTTGATATTTTATTTTTTGTTCCCATTGATTTCGAAAGAATATCTTTGACTCCAGATAATTCGACTACTTTACGTACTGTTCCGCCTGCGATGATACCTGTTCCAGGCGCTGCGGGAAGGATTAAAAGATGTGCGCTTTTGTATTTAACTTTAACTTCGTGAGGAATAGTCGTTCCGTCTCTTTTAACCATTATTAAGTTCTTTTTTGCGTCAGCAATCGCTTTTTGGATTGCTCCAACCACTTCTTCCGATTTTCCCACGCCAACTCCAACTTTCCCGTTTCTATTTCCGATTACAACAGTCGCTCTGAATCGAAGTCTTCGTCCACCTTTAACGACACGTGTAACGCGGTCTATCTGAAGGACTTCTTCTTCGTATTCTTTTACTTCTTTAGTTTGTGAATTTTTTTGAAAGTGTTTGCCCATTGATTATTGTTAAAATTTTAATCCTGCTTCTCTGGCGCTTTCCGCGAAAGCTTTGACTCTTCCGTGGAATTTGTATCCGTTTCTATCGAAAACTACAGTTGTGATCTTTTTCTCTAATGCTTTTTGTGCGAGCAATCTTCCGGTTTCTTTCGCTTTTTCGATTTTTGATCCTTTTTTAATCTTTAAACTTGATCCTGAGAGTAATGTTTTTCTCGCATCATCGTCAACTAGTTGTCCATAAATATCCGTCAAACTTCTGAATACAACCAATCTTGGTCTTTCGCCAGTACCTCTAATTTTTTTTCTTAGCTTTAAGTGTCTTCGCGATCTTTTTAAAACTTTTTCTGATGGCATTATATGATCTAAGTTAATGTTTTAATTTATGTTTATGCTCCTCCGGAAGTTGCTCCCGCTGCAGTTTTTCCTACTTTCTTTGGAACGTATTCTCCCAAATATCTTATTCCTTTCCCTTTGTATGGCTCTGGTGGTCTGAAAGATCTTATCTTTGCCGCTGTTTCTCCCACTGTCTCCTTGTCCACTCCCTTTATTATAATTAAATTTTTCAGCTCGGGGTCTTCCCCAAAGGTGATCCCTTCTTGCGCTTTGTACTCAATTGGATGTGAAAATCCCAAGCTTAAACTGATTTTGTTTCCACTTATTTTGAATCTGTATCCAACTCCGATTACCTCCAAGCGTTTTTCGTAGCCTTTCGCTACTCCTTCTACCATATTTGCTATAAGTGATCTGTATAATCCGTCCAATCCTTTGTGTTCTTTTAGCTCGCTGCTTTGCGTGATCAGTAACTTGTTTTCAGCTTTTTCAACTTTGACTACCGGGTGAATTGATCTTTTGAGTTCGCCTTTTGGTCCTTTAACTTTAATTTCACCGGCGGTAAGCTCTACCGTTACTCCTGATGGGATTTCTACTGGTTTTTTGCCGATTCGTGATGACATGATGTTAGGTTAAAATACTTCGCAAATCACTTCTCCTCCCAATCCTTGTTTCTTGGCGTCTTCGCTGGTCATTAGACCTTTTGACGTTGATACGATTCTTGTTCCGTTACTGCTTCTTATCGGTTTCATTTCTTCGATTTTTGCGTAAATTCTTTGGCCTGGTTTTGAAATCCTCTTTAAATTTAATTCTCTGCCTTCTTCCACGGTTATTACCAACTCAGGGAATTTGTCGTCAGTCTTCTCGTATTTTGTAATAAATTTCTTATCCAATAAGATCTTGAGTATATTTTCTTTGATTTTTGAATATGGGACAGTGCATGAGCTCATGTTTGCTCTTGATGCGTTTCGGATTCTTGTTAATAGGTCTGATATTGGGTCTGTGTACATTGTGTGTGTTATTACTTTTGGATAATTTAGAATGCGAATGTATGGGGAGGGAATGTAGTTATGAATTGCAGAGGCAAAACTGGGACTTTGTTCCGTTTTGCCTACCAAGATGATTTTCTAACTCCCGGGATTTTCCCTTGGCTTGCCAGCTCTCTGAAGCAAATTCTGCACATATCGAATTTTCTCATGTATCCGCCTTTTCTGCCGCAAAGCCTACATCTGTTGTAAACTTTTGTGGGAAAGGTGAGCGTGTCTCCAGATTCCTTCTGTTTCTTCAACAGTAGTTTCTTTCTTAGTGTTTTTACTTTAAGTGCTGTTCTTGCCATTTTAATTAATTTAGTTAGCTTTGAATGGGAAATTGAATGCTTTTAAAAGTGCCAGTCCGTCTTTGTCGTTTTTTGCCGTTGTGTTGATTGTGATTTCCACTCCGTGGAGGTGAAGAACGTCATCCGGATTGATTTCCGGGAAAACGATGTGTTCTTTCATTCCCAATGAGTAGTTTCCGTTCCCATCGAATGATTTTGTAGAAATACCTCTGAAGTCTCTTACGCGGGGGAGTGTGATATTTACCAATTTACTCAAAAAGTCATACATCCTTTTTCCGCGAAGAGTTACCATTACTCCGACTGGGGCACCTTCTCTTAATTTGAAGTTTGAAATAGCTTTTCTTGCTTTCGTGACTACCGCTTTTTGGCCTGCTATTTTCCCTAAATTATCGACTACGTATGAATAATCTTTGCCAAGTTTTTGTGTCAATGATCCGATTTTTACAGATATTGTTATTTTCTTGATTTTTGGCACTGCGTTCATGTTCTTGAGTCCCAAATCTTTTTGAAGTTTTGGGGCGATTTCTTTCTTGAACTGTGTTTGTAGGTTTACTAATGTCATCTTTTCTTTTGTTTAGAACTTGTTTTTCTTGTTGTGACTATTGCGTCGACAGATTCTTTGCAATTTTTGCATATTCTTTCTTTCTTGTTGTTGGCTAGGGTTCGATGGCCGACTCTTGTTGGCTTGTCGCATTTCGGGCAGAGCAGAATTGCGTTTGATGCTTGGATCGGAGCTTCGAATCTTAATTTTTCTCCGCGTTTCTGTGTAGTCTTTTTAATGTGTTTTGTAATCAGATTGATTTTCTCAACTGTGATCTTGTTTGAGTTTCGGAAAAGTTTGGTAATTTTTCCTTTTTTCCCTTTATCTTTCCCTGTCAGAATCCTAACTGTATCTCCAATTTTAAGCTTCATAATACTTCTGGGGCTAAAGAAATAATTTTTTGGAATCCTTTTTCACGTAATTCTCTAGCGACCGGTCCGAATACACGAGTTCCTTTTGGTATCAAATCGGCTCCGATTATTACTACTGCGTTCTCATCAAATCTGATATATGAACCGTCTTTTCTCTTAAATTCTTTTTTCTGTCTGACTATCACTGCTTTTTGTACTGATTTCTTTTTGACTATGCCTCTCGGGAGGGCGTCTTTTATTGATATAACTATGATGTCGCCAAGGTATGCATATCTTTTTCGTGTTGCACCGAGGATCTTGAAGCATCTTGCTGCTTTTGCTCCGGTGTTATCTGCTATTTTTAGGTTTGTTCCTGCTTGGATCATTTAAAATTTCTGTTAATTTTTTGCTACGTTTTGCACTATCGTCCATCTCTTCAACTTGCTCAGTGGTCGTGTTTCGTAAATTGTTATTTCCTCGCCGATTTCAAATTTCTTATTTTCCGGATTGTCTACGTAAAATTTCTTTAAAATCTTGAATCTCTTCCTGTATTTTGTGTTCAGCTTGGATGAGTGGACTGTTACGACCAATGTTTTGTCTTGCTTGTTTGATGTGACTATTCCTTTTTTGTAGCGCATTTTTATTAGTTAGATTGAGCTTTAGTTTTGGGTTGATCCGATTTTTTGAGTGCGAGAGTTGTCTTGAGTTGTGCGATATAAGCCTTGTTTTGTGTGATCAAATGGTTTGATTTTGATTGTCCCGAGCTAACCTCGAACTTTACTTTAAATAGGTCTTTTTCGGCTTTTTCGATTTCTTCCACGAGTTTCTTTGGGTCCAATCTTTGTAATTCTTCCAACGTGAACATAGTTTGTGATTATTTATTCGATTTACTTACCACTTTGCATTTAACCGGTAATTTGTATCCTGCGAGTTTAAGTGCTTCTTTTGCATCTTTTGCATCTATACCATCTATTTCAAATAAAATTCTTCCCGGTTTTACTATTGAAACGAACCATTCTGGTGATCCTTTTCCTCCTCCCATAGGTACCTCAAGTGCTTTTTTCGTGATCGGTTTGTGAGGAAATATCATTGTCCAAATTTTTCCTCCTCTCTTTGTATATCTTGTTAATACACGGCGGGCCGCTTCGATTTGTCTTGCTGTTACTTCCGAAGTCGACAATGCTTTCAGGCCGTGTGTTCCGAATGCCAAGGCGTTTCCTTTGTGGCTATTGCCTTTATAAGACGATCCTCTCAGCCGTTGTTCTTTTCTATGTTTTTGCTTTCGTGGTTGTAACATGGGTAGTTGTGCGATTAATTCTGTTTAATTTCTTCAATTTGATTTTGTAATCTTGCGTCAAAGTCGTGTTTAAATATTTCTCCTTTGTATATCCAGACTTTTATTCCAATTGATCCGTAAGCCGTGTGGGCTGTTCTTGATATATAATCGATGTCAGCTCTGAATGTGTGCAAGGGGATTTTCCCTCGAGAGAAAAATTCTTCTCTCGCGATCTCAACTCCGTTCAATCTTCCGGATAAACGTACTTTTGCTCCTTTTGCTCCGGCCTCCAACGCTTTTTCCAATCCCATTTTCGCAGCTCTTCTGTACGAAACTCTTTTTTGAATTTGTTCTATAATGCTGTCTGCTAGAGTTGCCGAGTCCAATGCCGGTTTTTTGACTTCCTTGATGTTGACCGAGAAAATTTTCTTAAATTTCTTTTCGAGTTTTGCTTTCAGGTCTTCGATGATTTGTCCGCCTCTTCCGATGATTACGCCCGGTTTTGATGTGTAAATGTTAATGATTACTTTTCCTTGAGTCCTTAGGATTTCAATCTTTGAGATTCCGCCTTCTTTTAATGTGTCATGAATTGCCTTGTTGACTTCAATGTCTTCGTGGAGTAGGCGAGTGTAGTCTTTCTTTGACGCATACCACTTAGAATCCCAGTCTTGGGTTATTCATAATCTTATTCCGGTTGGGTTTACTTTTTGTCCCATTATTATTTGTTAGCTGTTTTAGTTGATTTCTTGGTTGGTTTTGCTGGTTTCTACGCCTCAGTTGGCTGAGCGATTTTTTCTGCAGATTGAACCGTTGGCTGAGCAATTTTTTTAGCAGGCGCTTCAGCTTTTGCTCTCGCTTCCAATGTAACTTTGATGTG
>Ga0233420_10000848_pt1 | contig 12242 bp, 12 predicted proteins | sample Watercolumn_Mata_4_FD_183009 | JGI IMG/M metagenome (GOLD analysis project Ga0233420, IMG submission 183009) | Freshwater microbial communities from Lake Matano, South Sulawesi, Indonesia - Watercolumn_Matano_2014_102_MG | ecosystem: Environmental > Aquatic > Freshwater > Lake | place...
GTCAATTCTTGCTTTCTCTGACTCAAAAGGCATTGTAACAACTCCAATAACAACAGCACCTGTCTCTTTAGCAAGCTGTGCAGCAACAGGATCAGCACCTGTACCTGTTCCTCCGCCCATTCCGGCAAGGACAAATACCATATCTGCGCCATTGACAGCTTTCTTCAAATCAACAATAGCTTCTTTTGCAGCTTCTCTTCCTCTCTTAGGATCTCCACCACAGCCAAGTCCTCTCGTAAGCTCTTTTCCGATAAGGATTTTCTCATCAGCTTTTGTAACGCTTAAGTGCAAAGCATCTGTATTGATTCCGTAGACAGTTGCGCCGCTGATTCCTTTGTTGAAAAGCCAAGTAACCATGTTGCAACCGCATCCACCAGAACCAATGACTTTAATGTTTGCCTTTCCAGCTTTAAGCTCGTCAAAGTTAATGCTGTGAGTGGCAGAATGTTCTATTGCTTCTTTTGCAAAATCTAGTGCCATTTTATTTTCTCTTTTTATTTACCTCCTTACATTTGTATATTTTGGAAATATTTCAAGCAAAAAACTTTTCTTTGTTTTTTCGAAAAGTTTAAATACTTTTCATATTTCCAACTATTGTAAAAGAAATCAACCCCTTCGATTAATCTAGTCGACCCCCATCGATTAAATTAATATAATAAGGAAATTAAAATCTTATTCTTTAAAAATATTTTGTTTCTGAAGAAGTCAGGTTAATTTTCATATTTTCAGAAAAAAAAGTTATAATTTGCTCGGTTATTGATATAAAAATTATAGTCCTCACAATAAAAATGTTAATATATAATAATTTTTGGATAAATATACGGAAATTTTCATGTTAATTCCAATGCAAATAAGCGAGCGAAGCGAGCGCTAATTATTTTTCAGCTCTTCTCAAGAAATATTTTTAGGACAACTTAATAGCATCGGTATCGCAAACATTCATTGTTGGCTTTGATATTCCAATCTCAGAATTTGTTAGCTTTGTGCATATAATATCAAACTGGCTTTCAGAGGGCACCTGCAAGTTGAGATATTCCCCAAGAGATTTTGTATCTTCAGGAGGAAAATCCCGAATATTACCATTTATTAAAAAATATCTGTCGGCCAATCCAAATATAGATGTTGGGAAAGAGGGATAAGGGGGTTGTATGCTTTCCTTTATCCAATCGCAACCCTTGTTCAAAGAGGTTGCAATTAATCCTCCGGCAGGAAGCCCTGGAGAATCTTTCTGCATTAAGATATTTGAGTAAGTGTCGATAGTCTTGCTGTTTTTATTAAAAAATGCAATATTATCATTTTTAGAAAGGGAGTTGTTTGTAAATTCCCTGATAATCATTTCCTCCCCAGAAAACAAAAATGTTTTAGTCATTTCATCGTATAATACAACACACTTAACTTTGTCTCCCGAATCAAGTATATTACTAAGAGCGCTTCTCCCAATGGATAAATCAACATTTTTTGAGGAATTATTCAATGTGGGTATTAAAAAAACACCGATGATAATAAGAACAATGAAAATAAAAGACATAATCCAAACTGTCTTGTTCATATTCGGTATAATCTCTTGGACTTTTTAAAGTTATCTAAGATTTTTCCAGAATTTCAGCATTAATTCCCTCTTCTTTGCATAATCTCACGAATTCTTTTGCATCATCATCGCTACCAACAATGCTTCCATAATGCATCGGAATCGCGATATTTGGTTTGATTAGTTTTGCTGCTTCAACAGCTTCGTCAACAGTCATTGTAAACCTTCCTCCAATTGGAAGAAGAGCAATAAATTCCTTTCCGGGCTGTGCATAGCCAGTGAGTTTTTGCATGTCAGGAATAAAATCAGTATCGCCAGCATGATAAATTATAACATCATTATTCTTGACAACATATCCAACACCCTGTTCTTCCTTAGGATGAAATGCCTTGTCAAGATTGTATGCTGGAATCGCTGATATTTTTAAGTCACCAAAAGCCAGTTCCTGTCCAGGTTCTATTATTTCCATCTGTATCGGCGTGTCAAATTTTGTTATCTTGCTTTGGCAATCAGCTGTCAGAATGATTTTTGTTCCTTCTTTTATTATCTTACTTATGTCTGCAACACTGCAATGATCATAATGATTGTGAGTGATAAGAATGATGTCTGCTTTCTCCAATCCATCTTTTATATTGTATGGATCAATGTAAATAAAAATGGAATTTCTAATAAGAAATCCAGAATGCCCAAGCCATTTTATCTCAACATTTCCTATTTGCATGTTAATCTAAAAACCAAAAGTCACAGGGTTTTTAAGTGTTATGTCGGGTTTTTGGTGAATTTTATATCCTTGTCTTTAGAATAAAAGTAAAGTGCAATAAATCCGAACAAAGTTATCAAACCCAGGATAATAAAAGCAGTACCAATTCCATAATTTTTCATGACATATCCAGAAAGAGGAAATAACAAAAAGATTCCGATGTTCCCAAACATATTCATAACAGATAAAATGGTGGCACGATGAGAAGTTGGAATATGGTTGTGAGCATAGTTGCCCAGAATAACTCCTTCAAATCCAGAAATAAATGGAATTAAAAGGTAAAATAGATATCCATAATAAGGAATTGTTAATGAAATAAGGAAAAGTCCAAGAATAATAACTATTTGTATAATCCAAATGGATTTTTTCTCCTTTAGTAAACTCTCCCATTTATCAGCCTTTTTTGAAGTAAATGCGGTAATCATTGATGAAATAAAAGCTAGGAGACCTATAAGTGAAATTGGAATAAGAATCTGCTCGAAATATGCAGAGGACATTGATAATGAGATAGATACTGCCGCAGAAGTAAAAAATGTCAGAAAAGCAATATACTTTACGACGTCGGATTTTTTGAAAAACGATATTGCTTTCTTCATATGAATGAAATGGTGCTTAAATGTAAGGTTCTTCTTAGATTTATATGGTTCTTCCAAGAAAAAAGTGAGAATAAATCCAAGAATAATGAATGGGAGTGAAACAAATGCTGGCAACTTAGGGGATATTGAAAAAAGGTAGGCACCAATTATAAAAACAGTCGCCATTGAAATGTTTACAATGACGCCTAGATTTCCAGATATTTTTTTGTATTGGCCTTCTCTTTTTTGTTTTTTAAGAGTATCAAATAACATGGCTGATCCTGTTCCAGAAGTAAGGCTCACCCCTATTCCACTTATTATTTTAGCAATCAAAAATATCCAAAACCCATTAAAAAATGCTATGAGGAATATCTCAAGAATATACATAAATCTTGATAAAAGAAGGGTTTTCTTTTTTCCAAGTAAATCAGCCAATGCTCCGGTCGGGATTTCAAAAACTAAAATAGAAAGTGAAAAAACTCCCATGATGATTGCAAACTGCTCCAATGGGACTTGGGAAGCAACATAGAACAAAGCTAAAACAGGAACAAAAAATCTCCCCCACATTAAAGCCCCAATTACATACATTAAAAGAATATTATATTTAAGTTTCATGTTTAATTCAAATTAATTCGCTTTAAAAAATTAACATTTTCATAACAAATATAAATCATTATAAACAATCTTCAATTTATCTTAAAATGAAATCTAAAATTCATATCAAAAAATTCTTTCTCCCTTTAATATTCTTCTCAGTATTCCCCTGTTGTTCTCAGTCATTACAGCCATCTCTCAAGAATCTGGCTTATTTTGATAATAAACCTGCAAAATTAGAATCAATATCAAAAACACAAAAGCCGATTTTGAATATTTCAATAAATTCAAAAACACAAAGAGAAAAAAATGAAGAAAGAATTTTATCAAGTTTTCCGACTTCCATTGGAGCACACAACTTGCTTAACCTTTATTACAATCTTTCAGATAGTTATCTGGAAATCAAAAGAATTAGGGATTCATTCACATCACACGAATTGATAAACAACGGGAATCTAAATGCGAGAATATATCTTATAAATCCTGGAGATTTAAGAAATCTGAATGATTACGGAGTGTTGCTGAATTTAAAAATAAAACCAGAATTCTTCTAAAACTAAGGTTTCAATCTCGTCATTGTTCTTGGAAAACCTATTGCATCTTTTATTGTTTCAAGTCCGCATATCCATTTGATTAATCTTTCTGTTCCCAAACCATATCCCCCGTGCGGAACAGCACCATAGCTGTGAATATCAAAATAATATGAATAATCATCAAGCTTTTCTCCTTTTGATTTCAGCGCTTTTTTCAATTCATCAAGATTTGTATCACGAACACTTCCGCCAATCAATTCATGATTCTCTTCAGGTCCAAGCATGTCAAAACCCAGGACAGTCTTTGGATTTTTAGGATCTCTTGGCTTGTAGAAAGCCATTATTTCTTTTGGATAATTTGTAACAAAAACAGGAGTGTCATGGTCTTCCATGTATTTGTCTTCTTCAACTGTTCTCAAATCTTTTCCCCATGGAACATTCATTTTTTTCTTTTCTTTGAGAACTTTAAGAACTTCATCATATGTAACTCTTGGGAATTTTTTCTTTAAGCTCGGTTCAAGCTTTTTCCAATCTCTCCCAAGAAATTCAAGCTCTTTCTTGTTTTTCTCTAAAACTCTCTTTACAACATGCTTTGTCATTTCCTCTGCATAATCCATCAGTTCAGGAAGTGTTGCCCATGCAACTTCCATTTCTGTATGCCAATATTCTGTCAGATGCCTTGTTGTCTTTGATTTTTCAGCCCGAAAACTTGGAGCAATGCAGTAAATTTTTTCAAGTGAATACATCGCTGCTTCTGCATATAACTGCCATGTTTGTGTAAGATACATCTTTTTTCCGAAATAATCTATCTCAAACATAGTAGGACCTTCTTCAGCACCGCCTGGAATTATAATCGGCGACTGGAATTCATAAAATCCCTTGCTTCTGAAATATTCATGAAGCGCTCCTGTCACAGTACTTCTTATTTTCAGAATAGCATTCATCTTTCTGCTTCTTATCCACAAATGTCTCCTGTCTCCAAGAAGTTCCTCATTCAAATCCTTGTTAATTGGAAAACTATCGCTTAAACCAACGATATTAATTTTATCAGCAATTATTTCATATCCTGTAGGAGCTCTTTTGTCTTCTTTTATGTCACCAGCAATTTCAACGCTTGCTTCAACCTGTAATGAATCAATGTTTTTCCATTGCTTTGCAAATTTTTCCTTCTTTAGAACAACCTGAATTATATCGCTTGCGTCCCGTAAAACAATAAATTTCATCTCATTGCTCCCTCTTTCCCGATGAACCCAGCCTCTCACAGCTACTTTTCCTTTCCCTTTTTCCATTGCTTCTGATATTGATATGAATTTTTCAGTCATTTCTTCTCCTTCAAATCAAGTTTTATATGAGCTTCTTTTAGCTGTTCGTCAAACACAATGTCAGGCGCTCCGACTACCAAATCTCTTCCTTCTTTGTTCTTTGGAAATGCAATTACTTCCCTAAGATTTGGCTCTCCAAGCAATACCATGAGCAATCTGTCAATTCCAGGTGCAATTCCACCATGTGGTGGAACTCCGTATTTAAATGCAGTAAGCATGTGTGAAAAATATTTCTTATGTTTTTCATCAAAACCAATTAAGTCAAAAATCTTGCTTTGTATTTCAGGATCATGAATTCTCACACTTCCTCCGCCAACCTCAAATCCGTTAAGAACCAAATCATGCTGATAGCTTTTTGCTTTATGAGCATCCTTTGAGTTCAAAAATTTCAAATCATGTTCTTTTGGACTTGTGAACATGTGATGTTTTGGAGCATAATGCCCTTTTTCTTTTTCTTCTTCAAACAATGGAAAATCAACTATCCAACAAAATGCAAGTTCATTCTTGTCGTTCTTGTTTTTCCTCAAATCAGGTTTGTCTGTTTTGTATCTTTTCATTGCTTCTTCATAAGTAAGAATCGGAAAGGGAATTGATGTTATTTTTTTATCCGGAAGAATTTTTTTTACCATCTGAATAAATAAATCTTCTGTGATATCAAGTATATCTTTCTGCTTTACAAAAGACATCTCAATATCAAGCTGATAAAATTCTCCAGGGCTTCTGTCAGCCCTCGGATCTTCATCTCTCATGCATGGAGCAATCTGAAAATATCTGTCTGTTCCTGCAATCATTAAAAGCTGTTTATATTGCTGAGGTGATTGCGGCAATGCATAAAACTTTCCAGCATGTATTCTCGAGGGAACAATAAAATCTCTTGCTCCTTCAGGAGATGACTTTGTAAGCAGCGGTGTTTGTATCTCCAAAAATCCTTTTTTGTCAAGATAATCACGAATAAAGGCAATTACCTTGTGTCTTATTTCTAAATTTTTCCTTAATTTTTCATTTAATCTTATATCAAGGTATCGATATTGTAATCTTATATCCTCTGATGCTGTTTTCGGATCAAAAGGAAGTTTCTGGGCAATAGAAAAAATCTCCACTTTTTCAGCTTCAATCTCTACTTTTCCAGAAGTCATCTCTTTGTTTTCCTGTTCCTTCGGCCTTTTTTTGACTTTTCCTGAAACAGATATGCATGACTCTGTTGTAATCTCTTTTGCTCCTTTCAAGCCAGATGAAACAATCACCTGAATTTTCCCGTATCTGTCTTTCAAAAGAACAAAATATTTGTCCTTGAATGCGCGGATTGATTCAACCCATCCTGCCAAAACAACGTGCTTATCAGCAAGTTTTTCATTGACTTCACCTATTGTATGTGTTCTAAGCATATTTACTCCGACGAAATATTAATATTTAAATCTTCTTTCGTATGTTTTATGGTCCATCCATTCAAGGATGATTGAAACAACTTCTATGCCTTCTTTTCCTACACTATATAACAATCTCCATCCTTTAGGCAGATCATATTTCCAAAGATTATCTATATTATATTTAGAAATATAAAATCTTGGAATTAATTTTTTTGGAATTTGTATTCCTGAAAAAGCATTTTCTTTAAGATTATCCAGAGCCTGTTTAATTTGTTTATATAATTCTTGTCCTTCTAAACTGCCTTCTTTAAGAAGCTCAAAATTATCTTTTATTTTCTTTTCTGCAAAAAATATTCTTAATTTTATTTCCATTCTAAATCTGTTTTTTTAAGGTATTTCTTCACAAGTTTTGGATTCCATATCCATCCTATCTTCCCTTCTGAATCAACTGCTATTTTCCCTGAATAGAGTAAATAATCGACAATAACTGAAAATGTCTGATACATCATCTTTTTGGGAAGCCTATCCCAAATTTGTTTTTTGGTATAAGTCCCGCTGGTATCATAAATCAACTTCTCAACCATCAGAACACTATCAAGCCTTGGATAATGCAAAATTTTTTTGACGTCCATTTTTGTATAAGTTTATATATTATATAAATATATATAGTTTATAAGTCTTTCATTTTACATACCTTTTAATTATTTCCATAACCTCTTTTCCGCTTACCTTCCCACCAAACTCCTTCATTATAATTCCCATATATGCATGCTCTGACAAGCCAGGAATTTTCTCAATTGTCTTTCTTATCTTGTCTTCAATCTCACTCATCAATTCATCGGCATCTGCTTTTTCAGATGAAATTCCTGAAATCTCCTCCCCAAGAACAATTCTATTCATCAAATTCTTTATTTCGCTTTCTTTCACTCTATTTTTTTTAATATCTTCCAGAATTCCAGATATCACATCTTTATTCAATCTTTCATCAACATATTCGATTTTCAGATTATTTTTGGAAGCTATTTCTTTTGGATAAACCAGCAATATTTTTGCAACCAATTGAGAGTTGTTAAATATACTAATCATCTCTCGAAATTCTTCCATTTTGTTGTATTTGAAAAGAAGCTTTATCATTTCTTCTCCAAGTCCGAATTTCTTGAAATCTTTCTCTGTCTCTGTTCTCAACTTTGGAAGTTTCTTCTTTGCTTCATTGATTATATCCCTTGAAATTTTCAGAATAGGCAAATCTGTTTCAGGATACATTCTTGCTGCACCAGGCATTGGTCTCAAAAACTCAGAAGTTCCATTCGGAAGAACATTTCTTACTTCAGCAACACTTTTTCCATTCTTAACAAGCTCCATTTGTCTTTCAATTTCTTTTTTCATTGCGATTTCAATATTTCTTATATCCTGAAATCCCTTCAGCTCAATTCTTTTTCCGCCTTTCACAGAAAGATTAACATCTTGCCTTATTGTTCCTATTCCTCTTTTCACTTTGCAGCTTCTCAAAATGTCGCCGATAAGCAATGCTGTTTCTTTCGCCTGTTCCGGACTTTTTATATCAGGAGCTGTTGCAATCTCAACAAGAGGAATTCCCAATCTGTCAAGGCGATAAATAGATATTTTTTCTGATTTGTCAATTATTCTTGCAGAATCTTCTTCAAGGCAGATTGTATCTATCCCGACTTTTCCAAAGTTTGTTTCCAGCCAGCCGTCTCTTGCAATTAAAACAGTTCTCTGAAAACCAGAAGTATTGCTTCCGTCAAGAACTGTTTTTCTCATTATCTGCGTGATTGGAATTATTTTGCAATTTAGAAGAATTGCAATCTGAAGAGCAATTTCAAGTGCTTCCTGATTTATCTGATGTGGCGGTTCTTCATCCAGTTCAACAAGGCAGTTAGTATCATATCCCTGATACAAAAATTCTTTTCCTTTTTCCATTTCATGAGAAACAGCAACATCAACTTGTCCGAATTCACCTGCAACAGCATGAAGTTTTCTTTTTACTTTAAAGCTCGGCTCATCTTTCCGCAAAAGAGATGGACAATTGCAGAAAAGTTTTGAAGTATCAAGCTGTTGATGTATTTCCAATCCTGATTTCAATCCAATCTCAGAATAATTCAATTCTTCATTATTTTTATTCTCGGCATTCATAATGAAGAATAAAGAAGAAGAGTTTATTAAATTATTTGGTTAATTAGTAATTTATCTCTTCTGCAAGTAAATCGTGAATTTCTGTTTGCCTATGTCCCCATTCAGATAAAACCTGTTTTAAGTAATTACTATCCACTTCTACGTGTTCTGATAAACATTTTAAATCATATAAATCATTAACCAATCTCAAAAGAGCTACATCTCTTGCACATGCTTCAGCACCTCTTGGAAGAATGTCTTCTTTCAATTTTTGAGCTTGAATAGCCAAAGAAGTTATAGATTTATTTAAAGGTAATTTTAATCCATATCTTTCTGAGAAAATAAGGGCCCTATTGGTTTTACTTACTATCAAATCTTCAGGGCTCATAGTTCCAAATTCTAAACCATTTATTTTAGATACATGCTGATTCGCAATTTCTCTTTCAAGTGTATGTTTAGTTTTTTCAAAGTGACGATTTGATTTATGGGGATGCTGAATTATAAAAGAATCTTTTCCATTTTCTCTAGCATAGGTGATTTCATAAGCCAATCCCTTTTTTCTAAAGCTTACTAGATATCCTTCTTTTTCCAAAAAATCAATTAAAGGAAGGCATAATTTTCGATATTCTGTTGAACATCCGTTCCAAAGTAAAGAAAAATCTAAATCAATAGTTCCTCTATGCAACTCTCTTGGTAAATAAGATTGAACAGCCATTCCACCAGATATTCTTCCATTTATTTTTCTTTCATCTTTCAACACATTAATTGATCGAATTCCATCTAGAACAATATCATCTTGAAGAATATGCTGTTTCATATATACTGGTTTTGTCATAAAAAACACACTCTTTTTTTCCTTATAAATCTTTCTAATGTAACCCCTAAAAAGTTACAATATAATTATTCATCTATCGTAAGCAATTCTTTTGCAATTAAATCAGGATGTTGTTTCCTAAATTCATTGTCCTCTATTAACCCAATTAATTCAACTATTTCTTCTAATCCTTGATATCTCAATTCTGCTGAATTTCCTTCTTTTTTAACAGAAGCACCCCTATATAAATCAGGCTCATCTTGAGTAGAAGGAATTTCACCATTATAAACAAAAACATGTTCATGCAATCCTTCTTCATTGTGTGGAATAAATGAATATCTAACTATCTCTTTTTCTAATCTTCTTCCATGCAGTTGAGAAAATTTACTAAACTGAAATTTCATAAAAAAATAGATAAGAATATGACTTATAAAGTTTACTTCTCCAACCTATCTGAAATCTCGCCTGCAAAATTTTCCAACATCTTCTCTCTTATCTTATTTTTCCATTCCGGATGGGCTAATACATAACCAAGCTTCACAAAAGCTGTTTCAGACAGCATATTCTCAAGATAAATCATTCCTGTTTCCAAAAGCTCTCTTCCAGTAGAATAAACATAAGGATCAAGCCTGCCGTAAATTGTCTGGCAGGTTGCACATATTATAATTCCCTTTTTTGTCAATTCTTTTATTTTTTTCAGCCAACCTTTTCGAATAAGATGTCCTAATCCCAAAACTTCAATAACAATTCCTTTGTATCCTTTCTTTGCATAATAATCCAAAATAGAAGCATCTTGTCCAGGATAAAATTTAACCAATGCAACTTTCTCTTCAAATTTTGCATCAAGTTTGACTTTTGTTTTTCCTCTAACATTATAATTTCCAAGTTTGGTAAAAGTATTTTCATCAACTTTTGCAAGAGGCTCGGTATTTATTGATTTGAATGCATCTCTTCTTGAACTATGCATTTTTCGAACTTTTGTTCCTCTCAAAACATTGCAATAATCATCATTTTCTGTTGCATGTCCAACAAGAACCACTTCTGCAATATCATTAATTGCAGTTAGCGCAGCGCATTCTAAATTAAGCGTAGCGTCGCTGCTTCCTCTGTCAGAACTTCTCTGGCTATATGTAAGAACAACCGGCTTGTTTAGATTTCGAAGAAAAAATGAAAGCGCAGCAGAAGTAAAATGCAATGTGTCTGTTCCGTGTGTTATTATTACTCCTTTTATATTTTCATCATTCAGCAATTTTTCAGCAACACGAGCAATTTTTTGCCAATCTTTTGAAGTCATTTCCTCGCTTGCTTTCATGAAAGGAACTTCAACTCTGCTGACATTTGCATATTTAAAAATTTCAGGATAAAATTGAAATAATTGCGATGGAGATGTAAGCCATGAAACAGCACCTGATTTTGGATCAAGTCGAGATGAAATTGTTCCTCCTGTTATTATCATTGCTATATTCGGCTTTTCGCGGTTCTTTTTTATCTCAATCTCCTGCTTAATCTCTTTGAATTTTCTCAGAACTTTTATTTCAATTATATCTTTTCTGTTAAATCCGATATTATAGCCAGAATCAAGTTTCAACAAAACCATTCCTTTCTCTGATTCAGGCGCTTCTAGAAAAACACCTTCATATATCTCTTTCATAAGAGAGATCTGGACATAATCTCCTGGTGCTGCATTGTTTTTTTCCATTTTATTTTTCTCCGCGGCTCGTTACGAAAGTAGCGCGTTTTGAACCTACTTTCCTTTCGGAAAGTAGGCTCGGAGGGATTCGAACCCCCATAAAACGGGCCGAAACCGTTTATGTTATCCATTACATCACGAGCCTTTGAAAAAAGGCTAATTGCTTATCCCTGACTTTTTTCAGGGGCGAGTAGAGCCTTTGAAAAAAGGCTAATTGCTTACCCCTGACTTTTTTCAGGGGCGAGTAGAGCCTGTTATATTTATACTTCTACTTTCTGCTTAAAATACTTTCCCTTTATCAAAAACAACAAAATTAAAAAAAGATTAATAAATCCGAAAATCTTGCTTTAAATATGTCTCAAAAATATTCCCAACCAACAGTCCATCATATAGAAATCAAGAGACATCATAAATGGATTATAGGAAGTGTAAGTTCTCTGGTCATAATAGCCCTTGTCCTTAACAGTTTTCTTATTTATTTTCTATACGGACAGGTTGAATTAAGTTATGATGAGTTAAAATCCAGCATAAAGCAACTTGAAACAGATACCAATTCAAAGTTCAGTGAATTGGCTGATTCAGTTATATTGACAAAACAACAGCTATCCTCCCTTGAAACTAATTTTTCATCTCTTGAAACAAACTTAAATCATGAATTGAAAACATTGAAAGCATCTGTCGGTACTGATTTCTCTGGAATAGTGGAGAATTCAATAAAATCAGTTGTTACAATAAGAACAGATATCAGTCAGGCAACAGGATTTTTAATCACAAACAATGGATATATTGTCACAAATGCACATGTGATGAATGGTGCAAAAGCAGCAGGAATATTCACATATGACGGAAAACAGCACTCTGTATCTCCAATAGGATATGACACTATTCTTGACATTGCTCTTTTGAAAATAGACGTAACATATGAA
>Ga0233420_10000849_pt1 | contig 12235 bp, 15 predicted proteins | sample Watercolumn_Mata_4_FD_183009 | JGI IMG/M metagenome (GOLD analysis project Ga0233420, IMG submission 183009) | Freshwater microbial communities from Lake Matano, South Sulawesi, Indonesia - Watercolumn_Matano_2014_102_MG | ecosystem: Environmental > Aquatic > Freshwater > Lake | place...
TGTATATCTACTACTGAAAATTCAGTTTTTCTCATAACTTTGCACTCGGCTTTATCAAAATGAGTTGCTATTCCGCGTTTGATTGGGATTACTTTTCCTTACAAAACCAAACAAGGAATAGATAATGCAAAAGAATGTTTTGAACCTGGAATAGCAAAACGTATTTCCAAAGTCGCATCAGTTCTATCGAAATTAGGTTTATCAATTAAAAGTTTCCACGCAACCATTCTACCTCGATATTCTGGATTAGGAATTCTTTTATCTCTTTTAGTGACTATACCACCAGAATGTGGAGCACGCACAGATGTCAATAACGTAATTGAGGGCATTTGTTTTTTTGCTAAGTTGTGTATTAATGCTCTTCTTAATAACGGATCCACGCGTGATAGTACTTCCTTTCTGTCTTTAGTCCATTGCATATATACTATAATGCATCATTTTGTTTTAAAATGTTACTAAATATGGATAAACATCTACTGTTCCTGTTTTTTGCTGCCAGTAACTAGTCCAGCCTCAACCATTTTCTTGAAAATTTCAGCTGAAACAACAATTGAAATGTCAGAACCGCATTGTCCGCATTTAAAACTTCCGCTACTTTCTCTTGCAACAGTTCCACAACCAGCACATATTTCAACTTTACCCAAAAAAACACCAGACGATTACCGAAATATTAGAACTACCAGGGCAGCAATTAAAATTTCCAAAAATATAAAAAACAATACAAGATTTCTTTCACTTATTCCGTTTGTTTTTTTCATTATGAATTGGGCAAAACCACGCACTTTTCCATCAACAGGATACAATTTTCCATCTTTATACTCGCCCCACCATCTACTGCTTGGAAATTTGTTATATAATTTAATGAAAAAATCAGCAACATAAGGAAGTAAGAGCAGTGCACCTGCTGCTTCCATATTACCAATTATAACTCCCGCTGCCAAAACTGCACCTATTGTAAGATTTCCAACATCACCGGGAAACACAAAAGATGGATACCAATTAAAACGAAGGAATGCAAACAGTGCACCAATCATTGATACAAAAAGCAATACCATTTCCATAGAACCTTTCAAAAGCGCCAAAACAGTCATTGCAGAAAATATTACTATTCCCATACCCGCTTCTATTCCATTAAAACCAGCGAACATATTTGTAAGATTTGATGCCACACTTACGCCAACTGGTACGAGAATGATAATATAAAAAATACCGAGGTCAATTGCACCAAAAAAAGGCATGTTTATTGTCGTGCTGCCTGCAGCACGTACTGCTACTAGAGGAACTGCAGCTAATAACGGGAACAATGCCTTAGTCCACTGAGGCATGTCAAGCAGATCATCAACTATCCCTATAAATGCAAGAGCATGAATTGTAATAATCGCTGCCAAAATTTCGACCATCTTAAATTGTAATGAATTAAAACCTGATAAAAAAATTGCAAGAAGAAGACCAGCAGTAAATCCTGCGACTATGCCAATTCCGCCCATTTCAGCAACTTCTGGTTGATTTGGTTTATTTACATCATGGCCTACGATTCCAAAACGCTTAAGGCGAGGGATAAGTTTATATGAAATCATGTAAGTTACAATAAAAGAAAAAAGACCTATTGCAGCATAATAAAAAAGCATCAACTTCCACCCTTTCTAAATCTTTCCAGTATAGATCTAGCTTTATCAGTAGTAAAATCTTTTTCCTCGCTAAGTTTAGCAGCAACTAGATCAATTTCTTCTGTACTCTCTGCACCTGCACGAATGGCAACATTCCTTGCATGCAACTTCATATGCCCTTGCTGTATTCCGACAGTAGCAAGCGCAGATAAAGCAGCAAAGTTATTAGCCAGGCCAACACATGCACAAACCATTGCCAACTCCTGTGATGTTTTTACTCCCATAATTTTTAGTGCGATCTTTGCAGTAGGGCTTGTGTTTACAGCACCACCAACTGTAGCTACAGCAAGGGGCAATTCAATACTGCCTTCCAGATCACCTTTTTCGGTTTTTTTATATGTTGTAAGTGAATGATAGCCTTTTATAGATGCATACGCATGCGCACCTGCCTCTACAGCACGCCAGTCATTTCCTGTTGCAAGAACTACCGCATCAATTCCATTCATTATCCCTTTATTGTGCGTACAACAACGGTAGATGTCAGCATTTGCAAATTCATAGGCATCCAACACACCATCTATGATTTCTTCGCCTACAACTTCTTTTTTCCATATTGCGCTTGCCCGGACTTTTCGCTTGGTGGCAAGGTTGCTTATTATTCTTAACCGATTTTTACCTCCAGTATATCCAACAATTGTTGGTGTTATTCCTTCCAAAAGCGTGTTGATCATATTTGCGCCCATGGCATCGCGAACATCAACATAAAATTCAATCACCAGCAGTTTTTGTCTGTTTGTTGTTACCACTTTTATTGCAAGATCCCTTACCCCGCCACCAAATTTACCTAAATGGCTACTTACAAAAGTATCAGCTACGCCAAGTATTTCTTTCTTGTTCGTTTCTATTTTTTTTATTGCTGACTTTATATCAGGCACATCAATTAGTTGTATCTGACCAATCATCACTGGATCATCAGCATCAGCTTTAAAACCATCAGGCAAGGTTTGTTTAGCTGCCCTGCAAGCTGCAGCAACAACTGACGGCTCTTCTATTGCCATCGGTACCATCAGCTCATGTCCATTTATTTTAAAATTAGTTGCAAGCCCCAAAGGAAGATGAATGCTGCCGACGACATTTTCTATCCACCTATCAGCTACTTGCATATCAAGTGAACCAGAATTCAGAAGAGCCTGGGCTTCATTGGCTTCTAAACCAACATGTTGCATAAGAAATTTTATTCTTTCCTCTAACGTTAGTTTATGGAAACCTGAATAAAGTGCCATACTATATCATTGCCTCAGATTAAAGTGACATTTTAGTTTATCGAATTTTTATAACTTTCCTCAAGTTTCTTTAATGCCTCCTCTATATTAAAGAATGCAACTTTCGTTTTTTTAAGATATATCTCTTTTAGTAAATCCGGCAGGCGTTTACCGTCTCCATCGCCAAGATAGTACCTGCCTTTTTTTCGAGACAGAATCCCCATCTCCTTCAATTTTAGAAGATGGTAATAAACTGCTTTTGGATTTGGTTTTTGCTTGGTGTTTTGTTCAAGCAAACTTAGTATGTCTTTTGTAGTCGGATACTCTCCTTGAACATGTGCAGAAAATATAACTTCCAGGATGTCTAAAAGAAGTCGTCTGCTTTCGTTTGGTAGTATTAACCCTAAGGAAAGAGCCAACCACCTCATAAGTGATTTCCGTGTAAGTGTAACTTCATTTGGAAGTACCATATCACGGATTACAAGTTCAGATTTTATCAACTTGGATTCTGGAATCATTACTTTATTTCCAACACAAGAGTTAAAAGTATATCATTGTATAAGCCTTTGAAAGAATAGAAAAAACTGTAACAGTAAATCGGTCACAAATTCCATTGTACTTTTTATAGTACAATAAAAAGGTGAAAAGTTGGTAGCTGCTGAATTGCGCATTCATCCACATGTTCTTTTTGCATATACGGTAAACCATAGTGGACTTATCATCAGAGTGGAAAATCAAAAAGGCGACATGTGTTGGGTAGAAGCAGATATAATTGTGCCTGAGAAGATTTCACTGAGTCCGGACAATGAATTGAAGAAAGGTCGTGTGCGAATTGGAATAATTGACCGGGATCAATATCTGGAAAAAGTAGTAAAGATTTATGCAAATTCTTATACTGCTCCACAAATGTATCGATGCAAGGCAGTGTTATATATTTTTAATAAAGACGGCATAGTTGAAAGCAGGATTGAAAAATCCATTGACATACGCTGCGAATTAAAGAAAGAAGCTACTTTGTAATTTTTCCCTGAGGTACGTAACTTTCATGAATTTACGGACAGTTGTGACAGAAGGTCACTTGATGTACGTAAATTCCAAGATTTACGTACAGCTAGTGGTCGAAGACCACTTGATGTACAAGAAACAAATTTTTTATTCGAACCTGTATCGTAACATTTATAAATACCAATATGTATAGATATTGCTTACCGTTTTTTATTGTTAAAAACATATCAAAAAGCGGTTGTGGAAATCTATTCCTGTAGATTTGACTCACGCTTCAATAGTAATGATCCGACTAAGTAAAGAACCTAGTACAATTCCTGTAAGGAATTGAAAATCTCCTAATATCGTAATGCAGATAAATCACTGGTTTAATTCCAGTTGATCCTGCTGGAGGATACTGCTATCAGAGTTCGACTAAGCCATGCAAGTCAGCTCACTCACTTGGGTGGGCGGCATACGGCTGAATAACACGTAGTCAATCTGCCCTAAGGACGGGAACAATCTCGGGAAACTGAGACTAACTCCCGATGGATGATGTAATCTGGAAGGCTCCATCATTTAAAAGGCTGGTGAATTGGAGCCAGTCCGCCTTAGGATGAGACTGCGGCTGATTAGGTTGTTGGTGTGGTAATGGCTCACCAAGCCGATAATCAGTAGGGGCCATGGGAGTGGTGGCCCCCAGAAGGGTACTGAGACAAGGACCCTAGCCCTACGGGGTGCAGCAGGCGCGAAACCTTCACAAAAGCTTTTTGACTTCTACAAACTTAGGGCAAAAACCTTGGAAAAAGCCCTAAGGTAGACTGGAGTCAATTAATTGTGGAATGCGCGCAAGCGTGATGAGGGAACTCTGAGTGGCGGAAACTTAGTTTCCGTCTTTTGCGGAGTGTAAATAGCTCCGAGAATAAGGGTGTGGGCAAAGCGGGTTTTCAGTCCTGAGTTTTCAGTCTTGATGTTCAAGACGCAAGACTCGAAACTGGAAACAGAAAACTCACGCCTATGACTGGTGGCAGCCGCCGCGGTAACACCAGCGCCTCAAGTGGTATCCACGAATACTGGGCCTAGAGCGTCCGTAGCTGGAGTAACAAGTCCGCTGTGAAATAACCTTTTTGATTTCTTATTAACTTAGGGCAAAAACGTTAACGAAAAACCCTAAGGTAAAAAAACATCAAAAGGTTGCATAATGTTGTGGCTTAACCTCAACGCGTGCAGCAGATACTGCTATTCTTGGGAACGGAGGAGGTTCGGGGTACTTTCGGGGTAGGGGTAAAATCCGTTGAGCCTGAAAGGACCACCAGTGGCGAAATTGCGTTTTGAGTCTTGAAGTTTTGTGTTTTGAGTACAACCAAGACACTAGATACGAAACTGAAAACGCAACGTTATGGCGCCGAACCAAAACGTGTCCGACAGTGAGGGACGAAAGCTGGGGGAGCGAACGCACGACAGCCCTATATATGGGATGGAGTGCGGTTCAAACGGGATTAGATACCCCGGTAGTCCCAGCTGTAAATAATGCAGACTGTGGTGTTGCCTATAAGTAATTATAGGCAGTGCTGTAGCGTAGTAACATTTTGACTAATGTCTTTCTAAGGGCAAAACGTTAACGAAAAGCCCTGAGGTAAACAAGTCAATTGTTTGCGCAAGTGTTAAGTCTGCCGCCTGGGGAGTACGATCGCAAGATTGAAACTTAAAGGAATTGGCGGGGGAGCACCACAAGCCGTGGATGCTACGGTTCAATTGGATACAACGCCGGAAATATCACCAAGGGCGACGGCAGTATGAAGGCCAGACTAAAGATCTTGCCTGACGAGCCGAGAGGTATTGCATGGCCATCGTCAGCTCGTGGTGTGATGGCTTTTTGACTTCTGTTTTTTAAAGGGTAAGACCACAGGGAAAGGCCCTGAGGCAAAACCCAAAACAAACAAGTCAATCAGTCACACAAACTGTCCTGTTAAGTCAGGCAACGAGCGAGACCCATACCTTTAGTTACTAACTTTCTCCCCGGAGAAGGTGTACTCTAGAGGGACTGCCCGTGCTAAGTTGCGTTTACAGTCTTGAGTTTTCAGTTTCGTGATAAAAACAACTGAGAACGGAAAACTGGAAACGCAAGGCAACATGGGAGGAAGGAGTGGGCGACGGTAGGTCAGTATGGTCCGAAACCCTTGGGCTACACGCGGCATACAGTGGCCGGAACAATGGGCTGCAACGTCGAAAGGCGGAGCTAATCCCCGAAACCCGGTCGTGGTCCGGATCGAGGGTTGCAACACATGATTTGAGAAATTTTTGATATACACTCAATTTGTGGGCAATTCACCCTCGTGAAGATGGAATGGCTAGTAATCGCGTGTCACTATCACGCGGTGAATGTGTCCCCGCTCCTTGCACACACCGCCCGTCAAGTCACCCAAATGTTTTCCTGGTGAGATCCCGGTTTATGCTGGTCTCGAACCGAGAAGGCGTGAGGGGGGCTAAGTCGTATTTTTGGGTTTTCAGTCTAGAGTTTTGTGTTTTGGTTGTAACCAAGACCCGAAACAGGAAACTGGAAACTCGAAACGATAAACAAGGTATCCGTAGTAACCTTTTTGATTTCTTATTGACTTAGGGCAAAAACGTTAACGAAAAACCCTGAGGTAAAAAAACATCAAAAGGTTGCGGATGGGAACCTGCGGATAGATCACCTCCAAATTTACAAACTTCACACAGTTTGTTTTGGAAGGAAGTGCAAAAATGGGTATTACTTTCGTTCGGATTACTATAAATGAAGCGTGAGGTTTTCAATAAATTATTAATTATTCTTTTCTTTACATGTATTTATGTTAAAAGCAAAAATAGCTGAAGGAACCTTAAAAATAGATGATCATAAAATGATAATCATCCGTGACAGGATAAATTTTTTCGACCTTATAATCTATTCGCTTATTGCCAAATTATTTAGGCTTCAGGATGATATTAGATTAAATGATATTACAATTGTTGCAGTGGAAAAAGGAATTCCTGAAGGTATTAGCCCACATATACACGTTCATTATGGTAAGAATAAAAGCAGAATAATTGAATTTCATACAGAAAAAAAAGGTCAACGGCAATGTGAAATAGATCGTGTCATAGACTTTCTTGAAAAAAAGAAGATTCCGCTTGGGATCATGCGAAGTGATTAAATACATGATAAATCCATGCAATGGCTGCAAAGCAACATGTTGCAAAAACTATGTAATAACTGTAACTTCATTTGACGTAATTGAGATAGCACAAAAGACAAACAGAAATTACCTGGAATTTGCTGAACTCTATCCAGCACGTTTACTAAATTATGATTGGGATACTGTTCTACAATGTTATAATGCCACTGATCAGGCAAAACTGCCTACTTATCATCTTTTAGCCATCAAATCCCACCCGTGTTTTTTCTTAAAAAACAATTGGTGTAGTATACATGATTTTGCTCCTTTTATATGCAGGCAATACCCATACACATTATCAGGAAAAGAACTCATGAAGCGACATTGTTCCTTCCTATCGCATTGTATATTTTACTTAAAAGGACCAACCGATTCAAAATACGCATGGAGAATACCTGCTTATAAAAAAATCGTTAAGGAATGGAATTCAAAAAAAGGAGATAAAACTGAGTGTATGGAATTTTTAATAAAAAAGAGTTATGAGTTAGTTAACAAACTGGTTTTAAATAACAATTACTTTCAAAAATCAGTATGACTTCATTACAAGAAATCGCACGCAAGTATGTACTAAAGAATGCGTTCGAATATGGTACAGCAAATGTTGGTGCAGTTGTTGGTAAGGTTATTGCTGAATTTCCAGATGCTAAAAATGATATGAAAACAACTATGACATGTATAAGCAACACTATCATTGAGGTATCAAAACTTTCAAAAAACCAGATCCTTAATGAGATGAACAGATATGAATACATAAAAAAAGAGGAAAAACAAAAAACAATAGAACTTCCAAATGCAAAGAAAGGGATGGTCATCACAAGATTTCCACCTGAACCGTCTGGTTACCCGCATATAGGCCATGCTAAGGCAGCATTTCTTGATTATGAGATAGCAAAACAATATGATGGGCAGATGATTCTTCGCTTTGATGATACAAATCCTGAAAAAGAAAGCCAGGAATATGTAGATGCAATAAAAGATGGTTTGTCATGGTTAGGTATTAAGTGGTCCATTGAAACATACACCTCTGACAACATCCAAAAGATTTACGAAGCTGCTGAAAAGCTCATTATCATTGACAAGGCGTATGTTTGTATATGTTCTCAGGAAAAACTGAGTGCCAAACGCACACATGCAAAACCATGTACTTGCAGAAGCAATTCGACTGTGGACAACAATGCAAGATGGAAAAAAATGCTTTCTGGAAAACTCAAAGCAGTATTGTTATACAAAGATGATCTTAATTCCAATAATACTGTTATGCGCGATCCTGCACTCGCAAGAGTAATTACAAAAAAACATTATCGCCAGAAAAGTAAATATATCGTTTGGCCTTCCTATGACCTTGCAGTAGTGATCATGGATCATTATGAAGGAATCACACATCCAATGCGCTCTAAAGAATATGAACTGCGTGATGCGCTTTATTATTCGCTATTTGACTCATTAAAATGGGAAAAACCAACAATGATTCCTTTTTCACGCTTATCAATAAAAAATGCACCAATATCAAAACGGTTGCTTACTCCTTTAGTGAAAGAAAAAAAGGTGTGTGGATGGGATGATCCAAGATTACCAACACTTGCTGGCCTAAAAAGGCGCGGGATTCTTCCAGAAGCCATAAAGAATTTTGTTCTGTCATTTGGCCTTTCAAGAGTGGAAAGCGAACCGACATTGGAAGCACTGCTTGCTGAAAACCGTAAGTTGATTGACCCTGTTGCCAAAAGATTTTTCTTTGTAAAAAATCCAGTGCCAATGAGCGTAAACAACCTTGAAAAGCAGCAGATAGTGGTGCGAACACACCCAAAACAAGACCTTGGGAACAGGAAGATTGATGTTGATGGTAATATTTATATAAGCGAAAGTGATGCAACTGAACTGAAAAAGAATGAGGAATTACGACTTAAGGACTTATGCAATATAAGAATAATCAAACTAAGCGACGGGAAAATGGCAGATGCAATTCGAACAGATGATAAAACAGTGGAAAAGAAAATCCAGTGGGTTCCGAAAAAATCAATCAAATGCGAAATTTTAATACCAAAGGATCTGCTGAAAGATGATGGTACATTTGATCAAAACAGCCTGGAAAAAGCAATTGGACTGTGTGAACCGGCATGCGCGAATATTCGTGAAGGTGAGATAATCCAATTTGAACGTTTTGGTTTTTGCAGGCTGGACAAAAAATCTGCTGGCAGATTGACTTTTATATATACTTGTTGAAAGTTATTTTGGTGTAACTATGATTGATTTCAATAAAGCCTTTAATTCTGCCAAATTTATTGTATTACTTTCGATTGGGTTTAATCTCGTTGCTTACCTTATATACGCCATACTTGTACTGGTTTTTGGAATTGGGGGGACTGTTGCTGGTTCTACTGCTGTTGGGCTTGGTTTTGCAAGTATAATTGCAATGGGGCTGTGGATAATCAACCAGATAATAAATGCAATTATAATCATCTATGGCGGCTACAAAGCAGCAAAAACCGGATTAGGAGTTTGGAGCTGTGGATTAGTAGGTTTGATTACATGGAGCATTGTTGCCCCATTAATTGGTGTGATTCAGTTTATTGGAGATATTTTATTTAATCTTGGTTTAACTACGCTTGGTGGCCCAATAGCAAAGTCAGCTGCTTCTGCACTTGATCCAACAAACAACCTGATATACCTATTTTGTCTTTTTGGTGTTTACATTCTTGGGTTTGGCCTGAATTTTATAATTGCACTGATTGGTGGTTTAATAGGCGGAGCGAATTAAAAAAACACTCAAAGACAAAATAAACCCATAATTTACACTATTTTTTAGAGTGTTAAGCCATTTCTCAACCATTGAAAAAATCTAATGGAAAGCCTTTTATAGCTGTTTTACTTAGTTTTATATACATGATATGAAGCGAATGGTTACGGGTTTGATATTGGGAGATTGTAGAATGAGAACGGTGAGTGTTTATGGAAAATGTAACGCTTGATATTGTTTATAACGAGATAAAGAAACTGGAGCTAGTAGTTCAGCGAATGGATGAGAAAGTCGAGAATTTTATGGGTTTTTTTGCGTTAACTAAACAAGAGAGAATAAAGTTATTAAAATTAAAAAGCGAGAGTAAAAAAACATCAGTTTCAATCAATGAATTTGCAAAAGAAATGGGCGTGGAATTATGAGCTGGGAAGTTCGTCTTTCCAATCCTGCGACAAATTTTCTTAGGAAGCTAAAGAACTCTGAGCTACTTGAACGAATAATGAAACAAATAAACAAGCTCTCTGACGGTCCCTATTCACTGCCATACGAAAAATTAAGTGGTGAAGATGGTATTTATAGAATCAGAATAGGAGATTATCGTGCCATGTATTCTTTCGAAGAAGGAGCAAGAATAGTCTATATTCTGAAAATCGGGTATAGGAAAAATGTTTATGATTAGGTTTATATTGGTGCATAGCAACTAATATTTATGAAAAAAAATGAGAACATCGTTTTAAAACGGTATGCTGTGCGGCATGCATGTGCAGTGTTTTTTATGCGCGATAGCGTGTTTTACAAAGATGGTGGCGGGCAGTTATACCGTTTGTGGATTATTCGTGATCCTAAACGAAAAAAGGAAAGCTTTGAACAAAGTCTTCACAAACTAATCTGCCTTGGCCATTATGCACCTTCTGAGATAGGTGGATGTGTTACAAGGAATGATGACGTAACATTAATAATTAAAACAAAAGACCAAAAATCATACGAACTTCTTAAAGACCACGAATACAATAAGCATCTTTTCGATGATTTAAATGATGATAGTCTAACAAACAAATTATTAGCAACTTATGCTTCAGACCAAGAAAAAGGATTTATAGATGAGGCAAAAGCTGATATCAAAAATAAACGTAATGACAAATTTTTAAAAATTGATGAATTGCAGTAAGTTTAGAAGGGGCTTGTTGATATATTGCACAAGTTTGAGCCAAGATAAGTCATTTGCCGTACTTTCCCATCAGTTTAAACAGCTTTTTCCTGATTTCCGCTTGTTTTTTCGTCGTTATTACGAACGCGTTCAGAAGGTTTATAATGTGGTTTGTTCCAAGATTTCAATAGGTACAACATGCTTGAGATTAGCAGAAAAATACAGCAGGAAACGAACGAAATGCGATTCGATAACGGATTTATTTTTGAAAGATTGTAGAATGAGTGAGGCTTATGGAACGGTTTAGAATTGTTGTCAGTGGAAGAGTGCAGCGGGTTGGTTACAGGGATAATGTTGTAGAGATTGCTAGAAAGCTTGGAATAGTTGGCACTGTTAAAAATATGGAAGATGAAGTCTCGGTTGAGGTTATAGCTGAAGGTGAGAAGAAACAACTGGATGAATTTGCCAAGTTTATTAAATTCAAAGATTATGCTGTTGAAGTTGAAAAGCTTGAAATTCATAAAGAAAAGGCCACGGGAGAATTCAAATACTTTAAGATTTTGAGAGGGGATGGTTTTGCTGAAATAGGCGAAAGGCTTGATACTGCTGGTAAGCTTCTGTATTTGTCACTTGAGAAACATGATCAGACTTTGGCAGTAAGTAAAAGCATGGATAGCAAGCTTGATGGTCTTGGCTCTAAGCTAGATTCATTTTCAACAGCAACAACCTCACGTTTTGATGTTGTTGATAAGAAATACGGCAAGATTTCAGAAAGACTGGAGGAAACAAACAAATACCTGAAAGAGCTTGTAGAGGTTCTAAAAGCATTCAAACCAAAATAATCCTGTAACTAGCACACTGATTTTCCAGATTACAGTAAATCTTACGTCGTTATTACGAACGCGTACGATAGGCTTATATTAACTTGTTTTCCTAAGTTTAGATGATAGGGATGGGACAAAATGATAGGCAGTTAAGACATAAGGTTACTGATAAGCCAGCTTTGCCAAGAGAGATTGAAAGCCCACAAAGAAGACAAGTTATAATTGGTGCAGCTGCTGTTGTTGCTTCTACTTTGTTTGGTTTAGAAGGAATAGTACATGGCCAACCAAAAAAAGATGGAGGACTTGATGGCTGAAGTGAACAAAAAGAAAATTATGAAAAGATCAAAGTCAGTGATATGAAAAAATGGAATGAGGAAACTACTAGAAAGGGATATGATAGAATTCCTGAGATACAAGATGAAAAAGGGTTCGGTGCTAGCGTGGCGTTTAGCTTTGGAGATGCCAGGATGCTAGCTGGCG
>Ga0233420_10000850_pt1 | contig 12227 bp, 11 predicted proteins | sample Watercolumn_Mata_4_FD_183009 | JGI IMG/M metagenome (GOLD analysis project Ga0233420, IMG submission 183009) | Freshwater microbial communities from Lake Matano, South Sulawesi, Indonesia - Watercolumn_Matano_2014_102_MG | ecosystem: Environmental > Aquatic > Freshwater > Lake | place...
CTTCAAGGAATACGATTTTCAGAAGCCGGGCTTTTCCAAGGACAACAAGCCGATGCAGCCACAGATCGTCATTGGCCTCATCACCACTCGTTCAGGTTTTCCGGTCATGCATGAGGTGTTTGGAGGCAACACCTTCGAGGGAAAAACGATGCGCAAGGTCATTCAACGGTTTCAGGAGCGTGTTGGCCAAATCAAGCCGGTTATTGTGGCCGATGCAGCCATGCTCTCGAAAGACAACATGCAGAAACTGGAGAATGAAGGATACCGCTACATCGTAGGGGCTCGCTTGGCGAGTACTGCTGCGAGCTTCATTGATCAGGTTCACAAAACACTACCGCGTACCGTTATGGCTCTACGGCGCTTCAGCTACAAGTCTGTCGTAAAGCATGCCTCCATGATCTGTGAATTCTCGGAGTCCCGGTACAAGAAAGACAAGCGAGAGTTCGATAAAAAGGTCAAACGGGCGCTCGCCCTGTTGGGAAAAAACGAGTCCGGTCGGCGGGCAAAGTTTGTCAAGAAAACCAAGGATACCGACAAACCCTTTATCTTCGATACCGATCTTCAGGCAAAGGCAGAGAAGCTTCTTGGTGTCAAAGGTTATCTCACCAACATTCCTGAGAAGGAGCTGTCGAGTAGTTCAATTATCAAATTCTATCATGATCTCTGGAACGTGGAGCAGGCGTTCCGCATGAGCAAATCCGATCTGCAGGCCAGACCGATCTTTCATCGCACGGAGGATGCCATCAGGGCTCATATGCTTGTCTGTTTTATGGCCTTGATGATGGCCAAATACCTCGAAATAAAAACGCACCGGTCATTACGAAAGATCCAGGAAGAAATCTGGCGGGTCCATGAAATCCATCTTTGTTATGAACGAACCGGGGAGGTATATGTCAAACAGATGGGTAACAGTGCATTTACGAACGAGGTTCAGCAACTTCTTGAGTTCTGAGTTTCGGCACTAACTGGCACAACTCAGGACAAGTAGGTTCTGCAGCCGGGAAGATCGGCCGAACAGATGCAAAAAGAAAGCCGCCGGGATCAGGATCACGGAGGCTTTCTTTTTTGTGTGTCTTTATCGACAGAGCAGGCTCTCATGCGGGGAACTGCCTGAGCATGCGAACATCGTTCTCGAAAAGCAGCCTGATGTCGTCGATCTTGTAGCGGAGCAGCACGGTCCTGTCCACCCCCATCCCGAAAGCGTAGCCGGACCAGACTTCAGGGTCGATGCCGCAATTGCGCATGACATTCGGGTGAACCATACCGCATCCCATGATTTCAAGCCATCCCGATTTCTTGCAGACACGGCAGCCCTTTCCACCGCAGATAAAGCAGGTCACATCAACTTCTGCCGAAGGTTCGGTGAAGGGAAAAAAACTCGGCCTGAAGCGAAGCTTGACATCCTTGCCGAACATCTGGCGGGCAAACGAGAAGATGGTTGCCTTGAGGTCGGCAAAAGAGACGTTCCTGTCGATGTACAGGCCTTCAAGCTGATGGAAAACGCAGTAGCTGCGGGAACTGATCGCCTCATTCCGGTAAACCTTGCCAGGGCAGATCACCCTGATGGGTGGAGGGGTCTCAAGCATGACCCTAACCTGGACCGGTGAAGTATGAGTCCTCAGAAGCACGTCACCCTGTGGATTGCCTCTTGTGACAAAAAAGGTGTCCTGCATGTCCCTTGCTGGATGGTCCGGCGGGAAGTTCAGCATGTTAAAGTTGTACTGGTCGAGCTCAAGCTCAGGGCCGGTTGCAATACCGAATCCCATTGCGGAAAAGATCTGCTTCATTTCGCCCAGCACTTTCTGCACGGGATGTTCGCTGCCGGTGAAATGCCTTCTTCCGGGCAGGGTCAGGTCAATAGCGGGAGTGCTTCGGGTTGCTTCTGAGGCAAGCGCGGTTTCTGCTGCCTTGAGCTTTTCTTCGGCGCTCTCCTTAAGCCCGTTCAGCAACTGGCCTATGTGCGGCCTTTGGTCGGGAACGACGGTTTTCAGCTGTCCGAACAGACCGGCGATAAGTCCCTTGCGGACCGTATATTTGAGCCTGAATGCTTCGAGATCCTTGCTGTTGCTGATCTCGAAGTCGGTGATTTCCCGCTGCAGCGTGCGGATTGCTTCTTCCATTGAAAGCGGGATAACGCTTAATCGATAACTGATTTGACGATCTGGGTGAACGCTGCCGGGTCCTTGACGGCAATTTCCGCAAGGGCCTTGCGATCGATTTCGACGCTTTTCTTGTTCATGGCGTCAACCAGCTTTGAATAGGTGGTGCCGTTCAGGCGGGCAGCTGCGTTGATGCGCATGATCCAGAGTGAACGGAAATTCCTTTTTTTTGCCCTACGGTCACGATAGGCATACTGTTCGGCTTTATCGACAGCGTGCTTGACGACGGTCAGGACGTTTCCGCGTGATCCCCAGAAGCCTTTGGCTTTCTTGAGTACTCTTTTTCTCCGTGCACGTGATGCAACGGCATTATTAGCTTTAGGCATTGTTCTCTAGAATTAAGGTTGACAATTTATGCAAGGATCATCCGCTTGATCTGTTTTTCCTTTGTTCCGTCCAGCATTGTTGACTGGTGCAGGCGGCGGGTACGTTTTCTGTTTTTCTTCTCGAGGTTGTGCGAACCGTTCATTCGTTCCCGCTTGATTTTTCCTGATGCAGTAGCCTTGAATCGCTTGCAGGCTCCGCGGTGTGATTTCATTTTAGGCATGATCGTCTCATTTGTTTGGTAAAAAGGTCCTTTTCTATTCCGGTTTTTCTTTCTGTTCCGAAACCGGAGTCGGGGCGCTTGTTTTTGCTTTTATTCGTTCGTAGGCGTCAATTTTCTTTTTGTCAGGCTCGAAATAGACAAACAGCTTCTTTCCTTCGAATTTCGGTTCTCCTTCACGGTTGCTGACGCAGCTCAGCCGTTCGGTCAGCCTATCGGCAAGCTCGAGGCCTTTGTCCTTGTAAATGATCGAGCGGCCGAGGAAGACGATTGTTGCCCGAACCCGGTTTCCCTTGCGCAGAAACTCCTCGAGATGAGCCGTCTTGAAATCGAAATCGTGCTTGTCGGTATTGGGATGAAAGCGCAGTTCCTTGAGGGTTGTGGTCTTCTGCTTTTTCTTGAGGTCCTTCTCCCTTTTATCCATTTTGAAAAGCAGCTTGCCAAGATTGTCAAGTTTGCATACCGGTGGTTCTGCATTTGGCTGCACTTCTATAAGGTCAAGATTACGATCTTCAGCCATGCGTCTTGCATCAATGGTTTTCATGACCTGCTGGGTGCCGTCCTGAAAGATGATACGCACTTCCGGAACCCGGATCTGTTCGTTGACCCGGTAGGTGAGTTTCGGCTTCTGAGTCGTCGTCTTCTGTTTCTTCATGAGATCAGCGTTGGTTTGTAAAATCAGGTTCGTTCCGATATTTCCTTGATGAGCATTTCAACGAGAGCAGAAACGGTAAGGCTTCCCATGTCGCCCTTGCGGTGCCTGCGGAATGACACTTCACCGCATTCCCATTCCTTCTGTCCGGCAATGATCATGCAGGGAATCTTGCCGATTTCTGCCTCGCGGATTTTTTTGCCGATTTTTTCACTTCTGGTATCGATTTCAGCGCGTATTCCGGCGGCAAGCAATGCTGCATGAACGGTTTTTGCATAATCGTGCACCTCTTCTGCAATGGGAAGCACGACAGCCTGCACGGGAGCAAGCCAGAGTGGAAAATTGCCTGCCGTATGCTCGATCAGGACGCCGATGAACCGTTCCATTGAACCGAAAGGAGCACGGTGGATGACGACCGGTCGGTGTTTTTTTCCGTCGCTGCCGATGTAGCTGAGGTCGAAACGCTCCGGCATGACGTAATCGACCTGTACGGTGCCGAGCTGCCACTTGCGGCCAATCGCGTCGCGCACGATGAAGTCGATCTTCGGCCCGTAGAAGCTTGCCTCGCCGATGCCGATGAAGTACTTGATGCCCATGCGGTCAGCGGCCTCCTTCACATCCTTCTCGGCCTGCTCCCACACCTCGGCGGTTCCGCCGTACTTTTCCTGGTTTTCTGGATCGTGCAGCGACAGGCGGGTTTCGACGTCGCCGAAGCCGAGCGTGTTGAAGACGAAGCGGGTCAGGTCGATGGCGTTGCAGATTTCGTCAACGAGCTGGTCGGGACGGCAGTAGATGTGCGAGTCATCCTGTGTGAAGCCGCGGGCGCGCACCAGGCCGTTCAGCTCGCCGGACTGCTCGTGGCGATAGACGGTGCCGAACTCGGTCAGCCGGATTGGCAGGTCGCGATAACTGCGAAGCGTCTGGCTGTAGATCAGATGGTGGTGCGGGCAGTTCATCGGCTTGAGCAGGTACTGCTCCTCGCGGCCCGTCTCGTCCTTGTAGGTGAGCGGCGGGAATTGCGAATCGCTGTAGTACGGGTAGTGGCCAGAACGCTTGTACAGCTCGATGTTGCCGATGTGCGGCGTATAGACCGGCACGTAGCCTCGCTTGCGCTGCTCTGCTTTCAGGAAGGTCTCCAGTTCGTTGCGGATGATCGCGCCTTTCGGCAGCCAGATCGGCAGGCCGCTGCCTACCTCCGGGGTCAGCATGAACAGACCAAGTTCCGCGCCGAGCTTGCGGTGGTCGCGCTTGCGGGCCTCCTCCAGCCGGGCGATGTGCTCCTTGAGCAGCTTGTCCGACGGGAAGGTGATGCCGTAGATGCGCTGCATCGTTTCGCGCGACGAGTCGCCACGCCAGTACGATGATGAAACATTGGTGAGCAGCACCGCCTTGACCTTGCCGGTCGAGGGGAGGTGCGGGCCGCTGCACAGGTCGGCGAAACCGTCCTGGTGATAGACCGAAACCGTCTCGACCTCCTTCAGGGTGTCTTCGAGAATCTCGACCTTGTACGGGTCCTTGCGGTCGTTGGCGAAGTACTCGATGGCTTTTTCGCGCGGCATCTCCTCGCGGGTGATCAAGAGATCGTGCTTGCTGATCTCCAGCATCTTCGCTTCGATCTCGCGGAGGTCGTCTTCGTTGAAGCGGTGCTCGCAGGCGATGTCGTAGTAAAATCCCTGCTCGATGGCCGGTCCTGCACCGAACTTCGCGCCGGGAAACAACTCCTCGATGGCGTGGGCCATCAGGTGGCTCGAACTGTGCCAGAATATCTCTCGTCCGGTCGGCGTTTCGAAAGTCACGATTTCGACGCAGGCATCCTCTTCGACCGGCGTGTGCAGATCGAGAGCCTTTCCGTTGACGGTAACGGCAAGGGCATCCTCGGCCAGCCTTTTTCCTATGGAGCGCGCGATATCGAAACCGGTGCTGCCGGAAGGGAACGGGCGTGCCGTCCCGTCAGGCAGGGTGATGGCTATCGAAGCCTTCTGTTCCTGTATGTCTGACATGCTGTTCTTGTCATTTCGTCATACCGCAAGACCGGGCTCAATACCGGGGCATTGCGGGTTTTCCCATGCGGGAAAGATTGCTGTCCTGCCGAGCCTCTTTTTGTCAGTACTGTACGGACGGGAGGGCTGGCCGGTCGTTATGCACGACAATCCCCGTTTCCGTCAAGCAAACTTGAAGTATATGAATAAAACAGGAAAAAAGCAACATCAACTTATTCCTTGTACTATTTCAGGAGTGACGCAGGTTTTTCCGGTTTTCCTCGCAAGGCTTTCAGCTCTTTTTTTCAGCTCGCGGCCGAACGAGATCTGGCTGATGAATGGGGCTTTTTTAACGATTTCGTTGAGCATCGCTTCGGCTTCGCCTGTCCATGCAACAGGCGTCAGCGGTTCCTCAGCTGTTCCGGTGCTTCGTTTCTGTATCGGCAGGAAGTTGAACAGCATGTCATAGAGTGCATTGACGATTTCCTGCAGGAGCCACACGGTGCCGCTGTGCCCCATGAACGGTGTTCCGAGAGCACGGCGGACGACAGGCCCGGGAAATCCAGCCGGAATGAAACGGGTTTTTGCATCGAATTCGGCAAGATAGATCTTGTCAGCCATGCACCCGAAAAGGAACTGCGGCTGTTTTTCCATGATTTCGTTTCGCAGGAGCGTATTGTCGGTTTCCGTGGTGTCATGGCTGAACAGGCACTGCATGCCCATTTCTCCCGTGAGAAAGGTTTTCAGTCCGAGCGCGTAACTTTTTCCTGCCACCACGCCGAAGCGGACAGTCGGAAACCATTCTGCCTGCGGACCGCGCCAGAGATCCCAGACCGGTTTCAGCGTGGTCTGTTTTTCCTCGCGAAGAAATGCCCCGGCTTTCTCGGTATTGCCGGTGAGTCTGCCGATTTCAAGGATAAACTGCCGTGTTTCCTCAATGCCGAAAGGAGCGAAAAGCACCGGGCGGTCCAGTACGGTGGCCAGTTCGCTGCCGAATTCCCGGTACATTACCACAATGACCTCAGAGTTCTTCAGATCGGAAATGTCGCCGAGTGCACTCTCGAAAGGATAGACATGCCGGAGCGTCGCCCCCGCTCCGGAGATGAGCCGCCTGAGTTCGGCAAGATCCGAGGGGCTGTTGAAGCAGCCGTACGTCGGGCCGATGATGCTGACGGTTCCTTTTTCGATTGTCGCGGGTTTCCCGTCGTCGAACTGCTCGAACAGCCACCGCAATGCACGGTCGCGTCCCTGCCATTCATTCTGTCCGAGCGAGTCGGATGGAAAGAATCGGACGTCGGGGAACAGCATTTTCAGCATGCGTTCATGGTCGCTCCCGATCATTTCGCTTTCAGCGCTCGATACCAGAATAAGCTGTTTATCGGTTCCGGAAAGTTTCTCGAGAGTTTCCCGAACAATTTCCGCACTTCCGGACGATGAGATCTCTCTTTCCGTCAGGCTAGTCGGAGTGAAGTTTTCCAGGTAGGGAATCGCGTCGGTATAGTCCATGACCGCGACTCCGACGAGGTTGTAGCACCCTACCGGAGCATCGGCAACGACATGCACGTCACGGAGAGCACAGAAAGTATTGACCGCTGCCCAGTAGGCGCTTGCAGCGGATTCGTCGCGAACGGTTTTTCCCATAATCGTGTCTGAAAAAATTCATGGAGACAAGAAAATATTCAGCGCATTACCGGTGTGCCTCCATAGAGTGATACCGGCAAATGCCCCCCGGGTTTCAGTTCACCCTTGAGAAGACGGATAGCATCTTCTTCGCTTTCCTTGCTGGACGAGTAGGTGCAGACGGCTGTTTTTATTTCAGGAAAGACGCTGATCAGGTACGGCGTGCCGAACGATATGAACACAAGCGGTTTGCTTGCGGGCAGCGAAGCAGCAAGCATGTGAATGAACTGCTGTTGCTGCTCTGTCAGTCGGAGTGTTCCTGAGCCTGAGAATACCTGGACATAGGACGAAATGACCACCGCGTCCGATGTTCCGGCTGCTGCCAGTGCAGCGGCAAGAGCCAGGGTGTCGGTTTTCGGTTCGATTCTCACCGTTGTTGACGGAAAGGTTCTGTTCAGTTGCTCTGCATAGTTCTTTCCGGTTTCGGGGTTGCTTTTGTCCTGAAGAATGATATTGAGCACTCTTGGTGCGGTTGCGCCGTTTTTCAGCGGCAGATGTCGGGGATCTGCCTTTACCACGGTAAGTGCCCGTGCTGATATTTCACCTGAAAGCGTCCGATGTGATTCCGGACTGATGTGGCTCTGAACCCGGTTCAGATCCACCAGCTTCCTGTCTTCGAGATCGAGCCATTTTTTTACTCTCAGGATTCTCCTGACCGAGTCGTCGATCTGGCTTGCAGGGATTTGCCCGGCAAGTACGGCTTGCACGATAGCCGCATGTGCAAGGGCGGGATCGGGAGAAAACAGCAGCAGATCGTTGCCGGCCTGTACCGCCTTGACGGATATTTCCGGTACGTTGTTGCCGTTATAGAGCGCCTTCATGTTCATGGCGTCAGTGATGACAAGACCCTGAAATCCGAGTTCGTTGCGCAGGAGACCGGAGACGATGGCTCTTGAAACCGATGCTGGCTCCATGGTGCCGGTAAGTTTCGGAACCGCCAGATGCCCGATCATGATGCTGATCACTCCCTGGCCGATTGCCGCCTTGAACGGTTTGAGCTCATAGTCGTTAAGACGCTGCCGGTCAGCATTCAGCACGGGAAGCAAAAGATGGCTGTCTACGCTGACATCACCGTGTCCCGGAAAATGTTTTGCTGTTGCGACAGCTCCGTTTGCCTGCAGACCTTCGATCATGGCATTTCCCATGGATATGGCGAGAGGAACATTGTCGCCGAACGAACGGGTGTTGATGATCGGGTTTGCGGGATTGATGTTCAGGTCAACGTTGGGAGAGTAACTCTGGTGAATGCCAGCGGTCCGGGCTTCTGCCGCAATGGCCTTGGCCATCTCGTAGGCGAGTTTGGGATCCCCTGCTGCAGCGAGGGCCATGTTTGGCGGGAATTCTGTCGCTCCGGACAGCCTCATGGCCAGTCCCCGTTCCATGTCGGCACTTATCAGGAGCGGTCTCGGGGCGAGTGACTGGAACTGGTTGGCCATCATTGCCGCATTGAACGTGTTTCCTTTCATGAACATGATACCGCCCACCTTGCCTTCCCGCACCAGTTGTTGCAGTTGCAGGTAATTTGCGTCTCCGGGGTTGTTGTAGCGGCTTTCGATCTGGGCAATGATCATCTGCCCAACCTTTTCATCAAGCGTCATCTTTCCCAGCTCTTTTTCTATGCTGGATTCCTTGCGGCCGAAGATATACTGGGCCTGCCATTTTTTCGGTGAGGGCTTCGATTTAGCCAGAGCTGCCGGGGGCGCTGCAGTCATCAGGAGTGCGAAGACAACAAGCAGTGCGGCTGCGGTACAGGAGGTGTTTTTCATGAATCAGTAGCTTTCCGGTTCCAGGCGGGAAACGTTGTTATCGAGGTGTTCTGGAAAGAATACAAAAAAAAGCCGGGAATCGGTATTCCGGGATTTCATGATGTTTCTCTCTTCGTGAAGGGCAGCACTGCGGTCAATCGGTCGGGGCTGAAGGATAATCCTGCTGCCTTCTGTCCGGATTGTAGACGATGCCGCCGCGTTCCCTGTATTCGAGCAGGACGCTTCTGGCTTCGTTCCGGCAGCACCCCGTTCTGACCGTTATTTCCCGTTCTTCAAGGCTCTTTTTCCAGTCTGCCGACTTCGGGCCCTCATCGAATCCTGTTTTTTCAGCGTCGTTGCCGGTAGCGCCGCAGACGACATGACGGATACCTGACCAGATGATCGCACCAAGGCACATCGTGCAAGGCTCCGTTGATGTTACCAGTTCCAGAAGGGGCGAATGCCTGCCGAGGTCATGCGTCTGGAGCCGCTGTTCAGCGGCGGCAAGTGCAATCATTTCTGCATGGGCATGCGAACAGAGGCTTTCGACAACGACATTGACGCCTGCGGCGATCAATTTGCCGCTGCGGTGCTCGAATACGGCAGCGCCGAAAGGTCCGCCGGTCCTGTGCAGCACATTGAGCCGGGAGAATTCAACGACAGCCAGCATGCGTCTATCGTGGTCAGGCAAGGTTTCCGGCAATGTTTCGATAAATTTTCTTACCGGGGCGGGAAGCAGGAGTTCGGGGTTGCAGAAGTGCATTCGGTTTTTGCCTGAAGGTGGTTGCGGCGGGGTCAGCTCATGAAAAGGTACGGTTTCCATTCATCCGAAACAGCAGCAGTGAACTGCTGCATGAAGATGATATGGTTTGGCCTTGCCGGCTTTGTCCGTGTCGTCATGCCGGCTTCAGCGGGGGTCCTGTTGCCTTTTTTCGTATTGCAGCGATGACAGGCGGTAATGAGATTTTCCCATGTGTCCTCGCCGCCTCTCGACCGGGGGAGGATGTGGTCGACGGTCAGGGGGAGGTCGGTTCGTCCGCAATACTGGCAGCGGAAGGTGTCCCTTCTGAGAATGTTTTTCCTGTTCAGCATGATTTTCCTGAAAGGGACGCGGACAAACAGGTTCAGCCGGACGATGCTTGGCAGCGGAAAACGGTGCGAAACCGTTGAAACCATTTTTTCAGGGTGATGGGCGACCGGTACGGCTTTTCCGCAGAACAGCAGCAGGACGGCCTTCTGGGCGTCACAGATACTGAGCGGTTCGTAACTGCTGTTCAGTACGAGAACCTTTGAACTGAGCAAGGACATCTCCCCGGTTTTTGTTAGAGTATACGTCCGGATCATGCTGCAGCAAAATCACCTGTGTGAACTTTTCGTTACTTCCTGCCCGCACGTTTTACGTGCGGTTTCGTGCAGGCCCACGGCCAGTCGTCAACCGGTGCAGCAGATGTTCAACTGTCGTGAAGCCTGCGCCTCGTCGAGCCGTTTGACCGGAGTGCTCACCGGCGCCGACAGCACAAGCTCGGGTGAAGAGCCGGCTTCATCAGCAATGCCGAGCATCGCCTCTGCAAACAGATCGAGCGTTTCCCGCGTTTCTGTTTCTGTTGGCTCGATCATCAGTGCTTCGCTTACAATGAGCGGGAAATAGATGGTCGGAGCATGAAATCCGTAATCGAGCAGCCGTTTGGCGATATCCAGGGTTCTGACACCATGTTCTTTTTTCTGCAGGTCTCCCGAAAGACAGAACTCGTGCATGACCGGTTTCGGATAGGGCAGTTCATACCGTTTGTCGAGGAGGGCAAGCAGGTAGTTCGCATTGATGATGGCATTTTCCGAAACCCGCCGCAGCCCTTCGGCGCCGAGCATACGGATGTAGACGTACGCTCTCAGGAGTACGGAGAAGTTTCCGAAGAAATTCATCATCCTGCCGATGCTTTCAGCATTTCCTGTATCGAGCCTGTACGAGACTCCGTCGGCGGTTTCGATCCTTTCTACAACCGGTACGGGAAGATAGGGGATGAGGTTTTCTGAAACCCCCACCGGGCCGCTTCCCGGTCCACCTCCGCCATGAGGGGCCGAAAAGGATTTGTGGAGATTGTAGTGCACAACATCGAACCCCATGTCGCCTGGCCGGGTGATGCCCAGGAGGGCGTTCATGTTCGCCCCGTCCATATAGAGCAGGCTGCCGTTTTCATGCACCATCCTTTCGATAACGAGAATATCCTTTTCAAAAAGTCCGATGGTGTTGGGATTCGTCAGCATGAGGGCGGCAACGTCTCCGTCGAGTTTTGCCTTGAGATCCTCAAGGTCGGTCCGTCCGTCCGAGCCGCTTTTTACCGAAATGATGTCGTAGCCTGCAATTGCCGCTGATGCGGGATTCGTGCCGTGGGCGGAGTCCACCACCAGCAGTTTGCCGCGTTTCGAGTTCCTTGCCTCGTGGTATTTCTTGATAAGCAGAATGCCGGTCAGCTCGCCGTGAGCACCGGCGGCGGGCTGCAGGGTGACGGCGGCCATGCCGGCGATTTCTGCAAGCATTCCTCCCAGTTCATGCATCAACTGCAGGGCTCCCTGCACGGTTTTTTCCGGCTGCAAGGGGTGCAGTTCACTGAATCCGGGGAGCTCGCAGGCGGCATCGTTCACCTTGGGGTTGTACTTCATCGTACAACTGCCCAGCGGGTACATGTTCTTGTCGACATGGTAGTTCATGTTGGAAAGCCTGATAAAATGCCTGACCACTTCGCTTTCCGGGACTTCAGGAAGATCGGCCGGCCGTTTTCTCAGGAATTTTTCCGGGATAACGGATTCTGCAGTCAGTTCCGGAATGTCGTTACCGGAGAGGCTGTACCCTTTTCGTCCCTCTCTCGATAAATCGAAAATCAGTTTTTCTCTCATGATGGCACGGCGTCGTGAAGTGGTCTGGTTGGCTAGATTGATAGGCAATATAGAGCACCGCAGCGAAATGCTCAAACCCGCAAGGGAAAAAAGCGGATTGATGTCAGCAGCGACTCACAGAGGGTGATTTTCCCTGGTTTCCTGCTCTGCCTGCGCAAGCTTGTCGAGCGCTTCCCTGGCGGCAAGCTGCTCGGCGTCTTTTTTTCTTGGAGCAGTGCCCCTGCCGCAGATATAACCGGCACAGGAAACTTCGACGGTGAAAATTTTTTCGTGTTCCGCGCCATCCTCCACGATGACCGTGTAGAGCGGGGGGAGAAGGTGGTTCGACTGGGTATATTCGATCAGGCGACTCTTGTAGTTGTGTTCCGAGGCGACAATGTTCTGGAAGTCAACGTGTTCGATGACCTGTTTCATGACGAATGCCCGGGCTGCATCCAGGCCCTTGTCGAGATAGATCGCTCCGGTAAGCGATTCGAAGACATCGGCAAGCGCTGATTCACTGCACAGTATTTTTGCGTGATCCGCCGATTCCCCGATAATAAGATGTTCTCCAAGTCCCATGATCCGGGCAAAACC
>Ga0233420_10000853_pt1 | contig 12208 bp, 19 predicted proteins | sample Watercolumn_Mata_4_FD_183009 | JGI IMG/M metagenome (GOLD analysis project Ga0233420, IMG submission 183009) | Freshwater microbial communities from Lake Matano, South Sulawesi, Indonesia - Watercolumn_Matano_2014_102_MG | ecosystem: Environmental > Aquatic > Freshwater > Lake | place...
CGAACACCCTTTCACTCGCATTTATTCATAAAATTTATTTAATAAGGTGAGAACCAAGGTTCGATGAGCAAGTTCACGAGCCTAAGTGTAGCCATTGATTCGAGTGAGCTTGCGAACACCCTTTCACTCGCATTTTATCTGCAAGAAAGATTACATTTTCCATACATTTTTAATTACAGCATACTTAAAAAAATTGTTGTGGTGAAAAGCCTATGAAATTTAACAAAAAATATTTTGGGATTGTCTTAATCTTTTTAATTTTATTGGTTTTGGTTGTTAATTATAATTATTTAAACAGAGGATTAGAAAAAATTTTTATAAACTATGAAACAGGGATTGTTGAAAGAGTTATAGATGGTGATACACTTGAAATTAATAATGAAAGTGTGAGGTTGCTTGGAATAAACTGCCCTGAAAAAGGAGAAGAATATTACACAGAAGCAAAAGTTTTTCTTGAAAATGAAATCTTGGGAAAAGAAGTTAGAATTTATTTTGGAAAAGAGAAATATGATTTATACAAAAGAAAATTAGGATATATTTTTATTGGAAAAGAAAACATTAATGTAAAAATTATTGAAAACGGATTTGGAAATTATTATTTTCCGTCTGGAAAAGACCAATATTACGCGAGTTTTTATTCTGCGTGGGAAAATTGTTTAGAAAAGAAAATTAATTTGTGCGAATTTTCGAAAGATGACTGCGCCAATTGCATTAAACTAAAAGATTTAAATGTTGAAAATCAAAAAGTTGTCTTTGAGAATTTATGTAATTTTGATTGTAATTTAAAAAATTGGAATATTAAAGACGAAGGCAGGAAGCATTTTAAATTTCTGGATTTTAATTTAAGGGCAAGAAAAAGTGTTATTGTAAAAGTCGGAAACAACACAAATAGCAACGATATTTTATATTGGACAGGTGAAACTTATGTTTGGACAAAAAGCGGGGACACCTTGTTTCTGAGAGATGATGAAGGAAAATTGGTTTTGTGGTATGGATATTAAATATTATAATTTATTTTAGAGAGTATCTTGGGTGGGTGGTTGGGGCTTTTTAGTTTGCGGGATTAATCGAAAAGTTTAAATATACATCTGTATACAAAGGTATATACCAAAATGGAAACAACAATAAGAATAAATCAGGATATAAAAGCGATGTTAGATAAAATGAAACTTCATCAAAGAGAAACATACAATGATATAATCTGGATTTTATTAGAAGACCACATGAACCTCAATAAGAAAACAAAAGAAGAAATAGCAGAAGCAAGAAAAAGGCTTTCTAAGGGAGAATTCTATACTCAAGATCAAGTAGAAAAAATGTTTGGGATAAAATGAATTATAATGTTCTTTGGGATAAAAAATCTTTAAATTTCTTGAATAAATTAGAACCTTTTATTGCTCAAAGAATAATTAAACTTGTTAGAGAATTTTCAGAAAATCCAAGATCAAAACAATTTAAAAAATTAAAAAATGAAAGAGGTTTTAGATTACGGGCAGGGGATTATAGAATAATCTTTGATTTTAACCCGAATACTAAAACAATACAAATTCTTAAGGTGGGGCATAGAAAGAATATTTATGAATGATTTTTTCGAGATGCGACTGGGGATTTGATTGATATCCCAGTAAATAATTTGTAGGCTATAACTTTTCTTTAATACAACTTTTCAAGGTGGATTTTCTAACCATATTAATTATTCCGGCAAATATAACAAAAATAACTAAAGGAATACCTATAATTATCCATTTTGCTAATATTACCCAGATTACTATTCCAATAAAATATATTATTCTTGAAGTTGCCTTAAAATTCTTGTATCTCTTAAATTTTTTAACTAAATCTAAACTTTCTTTTTTTGATAACTTTTTATTTTTTTCTAATTCCTTTTCAAAATTGTTTGAACTCAACTTGAATAAATTCTTTACCTATTTGTCTTTTTCTTCACTTTCCTTATATTGTTTTTCTTTAATTATCTTTTCTTCTTTTTCTTCTTCCTCAAGTTTGTTGACTATCTCTTTTCTTTTAAAATAACAATCTTTGCAGAACTCTCCATCAGAAGTAAAATAACCCTCACCCCATTTTAATTTCTTGTTACATTCTAAACAATTTCTCATACAGATTTAATATAAATGAACTATTAAAATATTTCCTATTTTTTAAACCCATTCTATATTCTAAATCAACACCTTTAAATACTCTTAATTCTCTCTAAAATTATAGACTATGTCGGCAGGTTAGCCCCCTGCTCATGTGCAAATGGGCTTTAGGCAGACTACGAGTGGAGTGTGACAGAAGTGTTAAAAAGTCTTTGGTCTGACGTTGACACTTTGTCTGCTTTGATCTTGTAGATGCGAAACGGGTCAGGCCTTGATCGGAGCAGCCCTAAACAACTATTGAGATGCTTAGCAGGTTGCAAAGTTGAGAAAGATTAAAGGAAGCTTTTTAGGATTTCTTAAGCTGTCCACTCTGTCTATGCGAAGACACCTACGGTTTCTTTAACTCACGACTTCGCACGAGTTATTGGATTTTTACTTTTCTCTCTACCACGAAATCGCTCGGCTTAACCTTTCTTTTTTACACTGAAATGCAATTTATTCTACACCTTTAAAAATAAAAATGCTCGACAATAATTATACGGCAATGAACAAAACAATTTTACAAGGATATAATGAAACTATTGAAGACAATAGAGTTTACAAATTCTTAGAAGATAAAAATTGATAAATATAAAAACTCATTTTCTTTATTTATAGCATGAATAAAGGAGGGCAGTTTTATTTAGTTGCAGGAATAATAATTGCAATTGTTTTGATAAGTATTTTTATCACAATTAACAGTTCAAAAAAATACAGAGACCATGAATTAAAAAATTTAGAAGAAGAATTAAAAACAGAAATTGAAAAAACTTTTGAATACAATATTAAAAATGGATTAACTGATGAGCAATCAAGAACAATATGGATTAATTTCAGCGGAGCGTATGTTTCAAAAATAGGAACAAACAAAAATACTTTATTTATTTTTGGCGATGAAGACGAACTTATTTTAAAAGGATACAGAATGAATAATTCAGGAGATTTTAAAATTGATTTTGGAAGCGGTTTTCAAAACATAATATCTTCAGCAGGGAATTTTCAAGAACAATTTAATAACACAGCGACGAATATCACGATAGCAGACGATGAAGATGAGCAAGAGTTCAAATTAGAAGAAGGGCAAAATTTTTATTATCTGATTTCCAAAGAAATAAGTGGAGAAAAGAAGGTGATTAAAGGATGAAAAACAAAAAAGCTGTGAGCGTAGTAATCGGGTATATTTTGTTAATTGCATTTGGAGTTATTATGAGCATTATTGTTTATAATTATTTGAAAACCTATGTTCCAAAAGATAGTTTAAGCTGTCCAAATGAAGTGTCAATTTTTATTAAAGAAATAGAATGCAATTCAAGCACAGGGAATTTAAGTTTAAGATTAAAAAATAATGGAAATTTTAATTTAGAGGGATATTTTATATACGGAACAACAAACATCTCACAAGAACTTGCTGTGCAAGATTTGTCTATTTTTTTAAACAATAATACTGGGCCAATTAGACTAGGGAATTCAGTCGCGTTTTCATCGTCGAAAAATTCACTTCCACCTAACGAAGAAATTTTTAATAACTTTAGTTTGGGTTATCAAATTTATTCAATTGAAGTTATCCCCACAAGATTTCAAGGACAAGGAATTAAAGAAAAATTAATAAGTTGCAGTGATGCACGAGTAAAACAAGAATTAACTTGTTGGCAATAATATTTAAAATAAAAAAGATTTAAAATAAAATGAAAAAAGCAATGTCTCCTGTTATAGCTACGATGTTACTTATTGCAATTGTTATTGTTCTTGCTTTAATTGTTTTTCTTTGGTTCAGAGGAATTACAGAAGAAGCTGTCACAAAATTCGAAGGCACAAATGTAAAACTTGTTTGTGAAGATGTTAGTTTTGATGCAAGCTATTCGAATGGAGAAATTTATATTATGAATACTGGAAATGTTCCAATTTATAAAATGAGAGTAAAATCTTTTACAAATGGTTCTCACACAACTGAAACACTTACAGAAAATTGGCCTGTATATGGATTAACACAAGGAGGAACATATAGCGGAGGAATTTCAGGAACTCCAAACAAAATAATTTTAATACCTATTTTAATTGGACATTCAAAAAGAGGGGATGTAACTTACACTTGCGAGGAAAGATTTGGTTATGAAATAAAAATATGAAAACTAAAAATTTTAATTTGTCAAATTTAAAGAAAAATGGATTTAAAAAAATGGAAAATAAAAAAGCACTTTCAGAAGTTATCAGCGTCGTAGCAATAATCGCAATAACAATAATTATGGTAGCAATAATTTGGGTTGTCATTGACAATACCGCAAGAAACAAATTAGATAAAGCAAGTTCGTGCCACAACATTTTTGAAAAAATTTCATTAGATGACGAATACACCTGCTATAATGAATCTTCAGGTAGAATGCAATTTTCAATATCTCGAGGAGAAATTGATCTGGATTATTTACTAATTGGATTAACATTCGACAATTCTTCAAAAACTTACAGATTATACAATGCGAGCACTAATGTTTCTGGTTTAACAAATTATCCATTAGGTTCAGAAATTGTTTCGCTTCCTGCAAAAAATGCTGGAAAAACTTATTTTGCTGAAGACATTTTAACAAAACCTGATAAGATAGAAATTGCGCCTTTTATTGAAAAAAACCAATGTGATACTATCGATGAAATTAATGAAATTTTAAATTGCATTTAAATTGATAAATATAAAAACCTAATTTTACATATTATATTATGCAAAAAAGAGGGCAAGTTTGGGTTGAAACAGTAACTTATACTTTAATCACATTTATCATGATTGGGCTTGTTTTATCATTTGTAAAGCCAAAGATAGAAGAGTATCAGGATCGGACATTAATTGAACAATCCACAAAAATTCTTAAAGAAATTGATCAAACAATAAGAGAAGTCGGAGAAAGCGCAATTGGAAATAAAAGAAAAGTTGAAGTTTTATTAAAAGAGGGAGACATAGAGATAAACCCAACAAATAATTCAATATCTTTTATTATGGACAGCAAATATACTTATAGTGAGCCAAATATTTTAATCCACGAAGGAAATTTAAATATTTTAACAACCCCAAAAGGAAAATTAAAAGAAGTTAAATTAAGTTTAAACTACACAAATGTTTATACTTTAAGGCAGGATAATACAACAAATACAAAAAAAATAACAAAATCTTCAAACCCGTATAATTTATATATTTCTAATAAAGGGGGTGAGAACAGAGAAATTAATGTTGAAATAGATTAAGATGATAACAAAAAAAATAGGGATACAAGATTATCCGCAAGTTCCAATTGATTTTTCTCCCAGGATTCCAAAAGTAAAAAAAGAAAAAGATAAATCAAAAATAAATGTGAGATATTGTTTAGTCTCTCCTTTTGCATATGTGCATATTCACTGGGATGAAAGAGAATACGAAGTTGTTTATGATATTGAAGAGCCATTACTTGATAAAATTGAAACAAAATATTTAGAGCAAATAATTTCTGCAATGAAAAATATGATTGATTTTAAGCAGGTTATAAAAAAAGATAAAGAGACAATCTTTGAATATATTGACAAAAGATTCAAAATTTTAGCAATAGAATTAGGAATGGAATTAAGTTATGAAAGCTACAAAAAAATTTACTATTATTTATGCAGGGATTTTATTGGATTTAACGAAGTTGAGCCTTTATTAAGAGATTATTTTGTCGAAGATATTGAATGCAACGGAGCGAATACACCAATTTATATAATTCACAGGGTTTTTAGAAATTTGAAAACAAATATTATCTTTAAGAGCAACGAAAGATTAGAGAGTTTTGTTGAAAAATTAGCTCAAAGGTGTGGAAAATATATTTCTTATGCAAGACCTATTCTCGACGGAAGTTTGCCTGATGGTTCAAGAGTTAATGCCACTTACACAAAAGATATTACAAGCAAGGGGCCTACATTCACAATTAGAAAATTCACAAAAAAACCATGGACACCCCCACAACTAATTTCCTTTGCAACATTAAGTCCTGAAATGCTTGCATATTTATGGATGCTTGTTGAATACAAAATGAATGTTTTAATAATCGGTGGAACTGCGTCGGGTAAAACAACTTTATTGAATGCAATTGCATTTTTTATCCCTCCTGAAGCAAGAGTAGTTAGTATTGAAGATACGCGAGAATTAAATTTACCGAGGGAGAATTGGCTTCCAAGCGTTTCAAGATCTGCAATTGGGGTTGGAGAATTGGGAGAAATAAGTTTATATGACTTATTAAAAAGTTCTTTTAGACAGGCTCCAGATTATGTAATTGTGGGAGAAGTTAGAGGAACAGAGGCATCTGTGCTTTTTCAGGGCATGGCCTCGGGGCATTCATCAATAAGCACAATTCACGCTGATTCTGTTGAAACTGTAATTAAAAGATTGGAAACCCCGCCAATTGAGCTTTCTCCGACGCTGATGAATGTATTAGATAGTGTTTGCATCATGACCCATGCAATTGTAGATAAACAAGAGACAAGAAAACTAAGAGAAATTGTTGAAATTGTAAATGTTACCTCCGACGGAACTGCAATAACAAACACTCCATTTAAATGGAATTCAAAAGAAGATCAATTTTATTTTAAAAAAGAAAGTAAATTATTTGAAAAAATTTCTAAGAGATATGGGTTGAGCTATGATGAAATAAAATTGGAGTTTAAAAAAAGAGCTTTGATATTATACAAACTATATGAAAATAAAATTTTTGATTTTGAAGAAGTTCAAAATTTAATCAATGAGTATTACAAACGTCCGCAAGATGTCCTTAAAAAACTTGGGATTGAATAAAAGACAATCTTTAATAATATTAATTCTTTATAAATCTTAATGGAAAAAGAGGATGAAAATATTGTAGAATTAATTAGAAGTTATGAAAAAAATATTAATGATTTGGAGAAGTTTTACATTTCACACGACTATGAGAGATTTATTGCTGCAAAAAAAGAAATTTTAAATCTAAATAGACAAATTTCAGAAGGTTTACAATGACAGAAAAAAAAGAAGTTGCGTTTGAGAATATAAAAAAGAGAATTGCAAAAGAAAAAAATCTTGTTAAAGAAATTGAAGAGTACAAAAAAGAGATTCGAGATGCAACAAACGAGGAAAAAAAGAAGAAATTAGATTTAAAATTGAAAGAACATATTAAAATCTTAAAGAAATTAAATGAAGAAAATTTACAAGATATAAAAAAAATACATTTATTAAGGCCACTTGGAGCAGAAACTGAATATAACAAAAAAAATGAAAATTATGAATTTTCAGAGGATAATGACTTAAAAAGTATTGGGGGAAAAATTTATAGACAAAAAGAACTTTATCTTCAAGGATTAGAAAGAGAAACTATTCGAAGATTAAGGGAGCACAAAAAAAGTATTGAAGAGAGGAGGAAGAAAAAAGTAAAACAAAAATCAAAATATTCTGAAATCTCAAGCAGATTTTTTTCAAAGTTTTCAAAACAATTACTTGGAAAAGAATCATTTCAAAAATTGGAAGAAGATTTAATCAAAGCAAATTTAGATCACTCTCCCACAGGGTACATCTCCTTAATTTTATTTACAACACTGATTTCATTTATCGTCGGAGGTTTTATAACTTTGTTTTTTTTATTTTTTAATCTAGAAGCATTGAGCCCATTTATTACACAAGTAACAGAACCTATCAATATTAGATTTTTGAAAATTTTTTGGCTGATATTTGTAATCCCAGTTGGAACTTTTTTTATGATGTATATTTATCCTTCTCTTGAAAAAAAATCTTCAGAATTTAAAATAGATAATGAATTGCCTTTTGCAACAATTCATATGGCTGCAATTTCTGGTTCAATGATTAATCCAATAAGGATATTTGAAATTATAATCTCAACAAAAGAATATCCTGCTCTTGAAAAGGAATTTACAAAGCTTTTAAACGAAATCAATGTTTATGGTTCAGATTTTGTTAATGCATTGAAAAATACTGCGAAAAACACTTCAAGCAAAAGACTTGCAGAATTATTAAACGGTTTAGCGACAACAATTAATTCTGGGGGGGATCTACCGAATTTTTTTGAAAAGCGTTCAGATACTCTATTATTTGAATATAAAATTCAAAAAGAAAAAGCTGCCAAAGCTGCTGAAACTTTTATGGATGTTTATATCAGCGTTGTAATCGCTGCACCAATGATTCTTATGCTATTATTAATGATGATGAAAATGAGCGGACTGGGATTATCTTTGAGTGTGGGGGGGATAACATTATTGGTTGTCGTAGGTGTTCTTGTTATTAACATTGTTTTCCTTACATTTTTACATTTAAAAAAACAGGCATAAGATGGATATAAAATTTTATCACTGGATTTCAATTTTAATAGCGACAGCTGTGATGATTGGAGGATATTTTTTACTACCTGCAAAAGTTTATCCTCTTGTCGCAGGAATTGCTGCGTTGTTTGGTGCACTTCCTTTTATAATAAGCATGATGAATGATGTAAGAATTGCAAATGAAAAAGAAGAAATGTTTTTAGAATTTGCGAGAAATCTTGTTGAGAGTGTTAAAACAGGAACACCTATAAGCAAGAGTATAATAAATATGAGCACAAAAAACTACGGTGTTCTGACGACGCACATTCAAAAGCTTGCAAATCAAATTGCTCTTGGAATTCCATTTAATAAAGCACTTGAAATATTCTCAAAAGATGTCAGAAATAGTTCAATATCAAGATCATTAACTTTAATTGGGCAAGCTGAAAGAGCAGGAGGAGATATTGGAGAGATATTAGAAGCAGTTGCAGAAGCTGTTAATACCTCTGATAAATTAAAAAAAGAAAGAAAAGCTTCGATATCGACGCTGGTTGTTCAAGGGTATATTATCTTTTTGATTTTTATAGTTATAATTTTGGTTATGCAATTTAAAATAATTCCAATGGTTTCTGGAATTGCAAACACACAATCATTGCAAAGTGTTGGAATTGGTTTTATAGCAGGGGGTGCAGCAGTTGAAAAAATTGAACAAAACCAAATAGCAAACGCATTTTTATATCTTATATTAACACAAAGTTTTTTTACAGGATTAGTTATCGGGAGATTATCTGAAGGAAATATTAAAGCAGGCGTAAAACACTCCTTTGCATTAATGTTTTTATCATTTTTAATATCTGCCGCGGCAAGCGCAATATTCAGCTAAAATGAAAATAAGAAATTTTCAATCATTTAAATTCACAAGAAGAAAAATCTTAAACAAATTTAAATAAAATGAAAAACAAAAAAGCAACACATGTTGGGACAATATTTTCATTTATATTCTTCATCACATTTATAAGTTTCTTATTCTTATTTTTAAAATATCCGTCGGCATTAGAAGAAAATAAAAAATTCAGTTTAGAAATATTAGAAAGTTCTCTAATAAGACAGATCTCAGAAGAGTTAACAAAAATTTATATAACAAATTCAAGTTCGCAAAATTCTGAAAATTGCATTTCTATAAATGAAACTCTGTTAAATACAAATTCAATGAATTTTTACTGCTTAGATGAAAACAGCACAACATTAAATTCAAGAAGAGAATCAAATTTACTTTACTTAGAATGGGGTGTTAATTCAAGTTTTTTTATTATTTATTATTCAGAATATAATTTTACAAACAATAATTTTACAGAAAATGCAAATTGTCAAAATGCAATTATTAAAACCCTTTTAAAAGAAGAGAAAATTTTTGAAAAAAATTTATTAAATTTGTTTGAAGAATACAATCAAAATTATTCAACAACGAGAGATAATCTTGGGATTCCTGCGAAATATGATTTTAACATTCAGTTTAAATATGAAAATGGGACGCAAATAGGAAAAAATATGATAGAAACAAAATCAGATATTTACATAAAAGAAGTTTTTGTAGATTACATGGATGAGGAATTAAAAGAGAGAAAAGGGGTTTTAAAATTGTATCTTTGGTAAAATGGAAATAAAAATTTTCAATCATTTAAATTCACAAGAAGAAAAAGCTTAAACAAATCTAAATAAAATGAAAAACAAGAAAGCATGGATAAAAATAATGGAAGCATTTATTTCAATTTTATTTATAATTCTCGTAATTTCTTCAATTTTTTACAAGCAAAATTTAAAAGAGCAAGATTTGTCGTCGCAAATAAAAGAAAAGGAATTTGAAATCCTGCATTTAATAGAAACAAATGAAAGTTTAAGACAGGAAATTCTCAATGTGAGTGAAGTTCCAACTGAAATAAATGATGAAAATTTTCCAAATGTTACCAAAAATTATTTTAATAATCAAACCCCAAATGCCCTCGAATGCTCTCTAAAAATTTGCTCTCCTGGAGAAATTTGTGAATTAAATTCAATTCCAGAAAAAAAAGATATTTATATTCAATCTATTTTAATAACATCAACAAAAGAAGTTTACAATCCTTTAAAATTAAATTCATTTTGCTGGAGAAGATGAAATATAAATTCCTTGAACACACTGCAGATTTGAAATTCCAAGCATACGGAAAAAATTTAGACGAAGTTTTTAAAAGTTCTGCATATGCTTTAAAAAAAGTAATTTGTGAAGATAGAGTGAAGGAAAAAATAAAAAAAAATATTAAAATAAATGGAACTGATTTAGAAAATCTTCTTTACAAATTTTTAGAAGAAATTTTAATTTTATTTGATTCTGAAAACTTTATTCTTGGGAAAATTGCTGAAATAAAAATTGATGAAAATAAATTTAAATTAAAGACGAAAATCCTTGGAGATAACGCAAAAAATTACAAGATAAATTCTGGATTAAAAGCAATAACTTATAATGAGATGTTTGTGAAAAAAATAAAAGATAAATGGATTTCCCAAGTTGTATTGGATATTTAATCTCCAACCATAACAGCGACTGCAATTGTTGTTGTCCATAATCCGTCTTTGTTTCCTTCTGCAGACTGCACAATATTTTGTGTTTTAAAAATTTTCCCACTTGCTTTGTAAACTTGTTCTCTCTCGTGCCATGCTACACTCGGATCAAATTCTATTCCTTCTGTAGTTGCCAACATAGTTGCTGCTAAATCTTCTGCATATTCCCCGCACTTTTTTGCTGTTTCTCCGAATGAATGATGCTCTGACAGATAACCATAATTGGAACTATCAACTGGGACAGCCAAACCAATTGCCGACGACACAAGCCGATTAGGTTCATTTGTTTCGTTTCTTGCCATGACGCAGAAAACAATTTGTCCAGGAGCCATTTTTTTTAATCCCTCATCTTTTGAAATTATTTTGCAACCTGGTGGAAAAATACTTGAAACATAAACTAAATTAAATCTCTCAATGCCAGCATTTCGCAACGCTAATTCAAAACTTGCTAATTTGTCCTTATGAACTCCTACTCCTTTTGTAAAAAATATTTCTTTTGGAACCACTATGCATAAAATTAAAAATTAAATGTTTTTAAAGGTTTGTTTTTTAGAGAAGAGATTTTTGTGCAATGTGGTCGAAGGCAAAAATCTCGAGTTCGGAATTCGGGCGTTATCAATAGTAACTCTAAAGTAATAAATAAACCGAAAGGTTTATAAAGATTGTATTAATATCATTTTCATAATGGCAATAACAAAAGATCAAGCGAAAGCAGACTTGGAAAAAGTAATGTCGCAGTTTGAAACTGTTGGCGCTGGTACTGAAAATGATAGAGCAGCACAATTAGTTATGCAAACACTTGGAGTTCTTGAAAGACGATTAGGAAATCCTACTGTTATTCAAATGTTGTATATTGATAATCCTGAAGCATCTAAATTGCTTCCACCAACAGTCTATGAAGTTGCACAGCAATATATTGCTGGAACTATCAATGAAGCACAAGCAAGAGAACAATTACAAGATGCTTCAAGGCAATATGATGAAGTCTTTCAAGAGATGGGAATAAAACCACAAGGAAGTGCTGCACTTTTTGGAAGACAATAAATCTTTCGGTTTCTATCTTTTAGCCCGAATTCTGAATTAGACATAACACAAGGTTTAAATAAGTTTTTTGCGAAGCAAAAAGTTTGGGAAAATTCCGACAGCAAAAAGCCGTCTGCCGATAGGCAGAGGAATTTTCATTTAAACATATGTTTAAT
>Ga0233420_10000855_pt1 | contig 12191 bp, 10 predicted proteins | sample Watercolumn_Mata_4_FD_183009 | JGI IMG/M metagenome (GOLD analysis project Ga0233420, IMG submission 183009) | Freshwater microbial communities from Lake Matano, South Sulawesi, Indonesia - Watercolumn_Matano_2014_102_MG | ecosystem: Environmental > Aquatic > Freshwater > Lake | place...
ATTCACCACTAGAGCTATAAACAACATTTTTATTAGTCGCTTCATCAAAAATCATATAAACATCTCCAGCCGTATCGCTTTCCAGATCCCCTATTCCAGGTGCCCCAATTATAATTTCATTTTTATTATTATCATTAAAATCATCAACAAGAATACTTGCTCCTATTAAAGCTTGTCCGCGAGGTTCTTTCACAGTCATATCAGCAAAATTCTCTTCAGCATAAGCAACAGAATTTTTTTTAAATAAACCTTTCTTACTGTAAAAAGCAAAAACTTTCCCTAGACTACGAGTGCCATTATAAGGAAAAGAAGAGGCCAAAATATCGTCTTTTTCATCGTTATTTAAATCCTTAACTTTAACGTCGAATCCAAACCATTCACTTTCTTTCGTTCCAATTATCGTGGAGTAAGGAGAGTCAACTTTTTCAGGAAATAATTTAGACCCTCTATAAAAATAAATTTTACCAGCCTGACTTTTGTCATCATTATCAGCAGTATATGCCCCAATTACTAAATCATTATTTTTACCCAAAATATGTCCACCAGCTATCGATGACCCAAATCTTTCATTGGAAGCATTTCCATAAATTATAGAATTAGCTTCATCACTAAAGTAGACATCTGTAGACATAAAGGTGTCACCCCCAAAAAATGCGTAAACAATGCCACTTCTCTTGATTTTCTTAGATGAAGAAAAAGGTGCTCCTATGACCAAGTCGTCAACATTGTCATTACTTATGTCAACAGTAGACAGTTTAAGTCCAAAGCCATCGTCACTGTCTATTCCCACAAAAGTAGTATCAGCCTTTGTATCAAGGAAATCATAGGCTTGTCTATCCCATGTCAACCGTCCATTTAAAATATAAACTTTGCCAGGTCTCCCGGAATGATAATAAGCATTGAACGCTCCAATTGCTAAGTCATCAATACCGTCATTATTAAAATCTCCAGTCGTCAAAGATGTTCCGAGTTGGTCACCAGAAGATTCTCCATACAAAACTACATCTGGAGAAAAAGTTGTTAAAATATTTTTCTTTCCAAAAAAAATAGAAACCTTTCCATTAAATTCTCTTTGCTCTATAGAAGAAAAAGAACTGCCTATTACAAGGTCATCAATAGAGTCACCGTTGAAATCACCAGAAGTTATGGCTGCTCCAAGCTGTTCTCCGGGGGTATCGCCAATAAATTCGATTTTAGAGGTGTTCTTGGTAATAAATGACTCATACACTGTCATTTCTCCGAAAGCCACATGGGAGGTCAAAATAAGAAGTAGAAGCAGGGCTCCTATAGTGGAATTTATCCAGTATTTTAGCTTAAAAATAGACATTTTGTTTGGAATGAGAGCACCAACAATTATCTATCTTTGAGGCAACAAAGTAAAGGTCAGTTTAATGGCTTATTTCCATAAAATTCATTTATCTAGACATCAATCGACATTTGAAGTACACTCTGGCCGAAAATGTCTACAACCTGTCAATACCTTGTCCATGGACATAAAATAGACAATAAAATGACAACTGAAAAAGGGGAAAACACGTACAATATCGATCGAAAAGCCGCTAGTAAACTGCTTAAAGTCTCAATGAGGACTGTAGACAGATATGTTAAGTCAAAAAAACTTTCAATTCAAATTATTAATGGGAGAGTTTGGCTTAATAAAAAGGAAATAATTGATTTTAAGGATAGGCGGTTGGCGCCTGTTAATGTCGACAAAATTATAGTGTCTACACCTGATTTGTCTATAGACGACAATGTCGACAGGGTGGACAGAGTAGACAGAGTTGAAGTGTTTGAAAACGAAAATTTCGAAAAATTTTCATCAAAAAAAAATGAAAATAGTCTAAGTAATGAGGTATACAAAAAATTATATTTTGACGCCAAGGATGAGCTCAAGGAGAAGCAAGAAAGGCTTGAAATAGCCAATTATCGTGTTGGTCAACTGGAGGCTCAAGTTAAAAATAGTATTCCTTTGCTTGAATATCATCGTGAAAATTATGAAAGAAAAAAGGTTGAAGAAGAGTTTGCAACGAAAATAAATGAAAGTATCACGACATTAAAAAAACTCAGTCTGGAAGTCAAAATAGCCACTTTTAAAAAGCGTATGGCAGTCATAATTCTCTTCACAATTCTTGCTCTGCAACCATTGTGGCTTTTGCTTATTTACAAACAATAAAAGAAGGGACAGCTAATTAAACTATTTAAAATGGCTGCAGGTAAGCATAAAAAGCCTATTGGTTTTGACTACCCGCCCGAGTACTCATCGACTAATCATTCGACTACCCAACAAATCTACTGGAAAAGAGCCTTTAAAACGTATATATTTGGCCCGCATTTAAATTTTTATCATGATCGCTCTATTCGATTCAGGTTATGGCGGATTAACGGTTTTAAAGCCTGTTATGGAGGCTTTGCCCGAATATGACTACTTATATCTCGGAGATAACGCTAGAGCTCCCTACGGCAACCACGGGCCCGAGAACATCAAAAAATTCTCAGAACAAGCCGTGGAATACCTTTTCAATAAAGGTGCTAAATTAATTATTTTTGCCTGCAATACAGCTTCAAGCGTAGCCTTAAGACATGTTCAGCAAAAATATCTAAAGGGTAACAAAGAAACCGAAAGAAAGATTTTAGGGGTGCTAATCCCAGTTGCAGAAGAATCAATCTCGGTAACTAAAAATAATAAAGTAGGAGTGGTAGGAACTCGCGCTACGATAAATTCAAATGCCTACGAAACCGAAATTCATAAGCTCAATTCAAACATAAAAGTTTATTCAAAAGCCTGTCCACTACTTGTTCCTTTTATCGAAGAAGATTGGCATACAAAGCCAGAAGCAATTTCAGTTCTCAGGAAGTATTTAAGACCTTTAAAGAATTGCAATATCGATACTCTAATTCTTGGATGCACTCACTATCCATTAATGATCAAGGATTTCAAAAGAATTATGGGTCCCAAAATAAAAGTTCTTCAATCAGGAGAAATTACTGCCAATAAACTCAAAGAATACCTTCAAAATCACCCTGAAATCGAATCCAAATTAGGCAAAAACAAATCTAGAACCTTCCTTACAACGGACGATCCTGATAAATTCCAAGAGTTTACAGAAAAGCACTTTGGCATGAAAATTAAAACTCCAACCAAAGTTGAATTAAAGTAATCAAAGTCTTTAATAGATGGCTCTATTCCCACTCAATTGTTCCCGGTGGCTTATTCGTAATGTCATAAAAGACTCCGGAAATTCCTTTCACTTTTGAAAGTTTTTTCACTAGTTTAGAAAGTTTTAAAGGAGCCATTCTATAGAAATTTGCCGTCATTGCTTCTTCACTGCATACTGGACGCAATACCAAAGACTCAGTTTTTACTTTATTAACAAATACTGGAACAAGCACGGTAGGGAACTGCCAAATAGCTTTCAAAATTCCCTCTGTCTTTATGAAATCCATCACAATTTTATCTGCTTTTTGAAGAAGAGAAGTACGCTTAATATCCAGGTATACATTCTGTACACCCAGCTTGCCAATTTTGGCAGGAGATAGACCCAAAAGCACTCTATTGATCTCCGGAAATTGGTTAGTCAATTGAGTTGAAATCTTATTCAAAGTCTCCCAAGAATTTTTCTTCCCAAAAATAACCACTGGATGCCTGTACGTTCTTTCATCCCCTTGAACACCCACACTTTTTATTGGCAAAACACGGGCTTTCAAACCATGTTTTTTTAGCTCAGCACTAATACATTTTTCTAACTCTGAAACATTCTCAGGATAATTTTCTTTTTTAGTACAAAGGGTTCTTACCGCTAGTCCCGGACCGGGGAATGGATGTCTCCAAACCAAATCTTTTTGAAGTCCCAGTTTTTCCCCAACCAAACGCACTTCATCTTTATATAGTTGAGCTAGAGGTTCAATCACTTTGCCCTGTTTTATAAGTTCTTGAATTTGAGGAACACGATTGTGATGAGTTTTAATCTTGTCTGCATGCTTTGTTCCACCAGTTTCAATTGTATCCGGATAAATAGTTCCTTGCGCAATAATCCAATCTTTTGGATTTAAATTTAATTTATTGGAAACCTTTGCTTGAATATCCAAAAACAAATCTCCAATAATTTTCCTTTTAGCCTCAGGTTCATAAACTCCTTTCAAAGCTTTGAAATATTCCTTGCTGGCATCATATACATGTAGATTTTTTACCCCCACTTTTTTCAAAGCTGACTCCACTTCTTTGCGCTCATTCATGCGCATAAAACCGGTATTCACAAATAGTCCATAAACCTTATCTCCACCCAAAGCTTTTGAAATTAATAAGAATGCAACCGTGCTATCAACTCCTCCACTGATCAATAAAAATACTCTTTTATCACCAGCTTTTTCTCGAATTTCTTTCGTAATATCTTCGATATAAGTGGCAATATTCCAATCTCTTTTGGCTTTAGTTTTTTTAATGAAATTTTCTAACAAAGTCATCCCGCATGGAGTATGCGTAACCTCCGGATGAAACTGAATTCCAAAAAGATTTTTTTTGTAATCAGCCATTGCAGCAATAGGACAATCTTTGCTGGAACCAATTACTTTAAATCCTTTCGGAGCTTTTACGACTTGATCAAAATGGCTCATCCATACGTTTTCAGAAGCTTTTACATCTTTAAAAATTTCTTTTCTTTCTATAAAATTTATGATCGCCGGACCATATTCACGTACTTGTCCTTTTGCCACAGTTCCTCCCAAAAAATGGCCCATCAATTGATGACCGTAACAGATTCCTAAAATAGGGAGCCCCAATTTAAAAATCGCAGGATCACACTTCACGCTGTCCTTCGCAGTCACACTTGCCGGACCGCCGGACATAATAATTCCTTTATAATTTTTCAATTTGGAAGCAGCAATTTCTCCATCCATAATTTCACTATATACGCCCAGACGACGCACTCTATTGGCGATTAAATGCGCATATTGTCCACCAAAATCTAATACTACAATTTTATCCATTGATTATTTTTTATCAGCCTTCTTAGTTAACTTTTCTTTAGCTTTATCGGATTTCTTTGCGAATTTTGCCATCAATTTTTCTTGTTTTTTTGTATTCTCCTCAAGCGGTCTCATCAAAGGGAATAATACGCAATCTTTTACGTTTTCCTGCCTGGTAAGTAAAGTCACGAGTCTATCAATTCCCATTCCCCAACCGGAAATACAAGGCATGCCATGTTCCATAGCCGCTAAATATTCTTCATTAATCATCATCGCTTCTTCGTCTCCTTCGGCCTTTGCTTTTGATTGAGCTTCAAATCTTTCTCTCTGATCTACAGGATCTACAAGCTCACTATAAGCATTCACGATCTCCCAGCTATTCACTAATAATTGGAAAGTGTCACAAATTTTTTCATCTGTATCATTTCTACGAGCGAGTGGTTTTGTAAGAAGAGGATGCTGAATTACAAAGGTAGGCTGAATTAATTTTGGACGAGTCACTTTCTTATAAAGAGCATCAACTAAATTCCCATAACCTAAATCTTCAGCGCCATCAATATGAATATTTTTTTCTTTAATAGTTTTAAGCAGATCAGGACCATTATCGTAATCCAAAACATTAATTCCAGAATCTGCTTCAATTAAATCAGTATATCTTTTTCTTGGCCAAGGAGTTTTGAAATCAACTTCCACATCATTTCCGTCGCGATCTTTAATCATTACTTTCGTAGTTCCCATTAATTTTTGAAGCATGTATTCGAACATTTTCTCTGTAAATTTCATGTTATCCTCGTAATCCCAATAAGCAGCGTAGTGTTCAATCATTGTAAATTCTTGCAAATGACTTGGATCCATTCCCTCATTTCTAAAACATCTAGCCACTTCAAAAGTTTTTTCAAAGCCGCCTACGATAGCCATTTTTTGCCATAGTTCACCCGCGGCTATACGCAAATACATATCAATATCCAAAGCATTGTGATGGGTGATAAATGGTCTAGCCGCAGCACCAGAAGATACATTTTCTAAGACTGGAGTCTCAATTTCGATAAAACCCATATTCCAATAAAATTCCCTCAAAGCTTTTAGCAAATTAAACCTAAATTTAAATCTCTCCAAACTATCTTGATTCATCACCGTATCCAAATATCTTTGACGATAAATTTGTTCCTGGTCCTTTAATCCATGCCATTTTTCAGGGAGGGGACGAAGCGCTTTAGAAAGGATTTTTGTCTTGTAAACAAGCAAAGTAATTTCACCGTGTTTTGTTCTAAAAAGCTCTCCTTCAACTCCTACAAAATCTGCCATATCTACTTTTCGCAAGAATTTATAAGGCTCAGCACCAATCAAATCTTCCATGAAACAAATCTGAATTCTCCCATCAATATCCTGTAAATGTCCAAAAGAAAGTTTCCCGTGACCACGAAAAGAAACCAGCCTTCCACATAGCTTAATGAGGTCTTTAGCCGGTTCTTTTACAATATCCGGAACATCGCGAATAGGGCCTTTCTCTCCCAATTCCAAGGCCTGCTTACTTGTATGAGTCCTTTCATAACGATCAGCATAAGGAATAATTCCTGCCTCTCGCAATTCTTTAATTTTTTGTAATCTTACATGAAATTCGTTTGTATCTAATTCTGACATATATTAGTTTCTAAGTAATAAAACAGATGCATTATAGAAGTAAGTTTTTATAAATCAAAATCCTAATTTCTTATATATTGACAGAATGACAAGGTTGTCGTAAGGTGAAAATCCTTAACTTTAAAAAATGGTAGCAGCACACCCAGATAAGGGCCGAGATCTAGGAGGTGGAGACTTTGTCCGAGGGACAGATAGTCAGGAACCTTTATTAAAACCAGCAGAACTCGAAGATGTATTAGAAGATCTTGATTTATTGGCATTAGAAGAAGGAGTGGATCAAGATCCTCAAATTGCTGGAATTTCTATCGTACTTCAAACTCAGTCACAAACAGGATTACTAACTTTTGGTTCTTTAATGAGAGAACTCAGCGGTTTATCAAGCAGGGGATCACAAATAAGAGTTTTACATAATCTTCAACAATTAGTGGGTCGAAGAACCCTTAGAAAAGCTTTGTTCCCATCCGATTAACAATCAAAAAATGGCAAACGCAACAGATAATACAACTAGACCAAAAGAAGATTCTTCTCAAGGGCCTACCAGAAAATCTCTCTCTCAACTTCTCGACGCGATAGGAGAAGAATCTCAAGTCCCCGACCAAGGAAGTTTATCTCCACAAGTACTAGCGATAGTCATGGAGATGAGAACGACTTATGAAAGAGGTTACTTAAGTACAAAGTATGCAGAGTGGGCATTAGGAACTCTCCAAGAAGAGCAACAATTAGAAGCATTAAAGGTTTTACAGTCAATGATAGGGGCCGCAAATCTTAGAAAGATAGTATTAGCACAAAAGCCATTAACAGACGCAGATGCTCAATCCGATTCTGCCGTAATTAGCGCATATCAACGCTTAGTTATTTTAAATGTTCAAGGACGACTTACTCCAGATAGAGTCACAGAAGCTTTAAATGAACTTCCTGATCCTCACCAAAAAAAGGCTTTGTCATTGAGTCTACAAAGCATACTTTCCTCTTCAGGGCCTTTAGAAATACCTGAAGATTAGAATTATTCTATTGCCGCATACTCATCAAACTTCCTGCTTTTTTCAACGTCCAAGAATTTCATTTGTTCTTTCTTGAAAGCTAATTCTACGTGGCCTACAGGACCATTTCTGTGTTTGCGAACAAAGACATCGGTGATACCTTTTCTTTCAGTATCTTCTTCGTAATAGTCTTCACGATATAGCATCAGTACTACATCCGCATCTTGCTCAATTGCTCCAGATTCACGTAAATCAGACAGTTGAGGAATCTTACTTGGGCGTAATTCTACTGCACGAGAAAGCTGTGAAAGAGCCAAAATAGGAATATTCAAATCTCTTGCTAAAGACTTCAAAGCTCTAGAAATTTCTGAAATTTCTTGAACCCTGTTTGCTTGATAACTATAAGCACTACCCGCACTCATCAATTGCAAATAATCGATTACCAATACATCCAATCCATTTTCCATTTTCAACCTACGAGCCTTTGCCTTTAATTCTGAAATAGAATTCCCTACGGAATCATCTATAAAAATTTTCATGGAATTAAGCTCATCCATAACTCCACCAATTTTACTAAAATCATCATCACTAAGTTTTCCCGTTCGCATTTTCCAGGAGTCCACACTAAGCAAACTACAGAACATTCTTTCTACCAATTGCTCTTTTGACATTTCCAGAGAAATAAGACCAACAGTTTTACCTCTCTTTGCAATATTTTCAGCTATATTAAGGGCAAGAGCAGTTTTACCCATAGAAGGTCTAGCCGCCAAAACAACTAAATCTGAAGGCTGTAATCCGGACAAAATATTATCCAAAGATTTAAAGCCTGTTGGCACCCCACGATATTTTTCTTTTGCGTCAGGATCGTGCAAGTCAGAAATCTTTTCATAAGTATTATTCAAAACATCTTTGATATGGATGAAACGATCCGAAATATAGCTTTGAGAAACCCCAAACAAAGTTTTTTCAGCTTGATCAATGAGCTCATCCACATTCTGATTTTCTTGATAACCAAGCCCTTTAATAGTATCTCCAACCAAAATCAATTGTCTCAAAATAGACTTTTCCTTAACGATAGTTGCGTATTGGAAAATATGAGTCGAAGTAGGGACTTCGTTAGCCAGAGAAGCTAAATAAGAGGCTCCTCCAATAATCTTAAGCTCCTTTCTTTCTTCCAAAATATTCGTCAAAGTAACAAGGTCTACAGGAGAACGTTTGTCATAAAGATCAATAATCGCTCTGTAAACCATTTTATGAGCATCATGGTAAAAATCCTCTGCCTTTAGAAAATCAGATATTTTAACTACCGCATCTTTATCTACCAAAAGAGAACCAATAGTAGATCTCTCTGCCTCCAAACTGTGTGGAGGTACATAGCTTTTCTCAGCCATTTTTCGTATTTTTTAAGCCCTTTATCCCTCGGGCTTTGAACTATACTAAAAGGCCTTTGATTATTCAAGGACATATTTTAGAAAAATTTTAAAAAGATTTTACAATTGGCAAATATATTGTACTCATGAAAACCAAAGAAATAGGTAATTTAGGAGAAAAGTACGCTGAAAAATTTTTGATTAGTCAAAATTACAAAATTTTGAATAAAAATTTTAAATCTAAGTTTGGGGAGATAGATTTGATCGTTTTTGACTATTCAAGAAACGAAATAGCATTCGTAGAAATCAAAACAAGAACTGGAATATTTTTTGGAGAACCGGAAGATTCTGTAACTAAATTAAAGAAAAGAAAAATCATAAAAACAGCATTATATTTTTTAAATTCAGCAACAAGAAAAGATTCTTTGAGTTGGCGAGTTGATGTAATTGCCGTAAAATTAAGCAGACATGGTAAGCTAGAGAAAATAACACATTTTAAAAACATTTCACTATCACATGGAGCCTGATTATTTGGACATAAAAATGGAACGTCGCAGACAGATCTTTTTTGGAGTAATTGTGGGATTAGTAATTGTCGGCTCAGTAGTGATGTATTTTTGGGGCGCGATTATAAATAGGGGAACATTATTGATATATATGGACCCTCCATTCACCGCAAATTTTTATGAAAAGAAAGAAGTTTTTGAATGTAAAGAGTCGCCTTGTAAAATAGTCCAACCAATTGGAGAAAAAAGATTTTTTATCAACAAAGAAGGCTACGAAACATTATTTGCATCAGTAGAAATAAAATTATGGAAAACTGTTGAAAAGAAAATAGAGATGGCAATGAATCCACATTTTTCAAAAGTAGAAGAGGGCCCTATAGAAATAGATGCCAAATACGAATTTTCGGTAGATCCTAAAAATAAGATGCAGAAATTATTTGATAATAACGACCCTAATCAAGAAGCAATCGTTTATTTCCCCAAAGCACTAAAAGAGCCTGAAGCCTTTGGTGATGACAAAATGATTTTAGTTATTGATAGGGAGGAATCTTCCACCAGTTATAAAGTGGATATTAAGGCAAAAAGCAAACAGCCTATCGAAAATATTCCTCAATTTAAAAATATTATTTCTGGGAAATGGAGTAATGATGGCAAATTTTTTGCAGCATCTATGCTAAGACAGCAAAACCTTTGGATCATGGATGAATCTGGCGCTATAGAGCAGAGTAATCTACAAGCTGACATAAATTTAGCAACATGGAGAAAAGATCATGAGATGATAGTTGTTAAAGCTAATACAGCGACAATATATGATCCAGTAGGTAAAAAACAAGAATCAATCAGTCTAGATAACCCATTACAAGAAGAGCCTTCTAAAGTAATAGCCGTTAACAAAGGAGCTAAAATTTATGTGCAAGCAGGGGAAGCTTTCTATCAATTGATTTTAGAATAATTTCAAGAAAATTTTAGAAAAATTTTATAAATGGTTGTCATTATGAGGTCTTACTTTTTAAAAATACTCATTTATGACTGCCAAAATTTATTCTTGTTCGTTTACGGGATTAGAATGTCACATTATTGAAGTGCAAGCTGATATTTCAGCCGGATTGAGTGCATTTTCAATCGTAGGGATGGGCGATATTTCTGTTCAAGAATCAAAAGAAAGAATTAGATCAAGTATTAAAAATAGCGGGTTCATTTATCCTCAAAACAAGAAGACTATTAACCTTGCTCCGGCACAATTGAGAAAACAGGGAACTCTTTTTGATTTGCCAATTGCGATTAGTCTACTCATGGCTAGTCAGCAAATTAGTTCAGAAATTTTCCATAAAAGCATCATTATTGGTGAACTTTCCCTGAATGGACAAGTTAGAGCAGTGGATGGAATTTTAGCAATTGTTCAATATGCGAAAACGCAAGGATTTAAAAGCGTTTTTCTGCCAAAAGGAAATGCGTTAGAAGGAAGTTACATTGAAGGAATAAATATTTATCCAGTAGATAACTTAAAAGAATTAGTCGGATTTTGTAGAAGAGAAATTAGCATCGAAATAACACCACATCACAAAATAAATAAAGGGAGTATTAACCATGCCGTAGTTGAAAATTCATACCTTTTCTCCCAAATTGTAGGACACGAAAAAGCGAAAAGAGCCCTTTCTATAGCGGCAAGTGGGGGACACAACATTTTATTTAGAAGTAGCCCCGGATGTGGGAAAACAATTCTTTCAAGGGCTTTCAGGGATCTTTTAACTAAAATGACAGAAGAAGAAATAATCGAAACTACTAAAATATATTCAGTTGCCGGATTACTCAATCGAGATAATCCAATGATCACAACTAGACCATTTAGAGAAGTTCATCACACTGCCTCGGAAGTCTCAATCATAGGTGGAGGAGGAATAACTCCTTCACCGGGTGAAATTTCTTTAGCTCATAATGGAGTCTTATTTTTAGACGAAATCACAGAATTTCCAACTCATCTTCTGGAGGCCTTAAGACAACCATTAGAAGACAGATATATTCATATTAACCGGGCTAATTTTTCCGTTAGATTTCCTTGTAAATTTATTTTGATTGCCACTATGAATCCTTGTCAGTGTGGCTATAAATACGATCGAAAAATAAAATGTATTTGCACAGAAGCTCAACTTAATCGTTATCAAAAAAAACTCTCAGGGCCAATTTTAGATCGATTTGATATTTTCTTAGATATTGAAAAAATCCCAATTAATAATTTTTTTAACGAAGAATTTCAAAAGAATGAACTAGTAAAACAAAACATAATAAAACAAATCAAAGTCACAAAAATTATACAAGCTCAAAGATTTAGAAAACATCGCAGATTATATTCTAACTCAGACATGGATTTACCGGCCATCAGAGAATTTTGCACCATAGATGGTGAGTCAAAAAAAATTCTCTCACAAGCAGTCGATAAATTAAATCTTTCCAACAGGGGATATTTACGTACTTTAAAGATTGCCAGAACCATCGCAGATTTAGAAAACAGTAAAAACATCCAGCTTCCACACGTAGCGGAGGCTATTCAGTACAGACAACAAAAATAAAATATAGCAAAAAAGGGCCTATTAATACACTCTAAACCTCTATGAATAAGTTCAGACAGATCGAAGAGGGTTCGGTAGAATGATACCGATCTCTTAACTTCGTTATCATGTCTAAACGAACCCACACAAATATACACGGCAGTACAGGAGGAGGGAATATCTATT
>Ga0233420_10000857_pt1 | contig 12154 bp, 17 predicted proteins | sample Watercolumn_Mata_4_FD_183009 | JGI IMG/M metagenome (GOLD analysis project Ga0233420, IMG submission 183009) | Freshwater microbial communities from Lake Matano, South Sulawesi, Indonesia - Watercolumn_Matano_2014_102_MG | ecosystem: Environmental > Aquatic > Freshwater > Lake | place...
TCATTAGAGCCAAGTTCAAGCAAGCTTGCCCCGAATATCGCAGGAATCGCCATTAAAAATGAAAATTTCAACGCAGATTTCTCGTCCAAGCCCCTTAAAAGCCCAGATGCGATAGTGCTTCCGCTTCTAGAAATTCCGGGAAATATTGCCAATGCCTGCGCGCACCCAATCAAGAACGAATCCATATAAGAAGGAATTTTCTTTCTCTCTTTCCCAAAATCAAGGCTTGCAATAATCAAAAACAAGCCAGTAATTCCAAAACCCATGCCAACAAGAAGCAAACTCCCAAAAGCAATTTCAAAATACTTTTTAAATAAAAACCCTATAACTGCGGCAGGAATGCTCGCCACAATCAAAAGAAACGCCATCTTGCCTTCATTGGTATCCCATTTTCCCTTCAATAAAGCTTCAAGAATATCAACAATATCCTTTCCAAAATAAACAAAAACCGCCATCAATGTCCCGAAATGCAGGGCAACATCAAATACTATTGTATTGTCATAATTTAATATGCTGGAAAGCAAAACAATATGCCCTGAACTTGAAACAGGAAGCCATTCTGTAATTCCCTGCACGAATGCAATTATTATCGCTTCAATGCCAAAATGCATAAATGTCTAGCAAAAAAGCCCTTAATAAATTTAATCAAATTCCAGTTCAATCTCAATTTCATTCCCCTTCTGCAAGCTCGTTCTTCTTTTTCCAAGCCACATTTTCCTGCAATTCCAGCACAAGGGCTTGTCAAAATCAACATACGCAGAACCTTCCTCTTTCTCATGCAAGTCATACCAAAGGTCAAAAAACGCGTTGCATTTCATGCATCTCTCCGGCACATGCATAACCATCTCTTCCATGTTAAAACAAGGCAGATTTTATTTATATAGACATATTTACAAAGAAATATTCTTTTTCATGCAATAATCTTTTTATACTGATTTCCTGAAGAGTAGCAAACAAGAACCATTATAAATCTTATGAAAGATTTATAGAGGAAAGCATTATAAACTCTTTTTAGTAGTAAATTAAATGGAAAATAAAGAGGATAAAACCTTGCTTGAAGCGGGAGCTTACAAGATTCACGGCCCGGACAATGGCGAAATCTCAATAGAGAAGATTGAGCTCAAGTCAGTTACAGGCGCGCATCGTATCTGGAAAGTAAAATCCCTTGATGCAAAGCAGATTGTCCTTGAAATTTTAAAATTCGGCTGATTCTCTAAGCTAAAAGTAAAACGCAAAGTTTAAATATGTGTTTGCACATAAATAAGGTATGACAAATATGACTTTATCAATTCCAGAAGAATTAATGAGAAGAATAAGAAAGTTTTCAGAAATAAAATGGAGCGAGGTGGCAAGAAAAGCAATGGAGCAAAGAGTCAGTGATTTAGAAGTTCTTGAAAGACTCACCTCCAAAAGCAAAATAACAGAAAAAGATGCAATAGACTTAGGAAGAAAACTAAAAATGGCGGCAGCAGAAAAGTTTATCAAAAATGCAGTTCGTAGTTGATGCCAATATAATATTTTCTGCGCTTATTAAAGATAGCACAACAAGAAAGCTTATCTCAGAGCCAAAATTATCTCTTTATGCCCCAAAATTTTTTGTCGAGGAATTCTTAGGGCACTTATGGGAGCTCAAAGAAAAAATAAATACTGATGAAACGCACCTAAAAGAAAAATTAAATGATTTTATCATGAAAAATATAAAATTAATTACAAATGAAGAGATATCAGAATATATACAGGAAGCTGAAAAAATCTGCCCAGATAAGGGGGATATAGCTTATTTTGCTTTAGCATTAAAATTAAATTGCGCTATTTGGTCTAACGATTCAAAATTAAAAAATCAGAGTGCAATAAAGATATATTCAACAAAAGAAATTATAAATCTTCTGAATTAATAATTATTCAACAAAAATCCCCGGCTTGCCTGGCTTCGCCTTTCCTGCTTTTCCCTGCGGGTCATATTTTTTCTTGTCATTTACAGCAAAAACCTTTACTTCTTTTCCAATCCTTTTACCCAGTTCTTCTGAATTGTACTCATTCAATTCTTTCGGCACAACATAAAGATAAACATCGCCTGCTTCTTTTCCTGATTTTTCTTTTACAATTTTAAGCACATTAAGAATATCATCAACCGACTTCTCAATATTTTTCTCGCTTTCCTCAAGTTTCATATTTATCTTGCTTTCATCGCAAAGCGGCCATTCGGCCAAAGAAACAAACCCTTTTCCTCCAAGCTTCTCCCAAAGCTCTTCAGCAATATGCGGGCAGAACGGAGCAATCAATTTCACAAAATTCTGCAGGTCAGCTTTTGATGCCTGCGCCTCAAAATTTTCAATCAATGCCCGAAGCTTCACGACAGCAAGATTATACTGCAAGGATTCCATATCCTCGCTTATTTGCCTTATTGCAAGATTCAGCTTATGCTGGAATTTCGCGCTTGAAGCTCCAATTTTAGTTTTCATTCCAAAATTATATATTTTATTCACAAATTTGAATATACTTTCTACTCCTGTTGAACTCCAGACAGAATCCTTGTCTGGATTGGCCGTTGAAACCAAAAACATTCTCAGCGCATCAGCCCCAAACTTATTGCTTATCTCAAGAGGATCAACAACATTTCCTCTTGACTTTGACATCACAGCCCCATCTTCCCCATGAATCATTCCTTGGTTAAACAGCCTGATAAACGGCTCATCAATTCTGAAATATCCTAAATCTCTTAAAACTTTTGTGAAGAATCTCGCATAAATCAAATGCATGCACGCGTGCTCTGCTCCTCCAATGTAAAAATCAACAGGCATCCAGTATTCAGCTTTTTTTCTTTCAAACGGCTTTTCTTGATTATGCGCATCTGTAAATCTCAAGAAATACCAGCTGCTGTCAAAGAAAGTGTCCATTGTGTCTGTTTCTCTTCTTGCATTTCCATTGCACTTCGGACATTTAACATTTACAAACTCATTATTGCTAGAAAGCGGATTTCCAGCGCCAAATTTGACATTTTCAGGCAATAAAACAGGCAGCTCTTTTTCAGGAACAGGCACAATTCCGCATTTCTGGCAATGAATCATTGGTATTGGAGTGCCCCAATATCTCTGTCTTGAAATAAGCCAATCCCTTAGCTTGTAATTTGTAACAAATCTTCCTAATTTTTTTTCTTCTAATGCCTTAGTAATATGAACTTTCGCCTCATCGCTTGCTAATTCATCAAATCCTTGTGAATTTATCAAAATTCCATTATCTTCATAAGCTTCATCCATGACAACTGCCTGAATTTTTTTTCCTTCAGGCCTAATAACAACCCTTATTGGAATCTTGTATTTCTTCGCAAACTCAAAATCTCTTGAATCATGCGCAGGCACAGCCATTACCATTCCGCTTCCATAATCCGCAAGAACAAAATTTCCAGCCCAGACAGGAATTTTTTCATTTGTCAGCGGATGAATTGCATAGCTTCCTGTAAAAAATCCTTCCTTATCCATTTTGTCCATATCTTCCTGCTTTGTAGACTTGATTTTTCTTAAAAATGCCTCAGCTTCTTTCTTATGCTCTTTGCTGACAAGCTCCATCAGCTTTGGATGCTGCGCACTTACAACCAAAAATGTAACTCCAAACAAAGTATCTGCCCTTGTTGTGAATATTTTCCAGTTTTCTCCATTTATCTCAAAAGCAATTTCACTCCCAGAGCTTTTGCCAATCCAGTTCCTTTGCATTGCCTTTATCCTTTCAGGCCAGTCAAGCCCCTCAACTCTTTCAAGAAGCTCATCAGCATAAGCCGTTGTTTTCAAAAACCACTGCTCAAGATTGCGAATCTCAATCTCTGTATCTTCATGCCTCCAGCACCTTCCTGAATGAACCTGCTCATTTGCAAGAACGCTGTTGCACTTAATGCAAAAATTAACAGGGGATTTTTTCCTGTAAACAAGCCCTTTCTTGTAAAATTCCAAAAAGAAATACTGGTTCCATTTGTAATAAGCAGGATCATGGCTTTTCAGCATTCTGCTCCAGGCATAGCTTAATCCAAGTGCTTTCTGCTGCTTCATAAAATTCCTTATGGCTTCATCAGTATACGCCTTTGGATGAGCTTTTGCTTTAATCGCAGCATTCTCAGCAGGCAGCCCAAAAGAATCATATCCTGTTGGATGAAGAACATTAAAGCCCTCCATTAACTTCTTTCTTGCAACAATATCTGCGATAATATAATTAAACGCATGCCCCATGTGCAATCCTGATGCGCTTGGATAAGGATACATCTCAAGCGCATAAAACTTCCTAGCCTTCGTTTCCTTTGGCTCAAATATTCCAGCATCCAGCCACTTCTTCTGCCATTTCTTTTCTATTGCAGCAAAATCAAAATCCTTTCCCTCCATTCACTAGCTTATTTTAAACAGAATTTAAAGCTTTCTAGAACTCATCCTTCAGATTTGCCAAAAGCCCCCTCTTCCTAAGTTGGTTTGCAGCATTTCCATCATATTTGAATATTACATCCGCCTTGCCATCATCAAACTCCCATGGCTTTATCAAAACAATATCCTTCGGCCTGAGCCACATGCTTCTGCTGAATCTCCCAGGAACTCTGCAATTTCTTGTTTTTCCATCAGTACATTTGACTTCCATCCTATTCCCCCCGAGCCTTTGCACAATAATGCCGATAAATTCTCCCCCTCTTGGAATCCTAACTCTTGTTGGAACTGGCATTCCTTGTTGATTTTGCTCTGCGCCTTCCTCTACAATTTCCTCAAAATCCCCATAGTCAACATCCTCCTTAGGCTTTGGCTGTTGTGGCCTGCGAAACTTATTATTCATTCTATTTTTAGAAAAAACCTATTTTTAAATCCTGTTATTTTATTAGGCTATATCGCTAAGTTGACATTTCTAACAACGATTATCAATATTGTTTTTAAGATATTTATTTCATTTCTAAAAAGAATGTTAAGTTACAAGGTCTAATTTGCATACTCATAACTCTTAAATACCATCCTAACTTAAAATAAGAATGATAGAAGCGCAATTCTCCGGGCAGAAAATAAGCTCAAATTCAGAAGATGCCTTCATGCTTTTTGAGAAATCCCGCTTCGGAGAGAAATTAAGCAATAAAATAGAATATTCCCTAGTTGAAGCTCTCTTTCTTCTTAAAGAAGAGAAATTGGATTTATTCTCAAATTCAAAAAAGCTGTCAGACGAACAGGCAATGAAGAAAGCGCGAGCCTTGGACAAAAAAATAGAAATAAAGCTCGCTGTCTTTGCAGATTTAAGAAAGAAAGGATTTATCGTAAAAACAGCCCTTAAATTTGGGGCAGATTTCAGGATTTACGACCGGGGCATCCACCCCGGAGAAGACCATGCAAAATGGATTCTGTTTGTAACAAAAGACACAGATGCAATGCACTGGCAGGACTTTGCTGCAAAAAATAGAGTTGCTCATTCAACAAAGAAAAATCTCTTAATTGCAATCGTTGATGAGGAAGCAGATGTCAGCTATTATGAAGTCTCATGGATTCGCCCATAAGCATCTAAACATCATCCTGCACCAGCATAATCTTTATAACATTCCTTTTAGTAAAATTCTAATATGCCAAACCTTGATGCGTCATTGATAAAGGAAAGAATTATGTCCCACATAAAATCAAGAGGCCCCTCCATGCCTGTCCAAATAGCAAAAGCTGTGAATATTTCCCCTTTATTCGCCTCTGCCTTCCTTTCAGAGCTTTTTGGAGAGCAAAAGCTGAAAATGAGCCATATGAAAGTAGGAAGCTCTTCTCTATATCACATTGAAGGACAGGAGCCAATGCTTGAAAATTTTATCGAGCATTTGAATGGAAAAGAAAAAGAAGCATTTAATCTTCTAAAAAAAGAGAAAGTCCTTGAGGACGAAAAGCAAGAGCCAGCAATTCGTGTTGCATTAAGGTCAATAAAAGACTTTGCGCATCCAAAGCAGATTTCATCCCAAACAGGAGAAAAGATCATTTGGAAATATTTTATCCTTCCAGATAGTGAAATAAGCCAAAATTTATCAAAAGCTATTCCAATTTCTCATGTAAAAACAGAGCAAAAAGCAAAAGAGCAAAAGCCGGAAAAAACAATAGAACAGGCGGCCGAAAAAGTAAAAGAAACAATAAAAGAAATTGAAACTGCAATAGACATTAAAAAAGAGCCAAAGCCAAAGAAAAAGCTTAAAATTGAGGATTTGGCATTCTGCAGCTCTGTAAAAGACTGCATAAAAGCAAAAGATATTGAAATCCTTTCTATATTATCAGAAAAAAAGAAGGAATTCATTGCAAAGGTAAGAATTGACACACCATTAGGCAAGCAAGTGCTTCTTTTAACAGCAAAGGATAAAAAGAAAGCAACAGAAGAGGATTTGGCATTAGCATTGCAAAAAGCCCAATCTGAAAAAATGCCTGCCCTGCTGATGACAACCGGCGAGCTTGACAAAAAGTCCAGCGAAGAATTTAAAGCCTGGTCTAATTTAGTCAAGTTTGAGAGATTAAAGCTTTAACGATAAGGTTTAAATACCATTTTCTTTAAAGATTAAAATGGGAAGAATAAAATCATCCTTAATCAAAAGGGCATCAAGGCAGCTCATTGAAAAAGAAAACTCCCTTACTGGAAGCTTTGAAGATAACAAAAAAATCCTCGGAAATACAATGCCGAGCAAGAAAATGCGCAACAAAATAGCGGGCTATGTCGCCCGCCTCATAAAAGCCAAGCAGGCAGAGGCCAAAAGGCTAGAAAGCAAACCCTCTATTGTAGCCCCATAATTAGATTACTTTCTTTTAATATAGTCAATCTTCTTCTCAATTCTATCCATATCCTTTCTTATCTCTCCTATTGCTTTCATTCTTCTAAAATTAAGCCATAATGCAATGCTCTGAAAAATAATCCAAAGCACCAGTATAACCCCGAGTGTTTGCAATAAAAGCATCATATCTCCCACTTTAGAAATCAATTCTGTAACGCTGTCAATAGATCCGCTCATCACCCCATCCAATGCCATAAATCTCTAAGTAAAATCAAGTTTAATAACCTTGCCAAATCAACACGCTTAAAAACCTTCATTAATGCTTTCTGATATGGCTGCGTAGCTCAGTTGGCAGAGCACAAGTCTCATGAGCTTGGGGTCCCGAGTTCGATTCTCGGCGCAGCCATTCTATTTATAAATCTCTTATTAATTTCGTCTGAAAGACCATTAATAACACAAGAATTTACGCCCTTAGTAGCCCTTTTATACTCTTCTTCATATTTAACAAACTGAGCAAAGCGATCATTATATTTAGGGTTTGCAAATCCAATCTTATTGGCAAATAACAACAAATTCTGTTTGCCATTAAATTGAAATCGATACTTTTTATGTTTTGAGATTATAAAAGAAGTGATCTTATTTCTTTTACATAGATAGACATGTCCCTCCAAACCCAATCCATTTAAATGCTCACAAATCTGAAAAATAACTTTCTTGCATATAGCGTGAGCCTCGAGTCTTGGGTAAAATTTGTTAGGATTTTTAGTTAAAACCAAACTACCATCTGTCGCAAAAAAACCAGCAATCACTTTTTCCATTAATTTCTTTTCATAGAATATCTGGGGAATATCAATTTCAGTTCCCTTCTTACCTATAGGAAAACCGATCGAATGGATAAAATCAAATAATTTAACATCCGAGAAATTATATTCTATGGCTCTGCAATCAGATCTAACTTTAATTTTAGTTGGCTTTCCTCTAAATTTTATTAGAAGTGGTTGAATAATATTCTCAAAAAAAGGAACATCGTCTTGCAAAGAACCCGTAATACTTATTGACTTGCCATATTTTGATCCTTTTTTATGAAGACTTAGACACCCGTCTCCAAGCATTATGCCATATAAGAGCGCAAAGTCTTCATCAATATTAAATTCCATAAAAAATCATGCTTTCCAACCTTAAATATTTGTGTTGTCATCGACAAATTAACTCCAGAGCCATTATAAAAACATTTATTAATCATGCAAATTTAACCAATGCATGGAGCCTTATTCTATCCTTAGAAACATGTTATTCATCCTAGATGGAATTGTCGCTGTTCTTATAATTATTGCATCTCAGGAACTCCTTAGCACGCAATTCGGAAGGGCTGCACTAATCTTTGGGTTTACAATGATAGCAATTGTAACAATTTTAAAGATAATAAAGAAAATTTAACTCTCAAAAACATTCTCGTAAAAGCTTTTTCTTAAAACTTGCCTGTTTACTTCCTCTCTTTTAAGCTTTCCAAACAATCTTTCAAAAAAGCCTTTTGTCTCGCTGACTCCAATCAAAGCAGCATTCAGCCTGTTAATTTCCATTGAGAATTTGGAATTCTTTGCGTAGATTGAAGTTGGAATGCGTGTAAATAGCGCTCCGACATTATTCTTATCGTCAGGAATTCTTGCAACAACTGGAATCTCCAAGCTGTCCTCAATTTCATCAAGAGGAATCTCAAACCTTGGCTCTCTAATCTTGTTCAAAATAACTCCTGCAATCGGCTTTCCTCTCTGCTTGGCGAGCTTTGCAGCTTTCATTGAGCAGCTCAATGTTGGATAATCTGGCGTTGAAACAACAAATAACACATCAGAGGCAAGCATCGCCGAGAGAACTTCCTCATTCATGCTGGGGCTTGAATCAATTATCACAAAATCATAGTTCCCTTTTATTGAGCCTATTTTATCCTTCAATCTCAGCACATTCAGCTCTTTTTCATAATTAAAGCTTCCTGGAATAACATCAACACCAAATTTATTTTCAATTGCATTTGAGATATGCACATCTCCAGAAAGCGCATCTTGTATTGTCTTTTTGGGCTCAATAATGTCCATGTGCAAGCCGAGATTCGGGGCAGAATAATTCGCATCAACCAACAAAACTCTTTTACCATAATGATTCACAAGATCGGCAGCCAAAGAAGCAGAAATAGTCGTCTTGCCAACTCCCCCTTTTATGGCAATAAGCCCGATTGTCTTCACCATCAGCTAATTAAATTAAGCCCTGTTTAAAAGTGTTTCTAATTCATGGACCCATCGAGAATCGGACTCGAGTCTCACCCATGCCATGGGCGTGGATTACCACTATCCTATGGGCCCTTAATTATCCACAATAAGCAGGCATTATAAATCTTATCCAATAACTAAAAGCAGAGCCATCAAAGCCATTCCAAGAACGAAGCACAAAGTTTGCAGCAAAGATTTACCCAAGGTATGGGGCTCATCCTTATGCAATTCTGGAATCAAATCGCTTCCAGCAATATATATGAAACCGCCGGCAACAATAGGCAATAAAATATTCTGCGTATTAGCAACAAATCTGCTCAAAATAAGCGCAAAAAGCGCTCCAATAACAGCAAACAAAGCAGTAATAAAGTTAACAACCAATGCTTTGTTTCTGGTAAATCCCCCATGAAGAAGAACGCTGAAATTGCCTATTTCGTGTGGAATCTCATGAAATGCCACGGCAATAGTTGTAGCAACACCAACAGGAACGCTTGCCAGATAGCTTGCCCCTATTATCAGTCCATCTCCAAAATTATGCACAACATCTCCGATTAAATTAACATAAGCAAACGGCTTTATTCCCTGACTTATTGCAGGAGAGTGATAATGCTGCCAATGCACAAACTTTTCAACTAAAAAGAAAATTATAATTCCCAGAAGAAAATATACCGAAACATAAAATTCAAAACCCTGCTCTTTTGCTATTTCAGGAATTACATGAAAGAAAGCATCCCCGAATAAAGCTCCGGCAGCAAAACTGATAAAATATATTAAAATTACTTTCAGCTTTTCTGCCCTGATTCCAAAGCTTAAAAGCCCTACAAATGAGACTAGGCTCACAGCAAGCACGCTAAGCAATGTGTAAATCCATATAATGTTCATCCTTAAATAAGCAAAAAATATTATTTAAACCTGCTTAAAGTTTTCTTCTTTCCGTTGCCAGAGCCGCGCTTAACAGCAAAATAATATATTAGAGCCCCGAGCCAATTTATAAAGATTAAAACTAAAATCCAGACAATCTTTTCTTCATCTCCTTTGAATTCTCTCTTTGCGCAGTCAATAATCATCAATATCCAGAATATAAATAAGAAAATTGCCAAAGCAAGTGCTGCAATAAAGAAAATAATCCCTACGAATATAATCAAAAGCCCGGCTGTCTCCATCATTAAATTAATAAAAATTTCAGATTTATATAAGTATCTATATCCTATTTCACTCTCGTCTCAACAACCTTTCCAGCTTTCTCAAATGCAATCTCCTTATTAATCAGCTTGCGTAAAGCCTCTTTCAAACCATCAATTTTAACTCTTATCTGTTTTGTTGTATCTCTATCTCTAATGGTTGCGGATTTATCCTTCCCGCTTTCTTCATCTATCGTAATGCAAAACGGCGTTCCAATTTCATCATTCCTGCTATATCTGCGCCCAATGCTTCCTGCATTGTCATACTTAACATTCCACTCCTTCCCCAACTCAGAAACAATTTCCTTCGCCATTTTAATAAATGAATCATTATTAACTATAGGAAACACAGCAGCTTTTATTGGAGCAAGCTTAGGATGCAATTTCAACACAACATTCTTTCTTTTCTCGTCAAAATGATAAGCATCAACAATCACAGAAAGAAAAGCTCTCTCCATTCCAAAAGTCGGTTCAATCACGCGCGGAACAACTCTCCCATTTGTAGTTTCATCAAAATAATCAATTTTCTGGCTGCTTTCTTTTGAATGCTGGCTCAAGTCATACTGCCCTCTATTTGCAATGCCCGCAATCTCCTTGCTTCCAAATGGAAATTCATAATCAATGTCAAAAGTCGCAGAAGAATAGTGCGAAAGTTCGTTCTTCATATGCTCTCTAACTTTAATCCTTTTCAAATCAACTCCAATGGCTTGATACCAAAGCATCTGCTCAGCAAGCCAATAAGCATGCCATTCATCAAGTCTTTTCTCTTTAAGCATCTTTTCTATTGTGGTTTCCTTCAAATCTTCTTTATTTTTACCCTGCGTTTCCTTGTCCAAAAGCCTTAGCTTTAATTTCAGATGCCTGTTTTCAAGCAAGCCGCATTTTATTTCATCAGGCTTGATAAAAAATTCAAATTCAGCAATCTGAAATTCCCTGCTTCTGAATAGAAAATCGCGCGGAGCAATTTCATTTCTAAAGCATTTTCCAATCTGCGCAATTCCAAATGGCATCTTCATTCTGCTGGTTTCCTGCACAAGCTTGAAATCCATAAACATTCCCTGTGCGGTCTCTGGCCTTAAATAAGAAATCAAAGAATCTTCCTCAACAGGCCCAATATTAGTCTTGAACATCAAATTCAGGTCCTTGGCAGTTTTTTTGTCTAATTCCCCGCTGCAAAAGCCGCATTTTGCGCTTTCAAGTTCTCCTTTATCAATTTTATTGAATTTCTTGCACTTTCGGCATTTAACAGAAACATCATTAAAATTAGTTATATGCCCAGATGCTTTCCATGTTCTAGGATGGGAGATTATAGAAGCGTCAATCCCAGCCATATTTTCCTTCTGATAAACAAAATAATTCCACCATTCCTTCTTTATATTATTAAACAACTCAACTCCCAGGGGCCCATAATCCCAGAATCCAGCCAGCCCCCCATAAAGCTCGCTGCTCTTGAAAACAAACCCTTCTCTTTTGCAAAAAGCAGCCACCTCATCTATTGTGAGCCTATTCATAGCTATATTCAAAACCTTTTATATTTAAATTATTCCAAAAAAATAAAAAGCAAATTAAATTTCTTACTTCAAGCCGCCCATTCTGCAGACAGTTGTTCCGCATACAGGGCATTTTCCTTTCGCAATCTTTGTGCCCTTAGCTGTCAGCGACTCCTTCGCATCCTTAATATCTCTCTTTGCCTTGCACTTCACGCAATATCCTTGTGTTGCCATTTTGACCTCCTTACACGACGCAGTAAGCGTATATCTCTCTAAAAAAAGCCCCCCTTATAAATCCTTCCATAAGCAAAAAGAAAAAAGCGCACGCCTCTTTGTTTGCCGCAGCGAGAAAGCCCGCAGCATAGCGAGGAGCTTCACAGCAAGAGCGAACAAAGATAAAGAAGCGCACGCCAGGAATACCTGAGCGAATACCTCGCGAGGGTTGCCGCGGAGCTCTGCTCTGCGAGCACTTCGATTCCTGAA
>Ga0233420_10000858_pt1 | contig 12152 bp, 14 predicted proteins | sample Watercolumn_Mata_4_FD_183009 | JGI IMG/M metagenome (GOLD analysis project Ga0233420, IMG submission 183009) | Freshwater microbial communities from Lake Matano, South Sulawesi, Indonesia - Watercolumn_Matano_2014_102_MG | ecosystem: Environmental > Aquatic > Freshwater > Lake | place...
CGGATTCATTTTTGGCGGATTCCCTTGCAGATTCTGGGCGAAATTCAGGCGAAACACAGTGGGCGTGCCTTCGGCACGCCCACACATTGGCTCATTCAGAACCTCTTAGTTATATTCTGGTGCCGAGGGAGGGACTTGAACCCTCATGGTGTTGCCACCGGCAGATTTTGAGTCTACTGCGTCTACCAATTTCGCCACCTCGGCATAGGATGCATGATACTCCATATAGAAGGTAAGTGCAATCGTATATGACACATACAAACAAAAAGCCGGGAGTTATCCGGCTATTGGATAGGATTTTCTCTCTTCTCAATTTCAGTAAGAAGAGATGCATAAAAACGTTCCGCGTTGTCTAGAACTATTGTTATCTTTTGCTTCACATACAGTGGGGTGCCAAATAAAAAAAGGAAAAAAATTTCTGTAAACGGTCTCATGGTCACTGTTAACAGTGACCATGATGCGCAAGGAACGTGGCTTTCAAACCCACGTGAAGTGGGAGAGAAAGTCACTCTTTGTGTTGGAGGGTCTGTGTTGCTGCAAACCCGGATAGGGTTGCAGATCGACACTGACCAGCGCCAAGATGCGCTAGTCGAGTTGGTTAGCACCACCAGCGACCCTGAGCTGGTGGTAGTGAGAGCGGTTCCGATCCCCGGAACCGTACATAGAAATTCTCTACTTAAATAGAGGAGGGTCGGGAGACTTGCTTGGTAAGTAAGTCTCCCCTATTATTGAGTATTTCTTTTCATATTTTTAAAAGGAATGTTCATAGTGGGATTGGGAAAAGTTTTATGGGAAAGCGCGGGTTTTTGCCTCTGGTAAAAACCCGCGCTTTCTTTTTTGATATTTTCTCCTCTTGTGTTGTCTATGTTATAATACTCGCATTATTTTATTAGATATTTATTGTCTTCCACCATGTCCACGCCATCGTATTTCGAGAACGCCATCTTTTATATTGAAGTTGAGAAGATCAAGCCAAATCCATATCAACCGCGACGTGATTTTGATGAGGGTACACTGCGTGAACTTGCCGACTCCATTCGCATGTACGGTGTGCTCCAGCCGCTTGTGGTGACGCGTAGAGAATTTGCCAAAGAAGATGGAGGTATGGGAGTGGACTATGAACTTATCGCTGGTGAGCGACGTTTGCGCGCATCCAAACTCGCGGGGCTTGTACAGGTGCCGGCGGTTATTCGTGCCATGGAAGACGATAGTCGAATGAAATTGGAGCTTGCCATCATTGAAAACTTGCAACGCGAAGACTTGAATCCTGTGGACCGTGCCGTTGCTTTTCGCAAACTGATGGATGAGTTTGGTTTTAAACACGCCGAGATCGCAAAAAAAGTCGGTAAGAGCCGTGAATATGTGTCCAATACTGTGCGTCTTTTGTCACTTCCGCAAGAAGTGCTTGATGCCATTTCTACAGGAAAGATTTCCGAAGGGCATACACGTCCGCTTCTCATGCTTGGTGACAGACCTGAAGAGCAGATGACGTTGTTCAAAGAAATCACGTTCAAGAAGATGTCTGTTCGTGAGGCAGAAGGTATCGCGCGACGTATTGCGTATGATCGCGTACGTAAGCACACGCTTGATCCGGAAATGGTGGAGATGGAAGAAAAGTTGACCGAGGTGCTTGGGACCCGTGTGCGTATTGACAAGCGCGATGTCGGCGGAAAGATAACAATCGACTTTTTCTCCAATGATGATATTCGCTTTATTCTCGACGCGCTTCATTTGAAGGGAAACGGCGCGTCACGTTTGCAACCGTTGATGGTGCCGATTGCCGTACTTCCCAAAGATGAACACGTGGAGCGCACGGAAGAACTTATCGCCCAACACGCTGAAGTATCTGATACGGAGAGTGTAGATACGGAACAAGACGTGATTGAGGGTCTGACGACTGTCGTCAATACGAATGTTACACACAATGTGCCGTATGAGGATGTGTCCGATTCGTTTTGCCTTGTTGATGATAGAAGCCGTGATGAAATTGAGCGTGATGCAACTGAAGAGATACAAGAAGAAGTTCTCGGAGAAATTCCGTCTGTGGAAGAAGAGAACTTGTATTCCATACGAAATTTTGTCGTTTAGTATATGTATAGACATATACACACAACGCGGGAGAGACTCTGCGTTGTGTGTATGGTGTAACAGGTATTATCCACAAATTGCGGCACGTATCGCCGGAACAACAATAGGATTCATAACTTTCAGCATGATGTACAAAGGAGAGATATCAGTCACGGTGGATGCAATTGCTTTTGCGGCAGTAATTTTCATTTTCGTTATGTGTGGTGACATGATACATGTGGGTGGATATGCGCACGCATCAAGGAGTGCCCGAAACATACCCGGGAAAACGAGTGTGTTGTTGATTTGTTTGGGAAAGTTCGAACGTCCTGTGCCGACAATGAATGCACCGGCTTTTTTGCCACGTTAGGGAGTATTTCGGGATCCGGATTTGCTATGGCAAATATGATGGAGTGCGGCGCCATGGAATGTACCATGTCCGTTGAAAGAATATTGGGACTAGAAACACCGATGAATACGTCGGCGCCCTCAAGCGTATCGACGAGCCCTCCTGATATCGCGCGCGGATTTGAACGATCGGTGATGTTTTCTTTGAAAGTATTCATACTCTCACGTCCGCGCGCGACGATACCGTTGCTGTCTACGAGAATGATGTCATGAATTCCGTATGCAAGAAAAAGACACGTAATGGCAATATACCTGCCGCGCCCGTACCATTTACAACGATTTTTAATGCGTAAACATCTTCGCTGTGCAATTTATTTACATTAATAAGTGCCGTAAGAGCGACGATTGCCATACCATCTTGATTATCGTGAAAAACAAAAATAAAAAGTTCTTCTTCAAGACGATTGAAAATATTAAAACAACGCAGCGCGGAAATATCTTTAAGACTGATGGCACCAAAGGATGGAGTGATGTGCTTGCAGAAACGAATAATTTCTTCCGTATCTTGGGTGTTGATACACAGAGGAACCGAATCTACATCCGCGAGTGTTTTGAAAATTATCGCTTTGCTCTCCATGACAGGGAGCCTTGCTTCGGGTTCAATATTACCGAGTCTCATCATTGCCGAACTGTCCAAAATTATTGCCATGGTATTGCTCTTGTTGATAAGAGATCCTACTTCTTCGGAATGTGCGACGATTTCCATGCACACATACCCACACCATGCATGTAGGCAAACGCAAGATCATGAGTGGTTGCGAGAGGGGCTTTTGTTTTTGTTTCAATTTTTCCACAATGTGCATGGTGATAACTGATCGGGTCTGAGGTCATAAAAATATAATAAGAGTTTATATTATATATTGGGGAATTTTTTTACTCAACTATTCTTTTCTTATGAATTTCTTTTGTATATACTATATTTATGGAAAAAAAACCTCATTCGTTTGAAGAATCGCCACGGAGTATACCATTTGAGTATTCGAAATCTCTTTCTCAATCTCCATGCAATGAGCGTATTCCTTTAGATAATAAAGATAAGGAAACGGAACATCTTTTAAGAGAGATTGAATCGACTGTCATACTACCTGCGAATAAAGAGTATCAGATTTCTCAAGAAGGTAAAAAGAGAGAAAAAGATATTCTTCCCGATATTAAAAATAAATCTCGCAGAAATTTTTTAAGGAATATGGGATGGATAACGCTTGGTGCGACCCTATCGACGGTTCCTTATGTGAAGAAAATGTTTCATTTACCAGAATTATTTTCTGAAAGAGATAAAAAAGAAATAAATGAAGCAAATCGTATTGCTCGTGAACTTGATCAGGTTGAAAAGGATGAGAGTATTGATCAGCGAGAACGTTTTATTGCGCGTGTTCGAAAAACGGGAGAGTTTATTTTTACAGATGAAGATACGATTCTTGATACGGATGTCATGGATGCCTTAAACGCTTATTGGATGGAACGTCTTATGACTTCAAGAGGTAATCGAAACGATGTTCCACTTGCATGGGAAGATATTCTTCTTACAAGAAAACGATTGCAACCATATATTCCATCAATGCGAAAGGCATTTTCTAGTCAAGGATTGAGTGATTCGTTGATAGGTATTACAGTTATTGAATCACGAGGAGAACTGAATTTGCGATCAAGAGCTGGAGCAAAAGGTCCATATCAATTTATGGACGCAACGGGTCGAATGTATGGGCTTGAAACGGACGCTGATTTTTTTGATCCAATAAAATCGTCATATGCCGCTGCGCGGTATATTGATACTATGTATAATACAAACGGAGGAAGTCTTCCATTGGCGCTACACCAGTATAATGGATCGTATGCGTTACAATATATTATAAAACAGAAACGAGAAGGAAAACCTGTTGATTATGCTGATTTCCTTAAATCTATGGAAGAAAAAATAAATAAACATAAAAAAGATTTGGGAAGTATTGACGAAGGGACGTTTCAAGATGAAATACATAATTTTAAAGGATCACTGCATGGTCTCCATGAGAATATTATATATCCGGCAAAAGTTTTTGCTGCAGAACATGCGATGCGTCAGGCAGACATGGGAAAAATGGATGTGAAAAACAGAATCGCAAGTGTGTAGTCGCGAAATGCCTTGTTGATGTGTCATAGTTATATATTGTGTCTTAAAAAAAGCATGATATACTTGAACACATTATTCGTTAGTATGTTGTATGTGTCATAATGACGCATGTCTATAGTTTATGATGAATAAAAAACAAGTTACCGTATATTCAACTCCGACGTGTGCGTTTTGTCACATGACGAAAGAGTATTTTACGCAGAACAATATTTCTTTTACCGACCATAATGTCGCGATAGACTTGGAAAAGCGCAAAGAAATGCTTGAACTCACCGGTCAAATGGGTGTACCCGTCATCAAGATTGGTGATGATATCGTCATCGGTTTTGACCAAGGTCATATTGCCGAACTTCTCGGTCTGTAATCTTCTCAGAGAATATGTTTTAATAAAAGCGTCGGATTGTATATCTGGCGCTTTTATCATCCCTTCGTAGCTCAATGGATAGAGCAGCTCCGTCCTAAGGAGAAGATGTAGGTTCGACTCCCGCCGAAGGGACATAATAAAAAACACCCTTTTTGGTGTTTTTTATTATGTCCCTTCGGCGTAAGTTGACTCCTCGGCTTACGTCGGGAGGCGAACGGCTCGGTAATGTCTCGAGTTTATGAGAGACCGTGAGCCGCGTCCAGGAGTACTTAGTAGATTGTGACCCAGCCCTACTTTTGTAAACAAAAGTAGGGCTTTGGAAGTAATATGCTTAGAACCCATCTCATAGTAAACCGCCAAAAATAACACGTTACATTTTGTGTATCATACTTGGTAATTCTCGCACTCTTTATCCGGTTTTGTCTCGTCGCCGAGCCGCACCGCACGAGAGTGCGGCACGGTCTTCTCCGCGACATCGTCTCACTTGGATAAAGAGCACGAGAATAAGCCATGTACTATGAGGTGGGTTCTAGTAACTCCAGGACGATTTCTGACGAGTGGATAATTTTGTTTGCTGTCTTTAAAGCCATAGTCATGGTATCATGTTTATATATGATGGATCTTGAAATGAAACATAAACTTGAGGAACTTGAGGCGGTTACGCAAGAGAATAATGAAATGCTCCACAAGATGCACCGCGCGGCCGTCTTTCGTCGTATCATAACCATCATAAAATGGATCCTTATTGTCATTTTTACTATGGCGGGGTATTATGTCCTCCAACCCTTTGTGGACAGTTTTAAGACTACATATCAGGTTATTCAAGACAGCGTTATGGAGGTAAGGGATGTTAAGGATTCTTTACCTGATATGTCGACAGTGTTTAAAAAGGGAAGTGCGGACACTGCCGTGCCGACAAACTAATCGTAGTATCATTTACAATTTGCCGAGGTAGCTCAGTTGGTAGAGCATACGCCTGAAGAGCGTGTGGTCGGCGGTTCGAGCCCGCCCCTCGGCACCTAATCTTACTTTCATAACAAACGTATGCACACCGCATACGTTTGTTATGTTATTTTGCTCTGTATACATATTTAAACATTTTTATGAAAGTAAAATTGGGTGCCGAGAGAGGGATGGGACTGTTCGCATTCCGTGTTGGCTTGAACAGCATAGGGATGTTGAACATGCCATCGTTATGTTCTGATATGGTGTAAGACCTTTATTTTTTAACCTGTTCTAGTGTAAAACAAGAGAATTGTTGTTTTTTAAAAAATCAAATATAAGGAATACAAAAATGATAAATGTACGATCTTGAGGTCGTATCTGATGGGGAGATTTCAGTTGCAACAATGGGGCAGGATCAACGCCACAGAACAATACGGAGAGATTGCCCGGTATTTACAGGCAAGTTTTACGTTCCTCTAATTGTGGAGGAGCTTGGGATAGGGGGTATGGGTATAGAACTTATGGAGAAGTGGTTTAAACTTCAAAATACTGTACCACATACGTTATTTTTTTTTAAATCTTGCTTCCTGTGGTGCGATAGTGCGGTATAGGAAAGTAGCATCGTTGACTGCTCTATTGCACGAACCTCAAAAGAGGACGTGTTGGTGTACTCAGGAGGAAATTTATCACATGGCGATAAAACTTTTGAGCGAGTTTAATGATGAATATCTTGCACAGCATTTTTCCCCACCATGTTTTCAGACAGGGAAATGTGGCGAAGGTAAACGATACTGTGGAAGAGGTTTGGGAGAACTAAAGGAGACATTGTATTCCGAAAGGCGAGTATGAGCAAAGAGACGGTTTACTCCGTCTCTTTTTGTATACAAACACCGGAGGACGCGAGCCCTCCGGTGTTTGTATGTTTTGTTTCTCTAATTCGTCGTCACTAATAAGCTAAAAACTCATACTTAAAAGCTTATTTCTAATTTCCCTTCACCTTTACGCGCGATGCTTTTCCGCGATCGATTTTGGGCATGCGAATGGTAAGAAGCCCATTGCGCTCGGTTGCTTCCGCTGTGTCGGGATCAATCTCAACCGTGAGAGGAATGACGCGAGAAAATGATCCCCAATAAAGTTCTCGATAGATATATCCGTTATCCTCAAAAATACCCGAATCATCTTGGCGTTTACCTTTGATGGTAACGGTATCGCGGCTGATGGATACGTCAAGTTCGGATGGTTCCACTCCGGCAATCATTGATTTGATAATTAAATCATCACCATCTTCATACATATCAACAGTGAGCTCACCTTCTTCTATATTTTCCCACTCTTCAGATATATCTTTTTCTGTTTCAACAGGTATATTTTCTTCGTCTTCTGTAAAAAAATTTTCTTCTTCATCATGCGGTGTTATTGCGCCGGTGATACGACTAAATAAAGAGTTACGTTTTCGTTTCATCATGATGCATGTCGCGACTTGAGTCGCTCAAAAAGAAAAATGATAATGATGGCACCTATCCATAACCACAAAAACACAATGAACGGATCGGGACCGTTTTCTTTCATTATAAAAAAATTAAATGCGGTATGCAAAGTGATTGCTATACACAGGCCTATCAATCCGGCGAGTTTACGAACCGTATTGCTTTTCCAGAATGCAAAACCAATCATGACGCCAATCATTGATGATGCAATGACGTGAAGAAGTGTGGCACCAAGAAAACGAAGGTTTCCTGTAAGAAAAGAAACAAGCGCTTGACCTCGGGAGATTGGTTCAAGAAGAAAAAGAGTATTTTCAAGTGCCGCAAATCCAAGCGCAACAGTTATCATATAGATAAGTGCATCAACCGGTTCATCGAAATGGTCAGATGTCTGAAAAATAATAAAAACAATCATTGTAAACTTCATGATTTCTTCAATCGTCGCCCATCCGGCAAGAAGGTGAATCCCTTGTAGACCGAAAGAGGTTATAAATTGTTCTAAGGGGTAGACAAGCATGACCGCGGCCATGCCTGAAAAAAACGAAAGGATAAGAAGACCTCTCGGCTCAGGATTATTACTGTCTTCCTTGAGCCAAAACCACAACCACAAAAGTGCAGGAAAAACACCTCCTAGGAGTGCATAAAAAAGTGATTGTGTCGTAAACGTTTCGGGCATGCCAATAAAATAAATATATAAACTATAAGTGTGGCCAGCGTTCAGTTATCAAGAATTGACGAGAGTCCGATTTTTTGGGAATGTATGTCCAAATTTGTTCGGTGACAAAGGGCATGAACGGATGAAGCAGTTTGAGCAATGTGACAAACATCGTGTAGAGAGTGTATTGGGCCGACTGCTTGTCGGCATTATTTTTTTCCGTGAGACGCGGTTTTGCTTTTTCAATCACGATATCGGCGAATGTGTGCCAGAAGTAGTGGTAGAGTTTTTCGGCCGCCAAGTATAGGCGGAATTTTTCAATATCTTCGGTAACTTCCGCGGCGAGTGTATCAAGTTCTGACAGACGTGCAATGTCGTCTGCGGTGAGAGTGGGAGTAGATGATGGATCAAAGTCTGTGATGCTACCGATGACAAAGCGTGACGCGTTCCATATTTTGTTCGCAAATTTCTTGTGAGCGCGCACTTTGTCTTCGCCAAGGTTGATGTCGTTGCCGACTGCTGCTCCGACGATGACAGACATTCGAGTGGTATCAGCACCATAGGTGGCAATCAAATCACGTGGATCTATCGCGTTGCCGAGTGATTTACTCATCTTGCGTCCCTTTGCATCGCGAACGATACCGTGAAGGTACACATATTTGAATGGCACATTTCCGAGGAGATAGGTCGTCATGAGAATCATGCGTGCCACCCAAAAGAAAATAATGTCGTAGCCGGTCTCAAGAACAGTCGTAGGGTGGTATGTGCGTAGGTCGTCTGTGTCATTAGGCCACCCAAGTGTAGAGAACGTCCAGAGACCTGATGAAAACCATGTATCGAGTGTATCAGGGTCTTGCTTCCATGCACCCTCTGCCGGTGTTTCTGTGCCGACACGAATTTCTTCATTTCCATTGACAGTCTGATACCACACCGGAATGCGATGTCCGTACCAGATTTGACGGCTGATACACCAATCGTTCAGATTATCAATCCAGTGCATATATGTTTTTTCAAATCGGTCGGGCATAATTACAATTTGTCCGTTTTTTACCACCATTTGCATGAGTTTTTTGAGTGTTACCATTTCTCCGTGTGTTACGCCTTTTATATCATGTCCACAAAACGGGAACTCTTTATTGACAGCAATGAACCATTGCAATTTCGGGAGCGGTTCAATGATGCCACCGGTACGCTCGGCAGTAGAAATGTTTTGTTTAATAGTTTCTTCTTTTTCAAGCAAACCTTCCTCGCGAAGCCATGCAACAACGATGTCGCGTGCTTCCGTCGTTTTTTTACCCGCAAGACGCGGTTCGTCTACGGACATTTTCCCATATTCGTTGATGATTTGAATCATCGGGAGGTTGTGGCGTTCTTTCATGGCAAAGTCCACCATGGAATGCGCGGGTGTCACGCCGACTGCGCCGGTACCGTAGGCGGGATCCACTTCCTTGTCGGCAATCACGCGGATATGAAGCGGCACGCCACAAAAAACAACATCGTATTCGTTGCCCACATATGAAGCATACCGTGCGTCATCGGGATGCACGGCAACAGCAGTATCGCCGACCTTTGTCTCGGGACGTGTGGTGGCAATAGGAATGGGGAAGTCCTTTGCGTAGCGGAACGTGTAGACAGTTGTCTCGCGTTCTTCATAGACAATTTCGTCATCAGAAATAGTCGTCTGTCCTTTGGGATCCCAGTTGACGACGCGATATCCGCGATAAATGAGCCCATCATCATACATGCGCTTGAATGCTTCATTCACGGCGGTCGCGCGTGCATCGTCCAACGTAAATGCCTCTCTGCTCCAGTCTACTGACGCGCCGAGTTTGGCAATCTGATCTACAATATTGTCGTGACTGTCGCGCGCGAACGTGTGGACATGTTCAAGAAACGCCTCGCGACCGAGATCATGACGATTTATTTTTTCTGTTTTTATAAGTTCTTTTTCAACCTTGCTCTGGGTGGCGATGGCAGCATGATCGGTGCCCGGAAGCCAAAGGGTGCGCTTGCCACGCATGCGTTCAAAACGGACGAGAATATCCTCAACTGCAATCATGGCCGCGTGTCCCATGTGGAGTACACCCGTTACGTTTGGTGGGGGGAGAACAATAGAAAAGGGTTCGGCATCGGGAGATGTAATGCCTTTTTCAATACACGTGTCGGGATTAAAAAGTCCGCTTTCTTGCCATGCAGCATAAATCGCCGGTTCGGTCGTGGCAGGGTCGTAGGGCTTCAAGAGTGCTTCGGGAAGAGAAAGGGATGGATGCTCAGACATGCATATATAGTAACACAATACTTGTTTTTGCGCTTTTATGATGTTTGATATAGAAAGTTTTTAGTGTGTAGTTCGTAGTTCGTGGCACAGTGTGTGCATGCTGATTTTTCTCCCATTTAATTTACTTACTCAAGCGATAAATTGCCTCGAGCAACAAGATGTTCGGGGTGTACGGTATCGCCGTGTAAGTAACGAAACGTACCCGCGACGCCAATCATGACGGCATTGTCGGTTGTCGCTGCGCGGTCCGAGAGCATTACCGCCACATCGGGGAGTTCCCGCGCGACCGCCGCCGCCATCGTTTCGCGGAGTGTATCATTCGCCGCCACGCCACCGCCGAGGATAATCGTTCGTGTGCCATACTCGCGGGCGGCGGCAAGCGTCTTTTTCACTAACACGTCCACGACCGCGTCTTGAAACGCTTTGGCGAAAATGCGTTTCGTTGTCTCGTCCATAACGGGGATTTTTTTGGCGGTATAGAGTACCGCTGTCTTGATGCCGGAAAATGAAAAATCATAATCACCGGAATCAATCATCGGACGAGGGAAGGTAATATCGGTATCTGTTGGTGCAGGTGCTTCTTTTGCGAGGTGTGCGATTTCCGGACCGCCGGGATACGGAAGCCCGAGCACACGGGCGACCTTATCAAACGCTTCACCCGCCGCGTCATCGCGTGTCTGACCGATGAGTTCATACGCAAACATCTCACGCATGAGGCGCAGTTCTGTGTGTCCGCCAGAGACGAGGAGCGCAAGGAGTGGCAGGTCAATGGTGTCGGCACCGACAACAAACTCGTCGCCTCGTATGAATGCGGAAAAAATATGTCCTTCCATGTGATTGACGGGGACGAGGGGCTTTTCCCAGAGTTCAGACAATGCGCGTGCAAAATTGATACCAACCCAGAGCGCTGGCTCAAGCCCCGGCCCATACGTAACCGCAATGACATCAATATCGGCAAGGGCGAGGGGCACACCCGCAAGAAATGCATCGGCGAGTTCTGGTTCATGGACAAAGAGTTCACGAAAGTGGGCGATGCGTTCCGCGGACATATCACGCGCGTACGTACCATCAGGAACAATGTGTGCTTCGGATAACGCGCGCGAAAGAACAGGTACAAGATTGCGTGCGTGTTCTCGTTTGGCAAGTGTGGGAAAGACGCCTCCATACGGAGCGTGGACATCTATTTGCGAATGGACGATATTTGCCCGTACGATGAATGATGCTTCGCCGATACCACCCACGACTTCAAGAATGGCGATGGCGGTTTCGTCGCAACTTGTTTCTATGGAGAGGATAAGCATATGCATAACGATAAACGATTGAGAATAAAAAAGAAAGAGAATCAAAATGTGCTCTCCTATTTTTCTCAAAAAGACTATTATGCAATGTTTCGCAATATCTGTTAGTATAAGTGCATGAAACGTACACTTTCTTTCTTTATTATCACAATTTTTATCAATTTGTTTTTTGTATCTGGACAGGTGTTGGCTGCGACACGTTCACTATCGCTCGGTATGTCAGGAAGTGATGTGACAGGATTGCAAAACAAATTGATCACCTTCGGCTATCTCGCGTCTGGTAAAAACACGGGATATTTTGGTCCACTTACCGATGTGGCACTCAAAAAGTTTCAATGCGACAAAAATATTATTTGCACGAATGCGACGGTTACCGGATATGGTATTTATGGTCCCAAGACACAAGCCGCGCTTGCGACATTGACATCTTCCGTCTCGCTTCCTTCACCATCCACCACTTTCACAACTTCCGTATCAGCTCCATGGAAGGGAAAGCTTGAGTTCTCGGGATGGATTCCGTATTTGCGCAAAGACAAAGGTGTT
>Ga0233420_10000862_pt1 | contig 12128 bp, 13 predicted proteins | sample Watercolumn_Mata_4_FD_183009 | JGI IMG/M metagenome (GOLD analysis project Ga0233420, IMG submission 183009) | Freshwater microbial communities from Lake Matano, South Sulawesi, Indonesia - Watercolumn_Matano_2014_102_MG | ecosystem: Environmental > Aquatic > Freshwater > Lake | place...
GATATCAGTATGCGCAGAAACTAAACTTTTACATCGTTGTCACGATCGTGACAAAAATGTAATTCTCGAGCCACAACACAAAATAATACTTAACGCTCAAAGCTGCCATGGATTCGGTCATAGGCACTGCAAGATCAATGGGGATCAAAGTGCTATAATTTTAGCAATGACTTTTACAGATCCAAATATTATTGCAGTGTATTTTCATGGCTCGCGGGCCAATGGTTATGCTGCTGCCAACAGTGACAGCGACATTGCCGTAGTTACCAAACACAAACCCGACCATTATTCAGACTTAGTTGACGCTGTCGAATCTCAGCTAGATCTACCCAATCTAGATATTCGAGTGGTAGATCTTGAAAGCTCACCGGTGTTTTTATTTAGCTTCATCAAATCGGGCAAGTTGTTGTATCAAAAAAGCCAAGATGAAAGAGTAAGCTTTGAGTCTATGGCCATGCGTAAATATTACGACACTGAACACATGCGCTCTATTTTTCGCTCTTATCTCTATAAATCATATGCCAATTAATCGCAACATCATTGAACTCAAACTTTCCAAGATCAAAGATATGATTCGCAAAATTCGCGATCTGGATTTTTCTGACCAGGCGGGTTATGACGAATCACTGTTGCAAGATGCTTTAGTTTTTCGTCTAGTGCAAGCGGTTGAGTCGGCCATCGACATCGGAACTCATATCGTTTCCGATCTCGAAATTACTCGTCCAGAGTCCTACAAAGATTTATTTTTGGTTTTAGCCAAACATAAAGTTTTGAGCGAAAAAACAGCCAAAGAAATGGGTCAGGCGGCTGGTTTTCGCAACTTGGCTGTCCATGAATACGACGAGCAGAAATTTGATTATGCTCAAGTCAAAAAAGATTATCTTTCTAATCTGGAAACTCTCAACCGCTTCAATGCTGAAATTATTGAGTTTATAAGGAAAAACTAAAGTCTTCCAAAACTTTTACATAGTTGTCATGATCGTGACATTTCAAGCTGGTTACGATAAATCAAGGGCTGTATTTCCGATCTGGAAATTCTTCCATGAGACATGAACAGTTGGTTTTTGAGTTGCTAAATTTTGTTCTTAATGTCTTAAGGTGTGCTTCCACTTTCCGGTCGGTCTTTACTCCCGGGTCGTTGAGATAAAATTTAACCCTACGCCCACACTGTCCAAGAAGCTCTGTCATGGCACCATTTAAACTATTTGAATTCCGTGAGAGGTAATCTCATGTGCCAATTGACTCCAGTAATTTTGAATGTCTTCTGGATTGTAAGCTACAGGGGAAATTCTGTGATTAACTTTCATAGCGATTTTTATAAGCTCTGACTCATCCTGAAAAGCATCTTTACCAAATTTTGGCGAAACTACACAAATATCGATATCGCTTCCAGACCAAGCTTTACCTTTTGCATACGACCCAAACAAAATCACTTTGTCCACTGTGTACCTCCGCTTGACCTGTTCGGCAAATTGCTTAGCGATTGCCATGACCTCATCTGAACTCATATTACACAAACAAGTTCAGTAAGTAATTACGCAGTTCAGTTATTCTTCTCATCCATTTATCAATGTTGGCAACCTCGAGCCAAAACTGCGACACTTTCATTTTTTCGTCCATAATAAAATTATACTACAATTCAATTTGGAATCTTCCTAAAATTTTACAGTGTGCCAACCTCATTTAATTCTCGAGGTGGCAAAAAGTCGGTGCCGGTACAGCCAGAAATATGGGGGAAGACAAGTTAATTTGCAAGAAATTCGCTTATTCTATAAAGAAACAAAACTTATATTTACTTAGAATTGGGGTATGTGAGGCGCGCAATGTCATCCAAGTGATTTACTTGTGATATAAGTCCATTTATTCCATCACTTTTAATCGCATCTTCGAATTTGTTACTAAAAACGCTCACCAATCTAGCAAACTTTACTTCTGCCTCTTGATCTGAAATTTCTAAGACTCGCCCTATTATTCCAGCTAAATCCGGGCATTTCACTGTATCTGGTACGTTATAGTAAATGTCTTCGAGATCTTCAGCAATATATGATAAGACTTGCGAATCAACTTGAACAGAAAAATCACTTGAGATCAATGTGTAAATAAAATCACCAAAGCAAAAACCATTATTGTTTCTTTCTTTGTAAGCATTTGAAAGTTCTGTAGACATACCCCGCAATGTACCCCATAGTCCTCCTCCATTCTTGACAAAAACTACACAAAAGCCTCACTATTACTCACTTCCTTTATGAATCCACCCTCGTTGGCCAGCAAATCTTGGAGTTCTCAAGCCCATTAGAACCGGACCTTCTCTTTCCCCTCTTATCATTGAATTAATTACTTTTCCTAACGATATCGTAGGCATACTCAAAGGATATTTTATAAACAAAAAGGTCACAAAGCTTCACAAAATGCTAAAATGAGGTATGGAGTTTAGAGACAGAATCTTGGGGTTTCTAGCCCACGGTGACTGTGTCCAAATTGTGGCTCCAGCTGGTTTTGGCAAATCCCGTTTTGGCCGTAATTTGGGCGGGGTTTATCTCGATTTTAACCTGGTTCTAAACAAAACTCCCGAAACCCTAGCCGATTTTGTCAAAGAGAATTTTGTCGAGGGCATCATAGTTCTCGACTCTCTGGATTCAATATTAGACATTAAATATTTGCCATTTTTCAATTATCTCAAAGCTCTGCGCGACCAACACAAATATCGGCTGGCCTACGTTTTTTTGACCAGTAAAGCCGTCACTCATGAAGCCCTGCCGATAATGGGCGATCTATACGAACTGGCTACCGAACATGTCGAATACTTGCCCACTCTGACTCGAGCTGAATATGATACTTTTGGTTTGACCGGCTTTACAGCCAATTCCAAACAGGCTCTGGAAATCGAAAAGCTTTCAGGAGGAATCTCTTCTTTGGTCAAAATCTGCATGTTGGCCATGCGCGATGGAACCTCGCTTGATCCAAATGTAAATTTGAAACTCAAAGGCCAGATTGAAGAAATGCTGGCCACAAACCCCAGCCACCCGGCTTATGCCAAGGCTTCACTTGTCCAAGATTATTTAAATTCAAAACCGGGAGAGTTTACGGCCGCGGAATCTCGTCTCTATGAATTACTCAAATCCAAGTCTGGTCAAATTGTTTCCAAAGACGAAATAGCTCGTACTGTCTATCCCGATGTCAAAAATTACAATGGAGTTTCCGATCATGCTCTGGATCAGCTAATTCACCGTCTAAGATCTAAGATCTCACATCTGGGATCTAGGATCTCAACTCACCGGGGGTTGGGGTATGAACTCACTTAATAAATTACGTTACAAATTCCCAATAATTGGATTTGTTTATTTCGCTGAATTTTGCTTTGGGATACGCATTGGAAAATTCAAGCGGTGGCACTCTTTTTTTGGATTGAGAGTATTTGAACTCAAAAGCAAAATAATTTCCGTCTCGTTCTTCTACAAAGTCAATCTCATTTTGGCTCCAGGTTCGCCAAAAATAGTTGTTGACCGCCATTGAATTTAGATTTTGATATTTCAGGCGTTCAATAAATAAAAAGTTCTCCCACAATTTACTGATATCATCTCGTGTCTCCAACCCATTGAAATTTGAGATCAGGGCATTTCTTACCCCATTGTCATAAAAATAATATTTACTGGTTCGAGTCACCTCTTCTCTCAAATTTCTTGATAACCCTCTCAAGTTTATTATCACAAAAGCTTTCTCTAGTAAGTCTAAATATCGCGAAACTGTTTTGGAATCCAACTCGAGTTTTTGCCCCAGCTCTCTTAGAGAAACTTCGCTTCCAACTTGGAACGCCAACAATCTTAGTAAGTCTAATAAAACCTTGGAACCTTTAAGCTTTTCCATTTCCAAAATATCTCTATACAAATAGCTATTTACTAACTCGCGCAGCTTGGTTTGCTTACCTGGGAAATCAGCTGTTTCAAGTATCTCAGGATATGAACCGTAAACCAGATATTCTTCCAGATTGCTTTCCAGATCAAACGAATTGAACTGGGATTTCAATTCGAGTTGTGAGATTGGAAATAATGTTAGAGTAGTTTTGCGCCCAGTAAGCGGCTCGCCTATTTTGTTTGACAGGTCAAAAGAGGAAGAGCCGGTGGCAATGATTTTTATTCCTGGAACATAATCAACTAAAATTTTCAAACCTGTGCCTATTTTATTTACCTTTTGGGCTTCATCCACGACGATTAACTCAAACCCTTCAGCATATCTTTTTATCTTGTCGATTGATTGTGAGCTTAGTATATTCTGTATTTCAATATCATCCCCTGAATCTAACCTGTATTTGAGTATTGTAGTTTTTAAAAAATTGGCAATAAGAGTTGTTTTCCCCACTCTCCTTGGGCCATAAATCACAAGTACTCTCTGAGGATTTAAAAACTGACCCAAATCTTCCCATGACCTTTTCAACATACAAGAAGCATATCAGACTCCACGTACTTTAGCAAGTACGTGGAATTCAATTCCACATAATTAATATTTAAGATTACTACTCACAGGGGGTTGGGATATAAATTGAGTTTATTTCAATCTGTTCTTCGATTCTCTCAATTGTCATCGCTTTTTTCCAACCTATTCCAATTATTCATAAAAAATAACGGATGCCGTGCCAATGCCAAAACTATATAAATGCAGCCCTGATATATCCCAACATAATTATGGATTTGAAACGATCTTTCAAGACCCCGTCGATAGCATTCCATTTCGCGCAACAGTTCTAAGCCATCAAAACTTAAAGCTTGATCCTTTTTAAAAGCCATCTTTATTCACAATATGAAATTAGTCGTAGATGTGCGTCCACACCCTTTCCTTGAACAAGAAACAGCCAATACAACTGGTGTCCCAAGGTTATGTCGTGCTTGTAAACTCGCTTTATCAACCGCCTCCGCAAGTTGAACCGCCCCGGCCAATTCATAGGTAATACACGAAACCTTAGCTTCGAAATGAATAGGTTGTGCATCTTTACTCTGTGACATACAAGTATGTTGGCTCTCGGTTTTTTATTATTCTTGACAAGGTTTTATCATTTTAATCACATTTTCTCACAAAACCACATTTTGATAATGGCGCAGAGAGGGCGGAGACAGCCAAAGGTCAATGGCCACCATATCAATGCGGCATTTGGTTTCGCGTCCGTTTAAATATAAGATACCCATGTTTTTAACTTTGCGATATTTTCTCCGAGTAAACATTTCCTCCGGAGTACCAAAAAGCGGCCCCTTTTTGGTCTTAACTTCCACAAAGACCATTTCATCTTTATCCTTCATTACAAGATCGATTTCCCCAAATCGAGTATTGAAATTGCGCGAAAGCAGGGTGTAGCCTTTGGAAAGCAGAAAATTAAGAGCCATTCCTTCTCCCAACTGGCCAGTTTGTTTGTTTTGTGCCTTCATAATTTATTTAATAACTCACCCCTTTCCCCTCTCTTAATTTAAGAGAGGGTACGCGTCAGCGAGGGTGAGTTATATCTGCTGACGGTATTGCAGAGCCTCGGCCATATGATTGAGCAAAATTTTATCCGAATTATCCAGATCAGCAATGGTTCTGGCAACTTTTATCAATCTAAAATAACTTCGGGCCGAAAGATTGTGTCTGTCAACAGCCAACGACAAAATCCTTTGCGTTTCCCCATCGAGCTGACAATATTTTTTGACATGTTTGTTTTTCATTTGCGAGTTAGTATGGATGGCGTCATTTTTAAATCTCTCGGCCTGGGTTTTACGAGCAGAAATAACCAGACTGCGTAATTCTTTGGAGCTTGGAATTTGAGATTTGGAATTTGAATCTGAGAGCTTTTCCACCTCCACTGAACTGACTCTGACATGTAAATCGATTCTGTCTAAAATTGGTCCGGAAATTCGATTCTCGTATTTCATGATCATCTTGTCAGTACACTTACATTCTTTTTTGGGATGACCCAAATACCCACAGGGGCAAGGATTTACAGCAGCAAGCAAGGTAAAACTGGCCGGATATTCCACATGAGCCGCCGCCCGAACAATGTTAACAATGCCGTCTTCCATGGGCTGACGTAGAGACTCCAAGACCCCTCGGGGAAACTCGGCCATCTCATCCAAAAATAAAACTCCCAAATGGGCCAAAGATACTTCCCCGGGTAAAGGATTGCTCCCCCCGCCGATTATTCCGGCCGGCGAAACTCCGTGATGCGGGCTGCGAAACGGTCGTCTTCTGACCAAAGACTCACCCGCATCTAGCAGACCGGAAATAGAATAAATTCTCGTCACTTCCAACGCTTCCGACGGCAGTAAAGGAGGCATGATCCCAGGCATGGCTCTGGCCAACATTGTTTTTCCCGACCCGGGAGGACCAGTCATAATTAAATTATGTCCCCCAGCAGCCGCAATAAGCATTGCCCTCTTGGCTTGTTCTTGTCCGGCTACTTCACTTAGATCAAAATCAACAGGAGCGTCTTCAATCAATTGATCAATGGGGACATTGGTCAGTTGAACAATTTGCTTTCCAGCGTTCAAATGATCAACCAGTTCTTTAAGATTTCTCACTGGAAAAACTTTTACGTCCTGAACTACAGCCGCTTCATTGGCAGATAATATCGGAACAAAGATTGAAGACTCTTTGGCAAACAAGGCCACCAACAATACCCCCTTTGTCGCTCTCAAACCACCGTCTAAACTCAATTCTCCATAAAACAATTGGTCACCAACAATCGACAACTGGTTACTGGCGGCCAATATTCCCACAGCAATAGGCAAATCATAAGCTCCGCCTTCTTTGGGCAAGTCGGCGGGAGCCAGATTGACGGTAATTTTTTTGTTGGGAAATTCCAAACCAGAATTATTGATAGCAGTTTTGACTCTTTCCCTGGCTTCTTCCACAGTTTTTCCAGCCAGTCCCACAATATTAAAACCAGGAAAGCCTGCCTCGGCCACATCAACTTCCACTTCAACTGCCTGGGTAATCAATCCTACATGAGCAACACTTTTAGTTCGCGCTAACACTGGAAGTACTTCCCTCCTCTCTCTTCAATCTCACCTTTTAATATTAACATCGTCAATTCAGCCCCTATCTCTGAGACTGGTCTATTTAACCTCCTGGCAATCTCAGAAGGGTCAAGACCCTGATCATGAATAAGATCCATTACCTCACCCCTTGAATTCCCCTCTCCTACGTCCAAAGGACGATTTAATCTAGGAGAGGGGTTAGAGGAGAGGTATATTTTTGCTTTCCCCTCAGCAATAAGTTTATTTGTGCCCGTAGACACCGACGAAGTGATTGGACCGGGAACTGCCCAAACCTTTCGACCAAGTTTCAGAGCCATCTCGGCAGTAATCAGACTACCTGATTTTTCTGCAGCTTCAACCACAATCAATTCATGCCCCAAGGCGGCCATTACCCGATCACGAGCTGGAAAGGTCCATAGAGTCGGAATTTGATCTTCCCATTGCGACACTACCAACCCACCGTTTTCAATGATTTTATTGGATATTAGACATTCGTCATTAGACATTTGATAGCTGATACCCCAGCCCAATACTGCTATTGTCCGCCCACCACAATCCATACAAATTTTATGAGCATATTGGTCGACCCCATACATAAACCCCGAAACAATCGTCCAACCATCTTGGACCAATTTGGGCACAATCTTTTCAACTACCCGCCGGCCATAATCGGTCATTCGCCTGCTTCCGACAATGGTCATGCACTTGGCAAAAAGTTTCTCGTCCCACCGACCGCGATAAAAAAGCTTGAATTTGTCAAGTTGTTTTGAAGGCACAGGTAAAGTATAATCCTTCCCGCTATGGGAAAAAAGAAAGTCGCCGTTTTGGGCTCGGAAAACGAAGAAGAGCTGAAGGCTAAAAAAGCAGTCAAGCTGGAGCAAAAGAAAATCCGTGAAGGCAAGCAAAAAAATCCAGTTGGAACTCCGGTTGTACCGGAACCAGAAAAACCGGTTGTAAAAGAAAAAAAAGAGCACGTCCGTTCCAAAAACTATTTAGCCACCAAAAAGAAAGTTGAACCAGGTAAAGCCTATTCTCTGGCTGAAGCTTTTAAATTACTTAAAGAGGTGTCTTTGGCAAAGTTTGATCCCACGGTTGAGATACATATCACTTTGATTGAAAAAGGAATTAACAAAGAGGTCGAACTTCCTCATGCCGTTCACAAATCCAAAAAAATTGCCATAGCCAACAACGAAACTCTAGCCAAAATCGAAAAAGGAACCTTGGATTTTGATATTCTTTTGGCCTCTCCGGCTCAGATGGGTAAACTGGTTAAGTTTGCTAAGGTCTTAGGGCCAAAGGGTTTGATGCCAAATCCCAAAAATGGCACCGTTGTTGCCGATCCCGAAGCCAAAGCTAAATTACTGGCCAGTAAAAATATTGTCGTTCTTAAATGCGAAAAAGATGCCCCAGTTATACATCTGGCTATCGCCAAACTTTCCCACCCCGAAAAAAATATCTTGGCCAACATAAAGGCCGTTTTGGATGCCTTGTTGGGAACCAGAGTCAAAAAGGTTGTTCTTAAATCCACCATGTCCCCGGCAATTAAATTGGCCACTTAAATCATGTCAGAGACTAAGACCGGCAAAATTACTCCAGAAACTTTAGGCAAGTTAGGGGATATTTTAAGAACAATGATTCCCTCTGAAGAACGGTCTCTCTTTTTCGGAAGTGAGTGTTTGGCCGCCCGTTCGACCCAAAGATTGCTGAAATCAGAGTCAGGCGACTCCAAATTGTCAAAGGGAATAAAATTGTATAATTCTGGCCGGGGTCTTGATCCTGCAGAAGTTATCTGGCGTTATGAGACGGTGGATTTGGTGGTCAATGCCAAAAAAATCGCACAACAATGTCGATATGAAGAAATAGATTGGGACAATATGATTGGTGAAGAAATAAAAAAGATAGAAAGACAGGCGGATTTGGTGGACATCACTCAAACTTCGACAGATCTTTTTAATGCCACTCGGAATCAATTTAAGAAAATTGAACGAGCTTATCGAGACAACTCCCCTTTGCCTGGTGAGTACGACAAATTGATTGACTTGGTTGTTCGTAAACAATGGCAAGCGGCGACAACAGAAATGGACCGTGTGCGGGAAGAGGAAGATAAAGCTGCTAAAGCCCATGCCACAAAAAGAGACCGGCATCGAGAATTGGTAAAAGATCAGCGAGAAAGGGCACAAGAAACTAAAACCTTGATATCTGGAAAAATCGGCCACGATAAGGAAAACAAAATATTCGAAGCCATTGTAAAGAAAACTCTTGTTTTTGAAAAAAAGCTTGATTCAGCAAGGGAAGAACTTGAAATTAAAAGTGCTAAGTCTAAACTGACTGCCAGTTTTGAGGAGCTGAAGCAAAAAATAAATGGGGGATTGAAGTTTGGAGAAGACTTTTGACGACGAGCATCTTCCACTCCCGATGTGGAAATCTGAGAACTTAGTCATCCCCGTAATCGATTGTGAAACAGACACAATTATATGTTAAACAAAATTTTCCCAATTATACTTCCCTTATCACTTCAAAGCCTTTGATGCTGCCCACGACCACAAATCCGTAAACTTTCTTGGCCAGACCTGCTTCTTTGAGTTTTCTGGCGGTTTCATTTAGGGTCGCACCCGAACCAGTGGCATCGTCAATTAAAAGTATATTTTTACACCTTGGCCCACTTTTATCGATAAAAATTGTCCCACGGGCATTACTGATCCTCTCTTCCAACCTTCCCAAGGTTTTTTGGGCCACGCGGATAGCCCCAGAATAGGCCTTGTTAAGTTCAATTTCCGGCAAATTCAAATTTAAGTTTTTGGAAAACTCTTTTAAGAATTGCACTTTGCGCAAAATACTGTGTGGAATAAAGCCAACGGCATTTATTTTTAGTTTAGTCAATAATTTTGTGATCACAGGCCTGGCTTCTTGGGCAACTTGAGCTATTAACTGTTTGTTTTCCGACTGTTTGGCATAAAGCATCATATGACCAAGTCTGGTTTTACCAAAGGTTGGTAGACTATAAAAATCTAAGTAAAACACTCCGTTCAATTGTAAATCCGAGCCAAAAGTTCGCGATAAATTATCTGTAGCCTCAATCCAACCTTCTTTGCTAAAAAGATCATTTATCTGCTTACGGTCGGAGATATATCTAGGCAACAAACTACCTATTTGGTTTTCTTTGTTCACATTTTTGGCCCAAACCATAAAAGCCGGCAACCCAGTCAAAAAGTTACCCACTGGATCGACATAAGCAAAATTATCTAGATTGGCGTCTTGTTTTAAGTCCGGCAGTAAATAATATACTTTGGGAGACATCCCCGCTTTCTTTAGTTGACCAGATTTCAGCAAATTCTTAAGTTGCCGATGTACTGCCACATTGCCGATACCCAAATGGTCGACCAAATCTTTTACTCTGGCTTGACCATTGGCTTTGATATAGCCCAAGATCTTTATTTTTGTATCTGTAGTCATGGTACATAGTATACTATATACTATATATTATTGTCAAGCTTGTCTTGCAATGCTTACCCCGGTTTGCTACAATTCCCCCATTACCCAAGACCGCAAGCATCGGCCAAAGGCCGATTAAGACTTGCGCAGGCAAATATGAATCAGAACAAAGTTGGTCGTGTATCCAAACTTCGGGACTTGTTGTCTAAGGCCAAGTCTGTGGGTGTCGTTGACTACAAGGGCATGAACGTGGCCCAGGCCACCCAACTTCGAAGCGAAATTAAAAAGGTTGGCGGCGAAGTTAAGGTCGAAAAGAACACTCTCTTTAAGATTGCCACCGGTATTAAAGATTTAGACATCAAAGGCTTGTCTGCTTTTGTTTTTTCAAACAGCGACGAAGTTTCTGCTCTAAAAACAGTCTTTGACTTCATCAAGAAAAATAATGTTTTGAGTTTCAAGTTTTCCCTAGTGGGTAACAAAATTCTAAACGCTGAAGAAACTGTCAAATTATCACAAACTGCCTCAAAAGAGGACTCTGTCAGTAAAATACTTTACTTACTTAACTACAATATGTCCAAGTTCGTAAGAACATTGGATGCAATTGCGAAAGCGAGGTGATCTCAATGTCAGACAAATTACAAAAAATCGTCGACGCCGTTTCTGAATTAACCGTCGTGGAGATCGCCGATTTGGTCAAGGCCCTTGAAGAAAAGTTTGGGGTAACAGCAGCGGTACAAACAGTAGCCGCCTCTGCAGGAACCACTAGTTCTGATGAAGCAAAAGAGGAACAAACCTCTTTTAATGTTATTATCGCTAGCGCCGGAACTAATAAAATCGCCGTTATCAAGGCCCTACGCGAAATTAATCCTAATTTAGGGCTAAAGGAAGCAAAGGATCTTTCTGAAACAGCTAATGCCGAAGTTTTGACTAGAGCCAACAAAACTACGGCCGAAGAAGCCAAAACCAAATTGACAGCCGCGGGGGCAACCGTTATCGTTTCGTAATACTTTTTTTGTACAAATCGAGATTTTCGATAGCGATTCCTGTACCCTTGACCACACACAGCAAGGGTTCCTCTGCCAGATGGCAAGGAACCCCGGTTAGCTCGGTCATAAGCTTGTCGAGATTTCTTAAAGATGAAGTTCCCCCGCTCATGACAATCCCCTTGTCAATAATGTCAGAAGCCAACTCTGGAGGCGTTCCCTCTAAAACTCCTTTGGCTGCACCAACGATTTGAATCAAAGTCGGCCTGATGGCCTCGGTGATTTCAGTTGAAGAAATGAGATACGACTTAGGTAGTCCAGCCACGTTGTCTCGCCCTTTAACTTCCATGGCCTCCTCTTTAGGAAGAAGGACGGCCGAACCGATTTTCAATTTGACTTCTTCAGCGGTAGTGTCACCAATCAGTAAATTATATTTACGGCGCAAATATTGCTGAATGGCTTCATCAATTCTATTTCCAGCCACCCGAACTGATTTATGAACCACCACTCCCCCCAAAGAAATAACCGCCGCTTCGGCTGATCCACCGCCAATGTCAATAATCATATTCCCCGAAGCTGCAGCAATTGGCAATTTCGCCCCAATGGCGGCAGCCAACGGCTCCTCGATCAAGTAAGCAGCTTTAGCCCCAGCTGATAAAGTAGCATCCAAAACTGCCCTTCGCTCTACTTGAGTCACACCAGCGGGAACACA
>Ga0233420_10000865_pt1 | contig 12089 bp, 15 predicted proteins | sample Watercolumn_Mata_4_FD_183009 | JGI IMG/M metagenome (GOLD analysis project Ga0233420, IMG submission 183009) | Freshwater microbial communities from Lake Matano, South Sulawesi, Indonesia - Watercolumn_Matano_2014_102_MG | ecosystem: Environmental > Aquatic > Freshwater > Lake | place...
GCGAAATACTCGTTCGCCACTGTAACGATTCCTCGACTAAATGTTCCGTACTTTGCTATCGGAACCAGATTCTTAAAAGCAACAGCATGTGAATCACTTTCAAAGTATTTAAGCCATTTTTCATCAGGTTGTAATTCATCGAGTGCCACAGACCTAAGTGGCGCGTTATCAAACAAACCAGTTAAAGCGCCGATAGTACGGACAAGATAAAAATTGACAGGGGTATTTGAGTAAGATTTTTCAAATAGGATGATTCCAACCGATGTGGTTGCATCAGCAAATACTTCCCTTTCGCATTCAATTTTTATAATTGCCTTAATGCTTCCGTTTTCTAACAAATATCTTTTGACTATTGTTCCGTATCCCGTATTCAAAAACTCCAGAGGCATAATGTATGCGAGCCGCCCTTGTGGTGTTAGCTCGGAGATGGATTTAACAAGAAAGGCAGAGGAAATGTTGGTATAGCCAGATAGCCTTATACCTAAAGCGGAGCTAAATTTTTGTAATACCTGATCTCTCCCTTCAAATTTCTGAAATCGCATGTATGGAGGATTGCATATTATTGCGCTGTGACACTGCCCCCATTTTGACAGGTAGTCTAAAAGCTCTATCGAACAATGTTCTGTACCGCTTGAAGCGTGAAAATGAGAAAGAATTTTGGCGTCTATTTCTGAGCCAGAAAAATCACATATATAGCCAATATCTTTCGCTGCAAAATAAAAAGCACCAAGACCAAAAGCGGGGTCGTATAGCGCAGGGCATTTGTGTTGCAGTATCCAGCCCACCATAAAACGAGCAACTCGGTTTTCGGTGAAAAACTGACCATGTTTCTTGCGATGATCAGCCTCAATGGATGTTAAGTATTCAATGACCGTAACGTCATACATTGCGTTTTTTTTTGTTTACATTTTGAAAATTATCGTGTATAATCTATCGTATATGGTTCGTCACCACAACAACGTTTCGGTTTCACATCCGTTATTGTGAATAGGGTCGCCACCTAAACTATAGCGTAGCGGGAATTTGTTCCGGATACAATCATTTTTACTGATTTCAAAATGAGGCGAATATGGCAGCGACAAGCTATGGCGTCAACAGTAATGAAGCGGTGAAACTTTGGAGTAAAAAACTTTCCCGTGAAGTTCTAAAAGAAACATGGGCGAGTAAGTTCATGGGAACCGACTCTAATTCACTGATTCAGGTTGTTGACCAATTACAAAAAGAGGCTGGAGACCGCGTTAGATGCATCTTAAGGATGCAACTGTCTGGAGCGGGCGTCCAGGGTGATGCAACATTAGAAACTAACGAAGAAACATTAATGACGTATACTGACGATTTATATATCGACCAACTACGTCATGCAGTGATATCCGCTGGTAAAATGACCGAGCAGAGAATACCATTTGACATACGTGAAGAGGCTCGGTTAGGGTTACAAGACTGGTTTTCAGATCGCATTGATACGTGGTTTATGAATCAGATTTCAGGTAATTCCGGTGAAACGGATACGAAGAAAACTGGAAACCAAGCGGCTACTGCTCCTGATTCTAGTCATCGTCTTTATGCTGGAGGGATGTCATCCGAAGCGACTCTAACAGCAACGGCCAGCGGGATATTCCATTTAGGGTTAGTGGATAAAGCGGTACTTAAGGCGAAAACATTAACACCATCCATTCGGCCTTTAAGAAAAGGTCCAGCCGATTATGTCATGTTTATCACGCCAGAACAGCATTATGACTTACGAAGTAATGCAGGTACTATGGAGTGGGCTGACATTCAAAAAGCTGCAATCCAGGGTGGCAAAATAGCAGACAACCCGATATTTACTGGCGCAATAGGCATTTACAACGGTGTTTTACTACACGAATCTTTCCGGTTACCCAGAATTACTACCGCGGCTGGCGCATTAAAAGGAGGGCGTTCTGTTTTGGCAGGTGCGCAAGCGGTCATGATGGCCTATGGACGTGATTCGTCTTCAGAAAGATTCCGTTGGGTTGAAAAACTATTTGATTATGAAAACTCATTAGGCGTTAGTGCTGGGATTATCGCCGGGTTGAAGAAAACGATTTATAATAGCCAAGATTTTGCGACGATTACCGTTTCTTCAGCACACTCAGCTAATGCAGTATCCGCCAGTGGGAGGTAATTAATATGGGTACTTTCAATTCATCATTATCAACAGCAGGACCAGTCTTGCAAAACAATTCTGGATTCGTCAATGTTGCATTTTCAAAACATATCTGGTCTAGCACCGCATCAGCAAGTCAAAATATCATCATGACGCCATTACCAGCAGGTTCGAGAATCACCGACCTGTTTGTAACAGTCGATGGTGATATCTCTGCAGGCGCTTTTCTTCAGGTGAGAGACAGCAACTATAATGGAATCTATGTGTCTTCGTTAACTTGTTCTGGCGCGCATTTCCATCGTATGAATTGCACAGGTACGGTTCTTAATCGAAGAATGACGTCTAGTGCGAATCTGTATATCGTGGTTAACGGAGGAGGCGATGCAGCAACTTCACCTTGCTCTTTGACTTTTAATTTGGTAACCTCTTACTTAACAAGAGATGTAGGCGACTAGGAAGACTAGACCCCATTATCAACATAGTGGGGTCTTTTTTTAACATCAGGTAAGCAATATGAAATTAATAAAAGAAATATTTGAAGAACTCACTACTGAACAATGCGAAATAATGAAAAGAAAGGACATGCAAGAACTGGAAAGATGGATATGGAAAGTATGCGAACTACATAATACAGACCCCGACAATCCTTCAATATTATTTCTTCTAGGCACCGGTTTTCTTAATCTAGGATGTTTTGGAACCGCAATTTCACTACTCACTAGGGCAACACAGCTTTATCCTGAATCAGCCGAAACATTCAACAATCTAGGCGCTTGTTGGAAACAATTGCATCAGGTGGATAAGGCAAAAATTTACCTTGAAAAATCACTCCGTCTTCGTGTTGATCCTGAAACATTAAGCAATTTTGCAACACTTTACATCAATGGTGGACAACCAGAGAAGGGAATCGCTTACGCCGAAGCTTCAATTAGGATGGCTGAGGAATTAAATAAACCATCGGATCAAGCGAAATGGAACCTTGCGCTACTGCAATTGGAGACCGGGGACATCATCAATGGGTTTAGTAATTCAGACCATGGTCTACTGAGCGGTGATCGTTGGTTAAAACCATACATTTCGAATGGAGAAAGAATACCATACTGGAATGGAACGTTTGACGAAAATAAAAGAATATTAATATACGATGAACAAGGTCTTGGTGACAGAATCCTATTTGCGAATTGCATCAGGAATTTCAAAGGGAAGATGAAAGTGATCTTAGATGTTCACCATCGATTAGAAGGACTTTATCGCAGATCGTTCCCATGGGTTGAAGACGTATGGCCCAATGCTAAGGATGAACCACGAGACGATATTGGCGAACACCAAGTTGATTATGTGGTTGCTTCTGGTTCTCTTCCTAAATTTTTCTGGAAAGAAACTTCTAACATTGACAGGACACCATACCTGTTGCCTAATCCTAATCATGTCAAATTCTACCGTGAAAAGCTATTCAAAGATTTAGGAAAACCCCCTTATATTGGTGTTGGTTGGAAAGGAGGTACACCAAAAACACATCTCAATGATCGTTCTGTAAAATTGACTGATATTGCTAATTTGTTTTCTGATTTTGATGGTACTTTGATTTCACTTCAGTATACCAATGATGCACAGGATAAACTGGATAGATTTAACCGTGGATCAACATTCAAGATACATTATTTAGAAGAAATTACAGAACCAAAAGGAGACTATGACAATACCGCGGCTATTGTTGGCGCACTGGATTGCTGTTTTGTTCCTAATACTGCCGTGATTCATCTATGTGGTTCAATGGGGAAAAATTGTGTTACCTTTACACCAATCAAGAAGGCTTGGCGTTACTGTGGTAATGGTGACCATTTACTCTGGTACGGAGACCATTTGATACAAGTACATGAACTGCCTGGAGACACCAAAGATCAATGGCTAAACAGAGCAAAGAGGGTTTTTTATGAGCGCAACAACTATGCTTAACAAGACGATGGTTACAGCAACTATAACAACTTCACTTATGGGTTTAGTGGGGTGGCAATGGGATTCACTGAAGGAATGTTATGCAAGCAACCAGATGATGGAAAAAAGTATCAGTGAATTAAGTAATGAATTGAGTCAACTAAGGAAAGATTTCATTAAACATAGGAAAGATTTCCTTGAACATAGTCGTATTCATAGAGATGAAAATAAAAGTGAGGATTCATTATGACTGAAAATTTAGTACAAAAACAGATTAGGTTTACCAAAGCGGTAGCCGGGTTAATCAACAAAGTGAGTGACTTCGGGTTTGATGGTGTAACATTCGGAGAAACATACCGTCCACCTGAAACTGCTAAATTATATGCATCAATGAAGATTGGAATAGCAAATTCACTACATACACAGAGATTAGCGGTTGATCTTAATTTCTTCAAGAATGGAGTCTATGTTAGCGACACTGAAAAGCTAAGAGGTATTGGTGAATGGTGGGAATCACAAGGTGGCACCTGGGGTGGAAGGTTTAAGGACGGGAATCACTTTAGCTTTGAACACAACGGTGTAAAATGAAAACGATCATTGTAGGGAATGGTCCATCCGTACTCATGATGAATATTGGTGAATACATTGACCAATTCGATCACGTCATTAGACTAAAACGCTGTTACCAATCACTTAAACACCCAAAACAATTTGGTAATAGACGAGATATTCTCGGTGGAAGTTTGACGATTGCGAAAGAGTTACTGACGATACCAGAATTTAGAAAGTTTTGGGTATTTCTGGACAGCAGGCACCAAGGGGTTGACCATCAATTCATTTACCAGTCTGGAAAGGACGTACTCTGTGATAAAGCGCTATGCGATGAAACGGATCGTTTGTACAATTCATTAAAGGAAACTTTTGTGGAAACTGGGCACCCACACACCTCACAGGGTATGAAGTCAATTGCGTATGCCCTAAAGCATCTTGAACAGGATTATATCGAACTGGTTGGATTCGATAACGTTTATTCGGGTAAACTCACATGGTCAACCACGAGAGGTCCAGATTGGGAACATTATCCGGATCACAATTGGAAGATAGAAAAAATGATGGTTCCTATACTATCAGATCAATACAAAACACCAATAGGATTTAAGATATGATTAGATATGTCACAAGTTTTAGTGTCGCAGGATATGAACACTATGGTAAAACCATGCTTCAAGGACTGTTAGAACATTGGCCGGAAGGCGAAATATTCGTCTATTACGAAGACAAAAAACCAGACCTTGACGATCCAAGGATCACCTATAAGAACCTATTTGATATAGAAGGTTGTACGTGGTTTTTAGAAGGGATAGACCGGTTTAATGCGCTAAAGGGAAGGATTGGTCAGAATACTTACTCGTATAGACATGATATATTCAAGTTCTGCAGGAAATCATTTGCACAAATTGATGCGGCACGAGACTACAAAGGGACATTAATATGGTTGGATTCGGACATAGAAACGTTTAGGAACATCCCGGAACATTGGTTCTATGAATGGTTGGGAGATACTGCAGTAGCATACTTGGGTAGAAAGGAATGGCATCTATGTGCATCGTTCCTAATATGGGATTGCTCAATGGTTGAAACAAAGCGGTTTTTTGAAATCTATCAGGACATCTATCTGAATGGTAACGTTTTAACACTACCTGAAATTCACGATAGTTTCATTGTTGAAGTCCTAATCAATCAATTAAAGATGCCGGCAACAGATATTACCGGGAATGTTGATAAAAAAGGACCATATAACGTATTTGATACAGTATTCGAGGGGCGAGCAAGACATCTCAAAGGAAAATTGAAGTCAGCACCAAGACGTTATAACCAGTTGATTGACATTGTATCCGAGATGAAACCCGAGAGGATTATTGAGATCGGAACCTGGAATGGTGATCGCGCGATTCAAATGCACGAGGCAAGTCCTGATTCTTTCTATTACGGTTTTGACTTGTTTGAGTTTGCTAATGATGAAACCGATCAGAAGGAATTAAACGTCAAGAAACATTACCATGGTCAGGAAGTTGCGTTAAAATTACATAACCACGATATTCAATATCAGTTATATGCTGGAGATACCAAAGATACACTACCAGAATTTCTTGAGAAAAATGGAGAAAAATTTGCACAATTGATCTTTATTGATGGTGGACATTCCATTGAAACGATCAAAAGTGATTTCGAATATTGTAGTCGGTTAATTGCGCCAGGTGGTATTATTGTCTTAGATGACTACTACGAAGGAAGAGATGATACAGATCGGTTCGGATGTAATTTCTTGGTTGACCAGTTGCCATTCGCTCATGTTTTACCAATTTCCGATCCTGTATCAGACCAAGGTTATGTTAAGATGGTTCTAATTAGACATGGTGACTTAGATGAATTTAATAACCGAAGATTATATTGAAATTAACAGAATTTTACATGACAAACACCCAACGTATGGCATGTCTGGTCATCGTTGGGCACCTAAGATTATCCGATTGATGTCAGACTACCAGTGTAGAAGCTTGTTAGACTATGGTTGTGGTAAAGGAACATTAAAGGTTGCTATTGAATATTATTACCCGTTTATTGAAATTATTGAGTATGATCCAGCAATTTACGGTAAAAATTCATTACCGAGTCCAGCAGATATTGTGGTTTGCACTGATGTGTTAGAGCATGTAGAACCTGAATGTATTAATGATGTTCTTAACCACATCAGGACACTCACTAATAAAATCATTTTTATCACTGTTGCGACTAGACCGGCTAAAAAGATGTTATCTGATGGTAGAAACGCGCATCTCATCATTAATACCCAGGAATGGTGGGTTAATAAAATTGAGAAGTACTTTGTCATTGATGAATTAGTAAAAGACCTTACTCAGAATGGAGAGTTTACAGTCATTGGGAGTTTAAGATAATGGCAACATATGGAGAAATGAAATCAAGGATCATGAGTGAATTGAACAGGGATGACCTTAGTCGAGCGGCATCAGCAGCAGTACAGACATCTATCAAGTATTATGAAACTCAGCGTTTTTGGTTCAATGAACAACGTGCGCAAATCACTTCTATTGAATCACAAGAGTTTTATAGATTGCCTAGTGATTTTGTCATGCACGATAGTTTAAGTCTAGTGGATGGTTCAAATTTAAGAAAACTGTACCAGATTGACTACTATCAGATCATGGACATGATTAATAGAAACCCACCCACTGAAGCAAGACCAACACACTATGACATCTATTCAGACCAAATACGGTTGTATCCAACTCCAGATTCAGACGTATATATATTTGTTCTTAGTTATGTCAGGAAGTTGGATTCATTATTATCTGATTCAGCTTACAACGAATGGACTAATACAGCCGAAGCGTTAATCAGATCACATGCGATGCGTTCTATTGCGGGTGGTGTTTTACATGATCCACAACTTATGCAGGTTTATGATGTCTATGTCAATGGGGAGTACAAGTCACTCAGAAATCTGACTAATTCAAAGACATCATCCGGGAAAGTGAGAAAGTACAATTATCCAATCTAGGACTAAAAGATGCTTAAATACTCCAACAATGTCTATGTAACACTTCAAACTTCATTTTCCTCAACAGAAGTCTCAACGATGTTGATAAACCCCGCTACTGGGATTTACAACACTCCGTTTGATTGTCATAGTGGACACGAGGGGATTGTAACGCTGGTTGATGATGCTTTTAACCCATCGAATTTAGAAATCGTACGCTATAGAAAACTGAACACAGCGACCTATGGTTTTTCACTGAAGACATTGGAACGCGCACTTGAAAGTACGTCTGCTAGAACTTGGCCGTCTGGTACAATAGTCTATCAGGCACCAACAAAAAGAGTATTAGAAAATATCCAGCTTGCATATAATGCCAAGAACCTAATCACGAATGGTAATATGTCTGTGGACCAACGGTTGTGTGGTGGATATAAAACAAACGCTGGATATGGTTTAGATCACTGGTTCCTAGAACAAAATACAGGAACAGGACGCCTAAGATTCAAACAAGGTGTCCTTGCTTCTCCGTGGAATCCTGCATTCGGATTATTCAATTGCCTGAGTGTTGAGGTATTAACGACGGATGTCACACAAAGCGCTGGCGTGTATTATCACATAGGAACCAGAGTTGAAGACCGTGATATGCAGGTTCTTAACTGGGGAGGATCAATTACTGGTAATTCTAAGCAAGCACAGACAGCAACATTAGCTTTTTGGGTTAAACATAATTTAGCAGGAACACACCATGTTGCTATAGCGAATCGTGGACATACTAGACACATGGTTCTGCCATATAACATTGCATCGGCTGCTGTATGGTATCACAAGAGTCTTACTATACCGCCACCACATGCAGCAGTGAGTGACGAATGGCGTGTTTCAGGAACTACAGGGTTACATATCTACTGGAATTTGGGACCACTATCACAAACAGCTTGCACTTCAGCAGCGAGTGTCTGGGTTTACGATGCCACATATCAAAAGAACTTTGGATATAAGGATGCTGCTAACCAAATGTACACCACAGCAACACCAATATTCGAATTAACAGGGGTGACGCTATATCCAGGGAAGCAAAGGATATTTGCCGACTTTGAACCATTCTCAATAACGTTGCAGAGATGCCAAAGATACTATGAGAAGAGTTACAATTACGATGTAACACCGGGGTCAGTCATGACAGCTGGATATTGTCATAGATTTAGACTTACTGGGTTAGGTAATCTTGGTCATAATTTTGTCAATAATGCTCATTTCAAAGTATTAAAAAGAACAACACCATCATTTACGATCTACTCACCGGATACCGGTACGTCTGGAGTAACAAGAGATTATGATGCAACACCGGGTGATATTGCTCCGATAACCACGCAGATATTTCAAACACACGCATACGTCATTTCTCAAAACTCAGCGGCGGCGAGTTACAACGTTGACGGGGGATTCCATTGGGTTGCTGACGCGGAGTTAACATGAACACCATTTCTTACCAACCGCCTATTCCGGGCGAAGTCACTGTCGAAATACTGAGTTCTTCATCCTCCGTTATTGACACTTATTCACCTCAACAACCAGTCAATCCACCTCAAGAAATCGTAGCACCAGTTTGGCCACCTGTTGAGCCGGAAATATTCCCTATTGAATCAGAACCTAAGGAATCCCCAGGAAGAGTGACTATTAAAGTAGCATCAGCAGAATATTGCTCTGAATCACTAGATACCGTGCAGGTGACCTATAAAGATGGTTATATCGTATCTACGCCGTGGCCTAGTAATGTTCCACACTCAGTTGATCTTAGGCATTGGGTTGATGATGGAAACATCATAGGAGCCTATGTTCCACCTAGTGAACCTACAAATGATGAAATCGTTGATTTAAGAATTAGAAATGATCCGGTACTGAACGGAATGGTCAGTGTTTTTTCAAACATTATGGGTGTTTCTTCTAATGAAATTATTGCTCTTATAAAAAGCGCTATTAAATGAACAACTATCCGCCACTAGCAAGGTTTCCACTAGCAAGATTCGGAATCACTGGAAGTTCTGTAGATGTACCTAGAACAGATCAAATTCAGTATCCATACCTAGTGAATTATGGTTTAAATTTAGAGATTAGTAGAACAGGCCATATTCAGTATCCATACCTAGTGAATTATGGTTTAAATTTAGTACCGTTGCGGATGCTGCACATTCAGTATCAATACCTAGTGAATTATAGTTTAGATATATCATTTAATAGAACAGATCAAAACCAGTATCCATACCTAGTTAATTATAGTTTAGATTTAGAGATTAGTAGAACAGATCATATTCAGTATCCATACCTAGTGAATTATGGTTTGGACATATCATTTAGTAGAACAGACCATATTCAATATACATATCTAGTTGATTATAGTTTAGATATATCATTTAATAGAACAGATCAAAACCAGTATCCATACCTAGTTAATTATAGTTTAGATTTAGAGATTAATAGAACAGATCAAAACCAGTTCACGTATTTAATAGACGTTGGGAACATTGATTCATTACAACCCGATAGTGGTCTTCTAGTCAGCAATCATTACACACCTGAACTGGATTTATCTATTGTACTAGATAACGGGAACATGATGTTGGTTTCTGATATAATTAGTGATACAGTTCTATTTGTTCTATTGGATTCCGGAGTTATAAGTCTTGTTGGTTATGAAACCGGAAGCAAGGTCTTTTTCGATTGGCGCTCAATTTCTGCGGTATCTAGTGATTGGTCTAGTAGTTGGTCTGCGGTATCTAGTCCTTGGTCTATAATACCTCCAGAAACCAGTAGTTGGATTAAAATTGTTATTGAACCATAAGAGGTTAGATTATGGCAGCGGGAAAATTTTTTATGTACAATTCAGCCCTACGGTATGTGTTACAAGGTCAGCTTGATCTTGATACTGGGCCGATATGGCTTGCGGCGGTCCAATCCGGATATACACCAGATACGGCTGGACATAGCATCCTTTCACAGGTTTGCCCCACCTATCAAGCGACGGCTAACAGCGCGTTAGTTCCATTCAAACAGTGTACCGGATTAACGGTTACCTCATCTGGAGTTGTTGCTATCAAATATGACATTGCAGATATTAACGGGATATCAGCAGGTGGTTATAGTACGAAGATGAAATACGGAGTTTTCTTTGCTAGTGCTAGTGCGGGTGGTCTTGACAACTTATTACTAGGTTTTGTTAATATGGACACTGGTGGGACCACAGGGGTTGAAGGGGTACAGATTAATTTAGTGATTAATTCAGCCGGATTATTTAAGATCAACACTAATCAGTGAGGTTATGACGATGGCTAGTAGAATAAAACAGAACAAGAATGACAACGGAAAGATAAATCCGATAATGATGGCACTCGGCGGTGGACTCCCGCCTCGGGAACCGGCAAAAAAAGGTTCTTCAAAGAAAGGCGGTAAGTCTCGTGGTGGCGGAAAACGTGGTAGATGCTGTGTGTAAATGCTGTGTGTAAATGATAACAGGTATCAGTATGCGTAAGAAAAAACCAGTTTCTCCAAAGAGAGAAAGTTCTATGGCTAAGGATAAGAGAAAGATAAAACCAGTCATTGCGATTATGATTCAACTAGGGAAGAAAAAACCCAATGGCCGGTAAACTTTTAGGTTCATTCCCACCCAATGACAACCCTGGAGCATTTGGTGGTGTATGGCCTTCAATGCACGATATGGCCGTTCCATTTGTTAAAAATGCAAGGAATGTAGTATTTACCGCATCAGGAATTAAGAAAATGGATGGCTGGGTTTCAGCGTTTCCGAGAGAAGGAACATCAGCCATCCGAGGAATTACGCAAATTTACTCCAATGGTAAAAATTCTATCTTTTTTGGAACGGCGTCAAGACTTCTAAAATATGAGGATGATTCAGCATCCGCAACGGTACTGAACACAGGGTTTACTGGGATCAACGCAGAAACCACTGCACAGGCTGCAACACATTGGTCCATGTTGAATTTTGGTAACTGGGTTTTGGCAACCAATGGTGTTGACGCACCAAAGGTCTATAAAACAACATCATTCGAGAACCTCATTGTTTCAGGACAGTTTGGAACGGCTGAAATCTTCAAGAAAAGCGGTCCTTATGTTCTCGCATTTAACTTAGCGACCGCTTCCGGTGCCTTGGTCGATAAATTCGCTTGGTGTCATACGGATGACGTTGACCAATGGTCTGCAAATGAACTGAATGCTGCGGGTGCGTTTTACCTACGAGATTTCGGCGGTGAAGTGATCGCGGTCTCTAATCTAGGTGATAGTTTATCCGTTTATGGCTCTGATTGTATGTTTTTAGTGAACTTCCTGGGCGCACCATACTTTTTTGGTGCTAACAGGGCGTTGAGTGGAATTGGAGCGGTCAGTAAAAACTCAGTCACAGTTGTTGGGAGAAGAAACTATGGGTTAAGCCGCCATGGTTTTTGGGTTACTGAC
>Ga0233420_10000866_pt1 | contig 12086 bp, 10 predicted proteins | sample Watercolumn_Mata_4_FD_183009 | JGI IMG/M metagenome (GOLD analysis project Ga0233420, IMG submission 183009) | Freshwater microbial communities from Lake Matano, South Sulawesi, Indonesia - Watercolumn_Matano_2014_102_MG | ecosystem: Environmental > Aquatic > Freshwater > Lake | place...
TTTCAACATGGGCGCCATGGAGAACAAGGGACTCAACCTGTTCAACACCAAGTACGTGCTGGCGCGTCCCGACACCGCCACGGATACCGACTATGAGCACATCGAAGGCGTCATCGCCCACGAGTATCTCCACAACTGGACGGGCAATCGCATCACGTGTCGCGACTGGTTCCAGCTCAGCCTCAAGGAAGGCCTGACGGTTTTCCGCGACCAGGAATTCTCGGCCGATCGCCATTCCCGCGCGGTCAAGCGCATCGACGAGGTCAACATGCTGAGAACCCGGCAATTCGCCGAGGACGCCGGCCCGCTGGCGCACCCGGTGAGGCCAGAATCCTACATCGAGGTCAACAACTTCTACACCCTGACGGTCTACGAGAAGGGCGCGGAAGTGATACGCATGCTGCACACCCTGTTGGGCGCCGAGGGATTCCGCCGGGGAACCGATCTCTATTTCGCGCGGCACGACGGTCAGGCCGTCACCTGCGAGGATTTCGTACTCTGCATGGAAGACGCGAATGGCGCGGACCTTCAGCAATTCCGCCGCTGGTATAGCCAGGCGGGTACCCCGGTGGTGGAATTGGAAAGCCATTATGATGCCACCTCGCGGAGTCTGGATCTGATCGTCCGGCAAAGCGTCCCTCCCACGCCCGGCCAGCCCGCGAAACTCCCCCTGCATATTCCGTTGTCCCTGGGTCTGCTCAACCCCGATGGGAGCGAATGCCCGCTGCAACTGGAAGGCGAGCCTGAATCCTCGCCCCACCGCAGCCGGGTGCTCGACATCAGGAATGCCGAGCACCGGTTCCGCTGGGTCAATCTTCCCCAGGCGCCGGTCGTTTCCGCCCTGCGCGGCTTCTCCGCGCCGGTCAGGCTGAAACAGGAACGCTCGGCGGAGGAACTGGCTTTCCTGCTTCGTCACGATCCGGACACCTTCAACCGCTGGGATGCCGGCCAGCAACTCGCGACGCAAGCCATCCTTCAGCGGATGCGCGATCCCGAGGATCGGTCCACCACCGCCTTGCTGATCGAAGCCTGCCGGGCCCTGCTTGGCAAACCTGGTGAAGACCTGTCGTATGCCGCCCTGCTGCTGACTCTTCCCGCCGAGGAATACGTCAGCTCCAGCCTCGAAACGATGCAGCCGGTAGCCGTCCACCAGGTGCGCCAGACAGTCAAGCTGGATCTGGCGGAAAGCCTGGCCGATGATTGGTTGGCCGGGTACGCGCAGCATCACCGGGACGAGTACAACCAGTTCGACGCCGCAGCCATCGGCCGCCGCCGGCTCAAGAATACCTGCCTGGACTACTTGGCGGTGCGCGATGACACGGCCTCCCACGAGCGCTCCCTGCGCCAGTTCGAATCCTCCCGCGCGATGACCGACCGGATGGCCGCGCTCACGGCTATCGTCAACAGTCATCACCCGCGCAAGGCGGATTGCCTGGCCGCCTTCCACCGGCAATGGCGTGAGGACGATCTCGTCATCGGCAAATGGCTGACGGTACAGGCCACTTGCCGGCTCCCCGGCACCCTGGGACAGGTCAAGGCGCTGATGACGCATCCCGCCTTCGACTTCCACAGGCCCAACCATGTGCGATCCCTGATCGGCGGCTTCTCCCAATCGAACGCCGTCAACTTTCATGCCGAAAATGGCGAGGGCTACCGCTTCCTGTCCGAGCAGGTCATGCGCCTGAACGGTATCAACCCGCAGATTGCCGCCCGCATGTTGACCGCCCTGACCGCTTGGCGACGCTACGACGCGCACCGGCAGGCACTGATGCGGACCGAACTGGAACGGGTCGCGGCCATGCCGGACCTGTCGCCGGATGTATTCGAACTGGCCGGCAAGGCCTTGGCAGGTTGACATGCCGCCGCGCTTCGCGCCATTGGGGCACATCGCCCTGCTGACGGCTCTGCTCCTGGGGGGCTGCTCCTCCGTCAATCAGGCCGACCGCGCGCCCGAGATAGCGCTCGACGCCTCCCGCGATTACGGCTATGTGCTGGGCGACAGGATCGAACATACCCTGACGGTACGATTACCGGCGGGGGAAGCATTGGACTTGGCCTCATTGCCTCAGCCGGGACCGATCAATGACTGGCTTGTGCTCCGCGACAGCCGCTGGGAACCGGCGCCGGCGGGAGCAGCCAAGGTCCATCGCCTGCATGTGTCCTACCAGATATTCAAGGGGGTCCGCGCACCCGAACCGGTGTCCATCCCCCCGCTGACCCTGCGGCTCGACGGAAGCGATGCGAGGGAGCTGGCCACGCCGGCATGGTCGTTCACCCTGGCGCCGGTGATACCGCCGAACGAGACCGACGAGACCCTGATCTTGCGCGATCCCCACCCGCCCAGCCCGGCGGATTCCATGGCGCTGACCCGGCGGATGAGCCTCAGCCTGGCTGGGTCGGGCCTGATCGGCCTATTGTTCGGGTTGCGGGCCTTTCTGCTCCGTCGCAAAATCCGTCCCTTCGCCCAGGCGCGGGGAGAACTACGACGCTTACTCGCCTCCGGCCGCGACGCGGAATCCCTGCGCCATGCCGCGCGGTGTCTGCATCGGGCCTTTGACCAAACCTTCGGCAAAACGCTGTTCTCCGGCCAGATCGAGTTCTTTTTAGCGGAGCACCCCACGTTCGCGCCGTTGCGGGAACAACTCACCGCCTTCTACGAGTGGTCGCAACACCTGTTTTTCGATCCTGTGGGCGTCGCCATCGAGCCGCGAACGCATCGCTGGCTGAATGATCTCGCCAGCCGTTTCGCGGCGGCGGAACGCAAGGCCCATTGAGCCATGGGCTTTCTGCAACCCTGGATCCTGGCCTTGCTGCCGCTCGCCGCCCTGCCCTGGTTCCGGCGCGGGCAAACCGCCCTGCCCCATGCCTCGCTGATCCTGATACCCGAGGATCCTATTTCCACAGCGGTGGACCGGGGGCTGCGCATCGCCTCGTGCCTGCTGTTCGCCTGCCTGATTGTCGGCTTGGCGGGTCCCTTTCGCCGCGAGCAATGGGTCGACCGCATTGGTACCGGCGCCCACATCGTCCTGCTGCTCGATCGCAGCAGCAGCATGAACGAAAATTTCACCGGCCGGTATCTCGGCGCCAAGGCCACGGAATCGAAAAGCGCGATGGCGCGCAAGCTGCTCTCGGAATTCGTCGAGCGCCGTCGGCATGACCTGTTCGGCATGATCGCCTTTGCCGCCGCGCCGATTTACGTCCTGCCCCTGACCGAGGACAAGATCGCCGTCCAGGCCGCCATCAACGCGGGCGGCGGACGCGGGCACGGCGTCACCCATATCGCGCCGGGCCTGGCCATGGCGCTGGATTTCTTCGCCGATCGGCCGCGGCTGGGCTCTCGCCTCATTCTCCTCGTCTCCGATGGGGCGGCGAGGATCGACGAACAGACCCGCGACCGGTTGCGACAGACCTTTCAGGAAACCGGGACGACGCTCTACTGGATCTATCTGCGCAACCCCACCAGCGCGCCACTGACGCAGAAACCCAGCAATCCCAACGAAACCACTACTCCGGAGTATTTCCTCAACCAATACTTCGAATCCCTCGATGTGCCCTACCGCGCCTTCGAGGCGGAAAACCCTGACGCCATGGAAAAAGCCATCGCCGAGGTGGAGCGGCTGGAAAACCTGCCTCTACCCTACAGGGAAAAGTTGCCGCGCGAAGACCTGTCGGGGCGCTTCCTGGTGCTGGCCTTGTTCCTGACGCTACTCCTCACCGCCGCCCGCGCGCTGGAGGTCAACACTTGAACCTAGATTCCTCTGTTGACCGCTTCTCAAATGGCATGAAGACTACGTGGCACTTGGTATTTGCAGTATTACAGACTCTCACCTTTTGGGTGAGAGCGCTACGCACCCGATGGCACGGCCAAAAAGCCGCCTGGCGGCGTTGCTCCTCCTTCCAGGGGATGGCCCTGCTGCGTCGTCGCGCCTTGCCAGCCGGCTTTTTGGCCGCACACTCGGGCGCGTCCAACAGAGGAATCTAGGTTGAACCTAGAAACGGCAGTTGGGCTGGATGATCGGGTCGAATTCATTCGCCTATTCAGGGCCTTGCGTGCGAATGAATTCGCACCTACGATAAATCGCATCATCCTGTTTATCCTGTAGATTCCTGTCCAACTGCTTTTTCTTAGGTTGAAACGTCTGATGCATCGGCTACTCTCGCCCTGGCTCTTGGGCACATTACTGATGGCGACCCTGATCAGCGCCCTCCACGCGGGGATTGGGCTGTATCGTCTTGAGAGCCGCAACCGCCTGCTGGCCACCCCGGAGCGGATCGAGATCGATCGGGAAACGGACCCCAACCTGATCTTCGCCAAGGCTTACCAGCTTCAGACCGGCGGGGATCCGCTGGAAGCCATCCGCCTCTACGGCACCATCATCCAGCAGGGCGACGCGCGCTTCCAGGCGCGGGTGCGTTACAACCTCGGCACGCTCTATCTGCGCGACGCGGCGAAACTCTGGAAGGATCGCGGGCTACTGGAATTTGTCCGTATCAATACGCTGCTGGGCGCCGCCAAGGACAACCTGCGCGAATCGCTGACACTGGATCCCGACCAATGGGATGCGCGCTACAACCTGGAATACGCCTACCGCATCACGCCGCCGCCCAAGGAGCGGCCCAAGAACGATTTCCAGGGCAGCAAGGGCAGTGTATTCGCTACCCTGCCTTCCATCCCCGGTGGCGGACCATGACCCTCCCCCGGGAAAAATCCGCCTCGTCCATCGGAGCGGCCGCAAGCCAGCCCATATGAGGAGCCACAGTTCTTTCATCCGGGGCATGCGGGTATACTGGCGAATCTGGGCCCAGTTGTGCGTGGCGCTGCTGATAGCGGCCTGTCTGTTCAAGCCCGAACTGACCCTGCAGCGCCAGGTGTACCGCTACATGATGGTCTTCGACATTACCCAGAGCATGAATACCCGGGACTACCGAAGAGAGGGCATGCCCAGGGATCGGCTGGGTTACGCCAAGGAATCGGTGCGCCGCGCATTGCACGCATTGCCCTGCGGCTCCGAGGTAGGGCTGGGGTTGTTTACCACGCAAACCGCGCAGTTCCTGTTCGATCCACTGGAAGTCTGCGCCCACTTCAGCGTGATCGACGATGTGCTGAGTCATATCGACTGGCGGATGGCCTGGTCCGCGGACAGCCATGTCGAGATGGGTCTGTATCACGCCATCCGCGAACTCAAGAAACGCGATCCGAGTACCCGCCTGATCTTCCTGACCGACGGCCAGGAAACCCCGCCACAGGCGGTCCGGCCGCAATTCAACGACAAACCGGGCGAACTGGCCGGGACCATCGTGGGCGTGGGTGGACTCGCGCCAGTGACGGTTCCGCGCTATGATCGCGAAAACCAGTTTCTGGGCTACTGGGAAAACGCGGATATCGAAATACCCCCGATTTCCACGACCGTTTATTCGGAAAAAGTGGAAAAGCCCCGCATCCTGCCCACCGAGGGGCCCTATCTGTCCTGGCTGGACGAAGCCCACATCAAGCACCTCTCCGCCGTGACCGGCTTGAGCTACCAGCGCCTGGACCAACCCGCGCCGTTCGCCGAATACCTGACCGCCGCCGGCTTCGCGGAATTACGACCGACCCTGACCGACCTGCGCCCCTGGCTGGGTAGCCTTGCGCTACTCATCCTCGCTACCGTCCATGGGGTGGAAAAAAGGTCCGTGATCCGGCGCGATCCACGGTGAAGGTTCGTGTGTGCATCCGGACCAGATCGCAAGCCTCATCACGATGGCCACGAACATGGGCATGTATGATGCCCTCAAAAGCACCCGACTTGGAAATCCCACGCGCGCCAGCGGAACTTGATCGGCGTTATACTCCCAAGTCGTCGCGAACGGATGGAGGCGGGAGCCGCGTCTCCACGCCGGCGCCGATCATCGTATACCCCTCATGGGGGGCCAATAACTAAAAACCGGACAGGAGGAAACGAAACATGGCCATGTTGCTATCGATACTACTGACCATAGGTATTGCCTATTGGTATTACAAGACCGCGGAACGCCTGAATTCCAATACCGTACAATGGGCTATCGCGGGAGCCATCGTCTATCAACTGCCGGCCTGGGCCTGGATGCTCTTGGTCTCCAAACCTTATCTCGGCAGCATTCAGGGGAGCGTGAACAGGAGTTCAATATCGGCCATGTTGATCGGTCATTCCTGGATCGCCATCGGCGTCATCATCGCCCTGCTCGTATACAAGTTCGCCCTATTGAAAACCAGCGTCAAATCGTCCTGAAGTTCGTCCAACGAGTATCCAAAAGCCGGGCGCCTGGCCTGCAGGCACGTCAACGCAGGCCAACTTTCACTCGCGGCTCAGCCACACTGAGGGTATGGAACCCTTGGTTACTGGGAAAGCCCCAGATCCGAAAATGATGCGGCGCCGGAGCATGGGCAAACGCCAGAGCCTTACCGGCCCGCCAGTGGATGATTCGACAACTCTACGAAGCCTAGTCGCGCGCCGTACGACGAGGACTCGCTCATGGCGGCGTGTCCGCGGTATCTCAATTCCGGGTCAGGTTTTATGGGAATGCGCGTCGACGTCCAGGCTGCCCTCCGCATCAATCCATCCCCGCTCGCGAGCCATAGAGTCTTTCCGGCCCATGCAGGTACGCCCGGAATCGTCGGAATCCGCCATCGCCGTAATTTTCTTACCGGTATTTCCATCGTCCATTCTTGATTTTTCGCCACCCGGATATAAGAATCCTATACCCTGGAATAATGAATTATTGGCTACTCAAATGAGCGCCACAATGACATGCTCCTGAACCATCGACTGTCTCGCCATGACCCAAATATCCCATAAAAAAATAATTCTGATATCCACATGCATCCAGGGCGGGATACTGTCGATGATACAGACCTTGCAGGCATCCAGGCTTTCTTCGGAGTGGAATCTGTCCATCATCTGCTCTCACAATAGCGGCTCATTGCCGCGTCGCCTAGGTATGGCGTCGCGGGCTTATGCGACCTGTTGCTGGCGACTCATGCGGCGTCAGGCAGATCTATTACATATCCACACCGCCGAAAGGGGCAGCTTTTTCAGAAAGTCCTTTTTCGTCTGGATGGCCAAAGTCTTCGGCGTACCGGTGTTGATGCACATGCATGCCGCTGAGTTCAGGGAGTTTTACGAACATTGCCCACAATGGGCGCGGAGATACATCGGTTGGACCCTGGATCAATGCGATCGCATCGTCACGTTAAGCGCATCATGGCGCGATTTTTATGCGTGTCTGACTCGCACGCGGGTTGATGTCATTCCCAATTTCATAGCGGTCACCCCTGCCGAATTGCCGCATGGAACCGGCGGTTACCCTACCGTGGGTGTGCTTTATCTTGGCAAGTTCGGCGCCAGAAAGGGCATCTATGACTTGGTTGAGGCGGTAAAAAGGATTTACGATATTCATCCGAAACTCGAGATATTCTGTGGTGGAGACGGCGAAGTGGACAATGTCCGACACAAGGTTGAGGATCAGGGCATGAGCGACCGATTCCATATCCTGGGTTGGGTCGGGTCCCAACAAAGATCAGAATTACTGGAGCGCTGTCGGATTTACATACTGCCCTCATATGCGGAAGGTCTGCCGGTTTCCATCATCGAAGCCATGGCGGCGGGCCTGGCCATTATTGCAACGAGAGTTGGCGGGATTCCGGAAATGATACAGGATGGCAAGGATGGTTTACTGGTTTCACCGGGCGATATCGACGGGATGACAGCCGCATTGACAAGACTCGTGAGCGATGCTTCATTTCGAGCTCAACTGGGTGACTCCGCCCGGAAAACCTTCCTATCGAGATATTCAGCCGACCGGGTCATACCTCAGTTTGAAGCCGTTTACCGTGACTTGACATCATTAAACGATGGTTGATTGCCCAAACCAGCGGTTCCTCAAAATTCTAATCGCAAGACGTATCAAAAACACAAAATTACCCGCATACCGCTTGGCCAAACGGCGTTGCTCCAACATCAGTCTGTAAAACCACTCCAAACCGCAGTGCTGCATCCAGATGGGCGCTCTTTTCAGGTTGCCGGCCATGAACTCGATGGTAGTGCCGATCCCGAGGGAAATTCCGGCCTTCAATTGGCCACGATGTTCGATTATCCAATTTTCCTGCTTGGGACTCCCCACACCGACAAACAAAAAATGTGGTTGAAATCGGTTTATACTTTCTACGATGCGACCATTTTCCACCTCATCCGATTCAAAACCGAAGGGTGGATAACGGTAATCGCATCGTATGCCGGGATTGTCCCTGGCGATTTTCTCGGCTGCCTGTCGCGCGACACCTTTGCCTCCACCCAGCAAATAAACCCTCAGCTTCTGCTCTCCCGCTACCCGGCAAAGAGCCGGCATCAAATCCGCCCCCGAAACCCTTTCAGGAAGAGGTGTGCCGGCCAGCCTGGATAACCATATGACCGGCATGCCATCCGCAAACGAGAATTTCGCCTCCGAATAGGCCCTTGCCAAATTGGGGTTATTATCCAGCCTCTGGAGATGGTCCAGATTCGGCGTCACGACAAAGGGCATGGGAGAGCGCATCTCCCGCGCACAAGCCACTATCGCGCTCACGGCCTGATTCAGAGTGACCCGATCGAATTGGGTTGAACCCAATGAGATACGCTCCGTCATTGCTGTGAGCCAAGAAAATTTCGCAACACATCCAGCATTGCCGTATCGTCGGACAATACATCCATTTTTTTCATGCGCAGCCGTTCCATAATAGTCGGTAAAGGGTCCAATAATGTTCGCCACGCGAAGCCTGTGCGTGCACCTCGCGGCAGACCATAGGGTCTTTGTAGCCAGCTTCGCATAAATTTGCCGCTGGATGGATAAGGAACTTCACAACCCTTCACAACATGAGTCATCATCGACGGATTAATACATCCAGACTTCCGCAATTGATTGCCAAGTTGGAAGAAATCGACGCCATAGGCGCAGGAAATGCCGAAGCTGGCCCATATACGTGGGTTACACTCCAGGAAGAAGAAATTGTCGGTGACGTCCTCCCGAACCATCAAGTCGAAATTACCCGGCCCACTATAGTCTATATGGGCGATAATTTTTTCCGCCATCCGCAGGATGCGAGGCTCCCAAAAAAATCGCAGAGAGTGTCTTTCCTTCGTGTGCAAGGTCCAGGCCTTGATCTCCCCTTTCAGGGCCAGAAATCCGAATACCGCATCCTTGCCCGGTATGAAATCCTGGATCAAGTACCCCGAATCCGCCTCCCCGTTTGCTGTCAAATATGCCTCCAGATCTCTCTGGGTTTGACAGCGTACAACACCCTTCGAATTGCCGCCGACGGAAGGTTTGATGATGACCGGATAACGAATGTCCAGCGCCGCCAACTGATCGGGCTGCCTAACCCTGAGAGTGACGGGGGTTGGGACATGCAGGCTTTCGACTAGCTCGTAAAAGGCCCATTTGTTATTCAGACGATAGATGACCTCGGGCTCGGGGAGCGGAAAGGCGGATGGGACGACCAGGCTGGATCGATAGTGGGCAAGAAAATAGGTTGCCCAAATTCCCGCGGGAATCAGGGTTTCAATCGTATTAGCGACGATAAACGAGTTGAGGTCTCGAAGAATTTCGGCTATGGCGGATCTGGAACAAACATCAAGGCGATGAGCCGCATAACCATCGCAATATCTGGATGAACTCGAGAAACCGGATGGTTCCCAGAGCGAAAACACGAAATTTTTGCGATCAGGCGCCTTTAAGGTTCTCAACAGCATCAGGCTCATGCCTTCACTGGAAGATAAAATAAGGGTATTCATGGCACGATCATTCTGGACAACCTGGCCGGGGAGCAAAACCAAGACGGAGCTATCACCCTGGAAACGGCAGTTGGGCTTGATGTAGTGGCGAATTCATTCGCCTATTCAGAGCCTTGTGTGCGAATGAATTCGCACCTACGATCAATCGCATCATCCTGTTGATCCTGTAGATTCCTGTCCAACTGCTTTTTCTAAATTAATGGTATCAATTGAAGCAAACTTGATGATATTGATCGATAATATGTTCCCGGTCGAAATCCTCGGCGCGTCGGCGAAGACTCTCCGCATCGGGAGGACCCTCCAAAGTCGCCTTGATGGCTTCGCTCAGCGCATCGACGTCGCCAACCGGCGACAACCGACCATAAAGCCCATTGGCCAGGATTTCGGCGGGACCGCTATCGCAGCGGGTGGAGACCACGGGTGTCCCTGCCGCCATGGCTTCCACCAGGACATTCCCAAACCCCTCCCAGTTGGACGAGAGCACCAACAGGGCGGATTGACGTATCCACGGCGCAGGGTTTGTCACGAATCCGGGCAGTTGAACGTCCTCGCCTAGCATCAACTCCTCAATCAGGGCCTTAAGATGCAATCGTTCCGGTCCCTCGCCCAGGATGATCAGTTTCAGGGCACGCTGTTGGCGTACGGCATGGAAAGCCCGAATCAATAGGGCGAAATTCTTTTGGGGGTGGAGCCGGCCAATACCCAACAACACCGGCACCCCCGATGAGTTCAGCCATGGGTGCTCGGCACGCTCCTTGAGTTGCGCCCTGAAGGTTGGGGTCAGGATGGGGTTATAGATCGTGGAAACCCGCTCCTTGGGTACGCCCATTCCCATGATGTCGGCCTCGACGCCTTGCGACACGGTAACCACATGATCCGCGTGGGGATACAGGCAGCGGATGAGATAGGGCGCCAATTTTCGCTTCAACCGGCGCGACTGCCGGGACTCGATCGACACATGATTGTGGACGGTCACAATCACCCTCGTCGGCGCGCGCGACAACCGGGCCGCCAGGATGGCGGCGGCATTGGTATCCTCCAACGCCGAAATGAGGGCGGTTGGCCGAGCCTCGCGCAGGTAGCGGGCGAGATCGTGAATGCTGGTCAACAAGCGTTTTGAACACAGGTCGATCACGTGGACCCGCGACGACAGGAATTCCAGATAGGGTCCGACTTTCTTCACCAGCACGAGGTCAACGGGGACGCCTCGTTCGGCAAAGCCCTCGGCGAGGGTGACCATGACTTTCTCGGCCCCCCCTCCGGCAAGGTCCCTCAGAAAAATCGCCAACCTAGGCATGTTAGGCATGGTCCCTCGATGATAATCCTGGCCGGCTCAGAGAATGTAATACGGTGGCCTGGCGAACGGAAACGTCGCACTGATTCATCGCGAGGCGGGAGTTTTCCATGCGCCAAACCGCCGTCGCACCGATCCACGTCGCCACCACGATACCGAGATTGGGGGTCTTGTGCGAAAGCGCGTCGTTACTGGAAGCCGCAATGAGGTAAGCGAGCACGGAAAGCCGTACCGCCAATGGGCCCCGCCGCGCCAAGGTCACGAAAATACCCATCAGTCCTGCAGCCAGCAGGGCGAACATGAAAACCCCTAATTGCAGCATGAGCACCACCCAGAAATTCTCGATGTTGAACCAGTGGCCGTGAGAATTTTCCAGCGCGGCAAGGCCATCAAAACCGATACCCAACAATAACTGATCCGCAGACAATTCCTTGATCAGGAGCACCGACTCGATGCGGCTCGCGGCGCTTTCATCCCAGATGAAAGTCTCGAAGATCCGGCTGCCTAATTCCAGCCAAATGGCAATCCCAATCCCAGCCCCACCCATGCCAATCAATAGAAGCATAGAAAAAATCAGCCAATTGATACTCAACGTGCGGGTATAAAGCGACCTTGCGAAGACTATCGCCAGCCAGGCCATCAGAAAGACGGCGCCCAACGCCAATGCGGACCGGCTGCCAAAAGCCAGTAACGAGAGCATGAGCGTGGGAACGATGAATACACGCCATCCGACAGGTAGAACAAAGACGGCAAAAAGCATGGCAACCGTGCGTTGGGCGCTTTCCAGGGGATGATTCGAGAGCGCGGCCGATCGAAAGTATTCCTCCCTGGCCGGTTCACCTTCGATGGTGTATGGAATCATGCGCCATTCGGTTGCCGACTCGAACAGCCCTAGCAGTGAGTTCAGCACCGTTAAACCGATGATCACGTAAAAGACCAGTCGCTGGTGGCGTTCGGACCCCATCTGCAGGAGAACCGCCAGAATGCCAGGCATCAAGAGGGTATCG
>Ga0233420_10000867_pt1 | contig 12085 bp, 7 predicted proteins | sample Watercolumn_Mata_4_FD_183009 | JGI IMG/M metagenome (GOLD analysis project Ga0233420, IMG submission 183009) | Freshwater microbial communities from Lake Matano, South Sulawesi, Indonesia - Watercolumn_Matano_2014_102_MG | ecosystem: Environmental > Aquatic > Freshwater > Lake | place...
CCGACATTATTGGAATTACCCGCCCTGTAACAAAACACAATTTCCTTGTGCGCGATGTAAAAGATCTTGCATCAACAATTAGAAAAGCATTTTACATAGCATCAACCGGAAGACCCGGACCTGTGGTAGTAGATTTGCCTAAAGATGTCATCGCATCAAAGTGTGAATTTGTTTACGAAGAAGAAGTTGATATCCGGGGATACAAACCGGTTTATAAAGGTCACGGCAATCAAATTAAGAAAGCGGCAGAAATAATTTCGAAAGCGAAGAGACCATTGCTGTATGTGGGCGGCGGAGTAATTATGTCTGGTGGAATAAACGAGCTTTCAATTTTTGCACATGAAAATAAATTGCCTGTTGGTTTAACACTGCAAGGGCTTGGTGCATTTCCAGCAACGGACGATTTGTGTTTAGGTATGCTTGGAATGCATGGAACTTATTGGGCTAACCGCGCAATTGACAGTTGTGATGTTTTAGTTTCCCTTGGTGCACGCTTTGATGACCGCGTTACGGGAAAAGTTGATACGTTTGCTACGGGCGCTTACAAAATTCATGTTGATATTGATCCAACAGCAATTGATAAAAATGTGGTTGTTGATTTACCGATTGTTGGAGATGTAAAACATGTTCTTGCAGAACTTGCCTCTGAAATGCCAGCACTGCCCGAAATTGATGAATGGCTGGAACAAATTAAATTTTGGAAAGAAGAATGTCTGCTTGTTTATGAAAAAGAAGATGGAAGATTACGCACACAATTTGTTATTGAAAGAATTTCAGAAAAAACAAAAGGCAATGCAGTAATCGTAACCGATGTCGGGCAGCATCAAATGTGGACAGCACAGCATTACAAGTATAATAATCCGCGTTCAAATTTAACAAGCGGAGGGTTGGGCACAATGGGATTCTCTTTGCCTGCATCAATCGGTGCGGCTTTCGCAGTAAAAGATCGTCCGGTAATTTCAATCAGCGGCGACGGCGGATTTCAAATGAACATTCAGGAATTAACCACTGCAGTTTCAAATAATCTTCCGATAAAAATTTTCATCATCAACAATACATTTCTTGGAATGGTCAGGCAATGGCAGGAATTATTTCATAAAGAGAAATACAGTTTTACAGATCTTGGTGCAAGCAATCCGAATTTTGTAAAAGTAGGAGAAGCTTTCGGAATTGAATCATACTCAACAGATAATCCAAAAGAAGTAGATGGGCTGTTAGAAAAAGCATTAGCAGTAAAAGATCGTCCGTTTCTTGTTGAATTTAAAGTTGTTAAGGAAGATATGGTGTTTCCGATGATTCCATCCGGTGCATCAATTTCTGATATGATGGTAACAAGATTAAATCCAAAGAGGATGACATAAATGAAACATACAATTTCAGTTCTCGTAGAAAATCATTTCGGCGCTTTTGACCGCGTTGCAACAATGTTCAGCGGAAAAGGTTTTAATATTAAAAGTATTTCAATTGGAGAAACCGAAATAGAAGAAATCTCCAGAATGACGATCGTAACCGAAGGCGACGATCAAATAATTGATCAGGTTGTAAAACAATTAAACAGATTAATAGACACAATAAAAGTTGTGGATCTTACAACCGCTCCGCGTACAGAACGCGAACTTGCTTTGATAAAAGTAAACATGCCGAAAGGCGCGATGGAAGAAATTAAAAACATCTGTGATATATTCCGCGGTAATGTGGTTGATATTACTAATAAGTCAATCACCATTGAAGTGACCGGACCGCCGGATAAAATTGATGCGGCGGTTAATTTGCTTTCTCAATTCGGAATTAAGGAACTTGCGAGAAGCGGAATAGTTGCACTAAAACGAGGCGAACAAAATAAAATTCAAAAGGAAAAAAATATTTCAACATAAATAAGGAAATCAAAATGAAAGTTTATTATGAACAAGATGCGAATCTTGATTTACTTAAATCAAAAAAAATTACCGTACTCGGTTTCGGAAGCCAAGGCCATGCGCACAGTTTAAATCTTAAAGACAGCGGAATGAATGTTTGTGTTGGTCTGAGAAGTTCTTCTGCAACTTGGGATAAAGCAAAGAATGCCGGACTAGAAGTAAAAACAATTACAGAAGCAGTTAAGTGGGCAGATGTAATTATGGTTCTTCTTCCAGATCAAAATCAAAAAGCAGTTTATGATAATGAGATTGCACCAAATTTAAAATCGGGAGATACGCTAGCATTCGGGCACGGATTTAATATTCATTACAAACAAATTGTTCCTTCGGCAGATGTAAATATTATGATGATCGCGCCCAAAGGTCCCGGTCACTTGGTTAGAAGAACTTATCTTGAAGGTTCTGGCGTTCCGTGTTTGATTGCAGTTCATCAAGATCCATCGGGCGATACAAAAGATTTAGCGCTTGCATGGGCAAAAGGAATTGGCGGTGCACGTGCGGGCGTTATCGAGACTAATTTTAAGGATGAAACAGAAACAGATTTATTTGGCGAGCAAGCTGTTTTATGCGGCGGCTCTGCAGAATTAATTAAAGCAGGATTTGAAACATTGGTAGAAGGCGGTTACCCGCCTGAACTTGCTTACTTTGAATGTATGCATGAAATGAAATTAATTGTAGATCTTTATTATGAAGGCGGGCTTTCAAGAATGAATTATTCCGTGAGCGATACTGCAGAATACGGCGGAATGACACGCGGTCCAAAAATTATTACCGCAGAAACTAAAAATGCGATGAAGAAAATTTTGGATGATGTTCAGAACGGAAACTTTGCAAAAGAGTGGCTTGCTGAGTTTAATTCCGGTGCGGATAAATTTAACGGACTAAGAAAAGAAAACAAAGAACATCCGATAGAAGTTGTTGGTGCAAAATTAAGAGGAATGATGAGCTGGCTGTTCAAAAAAAATCCTAAGGCAGAGGTTGGTGTATGAGTTTTAAAGTTGTTATTCTACCCGGAGATGGAATTGGTCCAGAAGTAACAAACTCTGCGGTTTATGTTATGAAAGCAGTCGCGGAAAAATTTAACGTTGTTTTGGAATTCGACGAACAATTAATTGGTGGATGTTCATATGAAAAATATCAAACTCCACTGACGGAGGAAACACTTCAAGCATGTTATAAGTCAGACGCTATTTTTCTTGGCGCTGTTGGAGGCCCCAAATGGGAAAAACTTCCTCATAATTTAAAACCTGAAGCGGCATTGCTTAAACTCAGAAAATCTTTGGAATTGTATGCTAATATTCGTCCGGCGAAAGTTTACGATGCACTAATTGATTCGTCATCATTAAAGAAAGAAGTTTTAGCCGGAACAGATTTTATCGTTCTTCGTGAATTAACAGGAGGAGTTTATTTCGGTCAACCCCGCGGTTTTGATAATGACCGCGGTTGGAACACAATGGAATATTCACGAGGCGAAGTTGAACGAATTGCAATAACAGCTTTTAAATTAGCCAAAGAAAGAAATAAAAAGGTAACGTCGGTTGATAAAGCAAACGTCTTAGAAGTTTCACAATTCTGGAGAAACATTGTTCACGAAGTTCATAAAGATTTTCAAGATGTACAATTGAACGATATGTATGTTGATAATGCCGCAATGCAAATAGTCCGTAATCCAAAACAATTTGATATTCTTCTCACATCAAATTTGTTTGGAGATATCTTAAGCGATATTGCAGGAATCATAACGGGAAGTTTAGGAATGCTTCCTTCGGCAAGCCTCGGAAATAAATATGCACTATATGAACCAGTCCACGGAAGCGCGCCGGATATTGCCGGACACGGCAAAGCAAATCCACTTGCTGCAATATCTTCAACGGCAATGATGTTTAATTATTCTTTTAAAATTCCTAGTGCCGCTGAATTAATCGAGAAAGCAATTGAAAAAACTTTAACGGATGGTTATAGAACGGCAGATATTTTTTCTGAAGGATGTGAATTGGTTTCAACAGAGAAGATGACGGAAAAAGTTTTGGAAAACATAACAGCAGTTAAATAAATGTAATTATAAGAGCAAGAGCATGATCAAGAGTTTACCCGCCATTTCTAAGGCGGACAATAGTTTACCCGCCATATTTTAGGCGGGCAAGAATGAAAAACGGATAGTATAATGAATGAAAGAATAATAATTTTTGATACAACATTGCGCGATGGCGAGCAGTCTCCCGGCGCTTCTTTAAATGTATTTGAAAAACTGGAAATTGCACGCCAGCTTGCCGCATTAAATGTTGATGTAATTGAAGCCGGGTTTCCGGTTTCTTCTCCGGCACAATTTCAAGCTGTTCAAAGAATTGCCGATGAACTTGAAGTTATTATTGCCGGACTCGCGCGCGCAAAAGAAGTTGATATTAAATCTGCATTCGATGCTTTGAGAAATGCAAAACATCCTCGCATACACACATTCTCAAGCACATCAGATATTCACATCATAGGAAAATTTGGCGACAGCAAATACGGTGCAACGCTCGAAGAAAAAAGAAAAACAGTTTTGAAAATGTCTTACGATGCAGTTGCATATGCAAAAACATTTGTTCAAGATGTTGAATTTTCTGCCGAAGATGCCGGCAGAACAGACATTGGTTACCTGGCAGATATTATAGAAACTGCAATTGAAGCCGGAGCCACCACAGTAAACATTCCCGATACAACCGGCTATACTTTTCCATCCGAGTTCGGAACAAAGATTGCCGAGTTAAAACAGCGTGTAAAAAATATTGATAAAGCAATTATAAGTGTTCACTGTCATAATGATTTAGGCTTGGCGGTTGCTAATTCGATAACGGCAATTCAAAATGGTGCGCGACAAGTTGAATGCACCATCAACGGAATTGGCGAACGTGCAGGCAATGCCTCGCTTGAAGAAATTGTTATGGCGTTGAAGGTTAGAAAAGATATCGTCAATTATTTTACATGTATAAACTTTTCTGAAATTTATAATACAAGCAAAATGGTTTCTGGCTTTACGGGAATAATTGTCCAGCCGAACAAAGCAATAGTTGGAGAAAATGCTTTTGCACACGAATCCGGAATTCATCAAGACGGAATGTTGAAGAACAGGCAGACTTATGAAATAATGACCCCCGAAACGGTTGGAGTTAATAAAACAAAAATTGTTTTGGGAAGACATTCCGGAAGACACGGATTAAAAGTTAGATTGAAAGAACTTGGTTACCATCTTTCCGAAAAAGAACTGCAAAAAATTTATGATGCCTTTCTTGAACTTGCAGATAAAAAGAAAGAAGTGTTTGATGACGACCTGCGGGTTTTAATGGGAGATGAAATTTATAAGAAAGAAGAAATGCATGAACTTGAATATATGCACGTTAATGCCGGCACAAACACAATTCCAACCGCAACGGTTAAAATCAAATCCGGAGAAAATGTAATTCAAGAATCATCAACCGGAGATGGACCCGTTGATGCAGTGTTCAACGCGATCGAGAGAGCACTCAATTTAAAACTAACAGTCGAATCATACAGTGTTAGATCGGTTACTTCCGGAAGACAGGCACTCGGTGAATCAATAATCAGAATTAGAAGCGGAGAAAATTCTTTTACAGGAAGAGGAACTTCAACAGACATTATTGAAGCAAGCGCAAAAGCTTTTCTTCAAGCAATAAATCAATTTCTTGTTTACAAAAACACAAATGTTGTTGTTGATGAAGATGGAATCTCCATCAAATAGATGAAAAGGGAATTTTATGGGAATGACAATTACGGAAAAAATTTTAGCTAAATCTGCAAAACGAAATTCGGTTAAAGCCGGCGAAAACGTTTGGCTTGATGTGGATGTTTTGATGACTCACGATGTTTGCGGTCCGCCTACAATTTCAATCTGGAAAAAAGAATTTGGCAGCGGAGCAAAGATTTGGAACAAAAATAAATTAGTAATATTCCCCGATCATTACATCTTTACAAAAAATTCTCATGCAAACAGAAATGTCGATGTGCTTCGTCAATTTGCAAACGAATATGAACTTCCAAATTATTATGATGCTGGAACGGAACGATACAAAGGCGTTTGCCATATTGCATTGGCAGAAGAAGGATATAATATTCCCGGAACAGTTTTGTTCGGAACCGATTCGCATACGTGTACATCCGGCGCATTTGGAATGTTTGCAACCGGAGTTGGAAATACGGATGCCGCTTTTATTCTCGGCACGGGAAAAATTTGGGAGAAAATTCCCGAATCTATGAAATTTACATTCAGCGGAAAGATGCCGGAATATTTAACCGCAAAAGATTTAATCTTACAAATTCTTGGCGATGTAACCACAGACGGTGCAACTTACCGAGCAATGGAATTTGACGGCGAGGCTATTTCATCTTTATCAATGAATGAACGAATGACTTTAACAAATATGGCAATCGAAGCCGGCGGAATGAATGGAATTATAGCCGTTGATGAAACAACAAAAAAATATCTTGACGAAATTGGCATTACAGATTATGAAATATTTGAAAGCGACGAGAATGCAGTTTATCACTCACATTATAATTACGATGTTTCTAAACTTGAACCGTTAGTTGCAAAACCGCACAGTCCGGATAACCGCGATACCGTCCGCAATGTTCAAGGTACAAAACTTACGAAGTGTTACATCGGCTCTTGTACTGGAGGAAAAATCACAGATTTCCGTTACGCTGCAAAAATTCTTTCAGGAAAAGAAGTTAGAGTAACAACATTTATTGTTCCAGCAAGCACTGCCGTTGCAAAACAATTGGAAGAAGAAACGATAAGCGGAATTTCATTAAAAAACATTTTTGAAAAAGCGGGATGTATAATTGCTGAATCCTCTTGCGCCGCTTGTCTTGGCGGACCATCAGACACAATAGGCAGAAGCGTTGATGGCGATGTTGTTATTTCTACAACTAACAGAAATTTTCCCGGAAGAATGGGAAGCAAGCAGTCGCAAGTTTTTCTTGCATCGCCTTTAACCGTAGCTGCATCTGCAATTAATGGTTTTATAACAGATCCAAGAACGATCTCATCCTAAATCCTCCCCTAAAGGAGGAGGACTTTTAATTTAAAAGGATTACTATGGAGAAAAAAATAACCGGCAAAGTTTATGTGTTGGGAGATAATATTGATACTGATCAAATTATTCCTGCAGAACATTTGGTTTACAGCACAAGCGATCCGGAAGAATTAAAAAAGTACGGACATTTTGCTCTCTCAAGCGTGCCGTTTAATCAAGCCGGATTGCCGGATGGCGGAAAACCATTTATTGATAACGATCATTACCAATCACAATACGGCATTATAATAGGCGGAAAAAATTTTGGATGTGGTTCATCAAGAGAACATGCACCTCTGGCACTTCAAGTAGCCGGAGTTAAAATTGTAATTGCCGAATCTTATGCAAGAATTTTTTACCGCAATTCTATTGACGGAGGTTTTGTTATTCCTTATGAAAGCACAATCAAGCTGAACGATAAAATTAAAACCGGCGATGTAGTGGAAGTTGATATTAAAACGAATGAAATAAAAAATAATTTTTCCGGAACAACATATAAACTAAATCCGCTTGGCGATGTTTTTGAAATTGTGGAAGCCGGCGGTTTGTTTGAATATGCGCGTAAATCAAAAATGATTTAAAGAATGAAGAGAATAAAATGAAAGCAGATTACATAGAATTATTTGACACCACTCTCCGCGATGGAACACAAGGCGAGGGAATTAATTTATCAATTAATGATAAGCTAAACATTGCACACAAACTTGATGATTTTGGAATTGATATTATTGAGGGCGGCTGGCCGGGAAGCAATCCGCGCGATGAAGAATTTTTTCAGAAAGCAGCTAAAATAAATTTTGTGAAAGCAAAAATTTGCGCATTCGGTTCAACTGCAAGATATCCGAACAAAATTGAAGATGATGCAAATTTGAACGCCTTACTTAAAGCCGAGACTTCGATAGTTTCTATTTTTGGAAAGACATGGAAATTTCATGCAGGAAAAAGTCTTGGTTTAACTGAAGAACAGAATGAAGAATTGATTTATAAATCCGTTGAGTTTTTGAAATCCCGGGGAAGAATTGTTGTATTTGATGCCGAACATTTTTTTGATGGTTATAAAGACGATAAAAATTTTGCTTTAAGAATGATTAAAGCCGCCGGGCAGGCAGGCGCCGACGTAATAACACTGTGCGATACCAATGGCGGGTCGCTTCCGGTTGAAATAATGAATGCAGTAAAAAACGTTTCGCAGATAATTAAAAAACCAATTGGAATTCATGCACATAACGATGGAGAGCTTGGAGTTGCAAATTCTCTGGTAGCGGTTGAATACGGCGCAACGCATGTGCAAGGAACAATAAACGGAGTTGGAGAAAGATGCGGCAATGCAAATCTAATTAGCATCATTCCAAATTTAATTTTGAAAATGAATTTGAATACGAAACAAAAAATTCAAATGGAGGAATTAACAACAGTCTCAAATTATGTGTCTGAAATAATGAATTTATCTCCCAACACTCGCTCAGCGTTCGTCGGCAATTCTGCGTTTGCACATAAAGGAGGAATTCATGTAAGCGCAGTATTAAAAGACAGCAGAATGTATGAACACATTGATCCTAAAATTATCGGCAATATGCAGAGAGTGTTAATCTCGGATTTATCCGGACAAAGCAATGTTAGGTATAAAGCAAAAGAATTTGGGATTGATCTATCAGACAACGACGATTTGAGCAAGAAGCTTGTCTCACACATAAAATCACTTGAGTATGACGGTTATCAATTTGACGGAGCCGAAGCATCCTTTGAATTAATTCTCCGTTCGGAAACAAATGAGTTTTCCCCTTTCTTTAAAACATTGGAATCAAAAGTGCATGTTACCTTTGATAATCAAAAGCAAACTTCTTCCGAAGCAATTTTAAAAATTGAAGTTGACGGAGAAATAGAACACACCGCCGCAAACGGAAACGGTCCTGTGAATGCACTTGATAATGCATTACGAAAAGCACTTACAAGATTTTATCCGGAAATTTCTAAAATTGAATTGTTGGATTATAAAGTACGTGTGTTAAATGAAAAACACGGCACTGGTGCAAAAGTTAGGGTTTTGATTCAATCGGGAGACGGAAATGAAACGTGGTCAACGGTTGGAGTTTCTGAAAATATAATTGAAGCGAGCTGGCAAGCGCTGTGTGATAGCATCAACTACAGTTTATTTAAAGCAGGAAAAAACAAATTAATCTCTATTCACTAAGCTATTTCAAAAAGCATTATGATAAAGAATATGAAAGAAATACTTGCGCAGGAATTTCATGATGCATGCGGAATCGGGTTCATAGCTGAATTATCCGGCAAACCGAGCAGAAGAACTATTGATTATTCTATAGAAGCATTGAAAAACATGTCTCACCGTGGAGCTTCAGGAGCCGATGATAGAACAAGTGATGGCACAGGGCTGCTCACAGATATTCCTTTTGAATATTTCAAACTAGTTCTTGAAGAAGAGCTTAATATAAAATTTGATAATGGAATACTCGGCATTGCAATGGTCTTTACTACCGAACAAGAATTATTACAGCTTGAAAAAGATATTGTCTCTAAAACAAGCGAGCTGAATATTAATTATCTCGGCAAAAGAGATGTTCCAATCAATAAAGCAATTCTGGGTGAAATTGCAAAAGAAAGCTGCCCGTTGATTATTCAGTTTTTCTTCCTGGATAATGAAGAAAAAAATGATTTTGAAACACGGCTTTATATTTTGAGAAAATCGGTTGAACAAACCATTCTTGCTGCAAACGGAGAAACATTTATTTGTTCTTTATCCAGCAAAACAATTGTTTACAAAGGAATGATGAGACCTTATCACCTTGCAAGATTCTATTCCGATCTTAATCAACCAGAGTTTAAAGCTAAAGTTTCGCTATTCCATGAAAGATTTTCCACTAACACAGTCTCAAGCTGGAGTATGGCTCAACCTTTTAGAATGCTGGGGCATAACGGCGAAATAAATACCACTAAAGGAAACCGTTTGTGGATGCAGACAAGAGAAGCAACAATCAAGTCAACCTTTTGGGATGAAAAACTTAAACATCTTAAGCCGATTGTATCACAAAGCGGAAGTGATTCCTATTCACTTGATAACATTTTAGAATTTCTTGTTAGAAGCGGAAGAAGCTTATTTCACAGTGCAATGATGCTAATTCCCGAACCATATATATTTGATAAAAGTATGCCGCAGGAACTGAAAGACTTTTACATTTATCATGAAAATCATATTGAGCCGTGGGATGGACCGGCGGCACTAGTCTTTTGTGACGGAGATATTGTTGGTGCAAAACTGGACAGAAACGGTTTACGCCCTCTTAGATATACTTTAACAAAAGATGATTTGGTAATAATGGCATCTGAAGCCGGAGTCGTTGATCTGGAAGAAAAAAATATTTTAATGCATCACCATATGAAATCCGGTGAAAATTTTGCAATTAAACTAGATGGCAGCGGCATTTTAACAAATAAAGATATTGTTAACATTGTTACGGGAGACGGAAAATATTCACGGATGCTGCAAAATAATTTGTCGGCAATCGAACGCGGACTTAATGTTGAAGAGTTTGGTGATTTTTCAATTCCCGAAGGCGGATTTGATAAACGATTACGTATAGCATTCGGAATTGATAAAGAAGATATAGAAAGATTTATTATGCCCATTGCGGAAAGCGGTAAAGAGTCTGTTGGCTCTATGGGCGATGATACTCCTCCTGCAGGACTATCAGCCAAACCGAGAAAATTTTATGAATATTTTAAACAACAATTTGCTCAAGTTACCAATCCACCGATTGATTCTATACGCGAACGTTACGTTATGAGTTTGTATAGATATATCGGAAGTGAAACCGACTTGTTGAACGAAAACGATGTGTTCGACGGCGCAATTCGAATTGATGGTCCGATATTATCTCCCCGTGAGGTAAAATTTCTTTTGGAAATCAAGAATAAATTCCCCCATGCAATTATAAAATGTCATTTAAAAGTTGAAGAAGATTTAGCAAAAAGGATTGAAGAAATACGGGCAGAATGTGAATGCGCTGTAAATAAAGGAGTCAAAATTATTTTTCTCTCAGACGAAGGTTTGCGCGAAGAATATATTCCGATTCCAATGCTTCTTGTTGTTTCGGCAATACATCAAGATTTAATAAAGAAAAAATTAAGAAATAAAACAGCGTTGCTTTGTTTTACCGGCGACGTTGTTGAAGATCATCACATTGCAAGCCTGGTTGCTTTTGGTGCGAGCGCTGTGTACCCATATATCGCTTATGAATTAATCCGTGAAATTTTTGCAGACGCAGACTGGGTAAGTAAAATGGGCAATTATCGTTCTGCACTTGAAAAAGGATTATTAAAGATTATGGCAAAGATGGGCATATCTACAGTTAGCAGCTATCACGGCAGTATGCTTTTTCACGCAATAGGAATTTCTCAAGATCTTATTGATGAATACTTTCCATCAGTAAAAAATATTCTCGGTGGAGCCGACCTTGATCTTCTAAAAAAATCTCTTCTGGAAAGAAACGGAAAAGCATTCAACCAAAAAATTGAGATAGAAGAAATCGGGCGATTTAGATTCCGCAAAGAAGGAGAAGCTCACGGATTTACACCGGCGGTATTTAAGCAGATTCAAAATATTTCTCAAAGCAAAAACAACATTTCCGAAAATAAAAACCGGGTAGTTTATCTAAGAGATCTTTTTGATATTATAAAGAGTAATCCTGTTCCTATAGAAAAAGTAGAACCCGCACAAAATATATTAAACAGGATTGGGTTAGGAGCGATATCATTCGGCGCAGTTTCGGAAGAGGTGCACCGCACTTTAGCCCGCGCCGCATCTTTACTTGGAATTAGAAGCAATACCGGCGAGGGTGGTGAACAGAAGGATCGTTACAGCATTTCTAATCCTGATAAAAGCGAAAGCTGTTACACCAAGCAAATTGCAAGCGCAAGATTTGGTGTTACGACGGCGTACTTAACTGCAGCCAGAGAAATACAAATTAAAATTGGGCAGGGTGCAAAACCCGGTGAAGGCGGGCAACTACCGGGAGAAAAAGTTACTCTCTCTATAGCAAATGATCGCCATACAACACCCTGCGTTCCTTTAATTTC
>Ga0233420_10000868_pt1 | contig 12077 bp, 18 predicted proteins | sample Watercolumn_Mata_4_FD_183009 | JGI IMG/M metagenome (GOLD analysis project Ga0233420, IMG submission 183009) | Freshwater microbial communities from Lake Matano, South Sulawesi, Indonesia - Watercolumn_Matano_2014_102_MG | ecosystem: Environmental > Aquatic > Freshwater > Lake | place...
CTTATGCTAGAGACACTTTAAAAGGTCGCTTCCTCGAAGCAGAACCAGCAATAGCTAAGAATGCTTATTATGCATATCGTTACGCTCGAGACGTCTTGAAGGATCGTTTTTTCGAAGCAGAACCAACCATAGCCAAAGACCCGAAACGTTGGGCAGGTTATAAGACGTTGTTTAACATTTAAGGTTGATCAAACTTAATATATGAGACTCATTTCTCTATATCTTGAAGCCATAAATTATGCCTCACACAAACCACAGCTAGACTCACTATCAAAACAATTCAATAAAACCCCACAAGAAATAATTGCATTAGTAGAACCCATCACAGACACCACAAGATATGTGGAATGGATACTTAGGCAACTCAAAACGAGCACAATCAGACTACCAGAAGACGCAAACAGAGTTAAACAATTACTAATAGATTTTGATCATTACAAATCCATAGGTGCAGCCAACATCAATAAAGACATAGGTTCATATAAAACAATTTATGACTTGGAGGCTGTGATCGATAAGCTTAAAGGTGTGGATCTTAAAGGTCGGGCAGAAACGCGCCAAGAGTACCGGGCAGGAACACAATGGGTTAAAGAGAGCTCAAACTATAAAATTCTCGAAATTACGACGTCTGAAGCTGCTGCGCATTATGCTTTGAACACTAAATGGTGTACAAGCGATGCAGAAACAGCAGAAAGATATCTTAAGAGAGGTCCACTCTATATAGTCTTCCAAAAACGACCGAACGGGAAACTTAAAAAACTCTACCAATATACATATAATTACTCACAATTTATGGATATATTAAATAAACCAGCAAAACCAGATAAAGAAATACAGCAATTAATCAAACCACCACTAGACTCTAAACCAGCAATCCTAGCTGGATTTTGTGCATTTATGGGTTTTCGTTGGCTGGAGGCGGAGCCAATCATATCTAAAGACCCAGAATGGGCGTATTATTACGCTCAAAACGTCTTACAAGGACGTTTCCCAGAAGCAGAGCCAGTTATAGTTAAAAACCTAGAATATGCACATTATTACGCTCTAAATATTTTGGGACGTCGCTGGCCAGAAGCAGAACTACGTATGGCCAAGGACCTAAGGTGGGCATATTATTATGCTCATTATGTTTTGAAACGCCCATGGCCAGAGGCAGAACCAACCATAGCTCAAGACCCAAGATTGGCATATAATTATGCCCTATATGTTTTGAAACGTCCCTGGCCAGAGGCAGAGCCAACCATAGCTAAAGACCCAAGATGGGCGTATAATTACGCCATATATATCTTGCGGAAACGTTTCCCGGAAGCAGAACCAATTATAGCTCAAAGCCCGATGTATGCATATAGTTATGCCGATGGCATCTTAAAACATCCTTGGCCAGAAGCAGAACCAATCATAGCTAAGGATTCAGGGTGGGCATATTATTACGCCATAAATGTCTTGAGAGATCGTTTCTATAAAGCAGAACCATACATAGCTCAAGACCCAGACTATTGGGTAAATTATAAACGACGTTTTAACGTTGAAGGTTAATCAAACTTAACAATACGAGACTCACCTTCATGTATTTCGAAGCCATGAACTATGCCTCACACAAACCACAATTAGATTCATTATCAAAACAACTTGGTAAAACCCCACAAGAAATAATCGCATTAGTAGAACCTATTACAAATACTGTAAGATATGTGGAATGGATACTTAGGCAACTCAAAACAAACACAGTCAGATTGCCAGAAGACGCAAACAGAGTTAAACAACTGTTAATGGATTTTGATCATTACAAATCCATAGGTTCAGTTGACATCAATAGAGACATAGGTTCATACAAAACAATCCATGATCTAGAGGCTGTGATCGATAAGCTTAAAGGCATAGATTTTAAAGGTCGAGCAGAGACGCGCCAAGAATACCGGGCGGGAACACAATGGGTCAACGAAAGTCCAAACTATAAACTCCTTAAAATCACAACACCCGAGGCTGCCGCACACTATGCTCTAAATACTAAATGGTGCACAAGCGACCCAGAAATAGCAAAAAGACATCTTAGAAAAGGCCCGCTCTATATAATCTTCAAAAAACAATCGGATAGAAAATTTAAAAAACTCTATCAATACACACATGATTACTTACAATTTATGGACATACTAGATGTCTCAGTAAAACCAGATAAAGAAATACAACAACTAGTTAAACCACCATTAAATTCCGAGCCAGAAATCTTAGCTGGATTTTGTGCATTTATGGGTTCTCGCTGGCCAGAAGCAGAACCATATATAGCCAAGGACCCACAATGGGCATGCTATTATGCCCGAAATATTTTGCAAGAGCGTTTCCCAGAAGCAGAACCATATATAGCTCAAGATCCAAAATTGGTATACATTTATATCCAAGATGTTTTGAAACGTCCTTGGCCAGAAGCAGAACAATATGTAGCCAAGGACCCAGGATGGGCATACCGTTATGCTCGAGATGTCTTGAAACGCCCTTGGTCAGAAGTAGAACCAATTATAGCTCAAAGCCCGATGTATACATACAATTACGCCGAAGGCATCTTGGAACATCCTTGGCCAGAAGCAGAATTAACCATATCTAGAGATCCAATATTTGCATATTGTTATGCCGTAGATGTCTTAAAACATCCATGGCCAGAAGCAGAATCATATATAGCTAAAAACTTAGAATATTGGAATCACTATAAACAACATTTTAACATTAAAAGTTAATCAAACTTAATATATGAGACTCGCCTCCCTATACCTCGAAGCCATAAACTACATCTCACACAAACCACAATTAGACTCACTATCAAAGCAACTTAATAAAACCCCGCAAGAAATAATCACCTGGATAGAGCCCATCACAGATACTGTAAGATATGTGGAATGGATACTAAGGCAACTCAAAACAAACACAATCAGACTGCCAGAAGACGCAGACAGAGTTAAACAACTGTTAATAGACTTTGATCATTACAAATCCATAGGTGCAGCTAACATTAACAGAGACATAGGGTCCTATAAAACAATCCACGACTTAGAGGCTGTGATTGATAAACTTAAAGGTGTGGATCTTAAAGGTCGGGCGGAGACGCGCCAAGAATACCGAGAAGGAACACAATGGACCAACGAAAGTCCAAATTATAAAATCCTCAAAATCATAACGCCAGAGGCTGCCGCGCACTACGCTCTAAACACTAAATGGTGCACAAGCGATGCAGAAATGGCAGAAATATACCTTAAAAGAGGCCCGCTTTATGTAGTCTTCCAAAAACAACCGGATGGAAAACTTAAAAAACTCTATCAATACATATATGATTACTCACAATTCATGAATATACTAGATAAACCAGTAAAACCAGATAAAGAAATACAGCAATTAATCAAACCGCCACTAGACTCTAAGCCAAAAATGCTGGCTGGATTTTGTATGCTTGTGGGTTCTCGTTGGCCAGAGGCAGAACCGACCATAGCTCAAGGCTCAGAAGAGGCATACTACTATGCTGTAAGCGTCTTAAAACGTCCATGGCCAGAAGCAGAACCATACATAGCTCAAGACCCAAGATGGGCATGTTATTACGCCCTAGATGTCTTAAGACGTCGCTGGCCAGAAGCAGAACCATATATAACTAAAAACCCAAAATGGGCATATCATTACGCCTTAAACGTTTTGGAAGAACGTTTTCTAGAAGCAGAACCATATATAGCCAAAAATCCAGAATATGCATGCGATTATGCTCGATATGTTTTAAAGGGGCGTTTCCCCGAAGCAGAATCAGTTATAGCCAAGAACCCAAAATGGGCGTACAGTTATGCCATATATGTCTTGTGTAGACGTTTCCCAGAAGCAGAACCATACATAGCTCAAGACCCAAAATGCTGGGAAAATTATAAACGATATTTTAACATTAAAAGTTAATCAAACCTAATATATGAGACTCACCTCTTAGATGCGTTTGCTAGTACATATTATAAAGGAACTACTTATGACTAGCCATGTTAAAATCTTTAATGGCGATTTTGTGTCTGCACATAAGGAAGCCCAGAAAATTCTGGAGCCGATATTTGTGCCAGTCAAATGCTTCGTCGATGATAGAGGATGGTCACTTATGAATTTATTGAATAATGTATTAAGCCCAGAAGGACAGATAAATTATTCGTGGAATTATCCGGGAGTTGTGAAAGCTTGGCATAGGCATCATATACAGACCGATTTCTGGCTTTGTACGAATGGGCACATTAAGGCTGGAATATATGACGCTCACGCTGGAACTACATGGTCATTTATAATGGGTGAGAAGAGGCCCGGTATACTCATCATTCCGCCTGAGTTATGGCATGGCATGACCGCCGTTGGGTCTGAACCGGCCGGTGTTCTATATTACGTCAACGCTGCTTATAACCCTTCGTCGCCTGATGAAGACCGTATGGATTACAATGGCGTGCAAGGATTTTCTTGGGAGACGAAGAATGGGTAGGCCAAATATAATTTATGGACATAAGAGTAAAATGCGTCAGATTTGTTTCCTTTGCTGTATTGTTGATGGTCCAAATAGCGATTTTCACCGCTATAATTATATGGCTCTTGGATAAATATATGGACAATCCGATAATTATGCCTTTTGTATATATGATAATTGTTATAGTTGCACTTATTTTATTGGCAATGACATGCCATGTGTACGAAAAATCAAAGGGTAAATAAGTTAATTATGGAGAGGTTAAATGGCAGAAGTAATTTTTGTTAAAGTCAGGAATGATCGAGGCAATACATATGATTCTTATACGGATTATTGGAGTCTAGTAGATCTTTCTGGTTTTAAAACATGTGAATTAGGTGAAATTGTAAAGGATTCTGACAATATATATATTGTTTCACCAGTTAATGGAAATTCTAGAGAAGCCATGAATGCTCGTGCAGAGCATAAATGTAAATTTGTGATGTGGCAATTAGAAAGAGCGCCAAAAGATGCCAGGATAAATGATGTGCCGCCCCATTTTAATGAAATATGGGTGTCTGATAGGCACTATAGGCAGGCAAACATGAATCTTCCAATAAAATATGTCATATTAGGCGGGCATAAAGGTCTTGGGTGCAAATGTGAAATGCCTAAAGTATATGATTTCGCACATATGAGTTATCTGTATGGCCGGAGAGAGCATTTATATAATCAGATCAGGTATCAGGGGTGGTCTTTCGCTCCTAATTGCTGGGGTGCCGACAGGGACAAAGCCCTGGCAGCTAGCCGACTTGGCCTATGTTTACACCAAGACGAGACGCCAATAATTGAACCATTGAGATACGTCCTATTTGCTTGTTGGAAGTTACCGATCGTAGCTGAATATTCAGCTGATTATTATCCATATAAAACATATAACCTAGAACAAATTCGCATAGCTACAGATTGGGAGACTAATTATGCGAACATGACTGAAAAATATACGTTTAAGACATGCGTGGAAGCAGCAGTAAATGGAGTTGAATTATGAAAATAGTGTCATACTGTGCGTTACACTACGGCAAAGAGTACCTAAAACAAGCAGTCGAGGCAGTTTATGATGCATCTGATAAGATAATTATATTATACACGCCCAAACCTTCATATGGGCATGGCACGAGCATGCGGTGCCCAGACACCAAAGATGAATTATATCAACTCGCCAAGACACCCAAGACTGAATGGCACGAAGGTGACTGGTCGATGGAGGGGCAGCATAGAAATACTATATATCAATATATTGGCGATGCTGATGTTTTAATGTCGTTTGATTCAGATGAAGTATGGGACGTGAATAGTTTCAATAATTGTGCGCGATTGGCTTATGATAGCGATGTTCGAAACCATCTTGTCCTTGGATTTGTACATTTCTGGCGATCATTCTCATGGTGCTGTAAGGATAGATGGGGTCCAGTGCGAGCGATAAATGTCAAAAAGCCGGGTGGCCAGAAATACATTGAAGGATTAGTATATCATTTTGGCTATGCTCAGAGACCGGAACTTGTAAAATACAAGATGGATATTCATGGGCATAAGGGAGAAATCAGGAAGGGATGGTTTGATGAAGTATTTCTTGGGTGGCCGTCACGAAAGAATGACATCCATCCAACTACTATTGGGTGGTGGAATGTTCAGCCGTTTGATAAAAACACTATGCCTGATGCGCTGAAGAGGCATCCATATTACAATATGGAGATTATCGTTTGAAGATTTTTTTAATTAACTCGAATTTATATTCAGCCATGAGTCCAATGGCGCAGCCGACTATAAACGCTATGATGTTACCCATTATTTGCTCCTTTAGCATATTTTTCTAAAAAATCTTTGACTTTGATAATTTTGCCTTTAAACACTATTCCACAGCATTCCATGGCATTCCATTCGTTTGGATATACTTTCATGGCACGACTATTATATCCTTTGTTGGCTTTGGTGGCCGCGCCACCATATGTTATAATTGTTATCGTTATTAACTCTTTTTTCTTTATATCACATTTAATTATTCTGCCTGAATAGAATCCACTCTTACCATGGTGATTCTTAGGATTTAGGTAATACCATAATATTTTATTATGCAATTTATCGTAATTTATGATCATCTTCGTTTTAAAATACGCAAGCAAACATATTTTGGAGGTGTTGCCGATGTCAATTGAAACTGTTACAATCACGCGTCAGTTCCCTATTGTTAATGGGTATGTGCAAGTGCCGAATAATCTCGAGAGAAATAAGACGTATATTACTGTGGCGGCTGCTTTGGCTGTCAGCGGCACATCTATTCATAAGCTAGATATGGAGTCCGGTGGGCATAAAACAGCCGGGCTAAAGCATGGCGTTCAAGAGTTTATTGAAACTACTGCCACTAGAATTGTTCTAGATGACGGTACGGTGCAGTCTGGCGCATTTGATGCTGTCGCGAATGCCCTGAAAGCGTTATAATTATAGATGGCCGCCGACTAATGGCTTCATACTTATTTCGGTCAAAAATAATTTGGACAAGTTAATCATCCTACGTTTACAGGAGTTTGCTTATGGCGAGTCAGCCAGCAAACAGTACGATTAGCGTTTTTCTGCGTGTAAGGTCTCAGAGGGACAATCGGCGATCTGATGATATTAAGAGTTTGATAGGGCATCTACGCCCGCTCAAGCTAGTTATTCCTGGTCGTGAAGATCTAGTAGTCTTTGGATCGAGGACTGCTGCCACGCGCGATTTCAGCCCATATGTCAATGGCTCGGCAACTGGCTTCCCAGTTACCGTCACTCTGCGTGCGGTCAAGGATTTCAACACGATCCAGAGCCTCACTCACATTGCGACACCGATCGAGATTGGGCCGGACAAGCTCATCGAGAAGCAGGAAGATTACAAGACCGACGACCTGTTCACTCAGGCGCAGGCTCTGTAATCTGCTTCGTAAGATGGTTGCTTGGACAACTTGGGTTTGCGGAAAAGGCCAGGTTAACGCCTGGCCTTTTCCTTATTCAAACATATAGTATGCGTCAACCAATAAAATATGATATGTCGCCATGGCCACAATCTCTTTGCGCGTTTCCAAGAATGTTGCAAATAGCATGCGGCCAGAGGTCGGACGTGCCAGATTCCGTCATAGACAAGATAGCTGCCGAAATGGATGCCATGAGCATGGCAGATTCGGCAAACACTGTAAAAACTCCAACGCATTGCAAAACTGAAATGCTGACGCCAATAAATGAATTCCAAAAATTATTGGATGCTGGATATCGACCAATTGATAAAGTATGTGGGCATTGGACAAATATAAATAAGAAAGTAGGAGATGATCATGAGTGACGTTTTTGTCCCTTTTATGGCATGTTTGAAAGTTGTGCCCAATAGAAATAATGGGAAAAGATTTGAAATCTGGCGCAACCGTGAGACTATGGCTAGGCATGTCCATAATCAGTTGGTGAATGTCACTGATTTAACTATAGCCAGGCCTGGCGGCAGTGTGTCATACCCCGGAGCCTCGAATGGTGATTGGGCTATGTCTAACTTGGCTTATGGTGTGGCAGCCAAGCCACAATTCGGACAATCTCCAGACATGTTAACTGTCATTGGATTCTATAAGACGTCTTCCACCACTTACCAAGCACCGTATGGCGATAAAACTTTGTTTGATGTTAATACGGTTAAGACCGGTCCAAATACAGGCGCTCCCGGCTGGAGAAATGATTTAGGTCCAACTAGTTATTGTCGTACACTAATGAGGGCGATTAAAACATTGATAGAATCAAGCATAACTCTGGTGACAATTACGATCATTAAAATGGAAGTAAATGGTGTGAAATTTGGTCAAGGTGGCCATCATTTCTAAGGTAAATATAGAATGATAACTAGACTTGAAAAATGCATCAGTCTTTCACTAGACGCCCAGCTAAATGCCTCTGGGACGCTTGAGAATCATCCACTTGCGAGTGAGTGGTTTGTAAAATATTGTGGCGTGTATTATAGTCCATATTATACATTTATGTATTATCTCGGCAAAGAATTTAACCCAGAATTATCGTTAGAGTTAGGCGTTGAACAAGGACGCGGGCTGGCCGCTCTAGCTAGCGGCACATCGAACGACATCATTGGCGTTGACGTCGCTCACGCTTCGACTTTAAACGATGTTTTAAATAAATATAAGAATATTACATTCTTTAAGTCAACATCGACTTCAATTGCGATAGTTAATCACATTTTAAGCACGCGCAAGCGCATTGGATTATTACATTTTGATACCGCACATACATATGACCAGGTGATGAATGAATATAGAATGTATAAATCCGTGCTGGCCGAGGATGCCATATTATTGTTTGATGATACACATGCTGCTGATGATTCTGTGCTAAAGGCAGTTAATGAATTACCACTGAAATGGCGTAAGCACGAAGATAGATTACATCCAATTTGTGGGTACGCCGTTGGTTTATTATAATGTCAAAAAGCAGTTCTAGTAGCTCGTCTAGCTTATTAGTGGCTGGTTCGCATTTATCTGGTTTGCCCAATCGATCATCCTCTTCTTCCTCCTCCTCCTCCTCCTCCTCCTCCTCATCCTCTTTCTCTTCCTCTAGCCTTAACCCTGTTGATGTCACGCACCATGACTCAGATGGACACCTATATTATAAGAAATATATAAAAGAATGTTACGTTCATGGCAATGACAATAATGTGCGAGAAACTTTAAATTATTGGTGGCAGTCATATGATGCACAAGTATTTAGGGAATACAGCCCGTTATTGTTTGGCAGAGTATGCGACATAGGGTGTGGCTTCGGGCCAATATCATTATTGGTGGCCAAAGATAATGCGGTGGAGCATGTAATGGGTATAGATATAAATTGGCAAGCAATTGAACTTGCTAAGAAATACACGAAGTTCATAAAAATGGAACATAAAGTTACATTTAAACAAATAAATTTTGCATCTAGAAACATCGATCTACCAAGTGAACACTTTGATAGCGCTATGACTTTTCACACATTGGAGCATATATATCAAGATGATTTATATTACTTCATGAAAAACCTATATAGAATAATGAAAATGGGAGCGCCCATACTAGTATCTATACCGTGGGACCATCAATATGGTAGCAATGAACATGTCAGCTTCTTTACTGACATAACGCTAGGTAGATTATTTAATGATTATGGGTTTGAAACAACATCAATTAAACATGACACGTCAGCCAGGCATTTACTGAACGCAGTGTTCAAAAAATCAACCACAAAGGAAGGCTATGAACTTTAACGAAATTTGCCATCTAGCTGACACATCCAAAGGCCACGTTGACATGGGTGCTTATGCCAACAAAAGGGCGCGTTGGACGTATGATCCATCAAATGCCGGGAAAGACATGTGGTGGGGCAAGGAACAACCATACTACAAATTCATATATCTATTGACAAAAACATATCCTGGAATATACCTCGAAATCGGTACTCATAGAGGTATCGCGTTCGCGTGTGCGGCAGCCGGTGGAGCCGCCAGTCCTGACCCAAATTCTAGATTCGCAATTGGCATCGATATTGTAAACAATCAAGATATAGATGGCGGCAACGGTCCGGCGGAGGTCGAGCGAATATTCCCCAGAGCCAAATTTATAAATATGCCATCAACCGATCCACGAACATTAAGTGAAGTTAATGATATATGCACCAAAACTGGTTTAAAAATAAGCATAATATTCATTGACGCTGTGCATAAAATGTCAATTGTAAACTCAGAGCTCAAATTATATAAACCATACTACGCTGATAAAGCATTATGGATGTTCGACGACATAATTGAAGCCGCAAACAATACACATTTACCTTTAATGTTCGACAAACTACCAGGTCAAAAAGCACGATTTACTAATCTACATACTGATAATTGCGTCGCGGTAGCATTAGTTGATAAACTCCAATATAGTGCATGGGATCCTGGTACTTATACTAAAGAAGACCTAGAGCGTGGGTATCGATCGGATGAAGCATACGGACCGGAGCACAACCAACGATGGTAACCTTAAACGACATAATGGCCTTGAAGCAAGAGGCATTGCACACTCATCCATATCCAGATGTTCGCTGGCCACCTTCACCATATTATAGATTCCTGGCGTTAGTTTTAAAGAAGCTCAATGGTAAATTAGCCATTGAACTCGGCATATGTGGTGGGGGCGCATCATTAAACATGGCAATTATGAATCCACATGCCAAAGTGATTGGCATAGACGTAGTAAAATTACCTCAAGTAAGCGGTGTCGAACAATTATGTCCAAATTTTACCTTTAAACTTGGCGATAGCGTGGGTCTAGCGCCAACTATTATTGCGGAGTATGGCAATCCGGACCTCATATTTATTGACACTGATCATACGTACGAGCAGACTCTCAAGGAATATAGTGCGTGGTTGCCATTGATGCGTAAAGGCGGAGTAATGTGTTTTGATGATCTATATAGGCCTGGCGTACAACGATTCTGGGGTGAGCTCAGTGGAACAAAGACTGAGTATCGTGCGCTGCATGAACTGCATATAGGTGGAGAACCGACGGACGGCGGCTTTGGAGTTGCAATAGTATGAACGCAATAAGCACTGACAAGATTAAAGAGTTAATAGTGCAAGCCAAGAGTATGGCTAACTCTGGCCATCCATATCTGGACAAAAGATGGAATTCTGATATCCGTTATCAAAGACCATACTACAGATTTTGCATGTTATTGGCGCGTGAAGTGAAACCAAGTATAATAGTTGAACTAGGTATAGATACCGGCATGTGCTGCGGGCATTGGGCATTTGGGTGTCCCACAGCTAATGTGTACGGCATAGACGTGCATAAAGATGGTGAAGAGCCATCTATTAAATGCGTACAAATGGCCGAGCAATTTAGCAATTTTCATTATTTGAGAGGCTGGACTTGGGATAAGGTTAAAAACATAGCTGCATTAAATAAACCTATTGATGTCTTATATATTGATAGTTGGCATGAATTTGATTATTTTGCGAGAGATTGGAATGATTATGCCCCATATATTAACAAATCGACGATTGTCATGGTTGATGATCTACATATGGTTGGCCCAGCCTACCGCGCTTTACCTGGTGTCAAATACGTAGATACTTCTATGAATCCAACGATACCACTCGGCTTCATACTGGAGCCAGATAATTCCTATAGATTTGAGCACAAACACAGGGATTACATGCCATGAGCGTTACCGTAGCCATAACTGGCGCTGCTGGATTATTGGGCAAGGCATTAATTGCCACCGCTAGTGACAAATATGATCTACACCTATTCACGCGCAATCAGCATCCAGAAACTGGCCATAAGTGGTATAGTTTAGATTTGAGCACTGGCTCTGGCCTTGATCTAATATATGGCCTGAAACCAGACATTATCATCCACAGCGCTGCCATAGGTAGCGTGGATTATTCACAGCAAAACCATCACGAAGCTGTCAATGTCAATTTGAGCGCAACTATTGACATAATTAAATTATGTACAGAAATTAATTGTAAATTAATTTATATATCAACTAATGCCGTCTTCAATGGGTATAAAGCCCCGTATTGTGAATGAGATTT
>Ga0233420_10000870_pt1 | contig 12067 bp, 13 predicted proteins | sample Watercolumn_Mata_4_FD_183009 | JGI IMG/M metagenome (GOLD analysis project Ga0233420, IMG submission 183009) | Freshwater microbial communities from Lake Matano, South Sulawesi, Indonesia - Watercolumn_Matano_2014_102_MG | ecosystem: Environmental > Aquatic > Freshwater > Lake | place...
CAAATGCAACAAGGTCTTCAATTTTAATAGTTCCTTCAAGCAGAGAATAATTAGAGTGTGCATGCAAGGTGAACATTTTTCAATTTCCATTTTTACCAATGTGAATTGCGGAGTAACCGTACTTATCACGTATCTTCATAACCGCCCGAAGCATTCTTTTGCGGATTATTTCTTCATCATCAAAAAGAAACTCCTGCTCAAAAAAATGATTAAGCTTGCTAAGATGAATTCCTATCAAACGAACTCCGACTCTTCGTGTATAAGATTTCCGGAAAAGGTTTACAGATGTTTCAAAAATAATTTTATCATCATCGGTTGGATGCAAAAGAGTTTTTGCGCGTGTAATGGTTTCAAAATCGGAATAGCGGAGTTTGATGGAAATAGTTGAAGCCTGCCAGTTTTCACTTCGTATTAATTGCCCGACTTTGCCGGATAGATCAAAAAGGTAGGATTCAATTTTAGATTTGCTTACAACATCTTGATCAAAAGTGGTTTCTTTAGAAACACTTTTGCGTTCGTGCTCGTGGTAAAGCATATCATTTCCGCGGCCGTTGGCTTTTTCCCAAAGGTCGGCTCCCCATTTGCCAAGCACAGTTGATAAGTAATCTGCTGATGAGGTTGAAAGATCGCCGATGGTTACAAAACCGCGTGCTCTTAGAACCGGAAAAGTTTTTTTGCCGATTCCGGGAATTCTTTCAATAGGAAGCGGGGCTAAAAATTCTTTTTCTTTTCCGTGAGGAACAAAAGTAATTCCATTTGGTTTTTTGAAGTCGGAGGCAATCTTTGCAATCGTTCTATTACTTGCAATTCCAATAGAACACGGAAGGGAAAACAGCTTGCGGATTTCTTTCTGAAGATTTTCTGCAAACGTTAATGCAGTTCCAAAAATATTTTCACAGCCGGTGTAGTCGATATAAAATTCATCAATTGAAGCCTGCTCAATCAGCGGAAATTTTTTTTCTAAATAATTTCTTACAGCTCTTGAGTAACGTAAGTATTCTTTAAAATGCCCGTGAAGATAAATTCCATGCGGGCACAAACGGAAAGCATTTCTTATTGGCATTGCAGAATGCAGTCCGAACTTGCGGGCTTCATACGAACAAGCAGTAACAACACCGCGCCCATGCGGGTCGCCGCCAACTATAACCGGCTTACCTTCCAAAGACGGGTCAAGAATTCTTTCAACCGAAACAAAGAAGGCGTCCATATCCATATGGAAAATAGTTTTCATAGAAAAACAAGAATTTTACAGATTTTTAGCTATTGCAAATATCCAGAACAATTGATATAATAGTGAACAAATATACACTATTATAATATGAACAATCTATCTATTATATGCAAGTCCAATGTACTGGATATGGCGAACTACCGGCTTCCCAACGGTAGAAATATTTCAAGAATTTATGATGCTGTGCCGCGTAAGATTAAAGAAAACGGTTTTGATATTTTCGATTACAAAAAAGTTTTTGCAGATGAACCAACCCGCCGGTTAATACGCCAAGGAAATACCATCGGCTGTTTTTATATCGAAAGTCCCGGAATGCGTTCACTTCTAAAAAGAACAACGTGCGATACTTTTGAAATGCTTACTGCTGTTTCATCTGTCATTCGTCCCGGAGTTGCAGAATCCGGCATGATGAAAGAATTTATCGAGCGGCACAAAGATCCTAAAAGAAGAAAATATTTAATTCCGGAAATGGAAAAATATCTTGGCGAAACTTACGGCGTTATGGTTTATCAAGAAGATGTAATAAAAGTTGCGCATCATATTGTGGGCTTAACTTTGGAAGAAGCGGATCTTTTAAGAAGAGCGATGAGCGGCAAGATGCGTTCGCATAAAGCAATGCAGTTGATAGTTGATAAATTTTTTGCCTGCTGTAAAGAAAAAGGTTATGCGGATAGCGTTGCACAAAATTTATGGAAACAGATTGAATCGTTTGCCGGATATGCTTTTTGCAAAGCTCACAGTGCATCGTTTGCTTTGTTATCTTTTCAAGTTGCTTATTTAAAAGCACACTATCCTGCAGAGTTTATGGCGGCGGTTCTAAGCAACGGCGGAGGATATTATTCAACTGCCGTTTATATCAGCGAATCCATAAGACTTGGTTTGAAAGTCCGTCTTCCTTCGGTGAATGAAAGCATCTATGAATATAAAGGAAGAGGAACAGAAATTATTATTGGATTTATGGCAGTAAAAAATTTTGAAAAGAGTTCTGCAGAAACAATTATCAAAGAAAGGGAAACGCATAATAGATTTGTTTCGCTTGCGGATTTTTTGGTAAGAACAAAATTAGGTTACGAGCAAACCGAAACTTTGATCAAGTGCGGTGCAATGGACTGTTTCAATCAAACAAGACCTACATTGCTTAGACTTCTTGATATTTATTTCAATCACAGAAAACTGCTTGATGAAAGTGCGAACGATCTATTTCTGAATGAATCCATAAAATTAGAAAGAGAAGTTGTTACGGAAAAAGTTTTCAGCATTGAAGAAAAATGTGTTTACGAATACGAAACTTTCGGCTACATGATTTCAAGGCATCCTTTGCAGTTTTTTCCGGAACAAATTAATTCCGCAGAGATTATTAAATCATCCGATATGCAGAAATATCATAAACACAAAATCAAAATGATCGGATGGTATATGGCATCAAAACGCATTAAGACTTCCAAAGGCGGCATAATGAAATTTCTTTCACTTGAAGATTTAAGCGGAACGTTTGAAGCGGTAATATTTCCGGATGCGTATGCAAAGTATGCAGAGCTTACAATGTCTATGGGACCGTACCTTCTTGAAGGAAAAGTTGATGCGGAAAACGGCAGCAATATAATTGTAGAAAAACTTTTGGTGCTTACTTCGGAAACGGCAAAATCAATTACACAGAAAGACAGAACCGATACAGATTTCTTTGGCGATGTTGAAAAGCCGGCAAGCTACGATGAAATTATGCTGGTTGAATCACTCGGCAAAGAGCGCTTAGTTCAGGCTTATCTTTGATAATCGCAGATATGTTTTAAGGGTTGTTTCGGGAATTGGAATTTTTATTCTTTCACCCAGCAAATGCATCAGCTCCAAAGCGTTTGCAACTGCATTGCCTTGCGGATGGTTGTTCAATATTAAATACACTTTTTTTATGTTGTCTAAAACTTCCTTTATTGCCTGCTCTATCTCAATCAATTCTCCCGGACTGTAAAGGTAATTGTATCTTTCACTTTGCTGTTCGTAATTCTGTTCTTTGCCAAAATTACTTAAAGATTGTTTCCAAGCTTTTTCGTTTCTTCCGTGAAGACGAATGTAAAGATTATCTCCCGCTTTAATTGGTTTGAATTTAATTGCTTCACCGATTACCGGCTGATCGATTGTGCAGAGCGAACTTTTATTCTTTGAAGCAAAATTTATAAACCGGTCTATGAACCATGATTTGTGCCGGACTTCAATAAATTTTTCATACTCGGAAAAAATATCAACAATTTCTTTTAAGTAGTTTGCATTTTCTTTGTTGAGTGCAAACGAATATGGAAATTGTATCAGCAATCCCGCAAGACGGTTTGATCTTTGAAGTTTATCGAGATTTATTTTTACTGCTTCAATCTGCTCATTCTTAAATTGATGTTTGTGTGTAAAATCCTGATGGAGCTTAACCGAAAAAACAAAATCATCTTTCTCTTCAACTTTTTTAATCCAGCTGTCAACCGTTTTCGGGCTGATGTATGTATAGTAACTAGCATTGACTTCAACCATATTGAAGTACTTAGAATAGAATTCAAGCCAGTCAAATGATTTTGATTGATTCTTTGGATAGAAACTGTTGACCCAATCTTTGTAAGACCAGCCGGCTGTTCCGATAAATAAATTTTTCATCTTGCTGATTTTTTAAGAAATTGTTATTGTTATATTAGTTACTGTTCAACAAAAAAGAAAGAAGAAGATATGTGCGGAAGATTTGAAAGTAAAAAGATTGATAAAGCCGTAGTTGAAATGTTTCATCAGAAAAAATTGAAGATTGAGCTTGATAGGGAAATTGAAAAACGTGCGGAAGAAGATATCCGTCCGACACAAAAAATATTAGGCGTACTTAAGCAGAAAGATAATTATTTAATAACAAAGGTAAATTGGGGAATAAAATTTTCAGATGAATCGCCGCTTATATTTAATTCGCGCATTGAAACAATTAAAGAAAAAAAATACTGGAAAACTTTATTCGAAAAATATAAATGCCTTGTGCCAATGACAGGGTTCTACGAATGGAAGAAAGAAGGAGCCGAAAAAACCAAATACAAAATTTATCTGCCGGAAATAGAAATATTTTTTGTGCCGGCAATTTATCATCAGGATAAAGAGAAAAATATTTTTGCATCACTAATAACTACCACGCCTAACAAATTTATAAAGCCGATTCATCACCGCATGCCGATAATATTTGATTTTGACGAAGCCGTAAAATTTTTAAATGATGATGCCGATAAAAACCTGGAACGGTGCATTCCTTATCCCGATAAGAAAAAGATGGAAATGGAATTAGCATAATTGAAATAGCAGTAAGTTCTAAAATAGAAAAACCGGCAACCGGCTGATTACAGAATAGAACTAACAATTTATTTATAATCGAGTTGGTTTGTTTTGATTCAGAATTTGATTGTAAACTGATCCAAATATTTTCTTCCATTTTCTTTTCAGTTTTCATAGTTGCAAGACAAATATATAAGAATCAATTAATTCTTCGAAACAAATCTCACACAACTTTATAAAGCAATATAAATGCCGATCATTTAAGTTCACTATAAGCAAATTCTATCTAATCAGTAAATCTAATATGTAATTTCAAACATTTTTAATTAACTTAATTTATCAAATTGCTAGTATACTTATGTAAAATGATCAAAAAAGTTATTACTCTATTGGTCCATCCTATATCCTTGACCATTCTATTTGGTTCATTGATAATTCTTGCTTTTCCTTCCTTATTTAATAAATACAATGCAGTTTTAATAGAACAAAGAAATAATGTTAATGATAGACAGATTCAATATTCTGATTTAGATTTTAACAATAATTCAGAAATGATTTTGTATCTCCAAAGATGGGATAAATATTTCAGTACAGTTGTTTACAAAGATGATAAAGTATTGGGTCAGTGGGATTTTGGAGGCGAAAAAATATTGACTCTCGGAAAGATAGATGGTGATATCGATAATGATGGTCTTAATGAAATATTTATCTTTTCATTAAGAAGGGACTCTATTTTATTTAGCTGCTTAAACCCATTAATGAAAAAGTTTTATGCTAAAGATATTTTCTTAAGTCATCAAAAGAAATTTAACAATACTGCTGACTGTGTAATTAGAATTTGTGATTTGTATGATAATGACAAAGATGGCTTTAAGGAACTATATTTATCAGTTATTTCCGGATTCAATGCAAAAATATATTCTAGAAAAATGGCATGTTACGATTTTAAAAATGAAAAACTATTTACTTCTCCACAGTCATGTATAGATTATATCGAGCCAATTGCATTTGATTTGAACAGTGACGGCAAAAAAGAATTTTTCAGCTCAACTCATTCTCCAAATAATTGCGATTCAACTCAAAATTATACTGATAAATATTCGTGGTTGGTTGTTTTAGATAGCAGAATGAATTTCTTGTTCACACCCCAAATAATTGGTTTTGCGCCTTCGTATCAATCAATCAAACCGATCATAATTGAAGGAAAGCCGCATCTTGCAGTTTTAAATCTCTATTACGGAACTGGAAATTATCCTTCTACAATAAGTTATTATAACGCTTCTGGTGAAAGAATTAAAGAACGTAAGATTGATTATGATTATTCAATGGAACACGCTTACTTAACTTTGGATAATGTTAGTAATCCCAGTACACTATTTTTAGTGGATGGATATGGTCAGGTCAGAATTATAGACAAAGAATTACAATTTGATGACTATTCTCGCATACCTGGGAATCAAGTCATTACTAGTATAACTGAAGATATTGATAACGATGGGAAAAAAGAAATTGTATATATAGATAGTGATAAAAGCAGTTTAGTAATTGCAAGACATGACTTCTCGGATTATAATAAAATCCCTATACCAAAGAACTCAGTTTTAGGATTTGTCTCAGAAGTGAAAGGGAATAAGAATTATAATGTTTACATAGAATGCGATCTGAATGGATTTTATATTCAATATGGAAAAAATATTTTGTATTACTTAAAGTATTTAATCTATGCTTCGATCTATCTATTTATTTATCTCATTGCATTTGTGATATCTAATGAACAGAAAAAGATTATAGAACGAAAACATATTGCCGAGAAAAAAATCGCCCAGCTTCAAATCAAGTCAATCAAAAATCAGATTGATCCACATTTTACATTAAACATTCTAAATTCAATTGGGAGTTTATTCAATAAGAAGAACACAAAAACTGCCAACTTACTTTTTGGTAAATACAGTAAACTTTTAAGAAATACCATTCTAAATTCCGACAAAATAAAAACAACTATTAAAGACGAAATAGAATACGTTAAAGATTATCTTGACTTAGAGAAATATAGATTAACCGATAGGTTCGAATACTCAATCACTATAAATGAAAATGTAAATGTAGAACATGAAATTCCAAAAACATTGTTCCATACTTTTATTGAAAATGCTGTTAAACACAGTATAAGTAATATTAAAGAAAACGGAAAAATCAGTTTGAAAATAGAAAGCGATAATGAATTTTATCAAGTTAGAATTACAAATAATGGATTAGCACAATCAAAACATAAAAAACACCAAATCGAAAGCACTGGAATGGGCTTAATAATTCTAGATGAAATATTAGAGCTATTCTTTTCTCTTGAGAGAGTAAAAATTACTTATAACACTAATAATTTTGTAAGCAATGCAGATAATGAAACTGAGGTCTTGATCAATATCCCTATAAAAAAATGAAAAATGTAATTACATGCAGTATTGTTGATGATGAACCGGATGCTATTGATCGTTTTACTAGTTTATTAAAACAAATTCCATCAATTAAAATTCTTTCTGCAGATACTGATCCTGATAAAGCAATTAAAAAGGTTATTGAATTAGAACCCGAAATTGTGTTTTTAGATGTTGAGATGCCGATTAAGAACGGTTTTGATGTTGTTGAAGAAGTAAGAAACCAAAACTTTAATCCAAATTTTGTTTTTGTAACCGGTTATGATAAATATGCAATTCAAGCAATTAAGAAAAATACATTCGACTATATTCTTAAACCGGTTGATTTAGATGAATTAAAAGAAGCTATAAAAAAACATATTTCAGCTAAAATTGAAAAAGCAAATTTTAAATTGTCCAATAGAGTAATCAAAAAATATTCTTTAACAAAAAGAGAAACAGAAATAATTGAGCTTGTTGTTCAAGGGAAAAGCAGTAAAGAAATTGCAGACCTTCTTTTCATTAGCAAACATACTGTTGATACTCACCGGAGAAATATTCTTCATAAAACAAACACCGAGAATACATCCAGACTAGTCTCATTAATAGCAACCTTGTATAAGTGATTAATCGCGACTTCTGAGTCAAATACTCAATGATGAGTATTTAAGTTAAGATCATCATATTGGTACATTAAGTAAGAAAAATTTAAATAAAAATGATGCTAGCGTGAAAGATAAGAATTAGTTTTTATTGTAGCATATGCTTTGATAAAAGTTTTATGATTTATGTATACTGAAAAATATTTTTCAGTATTTCTTTCATTAAATAAATAACAACACTGATAAATAATTATTATGTAATTAAAGGAATACAAAATGGAAAAATATTTTATGATTATTCTACTAGTATGCTCTTCGATAATTTTTTCACAAAAGAATTATCAGGACGTCGTTCATCTTAAAAATGGGGACATCATTAAAGGTGTAATTATTGAAAATGTACCTAATTCATATATCAGAATTGAACTGATGGGCGGATCTATATTGACATATAAATATGAGGATATTTCAAAATTTACTAAAGAATTAGTAACAAACGATGTAACTGAAAAGGAGAAAACTGGGAATACAATAATTATGCAACAGCAACAACAACAACAACAACAACAGCAGCCTTCTGCACAACCGATTCAAACTCCAACAAATACAGGTTTAACTGATGCTCAAAAGATGGCACTCTATGAAAGTCAAAAAAAGGATCCAACTACTGCCGGTGTACTTTCTTTTTTTATTTCAAGTGCAGGGCATGCATATGCTGGAAATTGGGGAAAAGGTTTATTGTTTTTAGGTGGGAAAATTGCATGTGTTTATATTGCTGCAAATATGACTCGCGGATCAACTGCCCAAACAATTTGGTTAATATATGCTCTTTTAGTTGCTATATGGGAAATTGCTGACGCAGTTGGTGAGGTTCAAAGATATAATGCAAAACTATATAATAATATAAATTCAGGTTTACCAAATTTTGGAATTCATATTATACCATATCCCTCTGGTGCCGGACTTAGTTTAACATATAACTTCTGAGGAGAATTTATGGTTAGAACTGAATGTATTAAATTAAATAAGTATAAGAACTATTTTCTTCTCATGAAATTTTTAGTTGTACTATTCATTCTTAGTTCTTGTGCATCACCGTTAGATGCTGTATTATTTAAATCACAAGGCACTTCAAAAATATTCAACATTACACAAGAAAAGGCATGGGATACAACACTCTTAGTATTACAGTCAATAGAAGCGCAGGACATAATTATAGATAAAAATCAAAAATATGTTGCAGCAGCTAAATCCAATTCAAGGTTTGCAATTTGGATTGAACCATCGAACAATTCAAAAACGATTATAACAGTATATGCAATGAGAATGTTGCCGACAAATATCTTCCTTGCCTTTAATGAGGAGGATTTCTTTAATAAATTTCAGATGATGTATGGATTGGGTAACAAATAGAAATTGAAGATCCTCCAAAGGAAGCCATTAAAAATATTGTACTAAATCATTATTTAGAAGTATAAATGGAAGTAAAATATTAAAAACAAATATTCTAAATATTAAAGATTAAAATCAGTAATTATAAAGTAAAAAATAATTCTATAATTTGAATCGTCCTTATAAAAGTTGAATAAAGACGAAAAAAAACAGGAGAGATAAGATGAAGAAGAAAATTATTAAAAAAAAATTTATTAGTCTTTTGGTTAATCCAAATACAAGATTATTACTTTTTATTTTTTCATTTTTATTTAGTTTAAATAAAATTAATGCTCAATCCTTTCATGAATCTTCAGTACGATATATGTTAATAGATATTACTTTAGGAAATGTGTTAAGTTATTATAGCAGTGCTACAGATGCCAACTCAAAAGAAGCAGTGCGTCGCTGGAATAATGGTGTGCGAGTTTTGCAGTTTGATTCATTTGAGAGAAAAAATATTAGTGGACTAGGATGGACAATAGTATTCAAAAATACAGATCAAAGAATATCAGGAATGGATGTTTGGTTAAGTAGCGAATCTTTTCATGAATCTTCAGTACGATATATGTTAATAGATATTACTTTAGGAAATGTGTTAAGTTATTATAGCAGTGCTACAGATGCCAACTCAAAAGAAGCAGTACGTCGATGGAATAATGGTGTGCGGGTTTTGCAGTTTGATTCATTTGAGAGAAAAAATATTAATGGACTAGGATGGACAATAGTATTCAAAAATACAAATCAAAGAATATCAGGAATGGTTGTCTGGTTAAATAATGAAACAACTGATATAAAGAAATTTGAAACCGTTATGCCGACGACATATGCTCTCCACCAAAACTTTCCAAACCCGTTTAATCCAGTAACGAAAATTCAATTCGGGTTACCAAATGATGGAAATGTAAGATTAAGTATTTACAATACTATTGGTCAGGAAATAAAAGTTTTAATAAATCAACAATTATCAGCGGGTAAATATTCAGTTGATTTTGATGCAAGTGGTTTAACAAATGGAATATATTTTTACCGCTTGCAAGCCGGTTCATTTTCACAAACAAAGAAATTAATACTGCTCAAATAGTATCATATGACCAGAGGAGGAGTAAAAACAAACAGCGGCAGAAAGATAAAAAAACATAATTAAGCATCTATGTTCTTTGAAATGTTCTTTTTTCAAGATGGATCCCTTCGGGACAATTTATCTGGCAAAAGATCAATATACTGCTGAACGACTCTTATAGAAAGTCTATAGAGGTGGGAGGTTTTATCTGGGTCTTTGATATTGTGGATTTACTGAAGTAGAATTGAAGTAGTCTTTTATGTTGGGGAACAGTTAAATTTTATACCTATGCCATTAATCGTTCTCTTCTGCCATTAACAAGTTTAATATATTTCTCTTTGACTTCATCAATTAAAAATGATTTTTCAACTAATGAGTTTAAAACATCAACGTTAGTAATGAATTTAGAAATTATTTTTTCCATTCTGTCGTTTTTAATCCCAATTCTGTTTCCCAGTTCAAGAAAATCAACTTTTGTATATTTTGTCCCGGCTTTGTACTCCTCGGTCATAAAATCATCCTTAAAAAGTTCTAACGCAGTGTCAGGTTCAACCGGAATATGAATTCTTGTATTCATTAAATCATATGCCGGTGTTAATGTATAATCACCAAATCGTTCATTTCTGAAAAGAGAAAAATTTTTAAGGTGAGCATCCCCGTTACAAACTAAATAATTAAATACTATAAGGGAAAATAATTTTTCTACTTCTACTGGATAAGCAGCTACATACTTTTTCATCAACTCGGCAAGTTGTTCGTATGAATAATCATATTTATAATTCTTCCCGGCATTTTCTTCTGTCTTAAGTGCTAATTGAGCAAAATCTTCTTGTAATAATTTTTTCCCATTCTCTAATAAATCAAATCTTTTTACGAAATAGATTATGCCTCCATCTTTGAAATATAAAATCCCATTTGGGGGAGTGGTAATATTAAAAACTTGATTTGCAATCTGCATTGTTAAATGTTCATTTGCGGGAATATTATCAACATGTTGAAAGGTATCAAGTGGTATAGGTTTTAAAATGTAAGTCCCGCCTTCCTCAGTTAATTTTAATTCTTTACCATCAAGTTTAGCTGAATATTTTACTTGAACTCCAGAAATTGATAATCTATCTGCGCGATTCATTCTAAGTTCGTTAAATTCAGGACGGGTGAATGATAGAACATGATTTACTTTTTTACCATTAAATAATTTCTGCAAACAAGTTCTGCAATAAGAATAATTCGTTTCTTTTAAACAGCTATGACACCGATTCATTTGCAGTTACCTCTTTTATGGTTATTGCCCCTATAGTGTTCTGAGCTGTTTTAACTAGTCTTCTAAAGTGGTCGTTCTCATCAATACCCAGCTTTTTACATTGGATGGTTTTCAAATCTCCCTCACTTAGTAAACCAAAGAAGAAAGGGAATAAAAATTTGGAGTGGTGTTCCTTTTGATTTTTTGATAAAGTTAAACTTATTGCTGGTTTACTAAAATCGTTTAAATACTCATCAGAATATCTAAAAATATATTCATAGTCAGTTTGGATTAAATAACCAGCAAGAAAATTATTCATATAAACTTCAGCTTTGTGTTCCATTATGATTTAACCTTTAGCTCAAGTGAAAGTCCAAGTGATTCTGTTAGCTTTATTATAGTTTTGATAGTTGGATTTGCAACACCATTCTCTATATCAATTAATTTTCTTAATGTTACTCCAGATATTCCCGCTAAATCTTTTTGAGTAATATTTAATAGTTTTCTTCTATGTTTTATTGTTTTACCAAATTCTTTTAGATCCACTTGACACCTCAATATGCATTATAATACTCTTTTGAACAAAAATACTATATTGATTTCAATATTTCAATAATAATATGCATCATAATACACATAAAAAATAATGGTAATGTTTTAATTGAATCAATATAAGAATTTCAAACGTATAACAAAAAACCCGAACTCTAATAGAATTCGGGTTTCAAGAGCTGGCGGACGGATTTGAACCGCCGACCGGCTGATTACAAATCAGCTGCTCTACCAGCTGAGCTACGCCAGCATTAT
>Ga0233420_10000871_pt1 | contig 12066 bp, 19 predicted proteins | sample Watercolumn_Mata_4_FD_183009 | JGI IMG/M metagenome (GOLD analysis project Ga0233420, IMG submission 183009) | Freshwater microbial communities from Lake Matano, South Sulawesi, Indonesia - Watercolumn_Matano_2014_102_MG | ecosystem: Environmental > Aquatic > Freshwater > Lake | place...
CTGGGCTGGCAGGAATTACATCCTGTCCTCCCTGCATGCTTCTAAGCTTACTCTCTAGAATCTGCTTCTGAGCCATAACAGCCTTTACAACTTCATCATATCTATGTAAGCGAGTTGCAAACTGCGTCATTAAAGCTGATAATTCAAAGTTTGTTAAATGTACACTTTGTGGAGAACTTATTTCTATATGTGATGGCATGTATTTGGAGATAATATAAAATAGAGTTTCAATACTGCATTTAACTTCAACCTCTGCAAATGTAGAAAAAAGTTCTCTCTTTATCTTATCATCCTTTAACTCTTTTGGCTCGTGAACTTTTTTCTTAAGAATCTTAATATTTTGCTCCTTGCTCATTACTTCTATAAGATTATTCATAGTCTGCTTTAGATAGTCTGCAGGCCTTCCTATTATTTCTATTAAAAGTGAAGCTTCTATGTCCATATAGATATCTAAGAAATTTATGTTTTATAAAGCTATCCTCTTTCTAAATAAAAAGATTGCAACTATCACTACAAAAGAAAAAGCAATAAAAGAGATTAGAACCATCTTATCTAAGTTGCTATCCTCAGACTCATATTCTTTTTTGTTAAGATAAACTGCCTGATTTAAAGAAGAATTATTTAAGCTAGTAGAATTTCCTTCTTCTGTTTTCTTCACATCCTCTCTTTTGTGAACAGCTACATCAAAAGAGTCAGAAGCAACTATATAAGAAGAATCTGTCTTTCTTATCTTTACAGTTATTTCAGCGTCTCCTTCATACTCCCTTGTTATATTCAAGGAGAAGCTCGCATCTCCCCCCTCATCCATCACATCATTAATATAATAAGTGCTTGACTTCCAGTCATCATCTTTATCATCGTATATCTCTGCCTTTTTCTCATCATAAACCAATTCTATTTTTACATCATAATCTCCTCTTTCTAGATTATCAACTTCCAAATCAACATCAAAAGCCTCTCTGCAGTAAATCCTGTCAAAATCCAAATCTATTGTTATCTCTTCTTTATTGGTATTATTTATTGTAGTATTTGTATTATTTGCTGTCTGATTTATTGTTTGATTGCAAAAATTAGCTGCTCCAGGAGTTGGAGAACATTTCTGCCAGGAATTATTAAACCACTGCCAGGACCTGCCTTCAGCTTTTATGCTAGAATTCCAGGAAAAGCTATCTATTAAATTAGAGGAATTATCATAAAGATAAAGAGTCTCATTATCATCATTTAGCCCGCTCCCTATTGTAGCCAGTGAGAAGCAGCTCTCATTTGAAATATTAATGCTAGAGCAATTAATGCTAGAATCTACTATAATCCCAAATCCTCCTGCAGCTATGCTTAAATTTATTGTATCATTGCTTACAAGATCCCCAATTCTAAAATTAATTAATGTTAAATTAGAGCTTTCATTATTATATAACTCAATCCACTCATTTCCAAGAGAGTTATTTGAATGAGGCATTACTTCATTTATCTTCAAGCCAGCAGCACTAAAAGAAAAAATTATTACTACTAAAAATGCTATTCCCAAACTCCAGGAATTTTTTCTCCACATTTGCATCTTCCCTTTTTGATATTATTTTCTAATACTTCAAAATATCTCCTCTTGATTAATAAGGATTTGCATACTGGACAATATGTATTGTTTTCCTCTCCAATATTTCCAAGATAAACAAATTTTACTCCTTGCTCTTCTGCTATCTTTTTAGCTTTCTTTAAAGTCTCAATCTCTGTACTATTGATATTATCCATCTTGTACTGTGGAAAAAAAGCAGAAAAGTGAAGAGGAACATCTCTTCCAAGATTATCAACAACCCAGCTAGCTAACTTTTTTATATATTCTTCTTTATCATTTAATCCAGGAATTATTAGATTTGTCAGCTCTATCCACACTTTTGCTTCATGCATAATCTTAATTGCTTCTAGAACAGGCGACAATCTCCCTTTACATACTTTTTCATAAAATTTATTATTAATAGACTTTAAATCAATATTACTAGCATCAATAATCTTGCACAACTGCTTTAGCGGCTCTTTATTAATAAATCCATTAGTAACAGTTATATTCCTAATTCCTTTTTTCCATGCTAGTTCTGCAATATCCTCCATATATTCATAAAAAATAGTAGGCTCTGTATATGTGTAAGCAATTATCTTAGCTTTTCCAGCCCTCTTAATTACATCCTCTGGAGAACAATAATCAACTTTATAGATCCCCTCTGTTGCTTGTGATATCTCCCAATTTTGGCAATTTTCACATGCAAAATTACACCCTCTTGTAGCAAGAGAAAAAGCCTTTTCTCCAGGCAGAAAGTGATATAGTGGCTTTTTTTCAATTGCATCCAGATGCATAGACACTGGCTTCCCATAAACTAGACTAAAGAGCTCTCCTCTCAAATTCTGCCTAACTTTGCACCTTCCTATCTCTTCATTCTTTAAGGTACAAAAATGTGGACATAACTCACACTGAATAATATCCTCTTTTAGCTTTTTCCAAAATTCAGCCTTTTTTAATGAATGCATAAATATTTTAAGAATCAAAGATTTTTATATATTATTGTCTAAAATATCAGAATAATCTTCTTTTTTTTCATCTTCAAACATCTGAGAGAATCTCTTTCCTTTCTCCTCTGCCAGCTTTAAAGATAAACTCCAGTACTTTCCTGTGTCTTCTAAAAATTCTGGCTTTAAGAAGTACCATCCTTTCCTATTAAACTTTATAGCTATTACTGGCTGTAAGCCAAATATCTCTGAAAAAACAAGGAAATCGCTAATCTGCTCTTTTGTAATATACTTATTCTTGCTTTTTGTAGCCTTGCACTCAACAGCATATTTCTTCCCTTTCTTTCCAGCTAATAGATCACAAGAAGTATTCTCCATCATTCCACTTCCAGCTACTCTAACAGCTCTAAAGCTATTATCAATAAACAATTGATATAATTCTCTTTCTGCATTAGCACCTTTTTCCTTGTTGCCCATTTTTCTAAATATTAATATAAAAGAATTGTAATTTAAAAACTTAATTAGGAGAATACTTTCTCATCCAGACTCTTCCATCAAACTGATATCTATGCTCTTCAAGTATATGGGGAAGAACTAATCTTGCTCGCCCCATAGTTAAATAAGCCTCATGAACAAATTCTCTTCCTGTATCTCTAGCAAGTCTCTGAAATTCCTCAACACAAACTTCTAGCATCTTTATCAGAATTATAAATCTCTGGCATAAAGAGTTCTTCTTCCATTTGCTTTAGCTCTCTCGCTTGCTCTTTCTAAAAACTCAATAACTTTCTTGTTTAGAGCATCAGGAACATCTCCTGAAACTTGCAGCTCTCTTACTGCTGATTTAATATTGCTTGCCACAACTAATTTAATTTTTCCCTCTTCTAATTTTTCTTCAATCTTGCCCTCTCTATTAAGCTTTATCTTTGCCATGTTCATTTTCTCCATTTGTCGCACTTTCATTTTCGCCTAATGGCTTCATAAAGGGGAATGCTAGAATATCTCTTATTGATTCCTGCTGCAAAAGAAGTATAATCATCCTATCAATGCCAATTCCAAGCCATCCTGTCGGAGGCATTCCTACTTCAAGGGCAGTTACAAAATCCTCATCAAAAGGATTAGCTTCCTCATTTCCTTTTTTCAGCTCACTTGCCTGTGTCTCTAATAAAATTTCCTGCTTAACAGGATCATTCAGCTCTGAATAAGCATTTGTCAGCTCTGTTCCAAGACAAAAAGCCTCAAACCTCTCTATTAATCTATCATCTTTTCTGTGCTCCTTGCATAAAGGAGTTGTTTCTGCAGGATGATCTAAAACAAATGTCGGCTGGATTAGCTCTTTCTCGCAAAAATGCTCAAATATTGCTTGAATTAAAAATCCCCAGCTATCTTTCTTGTATTCTACTTTTTTCTCTTTTACAAATTTTCTCAACTTCGCCTCATCCATCTTGAGAACATCTATTCCCGCATGCTTCTTAATGCATTCAGCCATTGTAATTCTCTTCCAGGGAGCTTTAAAATCAACTTCCTTGCCCTGAATTTCCAGCTTTGTCTTGCCCAATACTTTTTTGCAAACCTCTTCAAACAGCTCTTCTGTAAGCTTCATCATATCATTGTAATCTGCATAAGCCTGGTAGATTTCCATCATAGTGAATTCAGGATTGTGCCACTTATCTATTCCCTCATTTCTAAAATTTCTGGCAATAGTAAAGACTTTTTCATATCCTCCAACAATAAGTCTTTTTAGATATAATTCAGGAGAAATAGCGAGAAATAAATCAATATCTAATGCATTTAAATGAGTCTTAAATGGGCGGGCTTCTGCACCCCCATAAATTGTTTGCAGATAAGGGGTATCAACTTCTAAGAATCCTCTTGCTTTCAAGAATTCCCTTATCGCATCTAAAATCTGGCTTCTTTTTACAAAAACATCTTTAACTTCGGGATTCATAACTAAATCTAGATATCTCTTCCTGTATCTCTCCTCCTTGTCTTGCAAGCCGTGCCACTTCTCTGGAAGAGGCAGCAAACTTTTAGTTAGCATCTCTATATTTTTAACAACAACAGAAAGTTCTCCTCTCTTTGTTCTCATAATTGTTCCTTCAACTCCAATAAAATCTCCAGAATCAACATACTTTTTGAAAAATTCAAAAGCCTTATCTGGAGTTTCTTTTTCCTGGAATAAAAGTTGTATCTTTCCTGTTCCATCTTGCAAAGAGGAAAAGGCAATTTTTCCCAAATCTCTTATAGCCATTACTCTTCCAGCTATCTTAATTTTATCCTTGCTTCTCTCCTCATTTTTCAGCTTCTTATATTTTTCTTGCAAAGCAGAAGCAGAATCCTTCTTTTCAAAACTATATGGATATGGCTCTATATCTTTGCTTTTCATATCCTCTATTTTCTTCAATCTTGCCTTTACTACTTCTTCTTCTCTTCCCATTTTAAATTGAGCCGCAGCGAAATTTAAAAGCCAGATGATTCGCAAATCTTCTGGATTTCAAAAATCACTGATTTTTGAATACTTATAGATGCAGAATATGATTTATAAAACTTACTTATTAAGAATTTTATATGTGCAGAATCTTGAATTCTTTTAAATCCTGGAATTTAGCATCCTGAACTTCCACATTTTTAACAATAGAATGCGGAGCCCCTTTTTTGCAGAGATTAACCATCTCTCCTACAGCTTCAGAATCCCCCTCTAGCCATGCCTCTACTCTCGCATCAGGCAGATTTCTCACATATCCTTTTACATCTAGCTTTTCAGCCTGTTCTCTTACATAAGCTCTGAAAAAAACCCCCTGTACAGTTCCAGATATAAAAATTTTAACAGCTCTTTTCATAAATCTATAAAAAAGTATAGGTATTTATATTTAATGTTATTTTATTACTAGAAATTAAATTCCAAAAGTTTTTTCAAATTCTCTCATTCTTATATACTGCTGATAGAATTCTCTTCCCTTGCTTGTAATCACAATCATTCTCTTATCTCCTGCTTTTTGATATTCAATAAGCTTCTTGCTCTCTAAATCTCCAAGATAGAGCTTCATCTGGCTATGCGAGAGATTAGCCTTATACATCAGATGTGTGGGCTTTATTCTCCCGCCTTTTTCTTGTATAATCTGCAAGATATCGCAGATAATATCTTTTCTGCTTCTTTTTTTATCCATAGTTATCCCTTTCTTATTATCTTTATTATGAGGACTAGCAGAATTAAATAACTTGCTAATTCTATCAAATTAGCAATTATACTTGGAGTTGCAAGATTTGTTACTAAAGCGATAAAATGGGCGATTGCCAGTAGCGAAAAAGCCAGAATTAAATATGCAGTATTTGATACCCTTGTCCTTTTATATGTCTCATAATAGCCAAACATAATTAGCAATAACAGCAGAACAATAGTTAGATGGAATAAATAGTCGGCAGTAGTGCTAGCAACAACAGAGATAACTATAAAATAGATAGCAAGGATAAACTCTCCTGAAGAGCTCTTTTTTGTTATCAGTCTATAAATAATATAAAATCCTGCTAGAGTTAGAAGCTTGTTGAAAAATGAAGCTACTATATAAAAAGTTTTTACAGAAGTAAGAATATGATAAGTAACTATCGCCTGGCCAACCTGCTGAATAAAGCTGACATCATAATAAACTCCTAGTTTCAAGGCTATTGCTGCTAGCTGAGCTAGTGAGATAAGAACAAATCCAATTCCAAGATACAAAAAATTCTTCTTTTTAGTTAATCTATAATAATTAAAACACAAAAAGAAGAAAATAATCAGCACAACAAAGCTAACTGCATCAATTATAACATTGTTTATTCGAAACCATTGCGGAATAGAAACAAAGTCCATTGTCGATATAATCATTTTTCATTTAAAAAGCTTATGAATTTGCGCTCTATATTCGTGCTACAGAAAAATGCTTCACAATTGCTTTAAAAGGCATTTTACTAGATTTCTTATCTAAACCCCTTTCCCTCCTGGAGCAATCCAGGAGGTTTATATTTAATAACAAAAAAATTTCAGGAGGAAAAATGAGACAGCTTATCCAAGGCAAAGAGATGAAGGTTTTGTCAGAGCTTGGTTTATCTCAAGAAGAGATTCTTTATTTAGAGATAATAAAGCACAAGGCAGAAATACAGAAAGAGAAGTGGTGCTAATTAAAGCTCTCTAACATCAATCTCATTATTCAGTATAGTTACTGCTTGAGATGCAAAATATGTTCTGTTTCCAATAGAAATAAGCTTATTTTCTTTTCTTAATCTTCTAAGCTCTTTATCAGGCAAGCCATCATGATCTCCCAGCAGGAAAACAGCATTTTCAAATTCCTTGCTTTCTAGCTTCCTTATATCTTCTCCCTGTTTATCAAGAATATAAATCTCCTTTCCCTTTTCTTTTAATTCTTCTATTAAGTCAAATAAATTCTTCTTTTCTATGAAATAACCAGGCCATACTTCATATTTTTCTCCTTTTTTATATTTATAGAGCATCTTTTTTATAACACTAGAAACATCCTTCTTGCTTATATCCAATCTCTCTTTAACATCTGCTAGATTATTTTGAGTATAGCTGTGCATCTCTAGATGTTTCGGAGGATCTGGCTGGCCATAAAAGATTAGATGTAAAATCACATCATCTCTTAATTTTCTAGACAAGAAAAAAGCATTAATTATTACATGACAGACAATATCCATTCTTCCTGCTTCCATTAAATCATTAAAATTTCCAGATGTCCTTGCATGCCTTGAAAAATATATTATCTCTCTCATTTTAAATTTCCATCAAGAGTTTGAATTTATTCTAGCTCAATAACATAATGCCCATACTTTTTCATATCCTCTGCACTATGAAACTCAAGAAGATTAACTTTATTTAAATTTTTTATCCTCTTTTTTATAACTCTTCCAGTATAAGTCTTTGTCTCTGGATTATATTCTTCTAAAATCAGAATATCTCCCTCCTTGCATTCAAAGTCTGCTAATCTTACATCAGCATTCTTCTTGCCTTTTAGCATCTGCTCAAACTCCTTCAGCCATGTTTTCTTTTTGATTTCCATTTTTATATTTAATGTCCTTTGGTTCTTTCTGTGAAAGAACTGGAGCTTTATAAGCTTAAGCTTATAAAGCATATTTTTCTCCTTATTTTATGAATATGCAAGTGCTTGCAGAAGAATTTGCCAGATCTGTCTGGCGCTGTGCAGCCTCACTTAGAATAAAGGATCTAGCTTTATACGGATCAACAGCAATGTTAATTCAGGGAAGATTAGCTAGGCATCCCAAAGATGTAGATATGCTTATTCTGCATTCTGGAAATACTGTTTTTCAGAGATATCAGGAGGAAGAACAGAAGAGAAAAGATCTAGGAGATGCAGCAAAATGTCAAGCCTTATTTGCGCAATTAAGTGCAGAAGGCTATGAAACTCCTGATTTGCATAGCAGCCCAATAGTTAAAACAGGCTTGCTAGAAAACATGCTAAATGTTAGCTTTCTAGATGTCAGATTTTTTTCAGATCCAGAATATGCTGAATTTATGCGAGCTTTAAATCTAAGATCTCCAAAACCCGGTCCTAGATTTTACGAAAAAATCTTTGAGTATGCTTTATTATATAATCCGCATACAGGAAGATTCGACGCTCCTGCTTCTGCAAAATATCAAGTTAAGCAAGAAGTAGAAGCAGTTGCATCTAGTTAAACACAAACTCTGCTCTAGCAATAATATTCTTTTCCTCAGCTTTCTTATATATTCCTATAAACTTGTTATCAGAAAAAACAGCATTGCTCCCTTCTTTTAATTCTCCATGCTGTATATCTTCTTTAAATAATGGTTTGCCTGTTAGTAAGTTTTTAACAGCTTCTTCTTTAACCTCAATTTTGTTTAATATCTCTCCTATTATCTCTCCAGGAATTATAATCTCTTTTAGCTTTTCCTCATCATCCTTTATTTTTTCTAGTTCATATAAATTAATGCTGTTTTTCTCATCAAAGATTCCTGCTTTTGTTCTTCTCAATTCAATCATATGTGCTCCTTTAATCTTCTCTCCTAGGTCAGAGATGAGCTTTCTAATATATGTCCCTGCCTCTACCTCCGCCTCAAATAAAACCTCTTTTTTCTCTTTATCAATCTCTAAAATCTTCCAGGAATAAACTTCTCTTTCCCTAATCTGTCTTTTAACTCTTGATTTTACAGGAGGCAGTTGTTTAATCTTGCCTACAAACTTCTGCATCTCATCTTTTAACTTCGCCTCATCAATTTCTTTATGAATCTTCATTATTCCAATATATGTCTTATTCTTCTTCATAAACCAGCCAAGAAGCTTACAAGCTCTGTTTAAAAGAATAGGTAGAACTCCAGAAACCCCGGGGTCTAAAGTGCCTGCATGAGAGAATTTTCTTAATCCAAGCATCTTTCCAACAATCTCTCCTGTCTGAAAACTAGTATAATTTATCGGCTTATCTAAATTTATGATTCCAAATTCTAAAAGCTCTTTCAAGCTTTTCTTTTCTCTTAACTTCTCTAAATTAATCATAATCTTTTCATCTCCTTAAGAACTTCTTCCTCTTTTTTTATATCTAAAATCTTGTTTAATATCTCGCTCTTTTTTACATTCATAATCTCTCCCTCTGCATTTATATTTAATCTTGTCATAAGCTCTTTTATCTGCTCATAATCCAGCTTTTCAAAGCTTCTTGCAAGCCTATTATTCTCTTTTTTTCTCATCTCTCTTAACTCCTTCATCTTTTCGGTTGCATAAGAAAATGCAGCATTTTTCATATCCAAATGTCTTAGTATAAAATCTCTAACTCCTATTCTCTGTCTTTTTCCAGCCTCTCTCAACATCCAGCCAGCTCCTTTCTGCACATATATATTATCATCATAAACCAGCTTTTCTGCAAGAAGAAAAGTTAGCTCTAGCTTGTTTTGCTTAATAAGCTGGCTTGTTGTTATAATAGAAGCTCTTCTCATCCAGGGATTTTTTGAGCTGGCAAGAGATTTAATTTCAGAACTAAGATTAATATTCTCTGCAAGAATATATCCGAGAATCCCAGAGCATAAGATATCTATGTGATCCCATGATTTTGCTTTTTCAATTCTTTTCATAAGAAAATGCCATAATTCAAGATTGAAGTGTTTTTTGTAATTTTGAAGCAAGAATATTCCCAGATTCATTTCTTCATGATTTCCAGAATCCCAGAGTTCATCAAATAGGTTCATTGCGTCGTAAATAGTCATATTTTTATACTTTTTTGCAATTTTTCTTAGCATTGGAACTCTCAAGCCATAAAAATTATATTCTGATTTTAAGTATCTTTTATAATTAACAGCTAGTGTGGGATTTGCAAGTGATTGCAGCTCTGCCCTAATCTCTTTAATTTCATCATTCACACTTTCCATCTTTCACATTCATCTCCATCATAAGTAGGATATTCCTCTACTCTTTCTATTTTATATCCTCTTGCCTTTAATTCTTTTGCCAGCTTATCATTAATAATTATCCTTTTCTTTTTATCATCAACATAAGCCTCCTTGTGATTAGCAAACTCTTTTTTTAGATTATTCCAATCATCTTTAGCATAAACTGCAAGATATTCAACAGTTCCATCTTCTGTTCTTTTTCCAAAAGGGAGAATCTTATGCCTGAGAAGCCTGTTCTTATACTGGTGCCAGTTTTTTAATTCTGCAGAACACAAATGGATTTTAAGTTTTGTATGTTCTCTTGCAAGCTCATTTAGCAATTTCTCTCCTTCTTGCAAGCTTCCCTTTATTGTGTATCCTGAATCATTTAATTTATATTTTTCAGAAACAACTGCTTCATTTGTCTCACCCATCTCAAACTCATTTAAATTTACAAAACCAACATTATTCTCAATTTTTTCAATAAAATCTTTTATTTCCTGTCTTTTGTCCGGAATCATCGGCAGCTCAATTCCTATATTTTCCTTGCCAAATACTCTCTCTGCCAGTTTTATCTTCTCTATATCCTCTTTTTTCTTTTCAGAATCTATTAGGAATTCAGGATGGAATCTTGCTTCATCAATAATCTCTTTTAGCTTTTCTAATTTTTCTTTATCTATCAGCTTTGTAGGCAAGTAAATATGTATGTGAAACTTTTTCCCAAATCTCTTTTTCAAAGCAGAAGCAAACTCTATTGTCCTCTCTAAAAATAAAAGAGGATCGCCTCCTGTAATTCCTATAGATGTGGCATTACTTTCCTCTGCTTCTTCAATTAATTCTTCTTTATCGTGAATTTCTCTCTCATTTGCCCATATCTTCTCAGAATTTTTTCTTTTATTAGATAGTGAGCAATACCAACAGGCTCTTGAACATCTCCCAGAAATAAATAAAACAAGCTTCTCTCCTTTTACACATCTAAGACAGCCCTCACAGAAATCATTCAAGTTGTACGAGGAGTATTTATTTGGTTTCATAAAACTATTAAGAACTATGGCTTAAAAACTTAATTAAGCAGCTTGCCTATATTTTGCCTCAAAATACTGTCTTGGCCTTATAGAATCTAGTATTCCTCTTCGGCCTTGCATTTCCTCTGGAATCTCTTCTGTTCTCTTCTCTCTAGCTAGAGTATCCCATCTAGCAAATTCCGCATGCCTCTCAATATTAGCTCTATGTATGCCCTCTAAAATTCTCTGGACTGATTTATATGTTATATCTGTCATTATTAAACTCTTTTATTAATTATTTTTACTGCTGTCTTGAACTGCTGTTCTTCCAGCATGCTTCATCTTGTTTGTTTTAGCCTCATGCTTGCTTTCCTTCTTCTGCTCTTTATCTCTTGCTTCTTCTGCGAGCTCTTCTGCCTTTTTCTTCTCTTCCTCTGCTTTCTTCTGTTCCTCTGTCTTTTCAGCTGGCTTTTCTTCCTTTTTCTCAGTTTCTTCAGCTTTTGCTTTTTCTGCTTTAATTTCCTCTATCTTCTTCTCTGTTCCTTCTATTTCTCTCTTCTCTCTCGCAATTCTGAACTTTATAGCATCTGGAATCTGTGCTAGCTCAACTCTAACAATTCCTTCATCGGTCTTCCTGCATTTTACTTTAATCTTTGCAGGAGGATTTTCATTTCTAAAATTAATTTCATGATTCAGCCACTTATCAAGGCGAACTTTTCCTAAATCTCTCTCTGCTACTTTCATATGTCTTGCTATAAACTCTCTTAATACTTTTACAGCCCTCTTTGTCCTTCTATAATAAGGAGTATGTAAACATCCCTTTCTTAAGGGAACAATATACTCTCTTTCTAATACTATCTTCTCTTCCTTATCAGCCATTTTATCCTATAAACCTCTTATGGATTCTTCTTGGTTTAATTCTAAGCTTATTTCTTGCCCAGTGTCTTCTCAATCTGGTCATCTGGCTAGGATGAACTCTTTTTCCAGACCCATATCTCTTGATAACAGTCCAGACAGGAGCCCACTTAGTTCTTTTTCCGTGCTTACTCAGCTTTACTTTCTTTTGTTTTGATTTTGTTATTGCTCTCATCTTGAGCTCACCTCTTGAGCGAAAGAGACAGAGGATTCTAGCAAGAATCTTCTGTATTTAAAAAAATTTATTTTTTTAATCATTTTATCTCA
>Ga0233420_10000878_pt1 | contig 12005 bp, 10 predicted proteins | sample Watercolumn_Mata_4_FD_183009 | JGI IMG/M metagenome (GOLD analysis project Ga0233420, IMG submission 183009) | Freshwater microbial communities from Lake Matano, South Sulawesi, Indonesia - Watercolumn_Matano_2014_102_MG | ecosystem: Environmental > Aquatic > Freshwater > Lake | place...
GTGGCAATCTTACTGGCTCACCCAGATCGCCGTCACCAAAGCTCAAGGCGAATCGCTAGGTCTTGCCTATCAAGACATCGCCCGCGCTGAGGGGCAAGCAGAAATACTCACCATGATCTCCCGCGCCCTGCAAGAATCAAGCGCCGCCCTCAACACGCAGCAACTTGCCGATCTTGTCCTGCTCCGCATCAGCACCGTCATCGAAGCCATGTCTGCCTCACCCGGTCTTAGCCAATGGGCAAATCACACGCGCGAAGAGATCACAGATAGACCGATTCAGTTGACGCCGCCACCTGCCCACCCCACCGAACCCTCTGATCAAACCCAACCATGATCGATTCCCTTTGGCTGCCCAAACTCAACGTGGACGCCGCCTTCCGTTGGTTGAACTGCGACACCTATTGGGACATTCCCGAAAGCGATCCCGCCGACTCAACTTCCACCGCCATCCCATCGCGCAACGGATCGCGGCAAACGGCTTACCCCAAAGAGATCAAAGAAAAATATCCACTCACATTGATCTCGGGTCGCCCCCGCCAATCGCGCTTGCGCGATTTGCGCGTAGACGACCTCAACACACGCACACCGCTCGAACAACTCGTCCTACAGCTCCGCGCCGACGTTTTCACAAAATCGAATCTCATCGCGCACACACGGATGCAATTCATTGAAGATTTTTGCAGCCCGCTGCAAGCCAATCCATCAGCAGATCGTCTGCAACTGACCGAAGCGCGTTTAGAGTTCGGACGCGCCTACGCTCTGCTCGACGAGATCGATTCCGCTATTACAACACTAGAACAATGCGCCCACGACTTTCATGGCAACGATCTTCATAACGAAGCCATCACGCTGTGGATGCTGGGCTATGTTGAATTGATCGCCAACGACAACCCGAAGAATGGACTCGTGGCATGGGAACGGGCTTGGGAAATTTTTGCCGACTACGCCAAAGACAATCGCCGCCCCAAAGCCGAGATCAATTGGTACCACGCCCGCGCCAAGATCATGTTCGCCGATTTGCAAGATGCAATTGGCTTCGCCCAAGTTTCGCCCGCGCCGCCGCACGTTACACCCGAACCGCCAACCCCCGCGTCTGCCGCCGCGCCCAAACCGCAGCAGCCTTCACCCGCAAAAAAAATTGCCCAGAATCATTGGCTGCGATTTAAGCAAATTGACGTTTACGAATCAGTGCGAGCGCATCCCAAAGGTGGGATCGTCACAAAAGAGTCAGATAGATTTGCTGAAGCGAATACCATCTGGATTGACAACAAGGAATACCGCCTCTACAGCGCAACAGCCCGCAGAGTGATCACGCTGAACCCCGATCCGAAGGTAAATTATTCGTTTGTTCGCGTTGAAGGCGACAGCATGATCGAAGCGATCCCCACCATCATTGAGGAAGGCGACTACGTTTTAGTGCAAATAGATCGCGACCCCGACGATGAAGAAATTGTCGTCGCCACTTATCACGATCCGCAAACCGGCGACGTCACTGGCGCGGTCAAACTCAAACGCAGCGACGGGCTTCATTCAAAAAATTCCGCAAAGAACTACCCCATCGTGCCGTTGGAAAACGTAAAATACGTCGGCAAAGTCATCGCCATCGCCAAGCCCTAATAAGAACAAAAAACCGCCTTCTCTCGAAAGCGGGTTTTGAATCTTTCAATCTTCAATCTTTAATCTTCACCTCTGACTCATCGCCACATAATCCCGCGAGTCCTTGCCCGTATAAATTTGTCGCGGGCGGGCGATCTTCTGTTCGGCATCGGTGATCAGTTCCACCCATTGAGTCAGCCAGCCCACCGTGCGCGGGATGGCGAACATGACCGGGAACATCGCCACTGGCAGTTTCATCGCCTGATAGATGATGCCCGAATAAAAATCTACGTTGGGATACAGCTTGCGGCTGATGAAGTAATCATCTTGCAGAGCGATGCGCTCTAGCTCAAGCGCGATGTCGAGCATTGGGTTGCGCCCGGTCACTTCAAACACTTCGTCGGCGGTCTTCTTGATGATCGTGGCGCGCGGATCGTAATTCTTGTACACGCGATGCCCGAAGCCCATCAAACGTCCTTCGCCCTTCTTCACTTTCTCGATGAAGGCTGGAATGTTTTTCTTGTCGCCAATCGCGGTCAGCATCTTCAACACTTCTTCGTTGGCGCCGCCGTGCAGGGGACCGTACAAGGCGGCAGCCGCGCCCGCCATCGCCGAATAGGGATCCACTTGCGACGAGCCAATCGCTCGCATGGCATTCGTGCCGCAGTTCTGTTCGTGATCGGCATGAAGAATGAACAGCACGTCGAGCGCGCGTTCCAAAACAGGGTTGGCTCTGTATTTCGACTCGGTCATCTTGAACATCATGTTCAAAAAGTTTCCGGTATAGCTAAGTTCGTTGTCGGGGTAAACGTAGGGGAAGCCCTGTGTGTGGCGATACGAGAACGCGGCAATCGTCGGCACCTTGGCGATGAGGCGTTTGATCTGCGCCAGCCGATTCTCAACGTCAAAAATTTCGCCCGCCTCAGGGTAGAATGTGGAGAGTGCGGCAACGGTGCTGATGAACATCCCCATTGGATGCGCGTCGTAGCGAAACGCTTCCATGAGGTGTTTGATGTTCTCATGCAAAAAAGTGTGGGTGGTAATATCAAACGTCCACTGCTTGAGCTGCGCTTCGGTGGGAAGTTCGCCAAACAAAATGAGATAGGCAACTTCGAGATAAGTGCTTTTCTCGGCAAGCCGTTCGATGGGGTAGCCGCGATAGCGCAGGATGCCGGCGTCACCGTCGAGATAGGTGATGGCGCTTTTCGTTGAAGCCGTGTTCATAAACGCCGGATCGTAAGCCATCAAACCAAAATCGTTTGCATCGGTTTTGATCTGCCGCAAGTCCAACGCCTTGATCGCCCCTTGCGAGATCGGCACTTCGTACGTCTTGCCGGTGCGATTGTCGGTAATAGTGAGAGTGTTTGTCATTGAGAGAGCTCCTTAGAGATGTGATGCTATATGCGGCAAACATTATCAGAAAACAGGATAATGCGTCCAGTGACAAACATCACGCGCCAGCGGCATGACCTGTCACGCGCAGAACGTGACAGGTTGACAACGGTTTGTGGAGAATAGTATTCTGCTAATATCCCTGAGACACGCAGTGTTTTAAAAACACTGCGTGTCTGTCTCTCACAATGAGGAAACGATGACACACAAAACTATTTTAATCACCGGCGCCAATGGCGAGATCGGTCACGCGTTGATCAACTATTTCGCCGAACACGGCGGCGTCGCCGTGATCGCTATGGACGTGACTCCAATGGACGCCGCCATCCAATCGCGCTGCCGTAAAACTATCGTCGGCGATATTCTCGACCCGCGCCTGATTCAAAGGTTCACCGTCGAATACACCTTTGACGTGATCTATCATCTCGCCGCATTACTCTCCACCAGCGCCGAGCGCAACCCGCAGCGCGCGCACAACGTCAACGCCAATGGCACGCTCAATGTTTTAGAGATCGCCCTGACGCACACACAGCGCAGCAATAAGCCGGTGAAATTTTTGTATCCGAGTTCGATTGCGGTCTACGGATTGCCGAACACAATAACAAAAAAGCGCGCGGGCAAAGTGAAAGAGAATGAGTGGTGCGATCCGCGCACGATGTACGGCGCGACCAAACTCTACGGCGAGCAGCTCGGGGTTTATTACTCACGGTTTTACCGCCAACTCGACCCGGCCGATTCGCCTAAAATTGACTTTCGCTGTTTGCGCTTCCCCGGACTCATCAGCGCTCTCACAGTCCCCACTGGCGGCACTAGCGATTTTGCGCCAGAGATGCTGCACTATGCCGCACAAGACAAACCCTACAAATGTTTTGCCCGCAAAGACACGCGCATTCCCTTCATGGCAATGCCCGACGGAGTCAAATCGTTGTTGATGCTAGAGTCTGCGCCGCGTGAAAAATTGAGGCAGCAGGTCTACAACGTCGGCGCGTTCAACCCCTCGGCGGGCGAGATTCACAAATTCATCAAAGGCGCGTTCCCCAAAGCGCAGATCACTTTTGATCCTGAAGTGAAGCGTCAGGGGATCCTCGATAGTTGGTGCGCCGATGTGGACGACTCGGCGGCGCGGCGCGACTGGAAGTGGAAACCGGATTACAACATGGCGCGGGCGTTTGACGAGTATTTGATTCCGGCGGTGAAGGAACGATACGGGAAAGGATGAATTAAAAATCAAACTTCAAACTGCAAATTTGAAGTTTGGGGTTTGGGATTCGATCTTCATCCTTCATAATTCTTAATTCATAATTTTAGAGTGTCCAGCGAATGGGTTCTTGAAACCCCGCCCCCTCAAGCGACAGCGCGAATTAAATACGGCGACGACGCGAGTCATTTTTGTGATTTGCGGATTCCTCTAAACCTTCAAGGTCTTATCCACTCCGCTTCGCTACGGGACGCTCCGCGAGACCTTGAAGGTTTGCTGCCTGTCGTCGTCAACATTCACGGCGGGTTTTGGCGCGCGCAGTATGATCTCACTCATGCCGGTAACTTGTGTCAGGCGATCACCGAGCTAGGGTACGCCACATGGAACATTGAATATCGAAGGATCGGGAACGGTGGCGGCTACCCGAATACGTTTATTGACGTGGTGAACGCCATCAATCATCTTCAAAATGTTGCGCGCCAATACAATTTAGATTTAGATCGCATCATCGTGATCGGTCATTCGGCGGGCGGGCATTTGGCTTCATGGTTGGGTTCAATGGGCGTAGAGGCGCGCCATGGTGCGTCTCTACAGATCGCGCCCAAAGCTTGCATTTCGTTAGCGGGTGTCGTTGACCTTCGTCGCGCTTTTGAACTCGGTTTGAGCAACAACGTCGTCAAAGATTTTCTTGGCGGCACGCCCGAAGAATTTCCGGACCGCTATGCCGCATCATCGCCGATTGAACTGCTGCCCTGCGGCACAAAACAGATTTTGATTCACGGCGAGCAGGACGACATTGTGCCAATCGAGATCGCTCAACGCTATTACAACGCGGCGAAGGCAAAAGGCGACGATGTGAAATTGATTCCGCTCGAAGGCATCGGGCATTTTGAAGTGATCGATCCAAAATCGGCGGCGTGGAAAACGGTGAACCAGACGCTTCGTAGTGTGGACTTCAGTGTTTAAGAATTAGTAAAAATCTCGATTGAGTTTACGCCAATAATCTCAACGCAGAGATCGCAGAGTTTACAGAGAGGTAAAAAATTTCTCGGCGTTCTCTGCGATCTCTGCGGTTAAAGGTTTTTTCTTAGTTGCATATAACCCGCGAGTCGCTTAAACTACCTACATGCCCGATCTCGATCTCTCTCCTCTCCGAACCGCCGTCAAAGAATTTATCCCGCAAGGTCGCGCCGCATTGCTCCCCGCGCTGCACGCCGCGCAAAACATTTACGGGCATCTGCCCGAACCCGTCGCCGCCGAAGTGGCAACATCACTTAAAGTCCCGCTCGCCGACGTGCATGGCGTGATCGAATTTTATTCCATGTTCTACCGCGACCCCGTCGGCAAAACGGTGGCGCGCATCTGCGCCGACCCCGCCTGCGCTATGCGCGGCGCCGACTCGATCATCAAAGCCGCTTGCCGCAAAGCCAAAGTGATGGAAGGCGACACCTCGGCCGATGGATCGATCACCATTGAGCGATCTACGTGTCTCGGGCTGTGCAACGAAGGGGTTGCCGTCAACGTCACCCAACACGTTGGATTCAGTTCGCGCACGATCTCGTTGACCCGCATGACAAACGAATCACTCGATGATATTTTTAACGGGCGGGGACGCGAAGCGGATGATTTCGTCGGCGGCAGTCTACGACTCGTTACACGGTTATGCGGACGACACCACGCGGCGACTTTGATTGACTACGAAGCCGACGGCGGGATGCAGGCAGTGAAACAGCTCATCGGCAAAAAAGTTGGTGGCGCAAAGTTGATCGAAGAAGTGAAACGCTCGGGGTTAGTAGGCATGGGCGGCGCGGCGTTCCCCACAGGCGTTAAGTGGGAAGGCTGCGCGCGTGAGGCGGCATCCCCCAAGTATTTCGTGGTCAACGCCGACGAATCGGAGCCCGGCACTTTTAAAGATCGCATCCTCATGGAGGGCGATCCGAATCGAATCATCGAAGGGGCGATCTTGGGGGCGTACGCCATCGGCGCGAATAAAATTTATTTTTACATTCGCGGCGAGTATCCGACGGCGATCACTTGCGTACAGAATGCGATTGAAGAATGTAAGAAGGCGGGCTACATCGGCAAAGATATTTTGGGTTCGGGATTCGATTTGGAGATTGAAGTGCGAAGCGGCGCGGGCGCGTACATTTGCGGCGAGGAGACCGCGCTGTTTGAATCCATCGAGGGCAAGCGCGGCTTCCCGCGAATCAAACCGCCCTACCCAACCACACACGGACTCTTCGGCAAGCCTACCGTGATTAATAATGTGGAGACGCTGGCGAAAATTCCTTTTATACTTTCGCAAGGCGCGGCGGAGTTTCGCAAAAATGGAACCGAGAAATCGCCCGGCTCGAAATTGTTTTGCGTATCGGGCGACGTGAAGCAAGCCGGTTTATACGAAGTGCCGTTTGGCATTACGCTGCGCGAGTTGTTGACGATGGCGGGCGGCGTGGACGGAAATTTAAAATCCATCCTCTTCGGCGGCGCGGCGGGGACATTTGCCACCGAAAAAGATTTGGATGTGAAGTTGACGTTTGAAGATTTACGCGCGGCAAAATTAACTTTGGGTTCGGGTGTGGTGATGGTCTTCAACGACTCGCGCGATATGAAAGACGTGCTGCTTAGACTCTCGCGCTTCTTCGCGCATGAATCGTGCGGCAAGTGTTACCCGTGCCAACTCGGCACGCAGCGCCAATACGAAATAATGCAGCGCTATGTTGAGGGCAAACCGTTGAAGGGCGATGTAGATCGTTTGCACGACGTGGGCTGGACGATGACCGATGTCTCGTTGTGCGGCTTGGGGCAGACGGCGGGGAGTGCGGTGTTGAGCGCGATGCGTATTTTTCCAGAGGTGTTTGAAAATCAATGAGGGGGTGAAGGGGTGATCTCTTAATTTGAAAAGCTGTTATCAAATGAAGGGGTGAAAAGGTGAAGGGGTGCAGGGGTGATCTCTTAATTTGAAAAGTTGTCAAACTTACAGATCACCTCTTCACCTGCTCACCCCTTCACCCCTTCAATGAATTAATTTATGCCAACTCTCTCAATAGACGACAAACAACTCACCGTTCCAGAGAACACAACGATCCTCAAAGCGGCGCAAAGCATCGAGACCGACATCCCGACGATCTGCTATCACGATCATTGCACGGCGAATGGCTTATGCCGCATGTGTGTTGTTGAAGTGGAAGGTCAACGATTGCTGCAAGCGTCGTGCGTGGCGAAGGTGAGTGAGGGGATGATTGTGCATACGCGCAGTGAAAAAGTTGAACGCGCGCGGCGGACAATTTTGGAGATGATGCAGTCGGCGATTGATCTTTCGGAAGCGGATGCCATCAACTTAATGGCAGACGACTATGACGCCGACGAGACTCGTTTCAATCACGGCAAGCCGCGCACACATCCCATCCACGACGACAACCCGATGTTCATCCGCGATTACTCGAAGTGTATTTTGTGTTGGCGCTGCGTGCAGGTGTGCGCCGACGACGCGCAGTATGCTTACGCTATCAACTTTAGCGGGCGCGGATTTGAAACAAGCATCGGCACATTTTTTGATAAAGGCATGACCGGGACAACGTGCGTTTTCTGCGGGCAGTGTGTGGGCGTGTGTCCCACTGGCGCGTTGAAAGCCAAGCGTGAATTTTTATTGCAAGATGGCATGACACCCGACGAGATCATGGCTATGACTCGCGGTGATCGGCGCAAGAAGCGACACAAGGCAAGCGCCGAAGAACGCGGAGCGTTGACCGAGATGATAGAGAAGTTGGATGAGAAGCAGGTGGCAGGTAAATAGGTATACAGGTAAACAAGGGAAATAGGTATATCAAGTAAACAAGGTAACCGGGAAATACGTGGTTACATGTCTACATGGTTACCTGTATTCATCACAATGTTCACTCACATTCTCTTGGCATTCGATGGTTCTGATCATGCGCGGAAGGCGGCGCAAGTGGCGGGGACTCTAGCGCGCGAGCAACAACCCAAAGCAATGGTGCGGGTAGTCGTTGCCGCCGACCCGATCCAAGCCGACGTTGGCGAACCAAACTTCAGCCGCACGGTTTCCGAGCGAGCGTTGCGCGGAGAGAAGTTGCTCGAAGAGGCGCAGCAATTGTTGGGCGCGGGGCTGGAGATACATAACGATTTGTTGTTCGGTCCCGCTTCAGAAGAGATCGTAAACGCCGCCGAAATTCGCCAATGCGATCTGATCGTCATGGGGTCGCGCGGGATTAGCGGTTTGCGCGGGCTGGTGCTGGGAAGCCACGCGCAAAAAGTGATCGCCCACGCGAGTTGTCCGGTGTTGGTGGTGAGGTGAAAACGTGATGCGTATTGCGTGATACGTGATGCGTGATACCTGTCTACGTGTTTACGTTTTTACCTGTCTACGTGTTTACGTGATACATTGATAACTTCACTCGCTCCAATTTTATTGGGCTTGATCTCCGCCGCCTGTTGGGGCGCGGGCGATTTCAGCGGCGGCTTGGCAACCAAACGCGCCAACGTTTACAGCGTGGTCATCGCCTCACAACTCGTCGGCGTAATTCTGTTGATCGGTTTAGCACTTGCATTTTCCGAATCAACGCCGACTCTTTTGCAAATTGTTTGGGGCGGCGCGGCTGGGGTCGCCGGCGCCATCGGGCTCATCGCCTTGTATCGCGCGTTGGCGTTGGGCCGCATGGGGGTTGCCGCACCGGTGTCAGGCGTGGTGACGGCAATCGTGCCGGTGATCGGCGGCATGTTCATCGAAGGTTTGCCGAAAACGATTCAACTGATCGGTTTCATCGTAGCGATGATCGGCGTGTGGTTCGTCTCGCGCGCCGATGATTCAAAAATAATTTGGCGCGATTTAAATTTGCCGATTGTCGCCGGGATCGGTTTTGGATTTTTTTTGATCTTCATTAACCGCGCAAGCGGGAACGGAATCCTGTTGCCTTTGGTGGCGGCGCGCGCCGCCTCACTCGGCGTCACCGTGATCGCCACTTCGATCATGCGTCAGCCGCTGTTGCCGAAGATCGATCATCTGCCTTTGATCGCCATCGTCGGCGTGATGGATGCCGGCGGCAACGCCTTTTATGCGCTGGCGGCGCAAATGGGCAGGCTCGATGTCGCCGCCGTGTTGTCATCGCTCTACCCCGCTTCCACCATTTTGTTGGCGTGGATCGTTTTGAAGGAACGATTGACCCGCACACAATGGGCAGGCGTAGCGGCGACGATGTTGGCGATTGTGTTGATAACGGTTTAGCGTATAGCCGATAGCGAATAGCAAATAGCCGATAGCAAATGGCAGATAGCAGGTAGCGGACAGCAACCGCAATATGCTATACGCCATTCGCCATTTGCGATACGCCTTTCGCCATTTGCGATATGCCATTCGCCATTTGCGATACGCCATTCGCCATTTGCGATACGCCATTCGCCATTTGCGATACGCCATTCGCCATTTGCGATATGCCATTCGCCATTTGCGATACGCCATTCGCCATTTGCGATACGCCATTCGCCATTTGCGATATGCCATTCGCCATTTGCAATTATGCTCACCCCTGACCACATCATCTCCACCACCTGCCCTTACTGCGGCGTAGGCTGCCCGCTCGAACTGCACATCAAAGATGATTTTATTTTTAAAGTGACGTCGCCGTTTGAGAGCGTGGTCAATCACGGCAACTTGTGCGTCAAGGGAAGATTCGGCTACGATTTTATTTACAGTAAAGATCGCGTCACCACGCCGTTGATCCGCAAAGTGAAACAGGAAGCGGGCAAGCGGACGCAAGCATTTAATCGCGATGAGTGGCGTGAGGCAACGTGGGATGAGGCACTCGAGACTGTGGCAGATCGACTCGTGGAAATTTATAAGCGCGATGGTTCTGAGGCGATGGCGGTTTACGCTTGCGCCAAAGCCACCAACGAAGACAATTATCTTCTGCAAAAAATGTATCGCGCCCTGTTCCGCACGAACAACGTGGATCACTGCACGCGGTTGTGTCACGCCGCGTCGGTCACGGCGCTGATCAAATCGCTCGGCACGACGGCGATGAGCAACACTGCCGCAGAAGTGATGAAGAGCGACGTGTTTATTGTGACGGGATCGAATACTACAGAGAATCATCCTATCATCGCCAACCAGATGAAAGCCGCCGTGATGCAAAACGGCGCAAAGTTGATCGTGATCGATCCACGCCGCATAGAGTTGTGCAACTTTGCCGCGTTATGGCTGCCGTTGAAGCCGGGGACAAACGTCGTTGTCTTTTCGGCGATGGCGCACGTTATTGTCGAAGAGGGGTTGTTCAACAGAATTTTTATCGAGACGCGCACCGAAGGCTACAACGAATTTCTTAAATCGGTGGAGAAGTTCACGCCGGAATACGCCGAGATGGTTTCGGGCGTGGATCGCAATTTGATCATCGAAGCGGCGCGGCTGTATGCCAAAGCGAAGAACGGGGCGATCTTTTGGGGCATGGGCATCTCGCAGCTTTCGCAAGGCACGTCGAGCGCGCTGGCTCTGATTCATCTCGCTTTACTCACCGGACACATCGGGCGCGAAGGCACGGGCTTGAATCCGCTGCGCGGACAGAACAACGTGCAGGGCGCATCGGACGCGGGCGCAATGCCGTTTCATTATCCGGGTTACATGGAAGTTGTTAAAGAGGAGAACGCCGTGTTGTGGGAGAAGGCGTGGAATGTTGAGGCGGGCGGGCTGAGTCGCAAACGAGGATTAACCACAACCGAGATTCTGAGCAACGCCAAACCCGGCGGCGTGCGCGCGCTGTACATCATGGGCGAGAACCCGATGATGACCGAGCCGAATTTAAATGAGACGCGGCATCACATTGAGCAGTTGGAATTTCTGGTGGCGCAGGATGTGTTCATCAACGAGTCGGGGGCGTTTGCCGACGTGTTCTTGCCTGCCGTTTCCTTCGCCGAAAAAGATGGCACGTTCACCAATACAGATCGCCGCGTGCAGCGCGTGCGTCAGGCGATACAACCACGCGGCGAGGCGCAACCCGATTGGAAAATTTTGTGCGACGTGGCGCAGCGGATCGAAAAACGGTTGGGACGGGCAAGCAGCGCAAAATGGGATTACGGCAGCCCCGAAGAAATTTATAGGGAGATGGCGGGGGTGGTGCCGGCGTTTAACGGAATCAATTATGGGCGGATCAAAAAAGTTGGGTTGCAGTATCCGGTGCCAACGACGGATCATCCTGGCACCCCGTTTCTCTTTAGCGAGACGTTTCCATCTGACAGAGGCAAGTTTTTTTCGCTCGAATATATCCCGGTAGCCGAGCCGCCCGACGATCAGTATCCATTAATTCTTACCACCGGGCGTTTGTTGGAGCACTGGCACGGCGGCACGATGACGCGCCATTCGCAGCTCGACGCGCTGTACCCTGAGGCATTGGTGGAGATCAACGAAGTGGATGCGGCGCAGTTGGCGATCAAGAGCGGCGACACGGTGCGCGTCTCATCGCGGCGCGGTTCGGTGGTGCTGCGGGCGCGGGTGACGGAGAAAGCGAATCCGGGTGTGGTCTTTGTGCCGATGCACTTTGCCGAAGCGGCGGCGAATCTTTTGACGATTGACGCGCTCGACGCGCAAGCAAAAATCCCGGAGTTTAAAGCGTGCTCGGTGCGGATTGATATTGCCAAAGAGGGTGAACTGGCAAAGCCTGAAGCAAGGCAGGTGAGAGGGAGATATTAAATAGAGCTTGGCGTGGAAATGAATTTCCACGCTGACACATCAAGTCTGCTAAAGCAGACTGAACCCCAACGTGATTTATCACGTTTCGCGGAGCGGTAGCAGCAGGATGATTCATCATCCTGCGAG
>Ga0233420_10000884_pt1 | contig 11966 bp, 12 predicted proteins | sample Watercolumn_Mata_4_FD_183009 | JGI IMG/M metagenome (GOLD analysis project Ga0233420, IMG submission 183009) | Freshwater microbial communities from Lake Matano, South Sulawesi, Indonesia - Watercolumn_Matano_2014_102_MG | ecosystem: Environmental > Aquatic > Freshwater > Lake | place...
AATTGACGATCGCTAAGTTAGCGACTGCCCGGAAAGCCATGATCAAATCATACTCTACTGGTAAATTGCGTACTGATAAGAAAACTACGCTGCACGTTGGACTTGAGATTGTTCCCGGCAATAAACCGCTAGAATCGAAGAAAGAGGCATTCCTGAAGTGTGTTGAGATTTCAGGTAAACCCAAATTAATGGATCCGAAAATTCGTCCAATTGTTGATAAGGCCTTTGATGGGACCATTGATGCGAATCATCCTAGGCAGCAGAACATTAACAAATGCAAAGAAATGTACACTAAAGGCTCATTTAATGCAGAAGTAGAAACATATATTGAGACAATTAAGAATAAGAAATTCCAAGATAACCGAATATATGGAGATCCGACGCTAAATAAATACACACAATATGTGCGACAAGAAAAAGGAGAAGAGGAAGTTAGCGGCATAATGGTGGTTGATAGAACGGTTGCAGTTATCGGCATATTTGAGAAAGATCAATATGTGTGTATTGATACGCATGACGGGAAGTTCATACTGGCAACGGCTGAATATTGGCGCAATAATGGCATCAATATTGTCTCGGGTGATTTAGTGGACATTATGGAGGCGGTGGAAGTACAGCCATCCGAACAAATCGCATGTAAATTTAGGAAGTCAAATTATTTAATGAGCGATGATGAAATGAAGTTTTCTCTATCGTATGTTGTGCTGCATGAGTGGGTGGATACATGGAATGCGGTTGTTAAAAAGACCGTTGAAGAGATAAATAATGTGGCGAATGCTTCCATACATATTCCTTTGATCGCTGCCCAGGGTGCGCCTAGCACATCTACCACGCCTATGCCCGGAGAATTTACGGGCGAGTCTGAATGAACGTATTTTAAAGTTAGAGGTACAAATGTTAAACGAGCAAGGCATGACTCCGGTCAATGAGTGGCTCTCATTAGTTGATAGCACACAACATCAAACCATTAAAGATCAAGTATTACAATTAGACACTACTGGCAATGGCATTGGTTTTATCATATATATAGCAATGTGTGATGATTATAATGCCGACGACGGGGCAGTGTGCGGATCGTCGGCCGAGCTTGTTTCTAAGCCGATTGTTAAGCTCAAAGGGTTGTGGCACGTTATAATTGACGAAACGTTTTCGGACATATCTGCGGCCATGTTTAGGGCGTTTAGTACACTGCTTAACGAGCACGCAAAGCACGCAAATGACGCAAATGACGCAAATGACGCAAATGACGCAAATGACGCAAATGCAAATGCAAACACAAATCACGGACCAGGTTATGGACCAGGCTATCCAGACGACCCCGAACAAGGAGATTAAGATAGTAGGCCACGATGGCGCGATAATTAGCAATTATACCATATTAAACGATCTAGGAAATTTTGTAAAAGTTAAAAACCTCACAACCGGTAAAATTTTAGTGATTCACCGCAAAAGAATCATTAAAGATGCATCTCAAGTGTGCATTAAAGCTCAAAAACATAAGAAGCCAAAAGCCCAACAAAATACGATAGACGTCAGAACGCTTGCCTCGCATGGCGAATTATGGGTAAAGAAGAAGCTTGAATTTGATTATGACGTTGAAGTAAATGGATATTGCCTAATATTTGAGCAACAAAATACATATATATTTTTTAACACATATAATGGCACATTTGGACGCAAAAATAATGCCCCACCATTTGACGACATCAAACACGGAATAAAAAAGGGATATAGCTTAAATAATGATGTTGCTGGGTTGCGATCTAAACTTACGTTAAAAGGATATAAATTATTCACGCTCTAATAACAGCCTTTGTAAGTTAACATTGTGCAAAATGGATACTATATAGGGTGGAAAGTAAAAGATAAAGAGTACAATATTTGGTATTATCGCGTCGGCATCGCATATCATATAGGGCCAGTAGAAGACAAATTAATTGCTCAGTATGGTTTAAATCCTAGATACGACCTGATCAAACACGGATTACATAGCAAGGAAACGTTCGAATGGGGTGAAGGATGCAATAGGAATTCCGCTATGCAATTAGCTATAGCTATATGTGCGTCAATCTTTAAAGATGACGCTAGAGCTCTAAAAATATATAAGCATGTCTATGAAGATATTATCATACGCATGCCAGGAGAATGGACATATAAACATAAAGAATTATATGATAAGATTATAGACGTTGAAAACAAATATAGGGTGTGAGACTTGCCAAATTATATCGTAAACAGCCAATGGCTTTATCTACAAGAGTGTGGCAGCCGGAAGGACACTCTTTAGGTAAGCCAAAGAAACGATGGTATAATAAGGCTGCTCGTGATTCTAAACCATATAGATGGCCAGCCGTTTCATTCCACGGGCAGTCTGAAGGTTGGAAAGAGCATCAATTAGTTAGACAATAAATCACTTCTAGCTTACTATGGCTATACCATATATATTGTGCATTATTTTAAGTCAAATTTATTATTAGAATTCACAACAGGAGCCAGCAATGGCAGTGTATCTAAGCCCAGGCGTTTACACTCGTGAAATTGACCAGAGCGTTCTACCAAGTGCGCTTGGTGCGCTCAGGCCAGCACTCATCGGCACCGCCAAAAAAGGTCCGATGAATACTCCAACATTAATCACCAATGCCCAGCAATTCATTGATACATTTGGTGAGCCAATAACCACCAGCTATCTCGGATATGCTGTATTACAATATCTTGAGGAAGGCACATCTTGCTGGGTGATGCGAATCGGTGTGGAGTATAAAGATAGCTGGCCAGCCGGACTAATCAGCGACACAATCGACACCAGCGGCGGGAGAAGCCAAGGCTGGGGCCGAATACCAGTATTCCGCGGCATAGATTACGGCACAATATACTTTCGACAAGTCACCACAGCTAACCCAGTCGTACTGCACACTTCCACAGTTTCCGACATAACTTATACCGAAGCAACAGCACCATCATCCGGTCCCTCATGCATTGCGACCTTGATATTTAGTTCAACGGCGTATACCGGATGTGCCGACGCAGTGTATACGCTTACAATCACTGGCTTGCCTACGTATGCTCCATTGGAAGGATCGACATATACGGTGACGGACCAGGATGGCGATGTCATTAAGACTGGCACGATCCATGTAACGGGCGGCACCGGCACGATCCCAGATGACAGTGTGCCAATCGACATTGGTAGCGGACTTGTTTTCCAGATTAGAGTTAGCAATGGCGTGTCACTAGGAATAGGCGACACATTCACCTTTAGCGCTAGACCAGACAATAGAACCATGTCGGTGCTGGTTGAAGGCGTCGCTGGCAGTTATGTAATTGCGGCAGGAACGTACACCACTGCCGCGTCGCTGGTCTTAGCGATGATAACCGCCACCGGTTCTGGCGCTGACATTACTCCCGTAGTTCTGACGAACAGCAGCGGCACGAGCGTTCCAGCTATTAGGACCTCGGCCGCCGGAAGATGGTTGCAGCTCACTGGCACATGTGCCTTCGCTACAGAGATGGGTGTCTCACAATATACATACGATTTCCCACGAAGTTACATGATTGCCACCAATCCAGCCCCATATTCAATGACCACAAGTAACAATGAAATAGTGATGGACGTCATCAGCAATACTTCAACGCGGACATTTGATTTCTATGTCGCCACTGGCTCACATGTAACCGTCGCATCGCTGGTTGCTCAATTCAATGCCAACAACACATACAGCGGTGCAACATACTTTAACGCCGTCGAACTTACCATTCCTGGTGGGACTACCAGGATGGTGGTCACAACGGACGTGACCAATTACATGTCGCAACTCAAGATGCAGGCGACGTTCGTTTATGTCAAATGCCTTCGATTTACTGACGAAGTCGGCATTGATTACCCATTTACAAGTTTCTATCGTGCCTTCACGGATACTCGTCGCGTTTTACCAGAGGCAGGGCACACAACTCCGAGCACGCCGTACTCGTGCGAGCTTAACCCATTGAGCGCTCAATGTGCGGTTGACACAGCATACTTTGCGAACATAGTTGGATGGGTTGTTGCCAAGTATGCTGGCACATGGTCGAGCAATTATTCCATCACCCTTGAGCCATATGTTGAAGGCACTGGCGATGTAGCCGGAAGATATAAGATAACAGTCTACGATAATTATAACCAGCCAGTTGATGTAGTTAGCGATGTAACATTCATTTCTACCGACACAAGATATATCGGCAACGTTGTGAACGCAGGAAGTACGATTGGCGGTGTAAACGGCAACTCATATTACCAATGGGAGATGAGGCCAGCCGCGCTTATCGACACTTCCGACCCACGATATCCAGGCGCACTCTATGACAAAGCGTTCACCGGCGGAGCTAACGGCATACCGAGCATCTCGACGTATAGCTCAGAACTTGACAATGCCGTGATTGGTAACCCGGCTACTGGTTCAGGATTATATGCCCTGCAGAATCCTGAAGCGTATGACTTTAACCTCTTGATAATTCCGGGATTCACGAGCGGTGCAGTCATCGGCCAGGCTCTGCAGTTCTGTGAAAACCGTGGTGACGTGCTCTTCCTAGTTGACTCACCATATGGCTTGAAGCCACAACAGGTAATTGAATGGCACAATGGCATGCTAGTTAGCGATCTAGCAGCAGCCATCAATAGTTCATATGGCGCATTATATTGGAGCTGGCTCAAGATATCTGACCAGTTCAACGGTGGAACAATATGGGTCCCGCCATCGGGTGCAGTTGGTGCGGTTTTTGCCCGTACGGCCAGGGTTGCTGAGCAATGGTTTGCTCCGGCTGGTGTGAATAGAGGTAGATTGCTTACGGCCATCGACATCGAGTACAACCCATCGCTTGGCGAGCGCGATAACCTCTATGGGTCAGGAAACGCCGTTAACCCGATCACTAAGTTCACCCGTGATGGCATAATGATCTGGGGTCAGAGGACGCTGCAACGGACATCGTCTGCTCTTGATCGTGTGAACGTTAGAATGTTGCTGATCTATATTAAGGTTAACTTGCAGCGCGTCTTGCGAGCCTTTGTGTTTGAGCCTAACGACAGCATCACGCGAGCACAAATTACGGCAGTGATCAAACCATTCCTGGCGGATATTGCGGCAAGGCGAGGGTTGACATGGTATCAAGTGATTTGCGATGTCACAAATAACACGCCCGAACGGATCGATCGAAACGAGTTATGGATTACCGTTCTCCTCCAGCCCACGCGGGCGGCAGAATTCTTGGTCCTCAACCTTGTGGTGCTCAGGACTGGCGCAAGCGTGGGTACTTCCGAGACTGTTGCGACTGTGTAAAGACGTATTTAAATGATATGAATGAAACTTCAAACGCCCCACTAATTGATTTTAGTGGGGCGTTTTCATATCCGAAAACAACATGGGTGAATATCAAATGCGTGAAATGCGACATTGTACAGTATCGTAAGATAACATCTGTCCGTAGCAATCTTAAAAGGAATAGTAATCAATATATATGTCATAAGTGTGCCATCACAGATCCAGAATATGTTCAAAATAATTTGATCAAACATCCTAAGACTGGTAGCAAATGGGATTCTAAGATAGATGTTGTCTGTTCTGGGTGTCAGAAGAAGTATAAGATTACTTATCGTGGGTATATGCAAGCTGGCGGGAATGGGAAAGTCAGGTGTAGGTCTTGTGCAAATTCCGAGGCGCATGCTTCTGGGAAGTTTAATATATATGACGAGGATTTCAAGAATAAGTTGAAGGAGAATAGTGAAAAGTTCTGGGACGAGAATAGGGGTAGGTGGCGGCAGAAGATGGGGCATATGTTTGACAGCGAAGAATATAAGAGATTAATGAGTGAATATGGTAAGAAGCCGTGGTCTGACCCAATATATCGTGAGAAGATGTTGCAGTTATGCGATAACCCGGAACATAGAGCTATGATTAGTGAACGATTTAAAAAGATGTGGGCAGACACTAAATTTCGCGATAGGATGATGAAACTATATGGCACTAGTGAATGGCGTAAGACAGTAAGTGATGCCGGAAAAATTCCTTGGAGCAACCCAGAATTTAGGGCTATGAAGATTAGAACTGCTTCTGATGACGGGAAGAGAGCTTGGCTTGTCCCAGGTTTTCGTGAGAAGATGGCCATTGTTCGATCTAAGCAGCCTAGATGTTCTAGTTTGCAGCTGACGTTATATTCTATTTTGGATGATTTAGGCGTTAAACATTATAGGGAGTATATGGATAAGCCAGCGGATAAGGAATGTATTATTGGGCCGTGGACGTTCGATAGTGTGGTCATTCGGCCTGGGCAGAAAGATTTATTAATTGATGTGAATGATGAGTATTGGCATGGTAGTCCTAAGGTTATAGCCAAAGATGCGGCTAAGGCTTCTTATGTCGCCAATAATTTATCTCATAAGTATGAGCTAAAGTATTTGTGGGGTAACGATTTTATTCAGAAGGATAAGGTTGTTGAAACCATTAAATATTGGCTTGGCATCACTAAGATGCAGGCTATTGATTTTGATTTCAAGACAGTGGCGATTAAGCCATCGCCGTCTAAGGATTATAAGCCGTTGCTGGCTAAGTATCATTATCTTCCGAATGCTGGTAGAGGTGGGATTGTATATGGTGGATATATCGGGGAGGTTTTAGTGTCTGCTTGCGTGTTTTCACCTCTTATTCGTCAAAATATTCATGATAAGCTTGGGTGTGCATATTCTGAGGCTTGCGAATTATCTAGGTTATGTGTTCATCCGATGTACCAGAAGCATAATTTTGCCTCTTGGTTTGTGAGTAGGTGCATTAAGTCATTGCCCAAGAAGTATAGAGTTGTTGTATCGTATTGTGATACTACTTTTAATCATAACGGAGCTGTATATAAGGCTTGTAATTTTGAATATGCTGGTGAGATTAAGCCTGATTATTGGTATGTCGACGCTGATGGTTGGACTATGCATAAGCGGACTTTATATGGCCGGGCTGTGAAGTTGAGGATATCTGAGGCTGATTTTGCCAAGAAGTATGGCTATATTAAGGTATATGGTGGTAAGAAGTTGAGGTTTATTTATCGGAGATGACCTGGTTCGCTAGTTTGTAATTCAAAATAGATGGTCTGTGGAGCGTAGTATGAATGATGCCCTGGTTGCTAATGCCATTTTTGGATCGGTTGACAATCTGCGGCTGCTTCTGGTCAAGAGGTTGGAAATTGCTCGAGCAAAGGTGAAGCTACTTCCTCAGCAGTTAGAAGATCGTTGTCAGATGGGCACACAGGGCTTACCTTCGTGGTCAGAACTTCAGGCGCGACCTGAATTGCTCGACAGTGAAATGCTTTCACGCTTGCTGGCTGGGTTGCATTGCGGGTTGGACGAGTTGCTCGGCGGCGAAATTTCGGCTTATCTGGCTTTTAACATAGTGGGATCTGGGGCATTGCCTAGGCCACTTTTCATTCTTATGCAATTGATTGAAGAGCTCGATGCTCGGGCCGTCCCGCGATCACGATTGCGTCAATGGTGGGATTGTCAGGTGGCTAATGTTCATCGATGGCTGGGTAGACCTCGATGGAGGTAATTATTGGTCGTCTGATTCGTCAGCCTGTGGTCTAGCCTGCGATATTAGTTTTGGACACCTTTGGCTAGAAATAGAATCAACCATAATTAAAAGTCTAGAATATGCATATTATTACGCTCGATCGAGATATTTTGGATGCCCTTGGCCAGAAGCAGAACTAATTATAGCTCAAAACTAAAGGTAAGGTTAATCAAACCTAATGTATGAGACTCACCTCCCTATACCTCGAAGCCATAAACTATACATCGCACAAACCACAACTAGATTCACTAGCCAAACAATTTGGCAAAACCCCACAAGAAATAATTGTATTAGTAGAACCCATCACGGATGTTGTAAGATATGTAGAATGGATACTTAGACAACTCAAAACGCACATAATTAGACTCCCAGAAGACACAGATAGGATTAAACAACTATTAATAGATTTTGATCATTATAAATCTATAGGTTCAGCCAACATTAATAAAGATATAGGATCCTATAAAACCATCCATGACCTAGAAACCGTAATCGATAAACTCAAAGGTGTAGATCTTAAAGGTCGGGCAGAAACACGCCAAGAGTATCGAGCGGGAACACAATGGGTCAACGAAAGCCAAAACTACAAAATTCTCAAAATCACAACACCCGAGGCTGCCGCCCACTACGCCACAAATACTAAATGGTGTACAAGCAAACTAGAGACAGCAAAAAATACCTTGAGAGAGGACCACTCTACATAATCTTTAAAAAATTAGACGGAAAACTTGAGAAACTTTACCAATACACACATAATTATTCACGATTTATGGATATACTAGATAGGTCAATACGGCCAGATGAAGAAATACAGCAATTAATCAAACCACCGCTAAGCTCCGAACCAGTAATTCTAGTTGGATTTTGTGTGCTTATAGATTCTCGTTGGCTCGAGGCAGAATCAATCATAGCTAAAGACCCAATATCGGCATACTATTATGCTCTAGATATCTTAGAACGTCCCTGGCCAGAAGCAGAACCAATCATAGCTAAAAACCCAAAATGCGCACACCATTACGCTATGTATGTCTTGAAACGTTCCTGGCCAGAAGCAGAACCATACATAGCTCAGAATCCATTCTGGGCATACCATTATATTTCGGATGTCTTGAAACGTCCTTGGCCCGAAGCAGAACCAACCATAGCTCAAAATCCAGAATGTGCATACCATTATGCTCAGAATATCTTGAAAGAGCGTTTCTCTGAAGCAGAATCAACTATAGCTCAAGACGCATACTTTGCATACCATTATGCCAAAGATATCTTGAAAGGACGTTTCCACGAAGCAGAACCATATATAGCCAAGGATCCGGAATGGGCGTACTGGTATGTCCGAGATGTCTTGAAACGTCCCTGGCCAGAAGCAGAACCATACATAGCTAAAGACCCAGAATGGGCATACTATTATGCTCAAGATGTCTTGAAACGTCCCTGGCCAGAAGCAGAACCAACCATAGCTAAAGATCTAAAATGTTGGACTCAATATAAACAACGTTTTAATATCGAAAATTAATCAAACCTAAATATATGAAACTCACCCCCTTATGCCTTGAAGCCATAAACTATTGATTGTCTAGCTCGCCAGCTTGTGATATCAATTTTTGTATACTTTTTATGGAGTCTGGATATGTTATCCAGCCTACGATTATTTCGGCGTCATGTTTTGATAGGGTTGGGCCAACTATATTTCCATCGAATGTAATTACATACTCGTCACCATCCCAATGTACCGCTTCTATTTTCATGTTAACCTTGAGGTTTGTAGTCGCGGTATTCGCCGCTCTTTATGCGCTGCCACCATGGTTGGTTGTCGACATACCATTTGATAGTTCGTGCGAGGGCATTTGGCCATTGGGATCTAGTTGGGCTCCATTTGAGTTCGCGTTCGATTTTACTGATGTCCGAGGCGTATCTCAGGTCATGTCCTGGCCTATCGGGCACCATTTGAACCATGCTTTCATCTTTGCCCATGATGTTTAGGATTTCGTGAACGAGTTGTAAGTTTGAGCGTTCATTATTTCCACCAATGTTGTATGTTTCACCGGCTTTGCCGTGCTCCATTACTGCCAAAATGGCTTCGGCGTGGTCATCAACATATATCCAATCTCTCACGTTTTTGCCATCGCCATATAGCGGTATCTTTTTGCCTTCAATTAGGTTGGTTACGAATAATGGTATTGCTTTCTCGGGGAATTGATATGGCCCGAAGTTGTTTGCGCATCTGGTTACGCAGATGTTCATTCCATATGTGTTGTGGTACGCCCTGGCGAGCATATCTCCGGCAGCTTTGGTGACAGCATATGGGTTGCGGGGGTTAAGCGGAGTTTGCTCGTTGAATTTGACGAATGAATTATCTAGGTCAAGAGAGCCATAGACTTCATCACTGCTTACGTATACGAATCTGCAAGAATTGTCTTTTACGGATCTCCAAGCGTCGAGCAGGCATTGTGTGCCGAGCACGTTGGTTTCGACGAATGGTCTAGAGTCTACTATGGATCTGTCGACGTGACTTTCGGCGGCCAGATGTATGATGGCGTCACATTCTCCGACTATTGATTTAACCAGATTATATTCGTTGATGTTGCCATATACGAATTTGTATTTGGGGACTTTGACTAGGTTGGCTAGGTTTTCGGCGTTCCCGGAATATGTTAGGGCATCCAGGTTGATTATCTTATGTTGTGGTCGATTTCTAATTATAAATTTTATTAGGTTTGAGCCTATGAAGCCACAACCGCCTGTTATTAGTATTTTCATATAATTATGTACTTGTTAGGTGTTTAAGTTGCTTATGGTTTCTAGTGTTTTAGGATTTATTCCTTGATTTTTTAATGTGTTGGCTATGTTTTTGTCGTTTATTGGCAACGCTTTTTGCCATATTTTAACATATAATTGCATTATCTGGGCTATTTCTTGCTTTTGGATGTCGAGCGTCACGTCTTCCCAGGTAGAGTTTGTGAAGTTACGGCCTCCAGTTATCCCTAGGGCTTCGCCTGGGCCATATAGCGCTATGAAGCATTTGAGGTGCATGTTTGCGGTATATTTCCATTGATAGTTTGGCCATTTTTCGGCGTGGTTTATCAATCGGATTAGTTGTTTTGTATAGTTGATCTCGCATGATTGGCAGTTTCTTTTATTGCATGACGCATAGTCATTGATTCCGACCAGAATTTGGACTTCTGTGGTTTTCGGTATGGCTTCTAATATCTTACCTATATCGTTGGTATATTTTTGGCCCCATTCGTTTGTGTAGCGTCCGTCCGGGAGTATTCCGGCGTATACTCCATATGTGGCTATATATATTTTAGCCGGTTTTTGCTGGATGAGGGCGTGGATGCGGTCTGTGTGGTCTTTGAGCGTTAGGTACATGGCTGTTTGTGCAAATACTTTGAGGCTTGGAAAATCCCAGCAAATATAGAGTAGTTGTAAGCTTTAAAGGAGCAATCTATGCCAGGCTTTTCAATCAATGGCATCAATGATGCTAATTATGCTAGTGGCGAATCGACTATGACGAATAAGGTTGAGCCACGGCGTACACATAGGTGGTATTTTGAAACTATTGGTCTGTCTCCTGGTAATGTTGTGTCTTTACGTGGTGTGTCTGCATGGGATAAGAGCATTCAGGTTGTATTGAAATCAGCTGCCAGGCCTTCATTTACGCTTGAAGAGACTGTGATGCATCACAATCAGGAGCAAGTGTATTTTGCCGGTAAGCAGTCATGGGATGCCATTACGCTTACGTGGTATGATATTGAGCAGCCGCCCGATGTCAGCAAGGCTATGTGGTATTGGATTAATAGCATTACCAATATTAATGCTGTTCAGGTGCATTTGCCATCGCTTTATAAGATTGACGCTCGATTAGCTATGGTCACTGGTGAAGGCGCGGTCAACGAGCGATGGAATTTGTATGGTTCCTGGCCTCAGACATCGAACTGGCAGGCTTTGGACTACACGAATAATGAGATTCAGACGATTGAGGTTAAGCTGCGGTATGATCGTGCTGAACGCGATCAGACCGTTGGCGTTTCCAAGTAAATATGCCCGGTTTTAGCATAACTAATGACGAGATAGATAAAGGTCCGTCTAACCGTACGGAAATTGTTAGATCGCACCGATGGCGCATCACTATATTTGGGTTGTCAACTGAATCTCTCGTTAACGATATGTTTAGCTTCTTTGTGCAATCAGTGACTAGACCATCATTTGAGTTAGATAAAATTGTAGTGCATCAACAGCAGCAAGAAATATATCTTCCTGGCAAGGTCAGATGGAGCCCTATAACAATAAAATATTATGAGCCCATGTATAATGCTGGCCTAGCTAATGTTAACCAAACTTCTAGTGGATGCCCTTTGACTGGTACGTTGAGTACTTGGTTTGACA
>Ga0233420_10000885_pt1 | contig 11952 bp, 13 predicted proteins | sample Watercolumn_Mata_4_FD_183009 | JGI IMG/M metagenome (GOLD analysis project Ga0233420, IMG submission 183009) | Freshwater microbial communities from Lake Matano, South Sulawesi, Indonesia - Watercolumn_Matano_2014_102_MG | ecosystem: Environmental > Aquatic > Freshwater > Lake | place...
TAAGTTAAATTCTCACTTTTTTCAGAGTTTACTTCTTCTCCAAAATCTCAGTGCACATTCCTGCTGCAACAGTTGCGCCTGCGTCTCTTACTGCGAATCTTGATGTGAATGGATTCTCCTTGCTTGTTTCAAGGCAAAGGTTTCCCTGCGGCTTTATCTTTACCTTTGCAGTATCTCCGTTTTTAAGGAAGTCAGGATGTTCCTTTATGACTTCACCTGAACGCGGATCAATTTGTGCAACTAATTCTGTGAACTGGCATGGAACCTGGGCTGTGTGAACATGGAATACAGGAGTATATCCTTTTGCCAAAACAGTAGGATGATTAATAACAGTGATTGTTGCCACGAATTCCTTTACAACAGGAACAGGCTTTGCAGCGTCGCAAATTATGTCTCCTCTTGCAATGTCTTTCTTTCCTAATCCTCTTATGTTAAGTCCAACATTATCTCCTGCTCTTGCTTCAGGAAGTGATTCATGATGCATTTCAATTGTCTTTATTTCTCCATCAACACCGTCTCCTGTTCTTCCAGGAAGGACTTTGATTTTCATTCCAGGCTTCATTATTCCTGTTTCTATTTTTCCGACAGGAACAGTTCCTATTCCTGTGATTTCATAAACATCCTGAACAGGCATTCTCAATGGAAGATTTGTCGGCAATTCTGGCTGTGGGAACAAGTCAAACTGCTCAAGAACAGTCGGACCTTTGTACCATGTCATATTTGCTGATTTCTTTGTTACATTGTCTCCTTTCAACCCAGAAGCAGCTATAAATGGAGTTATATCTGGATTTATTCCTACTCCTTTCAATAGTTTTGAAACATCCTCCTTAACCTTCAAATATTTCTTTTCATCATATCCTGCTGTGTCCATTTTGTTAAGCAATATTGCAACATTCTTTACACCCATTGTTCTCAAAAGCCAAAGATGTTCTGTTGTCTGAGGTTCAACACCTTTATTTGCATCAACAACAAGAAATGCACAGTCTGCCTGTGATGCACCTGTAATCATATTTTTAACAAAGTCTCTGTGTCCAGGAGCATCAATTATTGTAACCTGATATTTTTGAGTAAGAATTTTTCGATAAGACAAGTCAATTGTAACTCCTCTTTCTCTTTCCTCTTTGATTTTATCCAGGACATAAGCGAATTCAAAGCCGATTTTTCCATGCTTTTCAGCTTCTTCTTTCAGCTTTTTCATTTCCTGCTCTGAAACAGCGCCTGTGTCGAACATAAGTCTTCCTATTGTTGTTGACTTACCTGAGTCAACGTGTCCGACGAACACGACGTTCATATTTGGTTTTTCACGTGCCATAATGATAGTTAATAAAAAAGTATATTTAAAAATGTTTTGGTAAAGATTTGAGAATAATAATTATCTCTTTTTAATTCCAACTCTTCTTTCAAGGGCATTTATTTTTCCCCTGTTGCATGCACTCACTTTGATTATTGGACATATCCAACCATCTCTTCTTCCTTTTGGAATACTGTACAGAGAACCAAGAGAAACAACCTGCCCAGATGGTATGGAATATGTAAGACCATCCAGAGCATATAAAGGATAAGAAACTGATTGAATTGTTCCGTCCCCTAAATGGAGCACATAACCTTTCTTAGTTATGAAATCCATAAATCTTTCAAAATCTTGTTCTTTTAGAGGTTTTATAATTCTTCTTAATCCTCTCTTAGGTATCTCTACCTTTCCTTGAGGACGATATAATTGTGTTTTGGCGTTCAGCATACTTTTCCCAAAAACAATCTATTTATAAAACTTATGATATTTAATGATTTTTCACTAAATCCACCATCAGAAACATTTAAATATACTAATGTATACAATTGTATATGGAAACTACAATTAGAATAAATCCTGAAACAAAGAGCAAACTTGATGAGTTTAGACAATATAAAAATGAAAGTTATGATGAATTGGTCAGAAAGCTGATTATTGTTGCAAAAACCTGCGAGAAAAAGCCCAAATTAAGCCAGAAAACCATACAGGAAATAAAAGAAGCAAGAAATAGAATAAAAAAAGGTGATTTTTACACGGAAACAGAAGCAAAAAAAATTCTTGGTTTGTGATAATAATTATAAATTCCTTTTAATTAGTTTTACTTATGTATAATCTTATTTTTGAAAAGAATGCCCTAGAAAGTTTAAATAAACTTGAACCGCAAATAAAAGAAAGAATATGGAACAAGCTTCAGTTATGCAAGGAAAATCCTTTTAGATTTCTCGAACATTTGGAAGAAATTGACGGATTTAAATTGAGAGTTGGAGATTATAGAATAATAGTTGATGTTGATAATTCTGCAAAAATTATCAAAGTTTTAAAAGTGGGACATAGAAAAAATATTTATGAAAAATAAATTTACTGATTTCCTTCAAATCTTCCAACGCTTTTGTAAGAATAATAATTGCAGGGTTTATTGATTCTCTGTCAAACCCTTCCTCTGTCTTATCTTTTTTATGACTTCTGCCTGAAGATTATTCGGCACTTTTTCAAACATCTGGTCGCTCAATGATGAATTTCCTCTTCCTTCTGTTGCGCTTCTTAAATCATTGCTCCATCCAATCATTTCAGAGACAGGAAGTTTTGCCTTTACCTCGCTACCAGCATCATCTTGTTTTACTTCAAGCATTTGTCCTCTCTTTCCTCCAATAAGTTTTGTTATTGCTCCAAGGAAAGAATTTGGAATTTCAATTATATGAATTTGTATAGGTTCAAGAAGACATGCATTTGATTTTTTCATGCATTCTTTTATTGCTTCTCTAACAGCAGGATAAACCTGAGCAGGTCCTCTATGAATCGGATCTTCGTGAATTCTTGTATCCATCAATGAAACTTTCATTCTGGTGCATGGCTCTCTTGCAAGTGGACCGGCATCAATAACCATTTCAAATGCATCTGTAACCATTTCAATTACTTCATTGATTCGAACTTCTCCTCTTGTCTGGTCTAAAAATACATTTCCGCGGTAAATATCTTTAATACTTCTTATTGTATCTCCGTCCCATCCAAGTTCTGAGAATTTGTCAAATAATTCCTTGTTCTTTTTCTTGACTCTTCCTTCAGGAATATCTCCGCTTTTTATTGCTTGATAAATATTTTCTTCAAGCGGTTCAACTTTCATGTAAAAGCTGTTGTGTTTGTTTGGACTTCTTCCTTCAAGTTCTGGAGATTCCTTTTCAATTGTTTCTCGATAAACAACAATTGGAGAAGATGTTTTAACATCAAGTCCTTTTTCTGTTACTATTCTGTTTTCAATAATTTCAAGATGAAGTTCTCCCATTCCTGAAATTAAGCTTTCTCCTGTTTCTTCATTTATTGCGACTTTCACAGACGGATCTTCTTTTGAAACTTTTCTAAGTATATCAATCAGCTTTGGCAAGTCAGACATTTTCTTTACTTCAATTGCTTTTGTGATAACAGGTTCAAAGATATGCCTTAATTCTTCAAAAGGAGTCTCAGGCTCGCTAGTAACTGTTTCACCAGCTTCTCCATTTACACCTGCAATTGCAAGAACATTTCCTGCTCCAATTTCATCAATCTGCTCTGGCTTTATTCCGTCATATATGAAGAGTTGCTGTATTTTCTGATTTTTTTTTGCAAGATTAAGGTAAACATCTGCGCCAACTTTCAATGTTCCGGAAAATAATCTTCCTGCTGAAATTTCTTTTCCGCTTCTTGGATCAATGACAATTCTTGTTATGACGAAAGCAGGTTTTCCCTTTGCATTGCAATTAATCAAATCTTTTCCGAATTCGCTGTCATGCTCGCCGTGCCATATCTTTGGAATTCGATATTTTTGCGCTTCAATTGGATTTGGAAGATGCTTTACAACCATGTCAAGAAGAACTTCATAAAGAGGAGCGTTTTTCCAGCACCATTCTTTTCTTTCTTTTTCTCCCATTTCATAAAGATTGAAAATATCCTTGAAAGTTATTCCTTTTTTCTTCATGAAAGGAACAGAAAGCGCCCAGTTTTCTCTCGCGCTTCCAAATGCAACACTTCCATCATTAATATCAACAATCCATTTTTCTTTGAATTCTGGCTCAGATATTTTGTTGATTAATGTATTAAAATCATGAAAAATTTTGACAAATCTTTCCTGCATTTTTTCAGGAGTGAGTTTCAATTCCTTTATCATTCTGTCAACTTTGTTTATAAACAAGACAGGACGCACTCTTTCTCTCAATGCCTGTTTGATAACTGTTTCTGTCTGTGGCATTATTCCTTCAACAGCACAAACAAGAACAATTGTTCCATCAATAGCTCTCATTGCTCTTGTAACATTTCCGCCGAAATCGACATGTCCAGGAGTATCAATTAAATTAATTAAATATTCATCTCCGTGGAAATCATGAACCATTGAAACATTTGCTGCGTCAACTGTAAGCAATCTTTCCTGTTCGTCCGAGTGCTGCCATGTTGCCATTCCTGCTTCCAAATCTCCTGCTGATTTAGCAGCCATGTGTCCTGATGCTGCAAGTAGATTGTCTGTAAGAGCTGTTTTTCCGTGGTGAATGTGCGCCGATGTTGCAATATTACGAATATGTTTCTGGTCACGACTAAGTCTTTGTATTTTATTGAATTGTGATTCTTTTTCTGGCATTTTCAGTATTTCCTTTAAATATTAATGTAAGAAAAAATTCGTTTAAAAAGGTGTTGGTTGGATATCATAAAAGAATTTAAAAAGGACATGCCCAACTAAAACTAATGAAAAAAGTATTAATACAAGACAGATTTGCAAGCGATGAGCATATTAACACCTTAACAGATTTATTATTTTGGTATATAAAGGACCCTGATTTAAGAATAGAGATGGTTGGATGTCTTAAGAGAGCGCAAAATCCAGTCACAGATTATGATTTAATAATCTCACACCCCCATGTTCTTGAAAGATGCTGTGTTCCTTTGATAGAACATGCAACAAGGGAAAAAATTCCGGTGGTATTAACCTATAAGATAAATAATGAACAGTCCAAAATAATTAAAGCAATTTCTGAAAATTTCAAATTAAAAACAGAAAAAATTGAAGGTTATTATAAAGATGTTTTTTCAAGTATAATTCTTGAAGTTTTATATCAAAAATAATTTTTTATCTCGCGCTGTCCGCCTGTTTCTCTGCCTCATTCTTTTTCTTCAATGCAGCGCTGTCTCCGCTTCCGTTGTATGCAAGAATTATTTCTTCAGCCAGCGCTTCAACAATGCTTTTCTTTTTTCCAAATGCCTTGTCGCCAGCTCCATGCACTATGTTCTTTATAGCAAGATTTACTCTTCTTATTGGTGAAACATCAACTGCCTGCGGATATCTTGCTCCTCCGTATTCTATGACAGTGATTTCATCACGTGGAGCAGAATTCTCAATTGCCTTTACCAGAACAGCAATTGGATTTTTCTTTGTTTTTTCTTCTATTATCTTGAAAGCATCAAGGACAATTCTCATGTTCTTTGAATACTTCCCTGTATTTAATCCAAGGATTATTTTGTGCTTTTTTCCACGATGTCCTGCAACAGCCAATCTATTCATCAATCTTTCAACAACATTTATTTTAACCTGCCCCATTTTTGAAACATTTCTTCCCTGACTCTTCACAATAAGTCTTGGTTGAAGATTTATTACATTTTTTAATCCAGGATCTTCCACAACAATTTCTGAAACATCATACATGTCAAATATCTTGAATTCAATTGGTTTTTTTTCTTCTTCCATTTTATGCAACCCACCTACTGAAATTATTATAAAGTTTTATTATAGTTTCAAATTTATTTTCCCTAATGATATGTCCTGTATCTGCTGAAACCAAACTAACCCGATATTTCTTAATCGGATCTTTTTCAAATATTAAATATAAATTTTTTTTCTCATCAAATTTTAAAACTTTTTCTAATTCTTCATATCTATCATCAGATATATTTTCTTCTGTCATTTTATCCCATGCGAATGTTTATTTATCATCTTCTACCCTTCTCTATCCAGCCTTTCCACAATCTTCTCAACGGCTGGTCATTTACTTGAATAACCTGAAATCTAATTCCCGGAATATCTCCCTTTATTCTTCCTTGTCTTCCTCCTATTCTTTCAATCATTACTTCATCGTGTTCGTCAATAAATTTTTGAGCAAGATTTCCCGGTATAAACGCAGTAACTACTTTGCTGTTTTTTGTAAGCTGAACCTTGCAGCATTTTCTCATTGCAGAGTTTGGCTGTCGCGCTTCTTTCTGAACTTTTTGAAGAACAATTCCTTTCGCCTGATTCGCACCTTCAAGCGGGTCTGATTTTGCGTAAAGTCCAAGTGCTCGCACTTTGTAGTTCTTGTCGCTCCATTTAAACTTCTTTCTTCTTTTCATCAGCTTTGCTGCGTTTCCTAATCCCATATATTAACACCGAGAAAATGGTTTAAAAATGTTTTTAGAGGAGAATTTAAAGATAAATACTTGGTTACTCTTCAAGAGAATGTTCTTCTTTTTCAAATCTATAATATAATTCTGAAGTCAACTCAAATCGTTCAAGTAAAAGAGGGATGTGGGAGGTATCTCCAAATAAAAGAAGCAAATCTTTTGCTCTTCTTTGTTCTTTATCTCTTTTTCCAGAAGAAAATGATGAAATTAATTGTTCAATGAATTTTTTATCAGCGCTTGGATTTTCCACAATTTTTATCAACGTTCTTGGTAGTTCATAATGATGAAAATATGTCTTGAAAAATTCTGGAATCCTTTTCTGTTCTAGCATATCAAATGCTACTCTTGCATCAAAATCATCTAATTGCATAATAAGATAAGGACATACACTAAAATTTTTATCTGTTTCTTCAGATTGTGAAGGTTTCAATGTATCTAGGGTATGTATTGCAAAAAAATTCTGATTCACGCCTTCATTTGGAAACAATTCATAAACTCTTACCAATCTTTTATCTAATCCCATAGAAAAAGATTAATTAAACAGTATAAAAAGATGATTGTTCTAAAAAGAATAGTTTGCTTCACACAATCCTGAAATCCTTGCCGAAGTAATCCTTGATGATTTTTTGCATTTCGAGAAGTCTTCGCTTATTTCTTCCAATCAGCGCTGCTTTGCTCTGGCTTCCAGCTGTCAATACAATTTCGTTGTCAATTATATTCAAATCCTTGAATCTTACAGGACTTATTATTGATTCTATGAATTGTTTCGCAGAATAAATTCCGCTCGGAGCAGGAATGACTTTTATTTTCTTCCTCAATATCTCGCTCATTCTTCTTATGTTGTTTCCCTGTTCTCCTATTGCAGCACTGACAAGATGCGGCGGCACGCAAAAAATAATAAAATCATTGTATTTGAAACAGTATCTTGTCCGGACTCTTGTCATTTTTTCAAACAGGTTGAGATATCTCATATCCTGCATGTTTATGGTGTTTTCCATTTTTCTCCTCGTTTTTATATGAATATTATATTTAAATTTTAATAACAATATTTAATCATCACCGACGTTTATAAAGATATATTAATTTATTATCAACTCCGATTTTTTATCAATTTTCTCCCTTATTCCTTTGCAACTTCTTCCACAATCTTTTTCTTTGCCTCTTTCTTCTCGCTTTCATCTTTTACAAGCGAACCTATGACTTTCACAAGAAGTCCGGGAAGTCCTGTTCCAATAGGCACAGGTTGATTAAGTATTATGTTTTCTATAACGCTTGAAAGCTTGTCCTTTGAGCCCTTTACCGTCGCATTGACAAACTGCTTGACAGGAGTTTCAAATGTTGCTCTTGCAAGTATTGATGATTTCTGTGCTATAATTCCCATTCTTGTAACTCCCTTTACCTCTCCGGCATTTGTCATCGCATCTGCAATCATTTTCAAATGCCTCATGTCAATGTCAAGTCCCTGTGTATTAAGAACTTCATAAATTTCATTGATTATTAACTGTCTTGCAACCTCTATTCCAAAAACTTCCTCCATTTCATACAAATCATTTGAAACCAATCTTTCTGGATTTATCTCCTTAAATTCAAGTATTTTTTTCAGATTTGAACCGAGAGTGATTATGACAAAATTATTTTCTCTCTTTACAATTATAACCTGCTTGACATCTTTTACTCCAGATATAATTGTTTTTTTCAGCTTTTCTTTTAGCTTGTAAATTTCCTTGAAATCCATATCTCCGGCATTGATTGTTATTCCATCATCTCTTTCTCTTATTTTATATCCAAGTTTGCTCATTCTTTCAGCAACCTTTTTTGAAGAAGTATGAACATAACGAAGAGCTTCCCTGTCAAATTCAATTTCTATTTTCTTGTCGCTGAAATTAAGGTTTATATTTGATGCGATCTCTTCAACAGTGACTTCTTTTATTTTTTCAGCAAGTGTTTTTGCGTCTTTTTCATTGTTGAATTCCTTTTTCAAATGAATTTCCATTTTTGGCGAGCTTGGTTTCTTTCGAGTGTCAAAGATTTCAATTAATCGTGGAAGTCCCTGGGTTATCTGCATTTCAGTAACTCCGGCAAAGTGGAATGTTCTAAGAACCATTTGTGTTGATGGTTCTCCAAATGACTGAGCTGTTACAATTCCTATGGCTTCTCCGGGTTCAATATTTTCATTAAGATGTTTTTTCATTACATCTTTTCCATCGTCTCCATATTTAAACTGAATTATATTATTATTGCTGTCTCTTACTGTGCCGTCATATTCAACTCTCAAATCCTGAAGAGCATTTGCAAGTCTTCGGTAAAGATATCCGGATTTTGGAGTTCTAAGTGCAGTATCCATAAGTGTTGCTCTTCCTGTCATTGCACCAAAGAAGAATTCATCAGGCTTCAATCCTTTTATGAAAGGACTTCTTATGAATCCTTTTGCTTTTGGAGATAAATCTCCTTTTTTGAAGAATGAAAGAGTTCTATTTGAATATCCAAAATCAATTCTTCTTCCTTCCAAATCCTGCTGTCCAACACAGCAAGCCATTTGAGTTATGTTAAGAATATTTCCTCCGCCACCTGAATTTATCATGTGTGTGACAGGATTTTCTTTTGGAAATTCTTTCTTGACAATCTCTCCAATTTTTGTTCTAATTTCATTAAGCACTTTCAAAATTCTTATTTCACGCGATTGTTCAATAGTTTTTCCCGGAATAATCTCAAGCGTCTTATTTTTATATTCTAAAATTATTTCATCTGTCTTCTTTATTGCCTTTTCAACAACATCATCAGTCATTTGTATTATGTTTTCTTCAATATCCAAATCATTAAGTGAAAGAGAAATTCCCTTGTCTGTAAGGAAGTTCTTTCCAAGATTAAATGCACGCTGAACGCTTTCAAATGCTTCTTCTCTCCCTTTTATTTTATCAATTTCCTTGACTAATTCTCCCTCTTCAACACCAAATGTTGTCTTGTCAATTATTCCTTTTATAACCTCGCCGTCTTTTATTTTTATCACTGAATTTGAAAAATCAATCTTTGGAAGAATTTTTGAGAATATTTCTGTTCCGGAAATATTCTTTTTTGAGAACTGATAATCAATTCCTGCACGGTAAAGCAGTTGATTTGCATATTCTCTTGAAAATTCTCCAACGCCAAGAAGATAATTTCCAGTTATTGCATCAGTTAAACATCCAATCATATTTGTGTTATTCTTTGGAGAAATTAAATTCTTTTTTACATCAAGCATGACTCTTGTTTCTGCCTTTGCTTCTTCTGTCTGCGGCGAGTGAATATTCATTTCGTCTCCATCAAAGTCAGCATTATATGGAAATGCTGCGGCAGGATGCAATCTAAATGTTCTGCCTGGAAGAACTCTTACATAATGAGCCATCAAACTTCCACGGTGAAGGCTTGGATGTCGATTGAATAATACAACATCTCCGTTCTGTAAATGTCTTTCAACAATATATCCGGGAGTTATTTCACTGATTATTTCCTCTTTCAATTCAGGAGTTATTTTTTTTCTTTTTCCATCAGGACGTATGACATAATTTGCACCTGGATATTCATCTCCTTTTTCAATCATTTTCTTCAAATAATCAATATTAAGTTCATTGATTGTTTCTGCAACCGTCACTGTTTTTGCTATTTCATAAGGAATTCCAACTTCATTTATATTAATTGAAGGGTCAGGCGAGATAACTGTTCTTCCAGAATAATTAACTCTCTTTCCAGCAAGATTTTTTCTTATTCTTCCTTCTTTTCCTCTTATTCTTTCTGTTATTGTCTTAAGTGGCTGCCCGCTTCGATGTCTTGCAGGAGGAATTCGTGCAACAGTATTGTCAAAGAAAGTTGTAATATGGAACTGAAGCAAATCCCACAAATCTTCAATTATTACTTCTGGAGCGCCTGCATTAAGATTTTCCCAAAGTCTTTGATTCGCTCTTATTATGTCTGATAATTTATGAGTTAAATCATCTTCGCTTCTTTCTCCTGTTTCAAGAATAATGCTTGGACGTATTGTTACCGGAGGAACAAGGAAAATTGTAAGCACAGCCCATTCAGGCCTTGCTGTTCTTGGATTTATTCCGATTTTTATTAATTCTTCATCAGGTATAGCTGCGAGCATCTCACGAATCTCTGTTGGAAAAAGCCTTGTTTTGCCTCTGTAAAAGTTTGTTGGTTTGTCTACTTTTATTTTTTCATGAATGGATTCACAATGCGGACATTTCTTAACATCCTTTGCCTTCTTTGCCCTTTGGCTTGCAGATAGCTTGAACAAATCTTTCTCGTCAACAAGCAGTTTTTTGCATTCGTGACAGAAACATCTCAATCCTAATTCAATCAAAGGAACATATTTTATGTGAATAACAGCTCTTGCCAAATCAATGCTTCCAAGATGTCCAAGACATTCCTTTAATCTGCCTCCGCATGTTCTACATCTTACACCTGGATCAATTGCTCCAAGCCTCAAATCCATCAATCCTCCGTCAACAGGATATCCATCAATATCATAAAGCTCAGGAGTCACGATTTTCGCAACAGAGATTTTCTTTATTTGGTCAGGACTAAAAAGCGAAAATCCTATTTCCCCGATTTTTTTACGAATTGGTTTATTTGTCATTTTTTATTTCTTATTTTTTTATAAATATAAATTATCAAACATGATATTAAATAAAATACTATTATTGATGCAACCAAAATAAGAATGCTAGTCCAAATATAACCTGAATTTGTTAAACCACTAAGACCTAATGTGAAAACTGAAAGATATTTTGTATGACAGTCGTCTCCATTTACAGTTAAACTGCAAATAGTATTATTCATGAAGGGAATCAACAACAGAACAACAGTTAATATTTCCTTGCCAATTGTTGGTTTAATAAACTCTTTGAATTTCATTTTATTCATACTTATTCTTCAATTTAAATGATGTGTGAATATGAAGTCCCTGAAGCTCCTCAAGCAGAAGCTTGAATGCATATGAAACCTCAACAGGCTCAACATCCTCGCTGTTGCATATTGGACATGAGATTTTGTTTCTTATATTATCTTCAATCGCAATTGTTCCGCATTTTGTGCATATGTGAAGAACAACTTTGTCAGAATCATATCTTTCTTTCAAAAGAAGAGATGCTCCATGCGCGACAAGCGCTTGTTGCTCCATTTCTCCCAATCTAAGCGCTCCTCCTCTTGAACGTCCCTCAACAGGTTGTCTTGTAAGAAGAGCAATTTTTCCTGCAGCTCTTCCGAAAATTTTGTTACCTACCATATATTTAAGCTTAAGATAATAAAGATTTCCAACGAAGATTTTTGCCTCAATCTTTTTTCCGGTTATTCCGTTATACATTATTTCTTTTCCATCATATCGAAATCCAAATTCCTTCAGTTGTGCCTCAATGTCTTTCTTGCTTTCACCTGAGAATGCTGTTCCATCCATTATCTCTCCTTTTATTGCTCCGATTTTTCCTGCAAGTAACTCAAGAAGATAACCTACTGTCATTCTGCTTGGAAGTCCATGCGGATTGAAAAGAACATCAGTACGTATTCCGCGTGAA
>Ga0233420_10000886_pt1 | contig 11920 bp, 17 predicted proteins | sample Watercolumn_Mata_4_FD_183009 | JGI IMG/M metagenome (GOLD analysis project Ga0233420, IMG submission 183009) | Freshwater microbial communities from Lake Matano, South Sulawesi, Indonesia - Watercolumn_Matano_2014_102_MG | ecosystem: Environmental > Aquatic > Freshwater > Lake | place...
CATCGACCAGGCAAAGGACGACCTGTACGAGATGAGGGATATATTCCAGCGCGCGCTTGGCATATCCCCTGAAGAGCAGGGATAAAAATAATTATTAGCATCTGAGGAGAAGCTCTCGTTTTTTGAATCTATTTGATTAGATCAATAGCGCTAAGCTGCATTTAGTGCGGCAAAGCTTCTGAATTTCTTTCTTACTTTCTGTTAATTCTGCTGCGTAATGCGAATGTAATGAAATGCCAGGAAAACTTATATAGTAAGGATTCCAGTTATATATTGATACTCATGTTCGACTGGCTGAAAAATAAAATGCACAAGGAAAGCGACGAGGACTACAGCGACCTCAGGTCCGGCATCCTTAATGAGCCGGAGCCTGTGTTCCGCCAGCCTGCGCAGCCGGAAAGGAACTACGACGATTTCTCCCAGCGGACTCGCGACGTTTTCGAGCCTATGTCGATGCAGCCGATGCCGCAGTCTCCATCAGAATTCGGCCAGGCCCCGAGCAGGAACTACGAGATAATGGACCGCCTTAATTTGATTGAGAGCCAGCTCGCGGCCATCCGCAGCATGACAGAGACCATCAACGAGCGCCTGAAGAACATGGAATCCCGCCTTGGATTGCAGAGGAGATATTGAGTGAAGTCGCCTGAAATATTCCGCTTTGAAAAAAAAGAAGATCGTGCTGCCGACTGTCTTGGTTTTTCTGCTTCTATTTGTTTTGTCATTGAATGCTATCTACTATGAGCAATTGAGTAAAGACACTTCTGATCTTGCAGGAAATGCGCTAGAAGGTATAAGATTGACGATATATAATGGCACACTCAATGGCACAGAACCATCAATAGAAAGCCAACTCATAGCAATCCGACAAAATGAACAAGAAATGCAAAACAAGCAATCTTCACTGCGCTTAATCAATGGTTTGTCTAGTTTGGTCGAATATGTTTTGAATGTATTTGGAACCAATTTTTGTGCTGTCATCATTCTTGACCATGGGTATATTGCCAACAATAGAAAAGAGTGCGTTTCTACCGAACTGGAAGCATCGGTAGGCTTTGAAATCTCAAGATTAATTACATGTGCTTCGGACTTTTCGAGATACTTCACCAATTTTATCAATACTAATGCTAACTCGACCGACTGGCGTGTTTTTGAGGAATCGCCAGAAGGACAGAAAATGCTCAGAGATTTCATATTATCAGAAAAGGGCCAGAACATATTCAATTACCTTGAAGGATGTACGTACTCAAAGGATGATTTTCTGGACCCACAGAAACAGAAAGAACGTATGCAAAAATATTTGCCTTGGGAACAAAAATCTGCAACATTCAGGGTCATCAACGCCTTTGACGTGATATCGTATTTTCTGATCCTGATAATTGTCGGGTACCTGATAAACTGCATTATAATCTACGTGCACAGGAGAAACGAGGCGTTTGTACACAACGGGAAGAAAGCCTACATGTTATTGGCGTTCTTCTTTGTTGTGTTTCTAATGTGGTCGGTCATGTTAGGAATATATTCAAATGATATAATAATCAGGTTCTTTTTCGTAATTTCTTTCTCATATATTGTAACAACACTAGTCTTTATGTTTGTAGATATTCTAGAAGAGGACAGACTTGAAAAGAAAGTCAGCAGATCGAGGAAGAAATGACAATCCAGAAAAAAGCTCTTGTTAGCTGTACTTCAGCTATATGCCGGTCCTGTTTTTTTAATAAAGCCCTTTGCGTTTATTCTTTCCATTGTGTCGATATCGTAGTACGTGCCGCAGCCGTTTACAGGTGCTTTTGTCCTACCGCTGTATGTGAGTTCCTTCAAAGCATTATAGTCGACATTTTGTTTTTTATTTTCGTGCTCCAGGACAAGAATACGCATCTTGTAAAATATTTTTGGCAATACTACAAACCGTTCGCCATTGCATTTTACTGCAATCATAGAAAACCGTAAAATATGAGAGTACTTAAGTTTGTTTTTACTCGAAAATCATCCTTACTTCCTTGCCGACGGCCTTGCTCAGGACAGGCGACATGCCGCCAACGCGGTCCTTGAACCTCTTTTCCATCCTGACCTTGTACGACTCTTCTTTTCCGTAGACCTTGTTTATGCCGATTATAGGCGCGCTGACTATGCTCTCTATCAGCTTCTTCTCGTCATTAACATCTTCAATTATGCGCACGTTCTTTTCTAGCATTATGCCAAGCCTCTTTGAGTTCCTGCCGCCCTTTCCGATCAGCACGCCGGAATTGCTCTTGTCAGCCAGCACGATCATGTAGTCCCCGGCGTCCATTGCCCTGTTGAAATCTGTCTCGAGCCCGAGCCTGTATATGGCCCTGGAAAGCGAGACGTCCAGGGCGCTGACCTTTCCGGACAGCAGGTTCTTGCTGCATGCGTTGCAGAGAAAGTCGTTCTTCAGGCATACGTTGCATATCTTTGGCATAAGATCACTTCAGTATGAAAATATTATGTTATTCAATATCTAAAAAGGTTCAGACTTTTTAAATAGATTGTTCCCTGTATTCTTAATATGTTAATCGGTGTTGTAGGCAAATCTAATACCGGGAAGACGACATTCTTTTCTGCCGCTACGCTTGTTGACGCTGAGATAAGCAACAGGATATTCACGACGATAGAGCCGAACAAGGGCGTCACTTTTGTGCGCACAGAGTGCCCGTGCAAAAAACTTGGCGTGAAGTGCAGCCCGAAAAATTCCAAGTGCATAAATGGCGTAAGGTACGTGCCGGTGAAGATGGTCGACGTTGCCGGGCTTGTGCCAGGAGCGCACGAGGGGCGCGGCTTGGGCAACCAATTCTTGTCAGACATAATGGAAGCGGATGCGCTCATACATGTCGTCGATATAAGCGGCTCGACGGACGAGTCGGGCAATCCTGTTGCTCCTGGATCGAACGACCCAAAGAACGACATAAAATTCCTAGAGGAAGAGATAGACTTCTGGATACTCGGCATACTGAAAAGGAACCTCCTTACGCTGGTAAGGAAGATGGAATCTACCAAGGAAAAATTCTCCGTTGTTCTAGAAAACCAGCTGTCAGGGCTTGGTATAAAATTGCCTGAAATCGAGGACGCGCTTGTGAGGGCGGGACTGAATCCTAATTCGTCTGACGAAGAATTTCTGGAATTCATAAAGATCCTGCGCTCGAGCAGCAAGCCGATAGTTATAGCGGCGAATAAGATTGACATCCCCGGATCTGAAAACATATTCAGCCGCGTCAAGGACGTGATGCGCCTGGACATGATTCCGTGCTCTGCTGCGTCTGAGCTTGCCCTGAGAAAAGCCAGCGAGAAAAATATCATAGCCTACAACCCGGGCGACCCGAACTTTTTTGTTCTGAATGAACTCGACGAAAAACAGAAAACAGCTCTCGGCTTTATCAATAACAGCGTCCTTGTTCCGTACAAGTCGACCGGCGTCCAGAAAATAATAGACAAGGTTGTCTTCGACGTGCTCAACATGATAGTTGTCTACCCTGTCGAGAACGAGCACAAATTCACGGACCATAAAAACAACGCCCTGCCGGATGCGATACTGATGAAAAAAGGCTCGACAGCGCTTGAACTGGCGTACAAGGTTCATGAAGACATCGGAAAAAATTTCATAGCGGCCGTAGACGCAAGGACCGGAATGCACGTTTCCGCAAAGTACGCGCTGAAGAACGGCGACGTAATATCAATAAAGGCCGGGCGATAGCAGAGAAACACTTAAATATTATTTCTTTCAAAGTGTTAGATTGTTGATTCAAAAAGTGAAAATTTACAAGTCCGCAAAAAGGTGTGTGATAGAAAAGTGTATGTTCCAAGCGAAATATTTTTTACAACCGGCATAGGCATAGACAAAAACAAGCTTACTTCTTTTGAAATGGCGCTCAGGGACGCCAGCATCGAATCTAACAATATTGTCAACGTCTCAAGCATACTGCCGCCGTATTGCAAAATAGTTTCGAAGGAATACGGAACAAAAAAACTCCAGCCAGGCCAGATCGTTCACTGCGTTCTTGCAAAAGACCAGACAGACGAGCCGAGCAGATTGGTGGTAGCTTCCATCGGCGTAGCTGTCCCAAAAGACAGGGGCAAATATGGTTATCTTAGCGAGCATCACGGTTTCGGGCAGACAAAAAAAGTTTCAGGAGATTATGCAGAAGATCTTGCAGCGACCATGCTCGCCACGACGCTCGGCATTGATTTTGACCCTGAAACAGCGTGGAAGGAACGTGAAAAAATATACAAGGCAGGCGGGCAGATATTCAAGACGAAGAATTACACAAAATCTGCCGTAGGCGACAAAAGAGGCAGGTGGACAACTGTATTAGCAGCTGCTGTCCTTCTGCCTTCTTATAGTGCAGAAGAACTTGGCGAACGGCTAAGCAAACTCGAAAAAGCCTACGAAGAAGATATGAAATCTTATTTTAATGCCCGGAAATGAGCCGACATTTCATCTTTTAAGCTGTAATCCCTGATAATTATTATGTCATTTCAGAAATTCCGCGACGAGGTTCACGCACTAGTGGGCCAGGAATATTCAAAATTACTCGAAATCCCGAAGGGCGGCGAGGCCGATCTCGCACTGCCGTGCTTCGTCATTGCAAAGCAGCAGGGAAAAAACCCGGCAGAGATGGCAAAGCTCATAGAAGTTGAGTTGAATGGCAGGATTAAAAAATTCGGCCTCGTGAAATCAGCGGTCGCCGAGGGGCCGTACGTCAATTTCTTTATCAGCGTGGAAAAATTTGCGCCGATTGTATTGAAGGAGATACTGTCGAAAAAAGGGAAATACGGGTCGTCAATAACGGGCAGCGGAAAGACTGTCATCGTCGAATATCCGTCCGTGAACATAGCGAAGCCGATGTCAATAGGACACCTCCGCTCAGCTATAATCGGCCAGTCGTTGTACAACATACACAAATTCCTCGGCTACAACGCGATAAGCGACGACCACGTAGGCGACTGGGGCACGCAGTTCGGAAAACTGCTCTACGCGTACAAGACCTGGGCAAATCCAGGAGCCGTGGCAAAAAGCCCTATCAAGGAACTGCTCGCACTATACGTCAGGTTCCACGACGAAGCTGAGAAAAACCCGGAATTGGAGGAAGAGGGGAGGAAATGGTTCTCTAAGCTCGAGAAGGGTGACAAGGAATCGCTGAAGCTCTGGAAGATGTTCTGCAGCTGGAGCATGAAGGAGTTCAGAAAAGTGTACAAGGCACTAGGCCTGCACCACGATTTTTCCCTTGGCGAGAGCTTCTACATAAAGATGACAAAATCTGTAATCGATGATGCCTTAAAAAGAGGCATAGCCAAGACCGAGCAGAACGCTGTGATAATCCCGATGAACGGAACGCCGCTGATAATACAGAAATCCGACGAGTCGACGATATACGCAACGCGCGACCTTGCGACTGTAAAGTACAGGACAGAAAAATTCTATCCGTACAAGATTCTATACGTAGTCGGGTCTGACCAGAACCTGTATTTCAGGCAGATCTTCTTTGCAGCGAGGCAGCTCGGCTACATGAAGGAAGAAGGCGTCCACGTCAGCTTCGGACTCGTTTCACTCCCGGAAGGAAAAATGTCAACAAGAGCGGGGCGTGTGGTATTCCTAGAAGACCTGATAAACGAAACCGTAAAGGAAGCTGAAAAAGTTATCAAAGAGAAGAACCCGAAGCTGAAGAACAGGAAAAACGTTGCAAATGCCGTGGCCATGGCAGCGATAAAATACAACGACCTCTCAAGAGATCGTATAAAAGACATAATATTCGACTGGAAGACAGCGTTGAGCTTCGAGGGCGACACAGGCCCCTATCTCCAGTACACGGCTGTGCGCGCGAATTCCGTCATTTCGAAATCGAAGAAAAAACCGTCGGCGAAGCCATGTATCCGTGAAGATAGGGAGAACGAAATCATAAAGATATTGTCAAAGTTTCCGTCTGTTTTGCAAGACTCTGCAAAGGACTGCAAACCACACTACATAGCCGGCTACTTGAACGCCCTGGCTGCAAAATTCAACGAATACTACCACACGACAAAGATAATAGGATCCAAGGAAGAAAGCCAGAGGCTCGCGCTTGTTCTTTCCGTATCAACAGTCATAACAACCGGCCTGAAACTGCTTGGCATCGAAGTGCCGAAGAAAATGTAAATTCCGGCGTCATTCGTACGTAATTCTAGTGTAATTTTTACCGCGGCTAAAATAGCTTTAAAATGATTAAAAAATTGTAGTTATCTATGAATGACGAAAAGATCGAAATAGTTCTGACCGAAAGTGAAGAGGTTCCAACCAACATAAAAAAACTCCTCAAGGTCATGGAACTCCCGACCCTCAGCCAGGAAGACAAGGAAAAAATAGAACGCCTTGCTGAAAAGTCTGAAAAACTTCTTGCTTATCTTGAAAGAGAAAAATCCTCTGTCCAGTCGATAATAGACAGTTTAGTTGAGTTGCGCGTATCGGTAGACAATGAAAAAAGAAGTTCTGCCGGACTATCGGACAAATTCGACAGGCTCGTATCGATTTTAGACAGGGATAAGGAAAGGCTACAGCGCATCGAGGACAACGTAAGCGTGCTTCTTGACACAACGCCGCTGAGCGAATCGATAAAGATCATGTCGAGCATACGCGACAGCCTCGGGACGATAATAGGCTCCGTCAAGTCTAACGAAGAAAGGATAGTATCAGTATTCTCGCGCGCCATGGACAACATAGAAAACATAAGCACATCAATTGCTGATATAAAATCAGGCTTTGAAGTGTCGCAAAATTACATCAGGAATATGATGGAGGAAATGAGCAGCTACGCGAACAAAAGAAACGACGTTCCGCTTATAATGGAAAATATAAATGACAAGATAGACGCTTACATCGAAAACCTCAACAACCGCATGGACAGCATGTCGGTACAGATACTGAGCCAGATGAACGACATGAGCATCGCGATAGAGGACATGAAGAAGTTCGACAAGACAGTAAACGTTGATGAAATCGTGCAGGCAGTCGGCAAATCCGTGGACAGTTCTATACAGAAAGCTATGAAAAAGGAAGTAAAAAAAATCGGCGATGCGTCAGAACGAATCTCCGGCAAAGCCAACGACCTTGGCAAAGCTGCTGAAAAGCTGAAGAAGACGCTTGGCGGAAACGAGATAAAGGTTATTGTCGGCAAGGCCGTTGAAGGCACGATGAAGAACGAATTCAAGAAGGTCGGTAATGGTTTAAGATCCGTAAACTCCCAGCTCGCGCTTCTGAGGGGCGAATATACGATAGAAAGCGTCGGCGAAATAATAAAGCTAGTGAAAAGCTACCGTGTCCCGAAAAGATACCAGGCCGAGAAGAAGAGGGTGATAGCAGTCCTGAAAGCCGTCGAGGACGACCTCGTCGACATGTTCATAGTAAAATCAATAACAAAGACGATGACTATGCCCGATATAAAGAAGCTGACAAAGATGGGCAGCGCGCGCCTCAACAAAAGGATAAAGAAGCTTATTGAATCCGGCACCGTCGTCAAGGAGAAAAAGGGGCGCTACTTCGTTTTCTATGTTGTCAAGGCTTGAATGATATATTTTTAATGCCGACCGTTTCTTGCAGCATAGCAATCAAAAGAAAAAATTTATTCTCTTCTTATCAGGCTCGTTGTTTCCTCGCCGAGTATCTCGCCAGTGACTGCGTCAACGTCGTACGACGTCGCTGATAATCCTTGAGTTATCATGGCGATTGTCCAGACGAGTTTTTGCTTTTTGCCGAATTCTTTCATGTGCAGGGATATGAGTGTGTTTATAGATTTTCCGGCGAACTTTTTCTCGACGCTTTCCAGTGCGTCGTCTATATCCACGCATAATTTTTTTGCATCCACCTCTTCCATGTCCTTCATAGCCGGCGTGCTCTCGCCGACAGTGACGAACTTTTCGTTCACGAAGCAGTCTATCACTGTCTTGCTCTTCTGGCTATAGAAAAGGAGCGTCCACTCCGTTATATCTTTCTTTGTCTCGGTGAGCGTTGTAAAGCCGGAACACAAGAAATAGCCCTTGAGTCTCTGAACGTTTTCGTTGTGGCTTGACTTGTCTATGGCTTCTTCTATTTTCATACTTCCTTCAACTTTTCGGATATAAACTCTATTACGTTTCTGTCCAGCGGCACCGTGAAGGATTTCCTGTATCTTTTTTCGCCAGCTGTTCCGAAAAATCCGAGGCTCAGCGATATAAATGTGCTTTCACCGGTCTCGGCTATTGCCTTTTTCCTTGCCACTTCTATGAATTTGTTGTTTCCGAATTTTATTTCTTCTGATTTTATGGTTTCGAAGGTTACCATTTTTTATACCCCCATTTTTGTTTTTTATTGATACATTAATTAAATACTGCGTTTTTAAAATCATGCATAAGGCCAAAAATAAAAATTACAAGAAAAAATATTTGCGTCATTTCTTTTTCTTTTTCAATTCTGTCTTTTCCTGGCGCTCCCATTTCAGGTCCTCGTATTCTATCCACGCCACTATGAGGCCGAGGAATATGAGGAATATCCCGAACAGTCCGGCAAACACCGTGAGAAATGCCTTGACGGTGCTCGTCCCGAACAGTCTTTCTATCCCGCCGTACCTGAATATGGGTGCTGCAGTATACCAGAATATTCCAACCAGGAATACTATGATACCGACAATCATTTTGACTGCAGAGTTCATTTTATCACCCCGTATTTGATAGCTATAATCTGTTAGTCATGTTTTAATACTTTATTAAGTATGAAAATTAAGATCGTGGTATTATGGGAGTTTACAAGCACGTTAGGAATGCGTGGAAAAAACCTTCGCGCGAGATCAGGAAAAAGACTGTGCAGTGGACTAGCCAGTCGGTCGTGAAAAGGATAGACAGGCCGACAAGGCTTGACAGGGCCAGGTCCCTAGGATATAAGCCAAAACAGGGATTTGTGCTTGCCCGTGTTCGCATAGTCAAGGGCCGCAGAAGAAGGCCCAGCCCCACAAAAGGCAGGAAACCGCGAAGCTCCGGCGTTTTCTTCACGCCAAAGATGAACAAGAAAGCGATAGCAGAGAGGCGCGTCGCGAGAAAATTCCCCAACCTCGAGGTGTTGAATTCTTATTATGTAGGCGAGACCGGCGTATACGAATTCTACGAAGTGGTACTGGTCGACCCAAAATCGCCTTCCGTGTTCAGGGATAAAAACGTCTCTGTTCTGAAACAGAGGAACCGCGCATTCCGCGGGCTCACTTCTGCGGGCAAAAGAAGCAGGGGACTGTAACGCGGCCTGTATCCCCTTAAAAGCTTTCCTTGGCAAATAATATAGGGAAGTGCGACCGGCGCCCTTTTGTTCTTGAAGTACGTCTGTCCACTTTGTGTGTTTCATATGTTTTACGATCTCCACGTCCATGCTAGCACATCAGTCGGCGAGAATACAGTAGAAGAGATCGCCGAGCTGGCAAAAAGGCTGGGCATAGGCGGGATAGGCATAGTGCAGTACTATCCGAATTCGTCGGACCTGCCAGCTGTTGATGGGATTGATATTGTAAAATGTACGATGATAAAGGCCGGCAATGTAAACGATCTTAACGATATGATTGCAAAGGCCAGAAACAAATGCGAAGTCCTGATGGTGCACGGCGGGGACTATGACATAAACCGCGCCGCGTGCGAGAACCCGATGGTGGATGTATTATGTCACCCCGAGCTCGGCAGAAAGGACTCGGGATTCGACCACATATGCGCCAAGGCAGCGAACGAAAACAGCGTGGCCGTCGAGATAAATTTCCGCCAGATACTGGATTCGTACAAAAAGAACCGCATATACGTCCTGTCGGCGATGAAAAAGAACGTCAACCTTTACAAGAAATACAACGTCAGCGTTGTCACCGCGTCCGGAGCTGTGACAAAGTGGGGCCTAAGGTCTGGAAGGGAGCTGTCTGCTATATCGAACCTGTTGGGCCTGGACCTGGGGAACGCAATAGACACGACGTCGCTGATACCGGAAACCATAGTGAGCCAGAACCGCGAAAAGCTCGCTGGTAAAAGGTGGCAGGGCGCGCATGTCGTAGAGTGATAGTTATGGAAATAAGGAAAAAATGCTGGCCAGACATGTTCGAACTGGTCAGAACCGGCAGAAAAAATACGGACCTGCGGCTGGCCGACTTCAGCATCAAAGAAGGCGACACGCTCGTACTGGAGGAATTTGACCCAAAATCAAAGAAATACACAGGGCGCTCCGTAAAGAAGCGTGTGAAGAACCTGAATAAGGTGAATCTTACAGATTTTCACAGCGTCGATAAAATAAAGAAATTCGGGCACTGGATAATTGAAATGGAAGGCTCTGTAGAAATGCTTCGTAAAAAGCATCAACGTAGACCTATACGTCAATAGACGTATAGGTCAGCTAGAAGCATTGTCTGTTGACAATGCTTCTCACGTTGATGCTTTTGCATAGGTTTTCTACAGAGCTAAATGGAATGATATTTATGTCGAACCCAAAACTGCTGCCGCATACCATGAGGCCGGCAAAAAGATATATAGCTTTCGAAGTAATTTCCGAGAATCCTGTTCAGTACGGCGAACTTGTCAACAGTATATGGACGTCGGCAATCAGCTTCCTCGGAGAGTTTGGAAGCTCCGAACTGAATATGTGGTTCGTGCACAACCTCTATGACGAGAAAACGCAAAAGGGCCTCATAAAATGCTCCCACGACTCGGTAGAGCGTGTCAGGACAGCACTCTCGCTCATACAGATAATAAGCGAGTCTCGCGCCGTCGTGAAGATAATGGGGGTTACCGGAACCATAAAGTCCGCCAGGACAAAATACCTTTCAATAAAAACGCTTGAAAGCTTCGTAAAGGAGGAATAATAATGGACTACAAAGATCTTCTAAAAAGGGCCAAGAAAAATATGCCCCAGACCGAGGACAAAGGAAGACTAGAGATACCATCTGCCGCTGTTTCTTCTACGAAGAGACAGACCACGATAAAAAATTTCTCCTCGATAGTCAAGGCCATAAGACGCGAGCCAGCCCACCTTGCCAAATATCTGCTGAAGGAGCTTGCAACCCCCGGCACTATAAACGGCGACGAGCTGCTGCTGCAGAGCAAGATAAATTCGTCGATAATAAGCCAGCGCATTCAGGACTACATAAACGAGTTTGTAATCTGCAAGGAATGCGGGAAGCCTGACACCACGCTGATAAAAAAGGACTATTTTGTCGTCGTGAAGTGCGAAGCCTGCGGAGCCCAGCGCACGCTGAAAAACATATAGCGAACCAGGAATTCTCAATATTTAACCACGTGCGCCAATATCTTATCATGGGCAAATTTTGCTACAAAATCTTCGAGTGTGAAAAGGACACGATCCTGGCGATAGCCGACTCGCGTCTCGTAGGCAAAAAATTTGACGAAGAAGAAATAGAGATATTCGTGTCGGCTGATTTCTATCATGAGAAGGAATGCGTGCAAAAAGACGTTCCAAAACTTCTGAAGAAATCCACGATAGTCAACGCCGTCGGCAAAGATATAATAGATATCATGATAAAAGAGGGTGTAATCAGCGACAAATCTGTGCTTGTCGTGGGCGGCGTGCCGCACGCGCAGGTCGTAACGGGTGTGCAGCTATGAAAGGCCAGTGGTTTCTTATATCGGCTGTGATTGCGACAACCATATTCCTTGTCATATCAGGCCTGTTCAAGTCGTATTTTGTCACGGACGCCTCGCTCGTCGCAAGGTCCAGCGAAGACTTTTACTTCCACAACATCGAGCAGCAGATAAACAACAGCGTATACCAGCCGGACTGCACTATGATGGAAAGGGGCCTGCGCGAGTTCCGTTCATTCGTGCAGAAAGAAATGGAGAAAATAGGCTACGTCGCGTTTGTAAACTACAGCTATCAGTGCGACCCTGGATCAAGGACAGTGACACCCGGCGTCCTATTTTCTCCATTTCT
>Ga0233420_10000887_pt1 | contig 11900 bp, 14 predicted proteins | sample Watercolumn_Mata_4_FD_183009 | JGI IMG/M metagenome (GOLD analysis project Ga0233420, IMG submission 183009) | Freshwater microbial communities from Lake Matano, South Sulawesi, Indonesia - Watercolumn_Matano_2014_102_MG | ecosystem: Environmental > Aquatic > Freshwater > Lake | place...
TGGATATCACAGTGGGAAATCCGTCCTTTGGTATGAGCGAATTTCCCCCTGTGATATCCACCACGACACCCTTAACAACAACAGCTTCCCTGCCAAATTCGTTTGTTCCGGTTCTCTCTCCATATTTTGGAGTATAAATTATAAGCTGATTTCCTCCTCTAAGCCCGGGATAAAAAGCTCCGAGCGGGTTTGTATCAGGGGTTGGATCGATAACACTAATCATATATGATGATTTTTCTTCAGGAATAAACCCGTTATTGATTTTTGGTGGATTATCCTGTTTATTGCCGTTAATATCCTGAGCATTAGCAAAGCTTAGGCTAACAGAGCTTATTAAAATTAACAGCACAAAAAAATATATTAATTTTTTCATTTTTAGATATTCGTTCCTTTGCAATTTTCAATTATATCAAGCATTTTTTGATGAATAAGACCATTAGAAGCAACTATGCTCTTTATATATACATCGAAATTATCCGATCCGCAGTTTGTTACCTTTCCTCCAGCTTCTCTGATAATGCATGCCCCTGCTGTAACATCCCACGGAGAAAGATTCAGCTCCCAGAACCCGTCTATTCTTCCTGAAGCAACATAGCAAAGATCAAGAGAAGCCGCACCAGGACGCCTTATTGCCTGAGATTCAAGAACAAAACTTCTGAAATATCCGAGATTTCTCTCAAGCACTTCCCCTCTTTCATAAGGAAATCCTGTTGATAAAAGAGAACGTTTTAGTGTTGAAACAGAACTTACTTTTATTGGATCAGAGTTCAGGAATGCCCCTGATCCTTTTGTAGCCCAAAACATTTCATTCTTAACAGCATCATATACCACACCTAAATAAATTTCATTTTTATATATTAAGCCAATAGAGACGGCAAAATGTGGAAAGTTATGGGCATAGTTGGTTGTGCCGTCAACAGGATCAATAACCCAGATATAATCTGATGAATTAGTATCATGAGAACCGCTTTCCTCTCCCAGAAATCCATGATCCGGGAAGTGCGCCTTGATAACGGATAAAATTTTCTCCTCAGACATTTTATCCACATTGGTAACAAGATCAAATTCATTTGCCTTGAATGAGACCTCCTTGTCCTTGCCAAAATATGCAAGGTGTATTTCTCCCGCTTCAAGCGCAGCTTCTTTTGCAACATTTAACAACTTATCAACTTCAATCATTATTTCCTCAAAACTCCTTAAGATATTATCTAAATGCCTTTGTATTATAATTTATATAATACATAAAATTTAGCCAAATCAAAATTGAAAGTAGAATAACAATGTACGAAGTAAAGGTTGAAAGATATTTCTCGGCGGCGCATCATCTTCTTAACTACAACGGAGAATGCGAGAATCAGCACGGGCATAACTGGAAGGTGGAGGTCTATGTCCAGGGAAATAATCTGGATAGCTCAGGAATACTTGTAGATTTTAAAATATTAAAAAAAGAACTCGATGAGATTCTCTCAAGGCTTGATCACAGAGATATAAACGAGCTTGATGAGTTTAAAAATATTAGCCCCAGCAGTGAAATGCTTTCCAAATATATTTATGACAATCTAAAGAAAAAAATACCCGGGCTTTCAAGAGTATCTGTATGGGAAACAGAAAAAGCCTGTGCAAGTTATTTTGAAGAATAATTCATAAATATCCGCAAAGCCCGAATAAATCAGGAAAAATAACTTTTTGTAAATGATTTGTTTAGATAAGTTTACAATGTTATCTGTTACGTTTATAATAGAAATATAGTAAACAGGAGGTTTGTAAATGTCGTTGGTTTCGCTCGCAGGCTGGCAGTATAGCAATTTAAATAATTTATACGCAGGGCAGAATGCTGCTATGAATTCTGCTGCCGGAATGCAAAATATGCTTTTAAATCCACTTCAATATTCACCTGCGCAAGCGCACAATATTGAAAAGCAGCTTACATTTCAATCCTTAAACGGTCAAATGATGGCAAAAATTGCCGAAGTTCAGCATGACCCGATCAAAAAAATGCGGGATAAAAACATTGAAAGATCATTTAATGTTTTTGCCTAAAAAATGAACCCAAAAAAGAGCTCCCTGATTGGGGGCTCTTTTTTCAGGGAGCGTTGGTTGTAGCGATACTTTAATATAGGTTGCCGTAATATCCGTTTGTAGAGCTAAAGCCTGACTCGATTGCTTCAAATAAAGGAATAAAGATAAATATAACCAGTATCATTGTAAAAAGGAGAAACGATATTTTTTGCATAACCCACTCATTAGTTAAAAAACCTACCTTTTATTATGTCCCACTATTTATTATAGCTCCCATTTTTGAAAATAATAGATTTATTTCTGATTTTGAGAAATAAACTTAATTATTATTAACATGCAAAAAAAGAGGTGAATGTTCACCTCTTTTTTAAATTAAATTATTAGTTAACTTATTGCTGTAATGCTTTCATGGTTACGTCGCTTGTGGCATTCTGTGCCGGAAGCACGCTGTTAGCTGTAACAATAAGTCTGTATCTGTCTCTGAATGTGTAAACGTTAGCAGTGGTGTTACCTGTTGAATAATCGTTAGGAAGTTTATCACCGTTGACGTCAACAAGAACTACACAGTTTGCGGGTGCAGGATCGGTTGTGGAGTTTGTACCGCAGGTACCGTTGGACTGAATAATATCAAATCTCATACCGTCTGCTGTATAGAAGTATGCGTTTGGACTGGTTACGTTCTGTGAAAGCACGTTTAACTTGCCAATAAAGAACTCGGCTAATTTTTGAGCATTGGAGGAACAGTTTGTACAAGAGCTTGCATCAATGCTATCCTGAGCGATGCTCATTACTATTGCCTGATTTAATACAGCAATACTTTTCTTTAACGCTGTTTTTAATTCAGCCTGTCTTGTATTTTGTAATAATGCAGGAATTGTTAGCGCAACAACGATACCAATAACAACAAGTGTTATAAGTACTTCTGCAAGTGTAAAACCCTTTTTCATCGATCTTTTCATTGTAAAAATTCACCTCTTAGCTTAATATCTACCCTACTATAATTTTAACGACACTGTATGAAAAAATGTTATCATAGTTTTTGAATTGAGTAAACATGTTTTTTACTAGATATTAAAAAATCAATTAGTTAGAGGGGTATAAAAAATAGACAAAAGGGTCAATTACTTTGGGTAATCAAGGAATTTATAATTAAAAATTGTTGAAAACATTAAGATTTTGCCCCAATAATGTGAGTATATTATAATAATATATAAAATATATCCTTATTGTTTTTTGTAAAGTTTCTTAATATTAACTAGCCATTTTCTGCTTGAGTATATAAATTTAATTGTTCACAATTAAATTTTCCAAATTCAAGCTTTTTGCTTACAAATGAAAGTCCTGAACATATAAGAAAATATATTAATGCAATGAAAATAAGTATTTCAAGCTCATGATAAGTTCTTTCGTATATTATTTCACCTGATCGGGTAAGCTCAACCAGTCCTATTATTGAAGCCAGTGAGGTATCTTTTATCAAAGATATGGATTGACTCACAAATGCCGGAGTCATCCTTGACAGAGCAATCGGCAAAACTATATAACGCAGTCTTTGAAAATAGCTCAAGCCAAGGCTCCTTGCTGCATCCACATAACCTTTTTCTACCGACTTTAGTCCTGCTCTTGTTATTTCCGCCATATATGCCGTGGTAAAAATTATCAGCGCAACACAGCTCGAAAGAAAAACCGAACTGCTCTCTCCAAAAAGATAGGGCAAAAGTCCGAAATGAACAAAAACAATAAAAAATATCAGAGGAATACTTCTGATAATTTCTATATATGCTGTTGCAATCCAGTTGAATGGAGCAAGCTTTGAGTTTCTTACTACTCCAAGCAGCACGCCCAGGATAAGACTGCCGGTAATAGCAATTAAAGCAACCTGAAGTGTCAGGGCAAGGCCGTTCATGAGGAAATCAAAATTTTCAATAATGTCGTACCAATGCATCAGAGTGCTGCCATCCTTCCCGAGATTTTAATTTTATGCTCAATAAAATTAAACACAATAGCTACAGCTCCGCATAATAGCATATATACTGCAGCACCTGTGATAAAAAATTCTATAAACCTGAAATTTCCCAGTGCTCCTTTATAAATAACGTAAAAAACGTCGCTTACGGCTATAAAGCTCACAAGAGACGAATTTTTAATCAAATTTATAATTTGACTGCCAAGAGGAGGAATAATTATTCTTATTGCCTGCGGAAAAATAATATGCCTAAATGTTTGAAGCCTGGATAAACCAAGGCTTCTGGCAGCATCATACTGTTCTTTATGAATAGAATTAATTCCTGATCTTATTATTTCTGATATAAAAGCTCCGGTATAAAGCCCAAGAGCTATAATTCCGCATATAACTGGATTCAGATTAAGTCCAATATTTGGCAGTCCCTTGTAATAAATATAAAGCTGCACCAGAAAAGGAGTATTTCTGGTTATTTCCACGTAAAAAACAGAAAAATACCTTCTTATAAAATAATCAGGACTTCTGAAAAAAGCTGTAAAAATTCCAGCCAAAAGAGCAATAGCGGTACTTACCACAGAAACAAGCAGTGTGATTTTGATTCCGCTTATCAAAACCGGAATAGAGGCTCTGATGGTTTCAAAATCAAATTCATACATATTTTATTCCAAAATCCATTTTTTTCTTATTCTGGCAAGGGTTCCATCCGAACGCATATTTTCTAAAATCCCGTTAATTTGCTCCTGTATGGACAGTGTTTCAGGACTTTTTTTAAATCCAATTCCATATGGTTCTTTGGAATAATTTTGTTTTATCATTTTATATCCGGGATTATCAATCATTAAACCGGATATTATTATGTCATCAGTAACAAGGGCATCAGCTCTGTTAGCTCTGAGCGAAGAAAACGCATCGGTATATGTCCTAAAACCCAGCACCGAAGCATTGGGACAAAGATTTCTAATGGTTTCTTCGGCTGTAGAACCAAGAATAACAATTACTCTCTTGCCGTTAAGATCATGTACCCCTTGAATATTGCTTGACACAGGCACCATAAGAGCCTGAGATGCAATGTAATAGGGATTGCTGAAATCTATAACCCTTCTTCTTTTTGGCGTAATTGTCATTGAAGCAATTACCATATCAACATTTCCCGAAGTGAGAGAAATTATTCTGCTTGAGGTCGTAACCTGCTGAAATTCTACCGCATCCTCCCTTCCAAGGAGTCTTTTTGCAATTTCTCTTGAAAGATCAATATCAAAACCCTGGAGTTTTTGATTTTTATCAATAAAGCCAAACGGCTTGGTGTCATATTTAACCCCTATAACAAGCTTGTCCCGTTTTAAAACCTTCTGCATAAGGTCTTCTTCCTGCCTTTTAGCGCAGGAGCTCAGCCCTGCAATCAGGACAAATCCGATAATTAAAAGCGCAAAGTATTTTTTAAAATCAAATATTTTCATATATCATATTTCCAGCTTAAGTATGTCCTTTACAAAATCTCTTGTCAGTTCGTGTTTGGGATTTTCAAAAATTTTTTCGGGAGTTCCCTCTTCAATTATCTTACCATTTGATAAAAACACGATTCTTTTTGCAATATCCTTAACGAAGCCAAGCTCATGAGAGACGACTATCATTGTCATGCCATCATTTAAAAGTCCTTTCATTACATCAAGAACTTCATTTGTCATCCTTGGGTCAAGTGCGCTTGTGGGCTCATCAAAGAGCATTATCTCGGGAGACATTGCAAGACTTCTTGCAATTGCCACTCTTTGAGCCTGCCCGCCCGATAATTCATCAGGATATTTATTAATTTTATCAATTATGCCGACTTTTTCAAGGAGCATCTCAGCAAGTTGTGAAGCATGCTTTGAGGGCATTTTTTTTACTTTAACCGGTGCCAGCATAATGTTTTCTTTTACAGTCATATGAGGAAACAGGTTAAACTGCTGAAAGACAATTCCGATTTCAGCCCTTATGCTGTTAATATCAATATTCTTATCCTGAATATTAACTCCTTCAATCAGCACTCTGCCTGAATCAGGCTGAACAAGACCGTTTATACATTTTAACAGGGTGCTTTTTCCGCAGCCGGAAGGACCAATGAGCGCAACGGTTTCTCCCTTGCTAACCTCAAGGCTTATATCCTGCAAAACAGCATGGCTGCCAAAAGACTTTGTAATATTTTGCAATTTTATCATTTTATCTTGTTTTACCAGCTTTTTGTAACCATTGAAGCTCTAAATTAAGCAATCTGAATTAGACCCGTATTCGGTTTACATTTGTATAATCTTTTTTTAATATCTTAATACATAACCGTTTTTAAAGTAAATATAATGTTCGTAGGATAATTAAGCCCCGTATTCTAACATAACCGGTTACTAAAGAGGGATTGATATGAATTCTGACAAAACAATAACCGTCAAAAGACCCGTCGCTATTAAGACTGTCGTGACAAATGGATTTAAAACGCAGGCTTCGGAAGAAATAAACAAGGAATTGCATCTGCTTGACGCTCAAATTATGCAGCTGGAACTTCAAAACAAGCAGATACAGGATCAGGCATCTGGATATGGCTCTGTGTACGGCGAAGAAGGTTCAAAACAAATCCAGCAGGCACTTGCTGAAATAACAGGCAGACTTCAGCAAATTACCGCTTTAAAACAGGAGCTGATGTCCCAAAAAGACACTATATCTCATCTTTCTCTTGATAATATAGTCATCACAGGCAGTCTTGAAAATTATGTCGAGCTCAAGATTGGCGAAAATCTTTATGATAAATTTAAAAATGCTGAAATCATGGTGAAAGACGGCATTATTCAGGATATAATAAGTTAAAATAACCGGAATCTGGAATTAACAGGCGGGTAAAATTGGAAAAACTTCTTTCTATTGGAAAAATTTTAAATTTTCAGGGGCTAAACGGAGAAGTCAGAGTTGGCTACAGCGATGATAAACAGGATCTGCTATATTCATTAAAAAGCCTTTTCCTTGAACATGGATCAAAAATTATACCCGTAACCATTGAATCACTGCGCTTTCATAAAAATCAGGCAATAGTTAAATTCAAAGAATTTTCCTCAATAAATGATGTGGCAGAGCTTAAAGGAGCGTTATTAAAGATTCCAAAATCATATATAGACAATGTTTTGGAAGAAGATGAATTCTTTATTGATGATCTGGTTGGTCTGGATGCTTATTTGACAGACGGAAGCCATGCCGGAAAGATTGTCAGCATTGTTAAAACACATCATGGGCAGGATTTGCTTGAAATTGAAGATGATAATAAAGTTAAACACCTTGTGCCGTTTGTTAAAGAAATAGTGCCTGAAGTTGATGTTAAAGGCAGAAAAGTGATTATTAACAACATCCAGGGGCTGTTAGAGAGCAAAAAAGGATAGCAACTTATGAAGTATGATATTATAACCCTTTTCCCCGAATTAATTGAGCAATACTGTTCCCATAGCATTATAAACAGGGCAAAAAATAATAATATTATTAGCATAAACACTATAAATCCAAGAGATTTCACCAATGACAAACACAGAACAGTTGATGACACCCCTTATGGTGGAGGTGCCGGCATGGTGCTTATGTGCGAGCCTATTTTTGCGGCACACGAGTCAGTTCAAAAACTTGAAAATACTCTTACCATAATGCTAACACCTCAGGGTAAACCGTATAATCAGCAAATGGCTGAGAATTTCAGCAAAAAAGACCAGCTTATATTTATTTGTGGACATTATGAGGGTTTTGACGAAAGAATAAGGACGGGTATAGATTTAATGGAAATTTCGCTTGGTGATTTTGTTATTACAGGAGGCGAACTTGCGGCACTGGCTGTCATAGATTCCACTGCAAGACTGCTTCCCGGTGTTCTTGGCAAGGACGAATCATCAACCCTGGACAGTTTTTCTCAGGGACTTCTCGAATATCCGCAATATACAAGACCGGCTGAATTTAGGGGCATGAAGGTTCCCGATGTGCTTATGTCAGGGAATCATAAACAGATCGACCTCTGGAGAAAAAAGCAGTCATTGATAAGAACACGCCAAAGGCGCCCTGATTTATTCGAAAAATATACCCGAAAAACTCTTTCACAAGAAGAAAAGTCAATGATTAAAGAGTATTTTGACAAAGAATAATTTTATGAAAACGTCTTAATGTTTGGATTTTAATGAATCACTTCCCCTCTGGCTAAAAAAAAGGTATAATCGATTAATAGCAATAGGGTCAGGAGGCTGGGCAAGTTGTCAGTTCTTGAAGAACCACGTGTTAAATTATTGAAAATCCTCTCATTTAACCGCTATCTTTATATAGTAACCATTCTGGTGCTTATAATATACACATGCCAGCTAAAATTAAATTCAATATCCCTGACAAACGTTCTAATGTTTCTCTGCTGGGCGGTAGTCAGTTTTCATGCACTCATAAGCGAAGGGCTCAGGCAGATTATTAGAAAATCAATGATTGCAACACCGGAAATTTGCCTGAGACTTGCAAGATTTCATACCGCACTTACTGCAGCAATGATTACCACAATAACGCTGTGTACCGGAAATACCGGCTTTATCTTTCTTTGCCTTGCGCCTGTTCTTTTAAATTATTTCACCCTGAGCATAAGATTCTCGACAGTTATACTTTTTTCGGTGATGACAACAATTATAACCGCTGATATTACCGGATGGAGCAAAAAAAGCTTTTTAATCGCCAAGAATGTTGCGGTTTCTCCTGAAGGTTTAATTTACGCCCTAATACTTGTGGTTATGAGCTATCTGGGATACAAGCTCTCTCTTCAGGAAAAACAGAGCCGCAATAAAGCAAACATGCTCCTTAATATGGCAACCACAGACGGACTTACAGGGCTAATAAACAGGCGTGAATTTAACAGAAGGCTCTCAGAAGAAATTGCCCGCTCTAAAAGACACAAATCCGCCCTTACTCTTGCCCTGTTTGACATTGATTATTTTAAGAAAATAAACGATACATACGGACATCCGGCAGGAGATGAAGTCCTTAAAGGCATTGGTGAGCTTCTTACGGTAAATACAAGAAGCTGTGATATTTCTGATCGCTACGGCGGAGAAGAATTTGCTCTAATATTACCCGAAACAGGCCAGGATGATGCATACGAACTTCTGGAAAGAATCAGGGCAATGGTGGAGGAAAGTTGTTTCTATGTTTCTTCTCATACCATACAGCTAACAATAAGTGTAGGACTTGCCCAGTATGACTTTATGGATTCCTGTGCAGCGGATTTATGCGAAAGAGCTGATAAAGCTCTCTATGAAGCAAAGAAAAACGGAAGAAATAATGTTGAATGCGCTAAATTCGGGCTTCCAAAGATAGATTTGACAAAGATTAGAGCTAAACAGGCAGAAGAAAATCAAAAAAAGTTTAAACTGTAAAAATGCTTGTTTTTTTAAAGAATGTATCAAATAAATTTGTTTTTTCGCAAATTCCTTCTCTTACAGGATGAAAATGGGTAAAATAACTTATAGCATTAGTTTATGGATAAACAGGCGGTTAGAATAAGTGAAATATATAGCTAAAATCTTTATATTAGCGTTGTTTGGCATTATTATTGCCTCAAATTGCGTATATTCACAGGAACTTCAGATTACTGGTCCTGTACTTGGCGCTATATCATCAAACTTTGGATTAAGACCTGATCCATTCTCAGGTGTAACGAGATCACATGACGGAATTGACATTGCGGCGCCTTATGGTTCTCCCATTTTTGCAATGCAGGATGGATATATTACAAGAAGCGGCTGGAGGGGCGGCTATGGGCTGGCAATAACTGTCGACCATTATTATCCGGATATACCGGTAATGCCGAGAGTCCAGACTACGTACGGACATTGCTCTGTGCTTTATGTACAGGTCGGACAGTATGTAAGAAGAGGGCAGGTAATAGCTCTTGTTGGTTCAACAGGACATTCCACAGGTCCTCACCTGCATTTTGAGGTAACATATCGAGGAAAACCCTATCCTCCTCTTGATTATCTCGTCAAACTGCCTTCATATGTAAATTACATAAGTTATGTAAGATCAAAAGGCAATCCTGCTCCTACCAAAACAAGCAGCTATGGTCAGACATTCAGCTACAGATAGTCTTCTCAACATAAAAATATCCCGATTGGGATATGAGAATGAGAGTAAAGAGACCTTGGGTGAAATATTTAAGGAGAGTGTGCTTGATATAGGTATGGAGATATAAACCTTTATGTAATAAGGCTTTTGCTTATTTAAAAAAGTTTTTTCCGAATAATTTAAAATTATCCGAATTAGAAAAATTTAATACCAGAATATTTGAATATATTGGGAAGTGCTTTTGTGAGGGTGGAAGAAGTTAGTTGTATAATATATATAAGTAATATACTTTAGAAATATTGCCTAAAAAATGACTAATGTTAAGAAGTTTGAAACAAAAAATTTTAGCCGGATTTTATGCGTGATATTATTGTAAATAGGTAGAAGAATAGCTTGAAAAAAGATGCCGGTTAAGACAAAAAAACGCATAAACGCAGATGAAGCTCTTGAACTCTTTGAAAAAGCTGATATAAAAGAGCTTGGATATATTGCAGATAAAAAAAGGCAAATGGCGCAGGATGACAGCTCTCCTGTAACATTTGTAATAGACAGAAATATAAATTATACCAATATCTGTTCCTGCAAATGCAGATTTTGCGCATTTTACAGGGATAAAGACCATAAAGAATCCTATGTACTTGAATACAAAGCCATAAAAGAGAAGATTGAGGAGCTTGTTGGGCAAAATGGCACGCAAATTCTGCTTCAGGGAGGACTAAATAGGGATTTGCCTCTTGAATACTACACAGATCTTATCAGCAACACCAGAAAAGACTTTCCATCCCTGACTATACATGCTTTCTCTCCGCCGGAGATAGCCTTTATTGCAAAAAATAACAAGCTGAGCATAAAAGAACTCCTTGAAATATTTGTATCCTGCGGACTTTCTTCAATTCCCGGAGGAGGAGCTGAACTGCTTTCAGAAAATATAAGGAGCCAAATATCACCCGATAAAATCTCCTCGGATGAGTGGCTGGGTGTTATGGAGTCTGCTCATGGACTAGGGCTTTATACAACAGCTACAATGGTTGCAGGAGTGGGAGAAAAATCCGAATATATTATTGAGCATCTTTTAAAGATAAGGGATTTGCAGGATAAAACAGGAAAATTCAGGGCGTTTATCCCTTGGACATTTCAATTGAATAATACAGCCCTTGAAAACAAAGGTTATCATGAGCTTACAGGAATAGAATATTTAAAAATAATTGCTATATCAAGAATAGTTCTTGATAACATATTCAATATTCAGGTTTCGTGGGTTACACAAGGTTTAAAAACTGCTCAGCTTGCGTTGAGGTTTGGGGCAAATGATTTTGGTGGTACAATGCTTGAAGAAAACGTGGTTAAGTCAGCAGGAGTTGAGCATAGAACCACTAAAGAAGAGATTATAAGATATATAAATAATGCAGGATTTAAAGCGGCACAGAGAGATACGGCGTATAATATTATAAAATATTTTTGATAAAAGGTTAAGGAGAAAACAATGTCTGAATATACTGTCAATCAAAGTATAATGCCTTCATCAGCAAGGATAAACAGCAATAATCATCTGGAAATAGGCGGCTGTGATGTGGCTGAACTCGTTAAGCAATACGGCACTCCGCTGTATGTATTTGATGAAAAAACCATCAGAGAATGTGCAGGAGAATATAAAAAGGCTTTTTCAGCTTATGATAACTTCTCTCCGCTTTATGCATCCAAGGCATTTTTAACAAAAGCAATGTGCTGTATTATGCAGGAAGAGGGTTTTGGCTTGGATGTGGTCTCCGGTGGAGAGCTGTTTACCGCTAAAGAAGCAGGGTTCAGCATGTCAAAAATTCTTTTTAAC
>Ga0233420_10000888_pt1 | contig 11898 bp, 9 predicted proteins | sample Watercolumn_Mata_4_FD_183009 | JGI IMG/M metagenome (GOLD analysis project Ga0233420, IMG submission 183009) | Freshwater microbial communities from Lake Matano, South Sulawesi, Indonesia - Watercolumn_Matano_2014_102_MG | ecosystem: Environmental > Aquatic > Freshwater > Lake | place...
GTGCAGGATGAGGAAACTGGCGGCAGCCAAGGAATGCGGTGGCTCGTCGAACACCATCTCGCCGCGCTCGATCCCGAATGGGTGTGGGACGAAGGGAGCGGCGGATTCAAGGGCGTCTTTGGTCCGCAGTTGTTGTTCGGCGTCGCGGTCGCTGAAAAGCAAGTTCAGCATCTGCGTCTCGTCGCGACCGGCGAACCGGGGCACGGCTCGCTGCCGCACGCGAACAACGCGAACGTCACGCTGCTCAACGCGCTCCAACGGATTCTCGACGCGCCGCGTCCACTGCGCGTCAATCCCACTGCCGCCGCGATGTTCCGCGCAATTGCCGCGACGCAAAAATTCCCGGCAGCGTTCTTGCTGGCAAATCTCTCGAACCCGCTGATCTTGAGTTTGGCGAGCAAGCGTCTGTCTGCCGACAAACTCACGAACGCGCTGCTGCGCGACACGGTGAGTTTGAATGTGTTGAGAGGCGGCTACAAGGTCAACGTGATCCCGGAACGGGCCGAAGCGGAGATTGATTGCCGCATTCTACCGGAGACGGATGCGCAGGAGTTTCATCGCTGGTTGCGCGAGCGGATCGCGGATGATCGCATGAAGATCGAGATCATCCAGGCATCACCGCCCTCCGGGATTGCGCCGCTCGATAGTCCATTCTACAAAGCGGTTACGAATGCGGTGAATCGCCACGCGCCCGGCGCAGGCATCTTTCCGCTGTTGGTGCCCGGCGCGACGGATGGTCGCTACTTTCGCGAGCGGGGTTACCCCGCGTACGGATTCGGTCCGATGGTTCTCGAGCGCGCGGACATCAGTCGCGCGCACGGCATTGACGAGCGCATCTCGCTGGACAATTTGTTGCTCGGCGTGAAAATGGCGCGGGATATTCTCGTCGAATTGTGCGCGTGAATGAAAGATGCGCGAATAACGCGAATCGCGCGAATGACACTATTTGCGAAGATTCGCGTGATTCGCGGATACCAAGCTAATGCCCGAATTACCCGAACTCGAAGTTGTGCGCGAGGTGCTGCAGCGCCGCGTCGTCGGAACGACGATTGAGCGCGTCGAGAGCGTTCCGCCCGGCGGCGCGATCGTCGTGCGCGATCTGACGCACAGCGATTTTACCGCGGCGTTGACCGGCGAGACGTTTGGCGCGGTCGCGCGGCGCGGCAAGTTCCTCGTCTTCTCGCTGCTCACGCTGTACCTCGCAATCAACTCCAAACTCACCGGACGATTGCAACTTGCCGCGCGCGGTGACAGGCGAATGGCAAAGACGCATCTGGTTTTGACATTATCGTCCGGCGATGAATTGCGCTACGTGGATCAAAAAACGATGGGGCAATTGTACCTCACGCGCGACGTGAACGCGATACCGGGTTTTGCCGGGCTGGGTCCCGAACCCTTCGATATTTCGCTCGACGAGTTTCGCGCGCGCCTGCAAAAATATCGCGGCGAGATCAAGGGGATTCTGACGCGCGGCGAATTCATCGCGGGGATTGGCAACGCCTACGCCGACGAGATTCTATGGCACGCGCGCGTGCACCCGTACCGCAAGCGCACGCAACTCACGGTGGAAGAAATCGCGCGCCTGTACGACGCGATGCAGGGCGCGCTGCGCGAGGCGGTGGAACAAGTGCGCGCGGAAATGGGGGAGCAAATCCACTTGAAACCGCGCGATTTTCTCGCGGTGCACATGAAGACGGGAGAGCCGTGCCCCCGCTGCGGCACGCCGATTTCGCTCGTGGGGGCGAACCAGCGCATCACGAATTTTTGTCGGATGTGTCAGCCGGGCGGGCTGATCAAAGGGATGTGAACCAAAACCCGAAGGATGGCACAGACTCCTTCACGACTGTTCAGCTATTCCATCTTCTAGGTCTGCGCCGCGGCGAGTTGGACACGTGTAAAATGGAGACGTTCCATCGCGCCCTCGGCGACTTTGCGCATCATCAAATAGCCGACCCGCGTATCGGAGTCGCAGAGAGCGCGCAGGGGCGCCGCCGGAATCTTGATGGCGTGGATCGCCGTCGCGGCGCGCGCGCTGTGCTTGAGGGTGTGCGGAGAAATCAATGCCGAGATCGCGAATGGCTCGCCCGGATTCACCTCGCCGATATGCACTTGCTCCGCTGGCCCCAGCGGTGAATTGAAGGACAAATCCACATTGCCCTCCAAGAGCAAGAAGAGTGCATTTGCCGGCTGCCCCTCCTCAAACAAGAATGTCCGGGCTGGCGCCTTCACTTCCTCGGCAAACATCGCGATGGCTTTCAATTCCGCTTCGTCCAACCCGGCGAAGAAGGGATAACGCCGTAATAGTTCCAATGAAATCATCCTGCCTCCTCGTCGTGCAGAGGAGCAGAGAGGCAGGGGAGCAGAGGAGTTTTTTCTCCCCTGCTCCCGCGCTCCTCTGCTCCCTTGCGTTAATCACAAAACTGCTTCAGCACCTCAACGACATTCCCGCGCGCGTCGCGAATCGTCACTTGCAGCGGCATTTGACCGGGAAGCGAATGTGTCGCGCAGCCAAAGCACGGATCGTACGCGCGGAACGCCATCTCGACGCGATTCAGAATTCCTTCGCTGACGACGACCCCTTTCTTGATGAAACTCTCCGCCGCCTTTTTGATCGACATGCTGATCGGCGCGTAATTGTTCGTCGTGCCGACGATGAGATTTACTTTGGTTAATACCCCGCGCTCGTCCGTCCAGTAGTGATGCGTCAGCGTGCCGCGCGGCGCTTCGACGACGCCGACGCCTTCGGTCGGCGTGGCTGTCGGTACCGTGCGGAAATTGTCCGACGTGATTTCGGGATCCGCCGCGAGTCCGACCCAGCGTTCCGCCGCATACAGCAATTCGATCAAGCGCGCCCAGTGCGTCGCGAGGCGTTGGTGCACCGGCTTGCCGCCGAGCGTCTTGTAGAATTTTTCGTACTCGGCTTGCGCGAGCGGTGTTGCCATTCCGTCCGCCGCGTTCAAGCGCGAGAGCGGCGTCGCGGTGTACACCCCTGACTCTTTGCCGTCTGTAAAACCTTTCCAGCCAACTTTTTTCAGGTACGGGAATTTGAGATACGTCCACGGCTCGACGCGTTCCGCGATCCAATCGGTGTACTCGTTGGGCGCGTACTTGCCCAGCCGCTTGCCTTCCGGATCAACGACGCTGACTTTGCCGTCATAGAAATTCACTTTGTTGTTCTCGTCCACCAAGCCGATGGAGTACGTGCGATGCGTGTACGCGTCGCCTAGAATCAGATCAACGTACTGCTTGTTCCCCAGGACGATGTCGCCGAACAGTTTCAAACTGAACTGCGCGAACTCGATTGCCCAGCGACCCAGTTTTTCGATCTCATCGCGCTGTTCGACCGTGATCCCCTTCGACAAGCCGCCGGGAATACAAGTGCACGGATGCACTTTGCGCCCGCCGATCATTTCGATCACGGTGTGCCCCGCCTTGCGCGCGTTGATCACCTTGCCGCCGATTTCGAGTCCGACTTTGTGGATCACCCCCAGGATGTTGCGCTCGGCGACCGGCGCGTCAGGACCCATCACAAAATCGGGACCGCCGAGCGCGTAAAAATGCGTCGCGTGATCGGTGACGAAGAACGCGCTGTACAACAACTCGCGCAATTTCGCCGCGGTGCGCGGAATCTCGACGTGATACACCGCGTCGGCGGCTTTCGCCGCCGCCATATGGTGCGCTTCGGGACAGACACCGCAGATGCGCCCGGTCAGCACCGGCATCTCTTCCACCGGTCTGCCGACGCAAAATTGCTCAAACCCGCGCAATTCCGGAATCTGAAAATATGTATTCGCGACGTTGCCGTCCGGATCCAAAAATATTTCGATCTTGCCGTGCCCCTCCAGGCGCGTGATGGGGTCAATGGTTATTCTCTGCATGTGCTTCTCCTCATTCCGAAAGTAGAAGGATGGGGGATGAATCCTTCGACTTCGCTCAGGATTTCCATCCTTCTGACTTCGCTCAGGATTTCCATCCTTCTGACTTCGCTCAGGATTTTCATCCTTCTGACTTCATCCTTCATCCTTTGGCGTGTCGCATCAAACTGTGCGGCAAACCAAAACGATAGAACGTCCCCGTCGGGTCAACGATGCCGTCCATAATCTTGTCAATCTCCGCTGGATCTTTGCTCCCGACGACTGACGCAACCGCGCTCATCATGCGCGCGCCTTGATCGATCACGTCCGGCGCGGGACCGTAGCAGCCGACGCACGGCATATTCGCGGCGGGACAGCGCGCGTCGCAGCCGCCGCGTGTCGCCATCCCCGAACACAGGATGCCTTGTTCGAGCAAGCATTGATCTTCGCGCGGCTGGAACGTCGCCATGCGCGTGAACGCAGTAATCGTTTTCTCGCCGCGCGTGCGTTTGCACTCGTCACACACCGTACTGTTTGCCGCGCCGATCACCGCGCCCGCGGGCGGCAGTGCCGCTTCCCCTTTCAACGCTTTGATCACCAAGCCGACGACCGCCGCGATCTGATGCGATTCGGGCGGACAGCCGGGCATATAGTAATCCACCGGCACGACTTGATCGAGCGCCTGGACTGTTTCGTACATCGTCGGAACGTGAATCGCGCCTTCCGGCATTTTGAACGTCGTCTGCGGACGCAAGTCCTTGGGATTGTCCGTCGAAACGGTGCTGAACGCGGTATCGAGAATTGCTTGCTTGGTCGTGAGATTGCCCAAGCCGGGTATGCCGCCTTCGCACGCGCACGCGCCGAACGCGACGAGCACTTGCGATTTCGCGCGCAGCAATTTCGCAATGTGTGCGTTCTCGTCGTTGCGGATCGCGCCGTTGAACAACGCCAGCGTGATCGACTTGTCTGGCATCGCTTCCACGTCTTTGTATTTCGCGTCCATCGCGACGGGCCAAAAGACGACGTCGAAATTCGCGTCCACGTCGAGAATGCCTTCGTGAACATTCAGCACCGCGATTTCGCACCCGCCGCACGCCGCCGCCCAGTACATCGCAAATCTCGGTTTGCCACTCATGCGCGCACCTCCCCGACCGCCGACCGCTGACCGCCGACCGTTGTCTGCTGACTGGCGACTGGCGACTGGCGACTGTTTTTCCAATTTAGCGGACCCAACGCTTGGATCTCTGCAACCATCTTGTCAATTTCTTCGGCGAGGAGGTTGCCCTCCGCCGCCGATGCCCAGATCAGTTTGACGCGTGCCTCTTCGATGCCGAGCGCGGCAAGCGTCTTCTTCAATAGCGCGAAGCGGCGCATCGTCTTGTAATTCTGCTCGACGTAGTGGCAGTCGCCGGGATGACAGCCGGAAATCAGTACGCCGTCCGCCCCTTCCGCCAACGCTTTGAATACAAATTGCGGATCGACGCGCCCGGAACACATCAGCCGGATGAGGCGCACGTTCGGAGCGTACTTGATGCGCGACATTCCCGCCAAATCTGCCGCGCGATATGAACACCAGTTGCAGGTAAAGCCGACGATGGTGGGTTCGAATTGTTTGGTCATAGTTCCTCCGGTGAGGTATCAGGTAGACAGGTAGGCAAGTATCAGGTTCACACTTGCCCTGGCGGTAACGCAAGTGCCAGGGTTTACCTGTTTACTTGCTACCTGTTTACTCGCTTACTCTCACGCTAGCACTTGCTCCAATTCCGCGCGCGCGCCGTGCCCGTTCCCCAGATCCCACAGCACGCCTTCGATCTGCGCCATAATCTGCTGGTTGGTGAAATGCGATCCGGTGATCGCGCCCGCGGGACATGCCGAAACGCAGGTGCCGCAGCCCTGGCACAGCGCGGGATTGATGTCGCTGACCGCGCGATCTTCGATGAAGGTGATCGCGTTGAACGGACACAGATTGTTGCAGATGCGGCAGCCGGAACATTGATCTTGATTGATGCTCGCGCGCACCGGTTCGAGCGTCACTTGTTTTTGTCCGATGAGCCCCAGGACGCGCGCCGCCGCCGCCGCGCCTTGCGACACCGTCGCCGGAATGTCTTTCGGTCCCTGGCACACGCCCGCGATGAAAATCCCTTCGGTCATTGTCGCGACCGGATCGAGTTTGGGATGGCGCTCGATTAACCAGCCGTTCGCACTGCACGAGATTCCGAACTTTTGTCCAACTTCCTTGGAATCGGCGCGCGGCTGCATCGCGGCGGAAAGCACGACCATATCCACCGGCACGCGCAGTTGTCTGCCCGCGAGGGTGTCTTCCACCTGGATGATCAGTTTGCCTTCTTCGCCGGGCAAGCGCGGCGCGTCCGTCACTTCGGCGACCTTGCCGCGCACGAAATGCACGCCCTCGTCGAGAATGCGGCGATAAAATTCGTCGTAGGTTTTGCCCGGCGTGCGAATGTCAATGTAAAAATTGTACACCTTCGCGCCGGTTTTCTCTTTGACAAGATGCGCGAATTTCAGCGACTGCATACAACAGATCGCGGAGCAATCCACGTTGTACTTGATGTCGCGGCTGCCGACGCAGTGAATAATGCCGACCGTTTGCGGCGCGGTCGTGCCATCGCGCAAAACGATTTTGCCGTTCGTCGGTCCTGCGGTGTTCGACAAACGCTCGAATTCCAAATTCGTAATCACGTTCGCGAGGCGTCCGTAGCCGTACTGCGCCACGCGCCGCGCGTCGAACAGTTCGTAGCCGGTCGCAAGGATCACATTGCCGACTTGCACCGTCAGCATTTCGTCTTTTTGATCGAAATCAATCGCGCCGGTCGGGCAGAATTTTTCGCACGCTTTGCAGGTGCCGCGCTGATAGTAAATGCAATTCTCGACGTCGATCACCGGATATTTCGGAACGGCTTGCGGGAACGGCGTGTAGATCGCTTTGCGCATGCCCATCCCGGCTTCGAACACCGCGTCAATCACTTTCTTCGGACATTTTTCTTCGCACACGCCGCAGCCCGTACATTTGTCGGTAATCACTTTGCGCGCTTTTTGGCGAATCTGCACGGTGAAATTGCCGATGAAGCCATCCACCTTTTCGACTTCGCTCCACGTCAACAACGTGATGTTCGGATGATTGCCGGCGTTGAACATCTTCGGCGTGAGGATGCACGCCGCGCAATCGAGCGTGGGAAAGGTTTTGTCGAATTGCGCCATATGCCCGCCGATGGATGGCTCGCGCTCGACGAGATAGACGTGGCTCCCCTGATCCGCGATTTCGAGCGCGGCTTGGATGCCGGCAATGCCGCCGCCGACGATCAGCACGTTCGGATTGATGTCAACGAAGAGCGGTTCGAGCGGCTGATGGTAGACGACGCGCCTGACGCCGCCCGCGATCAACGCTTTCGCTTTTTCGGTCGCGATCGCTTTGTCTTTGGTGACCCAGGACACCTGCTCGCGAATCGAAACCATTTCGAACAGGTACGGATTCAGTCCGGCGCGTTTGCACGCGTTTCGAAACGTTGCCTCGTGCAAGTGCGGCGAGCACGCCGCGACGACGACGCGCGTCAAGTCCAAGTCCTTGATGTCTTTCTCGATCATCTCCTGACCGAGCGACGAGCACATGAATTTGTAATCGCGCGCGACGCGCACGTTGGGCAAATTTTCTTCCGCCCATTTCGCGACGCCTGCCACGTCCACCACGCCCGCGATGTTGCTGCCGCAGTGACAAACGTAAACGCCGGTTTTTTCAGCCATATTGCCTCCGTGATCAGTGTTCAGTATTCAGTGTTCAGTATACAGTTTGACTTTTCGGTTCACTGAATACTACGTCATCGCTTCATATACTAGCTCGATCAAATCCTTCACCACAAAACGCGCCTCGCTCCCCGTCGTCTTCACCGCGTCGCGGAACATTGTAATATCCTTGGGACACGCGGCGACGAAGACCTGCACGCCATCGAGCGCGGCGGCTTCGCGGATGCGCGATTCGCTCGGGCGCTCCTTGACTGTGCCTTCCTCCATCCAGATGCGCCCGCCGCCCGCGCCGCAGCACAACGCGCGATCGCCGTGACGTGGCATCTCGACGAGTTTGCATCCGGTCGCTTCGATCACGCGGCGCGGCGCGGCGTACACGCCGTTGTAGCGACCCAGGTAACACGGATCGTGGTACGTCACGGTGTAAGTCAGTTGCTTGTTGAATTTCAATTTGCCGGATGTGATCAACTGGTCGAGCAATTCCGCATAGTGTTGCGTGTTGCGTGTTGCGTCGGCGGGATATTCGTTTTTCAGCGAGTTGAACGTATGCGGATCCGTCGTCACAATCGTTTTGAAATTCGACTTGCCCAATGCCGCGACATTTTTCTCGACGAGCATTTCAAAGAGACCTTCCTCGCCGACGCGGCGCACATCGTTGCCCGCGTTGCGCTCGCCTTCGTACAAGATGCCGAAATCAAGTCCGGCGCGTTGAAACGCATCTGCCGTTTTGCGCGTGAGGTCGACGACGCTCGGGCTGTACGATGCGTAATCGCCGACGAACCACAAGTATTCGACCGGTTCTTTGCGCGCGTCTTTGACCTTTGGCTGAAGCGTCGCCGCCCATTTCGCGCGGTTGCGTTCCGATTGCCCGAACGAATTGCCGTACCGCCCCAGTTTCGCGAGCGCTTCTTGCAGTTGCGCGTCCATCCGTCCTTCGCTGACCAAATAGCGGCGCATATCCACAATCGTTTTGACGCGCTGGATGAAGAGCGGACACTCTTGATCGCACGCGTAGCACGTCGTGCACGACCACAGCACTTGCTCCGAGACCGTATCGGGAATGAGTGGCTTCACGCCGCGCGTCGTCAGGTTTTCGCGTAGATTCATCATTAGCAATTTGGGTGAAAGAATTTGCGCGCTTGTGTACGCGGGACAAACATCCTGGCAGCGTCCACATTCCGTGCACGTGTAGAAATCGAGCATCTGCCGCCAGCGAAATTGATTGATCGCGCTCACGCCGAGTTTGCCATCCAACTCCGATGCCTTCGGCAAGCGTCCGGCTGGATCGAGATCGCGCAGAAAAACCGCAGGCACGGATGTGACGATGTGAAAGTGTTTGCCCTCCGGCAATTCGGTCAGGAAGAACAACACGACGCCGAGATGCATCCAGTACGCGATTTCGCCGACGACGAATTGCGCGTTCTTGTGCAAGCCCGCGAACGGCAGACCAAACAGCGTCGAGACCGGTCGCCACGCGGCAAGCGGGTCTTTTTGCAAATTGATGAGGATGCCGTTGAACACGAGGAGCGTCAGCATAATCGTCATTATGAACGACAAGACCATGACGCCCTGCGCTTTGTGACTGCCCTTGTAGCGTTCGGGATTGACGACGAGACGCAGATACAACGCGTAACAAATCGCGATGACGACGAAGAGCGCGAAGAAATCTTGGACGAGCGCGAGCGGACCAAACTCGCCGATGAGCGGCAACTTGAAATGCGGGTCAATGAACGCGAACAATCCTTCCGCGATGGCTTGCAAAATCGTCAGCGAGAGCAGGAGAAAACCCCAGAAGATAAAAAAGTGCGCGGTGCCAGGGACAAGCACGCGGAACAACCGTCCTTGCGCAGCGACGTACGTGAGCACACCTTGGACGCGTTCGCCCCAACGCCCAAATGCTTCCGGGCTCTTTTGCCCGCGCCGCAAATTGATCCACAGCAACTGATACGCGCGCCAGCCAAACACGCCGCCGGCAACGAGCAACGCGATGAGAACGACAACCGATTTGATCATGTCATACGACATGCTTCCCCCAAAGTAGGAAGTATGAAGTCAGAAGTATGAAAATTCATACTTCATACTTCCGACTTTATACTTTATGCAAGCCCTTTCGCCTGCTGCACTTTCTCCGTCAGCGCTGGCAGCAAGTCCAGCATATCAATCTGCGCGCCGAATTTTGCGAGATCGAAAATTGGCGCAGCGGGATCGGTGTTGATCGCGATGATCATTTCGCTGTCGCCAATCGCTTCGACGTGTTCGGGCGCACCGCTGACGCCGAGCGCGAGATACAGTTTCGGCTTGACTGCTTTGCCGGACTTGCCCACCAAGCGCGTCGGCGCGAGCCAGCCCTGATCAATCACCGGCCGCGATCCGGCCACAACACCGCCTAATGCTTTCGCCAATTCCTCCGCGAGTTCGACGTTGTCCTGATTTTGGATGCCGCGCCCAATCGAAACGAGCACTGTTTCCTTTGAAACGTCCACATCGCCGACGGCAGGTTCGACGTAATCCTTTACCGTCACGCGCAAATCGTTTAGCGCGGGCGCGTTGGCGCGCACAAGTTCCGGGGGCTGTGCGGCGCGCCCTTGTTCGGGCTTGAATCCGCCCGGCACCATCAGCACGAGCGCGGTCGGCGCTGCCAAATCCCCTTCCGCCATCAACTTGCCGCCGCAAATCTGGCTGACGAATTTGAGCACGCCGCCGTCCGCGCGCACCGTGCGGCACGCGCTCACGAGCGGCAATGCCAGGTGCGTCGAGAGCCACGCCGCGACATCGCCCCCCATCGTCGTATCGCCAAACAGCATGGCGCGCGGCATCCGTTCTTTTAGCCACCTTTCGAGCGTGCGTTGGTACGCGTCCGAAGAAAAATCGGCGAACGCGGCATGTTCGACGTACAGCACGCGATCGGCGGCGAGATCGCGGGCGAGCGTGGCGACATCGTGACCCAGCAGCAGCGCGATCACTTCGCCGCCGGTCGCGTGTGCGAGCACGCGCGCCGCGGCGAGCATCACGTACGAAATGTCCATCACCTGTTCGCGCAGGTGCTCAACCACAACGTAAATATCTTGATTCATGGAATTTCCTCTTTGTCGAAGGCAGAAGTAGGAAGTATGACGTATGAAAAATTCCTACTTCATACTTCTGACTTTATACTTTACAGCACTCCGCGTTCCTTGAAAATCTCCACCAGCCGCGTCGCCACCGTGTCCGCGTCCCCTGCGAGCATCGTCGCGCGCGTGCCGGTTTCGGGTTGAAACAACCGCACACTCAAGGGCGCACCCGCGGTTTCCAGTTCCATCGCCGGGAAGGTCTCGATCTTGGCGGTTTTCATCACTGCGCGCACTTTGCTGATCGGCACATAGCGCGGGGGTTTTTCGGCGGCTTGGATGCCGAGCACGGCGGGGAGAGCAACTTGCATTTCCGCGATCAATCCGCCGGGAAATTCTTTGCGAACTTGCGCTTTATCGGAAATGATGACGCCAGAGACGTAGCCGACGTATGCCATTCCTAGATGTTCCGCCAATTGCGGACCGACCGCGCCGTCGAGATCGTTGTGCGCTTGGACGCCGGTCAAAATCAATTCGGGGCGCAAGGTTTTGATGAAATTCGCAAAGACGCGCGCAAGCGCGTGATTGTTCACGCCATTGTTCCAATTGCCGGTCAATTTGATCAGCCGATCCGCGCCTTTTGCCGCCGCCGTGAAGAGCGCGTCATCCACGCCTTCGATATCCGGCGCGACGACGCTCACCTGCCCCGCGCCTTTTTCCTTCAGCAGGATCGCCTGCTCGATCGCGTGATCGTCGAATTCGTTCAATTTCAACCGCAGCGCGTCCGGTTCAAGCCGCGCGCCGCTTGCATCAATTACCAGTTCTTCGACGAGGTCCGGTACCATTTTGATTGGAACGACAATATTCATGTCAGTCGCCTCCGGTTTGGAGTGTTCAGTTTGCAGTGTGCGGTCACTGGATAATGAAAACTGAACACTGAATACTATTCCATACTCTCCGCCAGCAACTCGACGACATCGCGCACTTCCATTCCGCTGGCTTCGCGAATCGTCTTGATGGCGTCTTCAAAGCGTGGCGGCTCGTATGGACACGCCACGGCGAGCGTCGTCGCGCCAGACATCAGTGCCTCCCGGATGCGCCATTCCGACGTGCGCGTGTGGGCTTTTTCCCATTGGAAACCATCGAGCCACATTCCGCCGCCGCCGCCACCGCAACACAAACTCGTCTTGCCGCTGTGTGGCATTTCGACCAGTTCCGCGCCGGGAATTACTATGAGC
>Ga0233420_10000889_pt1 | contig 11896 bp, 14 predicted proteins | sample Watercolumn_Mata_4_FD_183009 | JGI IMG/M metagenome (GOLD analysis project Ga0233420, IMG submission 183009) | Freshwater microbial communities from Lake Matano, South Sulawesi, Indonesia - Watercolumn_Matano_2014_102_MG | ecosystem: Environmental > Aquatic > Freshwater > Lake | place...
GGAACTGGAAACTCCCATAATCGATACCGCTTCTTTTTTTATCGCAAGTTTTGTTCCCCCTCCGACGGTGCCAAGCATCACCGCGGGAAGGTATACGCTTGCATACAAATCTCCCCCGTCAAGCATCTTCATCGTGGTCACCCCCATGCTCCCTTCGACTACATGGGCCAAGTCTTGTCCTGTCGCGGCAAAAAAAGCGGCAACGACGTTCGCAAAATGGCCGTTGAAGCCCATTGCTCCGCTTATGGCCGACCCCATCATGCATTTTGCCAGCCAGACATCAAACAATTTTTGAGAAGATGTTTTGAGAACTGTGTTTATTACATCTTTCTTGATAACCGTCTCCGACCATACCCGCCTCCCTCGGCCCGAGACAAAGTTCAGCCAGGCAGGTTTTTTATCGGTGCAGTAATTTCCGGAAACGGCTATACAAGACACCTTTGTTTTGATTTCAATGTATGAGGCGATTTTGTCGGCGGCAATAGTCGCCATGTTCATTCCCATTGCTTCATCCGTATCAAAAGATAGGCGTACATATACATAATTTCCTGCAATCCTTGTCTCCAGCTTCAAAAGCTCCAGATGAGTTGATTCTTTTTTCACTTCAGTCTGCAGTGATGACAGATGCTCATCGAGCCACTTTTTGAAAGACAGAGCTTGTCGTATGTTTTTTACCCCAAACACAGGTCCCCGAGTAACCCCTTCCGGCTCTACGGCGCACGATGCGCCTTCCGATAAACTGATTGCCTTGCTTCCCCGGTTGACCGAGGCGATAAGCGCCCCTTCGGTTGTGGCAAGGGGAATATAATACTCCCCTTTCGCGTGTTGCCCGTTTATGTTGAGCGGTCCTGCAATTCCAAGAGGAAGCACCGTCCCTCCGATACGGTTTTCGCAGTGTATGACGTCGTCCCGGTGAAATACGACACCACCGATCTGAGGAAGTTTGATTTTGAGTGTATCCTCAAGCTTTTTTCGATCCATATACTATATGTCCGCGGACGGATAGAAATCATTCGATGGATAACGTGAGGAAACCGTAACAATACACTGTAGCAATCAGCCTTCTGCTATATAAACGGTATCCTGAAAATCTTGAGGTGGTACAGAAGAAGCGAGAGAGGGATAAAGATGACGGCATACAAAAGAAACATGTATATGATCCGATACAAACCCAGACGGGATGAAAAACGTATAGCCAGATACACAAGAATAAGCTTCCATACCAACAGGCTTACCGAGTAAGTGACAAAAAAAGCGCTGAATCCCCGCCCCGGAACTGACATGGTGCGCGGAGGCGGAAGGATAATAAAGAGAAATAAGTTGGAGATAAACCAAAATAATGTTGGGACAAGCGTATAGGAAAATGTGTAAATAAAACTTCGCACGTTTGCTTCTTTTCTGAATGGTTTTGAAAGGACGTAAAAAAATACGACCGTCGCCATAAAAAGCAGAATAAATACCAGGTATACGGCTCCTCCTCGCAAGACAGACCCGCGGAGTGAATAAGAAAGTAAAAAATAGAGTAAGGCAATAATAAATATGACGATTGTTTGATGGGCGTTTCCGTAAAGCGCAATATCCCTCATGGTTCTATACGGATACCATATGAGAAGTACTGTCCGTTTGAATATGATAAAAAATGCAGCTGCCGCCTCAGCCAATAATGCCTTAAAATCCATATTGAAGAATTGATGTCAAACGGACAATGACATAGTCAAAAAAAAAGGTTAGAAACAACGTGCCAATCAATGATGCGGGGATCACGACGATAAAAGGCATTCTTTTAAAAAAAATATTTATCCTCCGATAAAAAGAGGTGAGATAAGGCAAACCCAGATCGTTTGGTTCGACGACAAAAACTTCGTTCAATTTCCTGCGCAGTCGGATGATGTCTGATTTCATACGGTTGAATATGTTCTGATAAATGCCTGACGCGCCCGGTACAAAAGACTCTCGGCCGCTTTAAAAGTCAGCGCGAGCACGCGAGCAATCTCTTTGATCCTCCTTCCGTCCATATACTTGAGTCTGAGGATGAGACGGTAATCATTCGGAAGGAGGCTGATTGTTTTCTCAATTTTCTGTGCCAGTTCTTTTTGTTCCAGCTGATCGTCCATGAACACTGACGCCATATTTTCTACCACCGATTTGGGCAGTGCGGAAAATAAAATCTTTTTTATTTTCTTCTTTTTGATGTGGTCAATTACTTTATACCGTGCTATGGAAAACAGATATGTCTTGAGCGAGGATTCGCCTCGGAAATTCCTTAGTCCTTCAATAAAATCAAGAAAACAGTCCTGGGTAAGTTCTTCGGCGATGCCTGTGTGCCCCACTTGTCTGTGAACATACCGAAGAACCGAAGCATGGTGAGTCCGGTAGAAGAAAAGGAGAGCTCTTTCATCTTTTTGTAAGATCTGTTTTACTATTTTTTCCTCGTTGACAAACATAAATGTGGTATGGTATTTTAACATTTATGAAAAAAAACCGCAAAAGATTGCTTCTTTTAAGTATTGTGCTGGTTGTGCTTCATATCCATGAAAGCGGAATTGAAAACTTTTGGTCATTTACTAAACGGAGACTCAATCAATTTTCAAATGGTGTAAAATCGAACTTTCTTTTTCACATAAAAGAATGTGAGCTGTGTTACAGGAAATCAAAAACACAGATGGTTAAAGAGGTGATATACTTATTGAAGAAATTCAGTCTGATTTATTGAGTTTCCAAGTCTATTACCTCCAATATATGACCGACCAACCTCCACAATCAACTAATGTATTAATTCCACAAACAGCAGCAACAGAGTCCGAGAGTAAAAAACCAAAATTAGTACATGTTTTTATCATTATTTTTATTGTGTTTGTTCTAATTTTCGGAGTGTCTACTATTGTTAAATACTCAGGACAACCCCCCCTCTCTGCTTCGGATCATAATAGCGTTGTTCAAGTGAAAGGATCTGCGATGGAGCCGAATTTCAAAAACAATGAATTCCATCTCATAGACAGAAATTTTTACAAGCAAAATCCAATCAAAAGAGGAGATGTGATTGTTCTTATGAGACAACAAAATAAATACACTTCGGTTAAATATATTAAACGGATAATAGGTCTACCTCATGAGTCGATAAGAATATCAGGAGGTAAAGTATATATCGCAAATATCCCACTACGAGAAGAATATTTGATGCCCGATACGAGGACACAATTATTTTCGGGATCTATCATTAAAATGGATGTCGATATGACGATTCCTGCAGAGTCATATTTTGTGCTTGGAGATAATAGAAATCGTTCCTCTGATTCGCGTGATTGGGGATTTGTGCCGCGTAAAGATATCGAAGGAAAAATTATATTCCGGATTGACGATTATATCTTGCCTACCGCCTCACCTGAGCAAATCAAACTCGAAGAAAAAATAGATCTATTGGATGATGCAACGCAAAAAACCGAAATTCTCAAAACTGCCGAATTATGTCACACACTTGCAAGTTTTCAAAACTCGGAATTAATGTGTCTTATAAAGAATAAAACAACGTGCAAACTGTCAAATATGACAAGTGATCAACTCAAACAAATAAATCGAAAGGGAGAGATCGCTATACGTGATTGTATACGGTATCAATCTGAATTAGAATCAAAGAAATCACTCCGATAAAACCCGGAAGACACAAATACATAGGGTCTAGAGTACTTTAGCTAACGGATTTTGTCTGAAATTAGTTAACAAAATTTGATAAATATCTTGTTGTCTGTGGTTCCATCTAAATTCTGACTCTTTTAAGAGTATCACAAAGTATTTAGATTTGATACCGTTGAATTTGGCCAGTCTCCTTTTGGTAAAACTCCAAAATGATTCAATGCCATTGATGTGGTTTTTACCTCTGGCTAATTCATTCTCATGGTGGTGGATTCGATAGTGTTTGTAACCGTTTAAAACCAGACCACCATAACTTTTCCAGCCATCTGTATAGACAGTGGTTTGGGACAGTATTTTACCTCAAAGTGTTCGGATTCGATTTTGAACTCGTGGCTCTTTCATCTTTTTGTAAGATCTGTTTTACTATTTTTTCCTCGTTGACAAACATAAATGCGGTATGGTATTTTAACATGTATGAAAAAAAACCGCAAAAGATTGCTTCTTTTAAGTATTGTGCTGGTTGTATCTCTTGCATTATTTTTTTCAAAAGACTATATACTGAGATACACTTCCCCTCGGACTCCTCCCCTTTTCTCTCTCACCGTCGAAACTGTTTCACAATTTTCCCTAACCGGCGAATCTCTTTCCCAGAAAATTGTCAGGAGCGGGGGCAAATGGTTTGTTGAAAAAGACGGGAGGCAGTTTGCTGCTGACTCTGAAAAAATGATAACTTTGATCCAGACATTAAATGGCCTGTCCCCGGAAACCATCGTTTCAAAGAATAAAAACAAACACGCGGAACTGGGTATCGGAACCGAAATAATCGTGGTGAAGACGTCTGGCCGCGAGCGCACACTTTATCTGGGAAAACCGTACAGGTCAAACGCCCGTTATGCCAGATTGGATGATGATGAGGCAGTTTTTGTCGGCGAAAATCTTCAGTCAATTCCTCTTAACAGCGATTACCGCGACCTTAAAACTCACTTATTGGATGATGAATCTGCTCTTCAATCCCTGGAGATTGATATGAATGGAGTCAAAACAAAGTTGGTAAAAAATAAGGATGAGTGGACTTTGGGGGACAAAAAGCTGAAAAACAGTCCGATAAATTATTATCTGAGTGACCTGAAGAACTTGACCGCAACAGACATCATCGGAGCAGATATCAAGATAATGGAGACAAATCCTTCTCTCACCCTGCACCTGAGAACACAAAAGCAGGAAAAAACGGCCGACTTCATCAAATATGACGAAAAATCTTATGTGATGAAGTCCCCTTCATACCCCTGGCTTTTCATTATTCCCGAGGTGAATGTAGCTTCGCTTCAGAAACAGAAAAAAGATTTTTTGGAGTAACTATACTAAAAAACTCGGATTTATAGCTTGTTTTTTCAGTATCCACCCATCTAATCTGCTTTATCAACCTTTCGGGTTGTAAACCAGAGTAAGATGGGTATATTACAGTTCAACTTTGAGGATCTTTGCCTGATTGAGCAGGTACGCACTGTTTTTATATACTACGAAGTCGTCGGTTTTTCTGAGATCGGAAGACCTTATTTGTTTGACATACCGTCCGTCTTTCCCAAAGACGTATAATATTCCTTTTGATTTATCCAGTCCGTAGATATTGTCAAGGTCTTTATCGGTATAGATTTTAACCAAGCTGATGCTGTTTTCCGGATATTTTATGGTGAATGAGTCTTTGACTCCGGAGACATATTTGGCAATGAAAGTATCAAAGCCGATGTAGAGAGACGCGTCAATTGCGAGTGAATTTGATCTGGTTAACTGAAAAGTATTGCCCGATTTGATATAGGAATTTTTTTCGGAGTACCCTTTTTCCGCAACCAGGTACTTATAGACCTCGTCTTTTCCCGCGTCAAGGAGATAAATATTGCCGTTGTAGACATTGAGATCGATGATGTTGCCCCATGCAGGATCGTTTTCAATAATGCGGACCGGTTTTTCCTTATCAACTATCCTATATACTCCGGCTCCCTGTTTAAGGAAAAAAATCCCTTTATCAAAGATAGCAACGTTCCCCGCGTTGGCAATCTCTCCAAAGACCTTTTTTTCCACGGACTTGCTGTCAAGCGACAATATATATATTTTTCCTTCCCTGTTGAGAAGAGCTGCCTTTCCGTCGGATAAGTATATCTTGTCCGCTTTTGCATCCTTCTCCTCAAGAGCTAAATCATAAAACTCACTTGTTTGTTTTTCCTCGCGTCTGATAACTTTTGACTCATAATCGGTTATAAGATTTTCAATCTGTTTGATATCCGCCGTTTTTATATTTTTTTCCGCTTTTTTCAGTTCATCCAGGCTTTGGCGGGCCTGGGAAATAACACCAAGGGAGTGTTCCATATCTCCGTCTATATCTATGGTCTTCAGTTCTGTTTCTATTTTTTCTCTTACAGAATTTGCGTTTTTTTTACTCACCCCCTGCTGTTTTTTACCGAACATGTTCCCTGTATTAAGTATTAATATGATTAGAACAAGGACAACTCCAGCAAGCAGTATTCTCTTTTTATGAATTCTCTGAAAATACGATCTGAGACTTGTCACAAATGGGGAAGGAGATGATATTTCCCGAACTGCCGTGTTTGCTTCCTCAAGAGGTTTTACGAAAGAAACAAGGAGCACCACGCCTGTCTCCTCTTTGTTTTCCTCAACTTCTCTCAGGCTTTCGACGATGACAGCCGGCTGCTTTTTATGATGTAAAAGGTTCTTTAGGGTTTCGATCCCCCGTGCACCTTCCATGAAAAGAGAGGTTGAGAAAATAAATAAATCATGTTCCTGTATGTATCCTGAGGCGGTGGTATTGCCTTGAATAATCTGTTCAAAATGCACCCCCCTTTTTATATATATTTCCCCGCTTCCAACCGTCTTGAGGTACAAAACCTGAGAGGCGCAATATCCGGCGGAAAGGGAAAACTCGACAGGCAGGTCCGCGCCCTGGATGAGCGTGGTCAACACCTCGTCAAATTGTTTAAGGCCTGAAGGATGCGCCGCAAACACCGCATGAGTTAAACGCTCAAGGAGAGCGTCTCCCTGCGTTTCCGAATATCCCCCCAATACCTCAAGGGCACAGAAAAAACCAGATCCTCCTTTGAATCCTACAAAAGATCCTTTCTCCATGTTCCCTGTATATCCGTCAAAAATCGGGCGTAGCATATTATGATGATATACCCATCTTACTCTTGTTTACAACCCGAAGGGTTGATAAAGCAGATTAGATGGGTGAATACTGAAAAAACAAGTTATAAACCCGAGTTTTTTTAGTATACTTCACAACAAAAAAATTGCATAGAGTAACAGGATGAGACTGACCATGATCTGCATCCGGGAATATAATATGATGAAACGGTTTCGCTCGTTCAGTACCGAATGGGTGATTTCCTGAACCTGCTTGAACGTAACCACCGCATATACTGCAAAGATGAGTGAGAATACGATGCCAAAGGATTTGATGAACAAATATCCCAATGGACGGCCGAAAATGAAAGATGTGAACGGTGTTATGTCTATATCAAGCATTGTTTTCTCTCTTATGGATGATGGAATTGATAATTTTTGCAGCTCCTGACGGATGGGGTATATTCAAAAACTCGGTATTGCGCTCGGTGCCGGCAGTCTGGATAAACAGATTTCCGAAATCAAAAACCGACTCAAGGAAACCTCCTGATTTCGACGTGATATCTTCAATGTGGGAAAGAAGCGTATAGGTAGTTTCTTTATAGATTACCAAATTGAAGTCAACATCCACGATCCCCCTGTTGGTGATAATGCCCATGTTGAAATACCAGTTCAAAAAACCAAACCACAGATAGTTTGCAATAAACACAAGGATAAAAATGTTGATAAAGAGGATCTGTGAATAGTTTAGAAATGAGGGGAAAAAGAAGTTGCAAAAAAAGAGGATGAAAAACAGGAATAATCCGTTGGTGAAGATGGGGAAAAGGGTGATCGGATGGGCGCGGAGAACCAGAAGTACCTCTTCACCCGCTCCTTGTGTATCAAATCGGGTTGCAGGTTTGATGCAAAAGGAATGAAATAGTTTATGTGACGTCTGCAGATCATCCATCACTATGCATTATACATATCCCCTTGCCAAATCGGGCCGTATCTTTTATACTATCATCTGTCCTGGTTATTTAAGCGACTTGGAACCACCCTTTCCCATCCCGAACAAGGTCGTGAAACGAGTCAGCGCTCATGATACTCTCTACGTCTAACGTGGGGGGAAAGTAGGTCATAGCCAGGATATTTTTTTAACAATGAAAAAAATCTTTCTTCCGAAATCAAAGAATAACGCTTTTTTCTTTTGAGTCCGCCGGCGATGAATCAAGTATATACACATCCTCCCTATAGCTCCCCACCCCGACCATCACTGCCTCTCCTCTCAATATTGTCTCGTAGGGCCGGCACGCATGGCATCCTGTCTTATGCGGGCATCTGAATACTTTCAATTGTCTCGCCAACTTCATTCTTTTGGCAATTTCCAGGATATGTGTTTCTTCTTTTTCCAAATCGGGAGTATCTCTCTTTGTCAATTCGTCGTTCCTTCCGATATACCAGTAACTGACCCGTGACACCGGCTTTGACTGGCAATGGGTTGCAAGAAGATAATAGATCGGAAGCTGTAGCGATTCCTCTTCTTCATTTTTACTCGTCTTAAAATCGATGATGTGCACGCTGTCGGTGTCGGGAAGATACTCCAGCCAGTCCAGTTTCCCGCAAAGAATAATATTGTCCCCTTTTGAAAGCCAATAATACGGTAAGTTCATCTTTATTTTGACCGCCAGATTTTTCAAGGGTCCCGGGTGTTTCATGACGCGGTTCAGCATCTCCTCTCCCCGCTTTTTATACTGTTCTTCAACCTCATCGTTCACGAATCCTCCCTTTTTTCCGCTCAGTTTCTGCCATACCGCATGCAATTTTTCAACAAGGGAGTTCTTGAAGCGATCTTCAACCGGCAGAGTTGAAAGCGACTCAAGTACTTCATGCACCGCCTGACCTAGGGCCAGGGGCGGGTTTATTATCTTGACCTTATGGCCGGTTTTTGGGTCGCGGTATATGTGTTTCAGAAAGTATGCCAGCGGACATTGCAAAAAATCAGTGATTGAAGAGTGTGAAACCCACGTGGCAGTGTATTTATCTTCAGCCATAACTGATTACAGTATATCACAAGCGCCGAAGCGATATAAAAAAGGCAAGGAGAACATAGACTGCGAGAAGTTTCGGATGATAAGGAAATTGGAGAACGAAAAGAATGTTGGCAAACGAGAACATATTTAAATACCCTCCCCAATTCCGCTCCTTTGCAATGAGGAATATGCTCAGGAGATAAGGAAGGAACACCGGATAGGAATAGCGCAGGTTTGAGACATGCACGCGGTATGACGACCCGTTCGGCAGTAACAGGAATATCAAAAGGTTGCCGAGAAATAACAGTAACAGCGTATTTATCAGTGATGAACTTCCTCTTTTGAGAAACACCATTCCTCCCAGAAGGCTCCACCCCAGGTATTCGCTGAATACGGCGGTTGCAAAGCTCGCCGGATAATTGAAAATCGCTCTCCAGACCGGCATCTCAAGCGCCCAGTCCTTTACCCCGGGAAATGAAAGAAAAGAGATAGGATATACAGGATTTCCCGTGACGATAAAATTGCGGAGGTACCAGAATCCTCCCAGTATGGTTATAACGGTTATGAAAGCTATACTTTTTGTAACCGTTATAACCTTTATACGCTTTCCCAATACTGCCAGTATCATCATTACATAAAGTGGCCCGGAATATTTTGTCCCCAGAATCATCCCCGTCACGATTCCCAGTTTTAAAAAATAACGGACATTTTTTTCCGGTTTTATCAAGAGAGCTAAAGCTCCCGCGTAATAGACCGCCATCCAGATATCCACAATCTGCACGTTCATCCATCGAATCACTCCGGTCAATGAAGAAAAACTGACTGCGAAGATGAGAGAAGAATCTCTCCCCAATCCCGCTTTTTTTCCGAGGACATAGCAGGCAAAAAAAAGAGACAGGACCCCGAGGACGTTGTAGAGATTCAAAGGAAGATGAAGCAGCATAAATAACGCAAGTATTCCCTCGGAGGCGCCGGGGAAGAAGCGGTGAAGTATCGGCGACCGGGGAGACGAGAATATATCACCCGTCAGATAGCTCTTTGCGATTGGTATATGATACATCAGGCTATCCAATTCCTTCGGTACGGTGGTGATGCCCGCGTAAAAACCTTGCAGGATGATATAAAGAAATATCAGAAGAAACACGCGTCTCATCACCCCTATTATACCTTCTCCATAAAAAAACACTATCCCCTCCGAAACGAAAGTCCCAAAAAAAACGCGGACCCGAAAAGCGATAGTGTTTTTTTGTTAGTAAGGTCGTCTGTCGTCGCGATTGTAACCGCCACCTCCTCCTGTGCGAGGCCTTTCCTCACGAGGCTTGGCAACGTTTACCACGATTTTGCGTCCTTCCAGATCTTTTCCGGCCATCTCAGCCTCAGCGGCCGCAGATGCCTCTTCAGTCGCAAAAGTCACGAAACCGAATCCTTTTGAGCGTCCTGAATAACGATCCTTGATGATGACGGCTTCGACAACTTCTCCGTACTGCGCGAAAAGGTCTTTAAGTCCCGCATCGTCAATCGACCAAGGCAGGTTTCCGACGTATAATTTCTTTTTGTCCATTTAGTAGTTTTTCACCTCCTTTCATGAAGAAATCCGAACATACTTGAAGAAGGTATCCTTCTTAAACAAGATCCGAAATCTTCTACCCCCCAGTATATCATCCCCGTCAAGTGAATGCAAATTGTGGGTCTGGCAACCTTCCACTATATCGTTTTTTTGATACAATAGGTGTTGCTCTTTGGGGGATCGTCTAATGGTAGGACCCTAGCCTTTGGAGCTAGTTGTCATGGTTCGAATCCATGTCCCCCAGCCAGTAAAGAGAAGAAAGGGGTCGGGAGGTAGCGCTTGCCGCGCCCGCCTCCGCGGCAAGCGCGTCAAATCCGCTTTTTTTGAAACTTACGGACAGCCGCCGATTCAATAAAAAGAAGTTCGAGCCGACAGTTTTTGCCATGATTGATAAATCATGGCAACTATTTTTTGCGCGCGCGATTTTGTGCGCTGAAAGCGCACTATTTACGAATTCTTGGAAAGGTTCGAGCCACTCTACGCCGTTTTGAGAAATTTCCTTGATTTTGGAGTTGAGAAGTGATTTTGCTTCGACTAGTTCATTCTTTTTCTTTTGATAGTCTTCAGGGGAAATAACTTTGTCCAAATATCCCTCAAGCAAACGGTCAAGTTTTTCCTCAGCTTCGGTAAGCTGGGTTTTGTAAATTGAGACAATCCCGTCTGATTTTTGTTTCTCCACACTTGCGTCTTTTTCCACCCACTCAAGAAATTTTTTGGCGGCGTGCGGCGGTAAGGATGCTCGCAAAAGAATTTCTTTTAGTTGTTTTTCAATTTCTTCTTTATCAATATATTTTTGCGAGCAAAGACCTTTCTTTTTGGAACAACGGTAGTAAACATACTCAACTTTTCTGTTGGTTCTCCTGTAATACTTGGTGTGTTTTTCGGCAGTAATTGCACCGCCGCACTCACCGCATTTTACTAGTCCTAGAAAATCAAAAAGATGTTTGTTATTTTTTACTTTACGACTTTTAAGTTTAACTACCTCTTGGCATTTATCAAAAAGTTTCTTGGAAATTAAAGGCGGATGATTGCCTTCGTAGAGTTCGCCGCAAAATTTCATCACGCCATAGTAAAAAGGATCGGTCAAAATTCTTTTGACTTTATCGAGGTGTAGTTCATGACCGGATTTGTTGAAAATTTTGTTTTGATTGAAAAATTTACGGATATCTGCATATCCGTAGCCGCCGGTAGCAAAAAGCTGAAAAGCTTTTTGCACATACTTGACTCTCTTTTTATCAACCTCGATTTTCTTGTTGATATTTAGGTAGCCAAATGGTGCTTGATTCGGCCATTCACCACGGCGAAGTTTTTGTCGGTTTCCCCGCTTTACATTTTCGGAAAGATTATCCACATAATATTTTGACTGATTAAAAGCCATACCCAGCATAAACTTACCTTGTGGCGTATTCTCAAACCAAAAAGAAGGAGTTTAAGTGTCAATAAGTGTGTCTAAAAACGACAAATTTTGTTTTTTAATAAGACCCATAGCTTCTTAAGATCACTACGATTTCTAACTCTCCTGAAAGTTAAAAGCCAGAAGATAAATATTGCC
>Ga0233420_10000894_pt1 | contig 11864 bp, 18 predicted proteins | sample Watercolumn_Mata_4_FD_183009 | JGI IMG/M metagenome (GOLD analysis project Ga0233420, IMG submission 183009) | Freshwater microbial communities from Lake Matano, South Sulawesi, Indonesia - Watercolumn_Matano_2014_102_MG | ecosystem: Environmental > Aquatic > Freshwater > Lake | place...
AAGATATTGCAAAAATGGCCATAAGTCAATATGCTAATCTCTTTACTGAAAAATATCCTCTTCAAGTTTCTTTTAGTGGGGGAGAACCCACTTTACATCCTAATTTGATTGATGTAATGAAATTTGCAAAATCTCTTGATTGCCTAGTGGCATTAAATACAAACGGAATTTTTTCTAATTCTCTGGAAGTGCCATTAATGTTATATTCAGATAAGATCCATTTTGGAACTTATGAGAAGAACTCCGAACATGCAGAAAGGGTTAGGAGGATGGGAGGATTAATCCAATGTATTTACCCTCATATTGATCAATCATTCATTGAATTTTATTTAAGGTATGGGCTGCCAATAAAAATATTTGAAGATTTTAATAATGTGTTTGGGGAATATGTTAAATTTGCCAGAGAAATGATACAAAAATTCCCGAGCGCCAATTTATCTTTTAGATATACAGGGATTCAGGAAAATCGTGGACCAGGTTGTAATGGTTGTGAAAAGATATGTTGTACATTGAAAGGAGCATGGATATTTCCAGACGGAGGTACGTCACCCTGTCCCCAATTGTACAAATATAAAAAGCATTATCCACAAAATAAAGAGGAATGGATAGATTATTTAAAAGAAGTTGAAGCGTTTCATAAAATCAATTAAAGGATATCTATCTAATTCAGTTAACTTTAAATATGCCTGAATTCTGATATTTTTATGACAGCAATGTTGGGTGATTGTCGGCACAATTAGGTGCAGAAACAATTTTTCTAGCTGTCGCTTTGCGAGCCTAATTTATTCCAATAAGATTTTTATATCATATTTCCCTGAATTAAATAAAGATAATGGCGGTTGTAGTTCAACGGTAGAATGCACGACTGTGGCTCGTGAGACGAGAGTTCAACTCTCTCCTACCGCCCTTTAAAAAATTAAAAAATGAAAAATAAATTTAACATATTATTCGTGTGCAAGTACAATAGATTTAGAAGCAAGATTGCTGCAGCATATTTTAACAAAATCAACAAGAACCAAAATATCCGCGCTGAAAGCGCTGGGTTAATCGCTGGATTTTCTCCGTTGAATAAAAATCAAATTAAAGCAGCTCGAGATTTCGGCATTTTATTAACCGGAAAAACAAGAGCATTAAGCATGGATTTGCTGAATAAACAGGACAAAATAATTGTTGTTGCAGATAATGTTCCAAGAGAAGTTTTTGATGTTCCGTCAAATGCAAAGAAAGAATATCCATACGCAAAAAAAGTAATTATATGGAAAATAACTGATGTAACTAGCGGAAATATTTTTGAAAATAGCCAAAAAATAATTAAACAAATCATTAAAAAAGTTGATGAATTAAACGCGCAATTAGAAAGGAGTAGAAAATGACAACCAACAATGAACCTGTCAAGGGATTCAGGGATTTTACAGGAGAAGAAGCTGAAAAAAGAGAGAGAATTCGCGAGGTAATAGTCAGGACTTTTGAGCTTTTTGGCTTTGAACCTGCTGAAACACCGATAATTGAGCAGGAAGAATTTGTAAGAGGTGAAAATGCGCAGGACGAAGCTGTCAGTGATGTGTTCAAACTTCAGGATAAAGGAAAAAGAAATCTTGCATTGAGATATGAATTCACTTTCCAGCTTAAAAGATTGATGAAGAACAAAAAACTTCCTTACAAGAGATATCAGGTAGGTCCTGTATTCCGCGATGAACCTGTTTCATCAAATCGTTTGAGGCAATTTATTCAATGCGATGTTGACACTATCGGAAGCACTGAGAAAGATGAAGCAGAGATTCTTGTTTTGAGCAATGAAATCATGAAAAATCTGAAAATAGAACCGATAATACTTGTTAATAACAGGGCATTGCTAAATGAAATACTTGAGGATAATAAGATTAAGGAAAAAGATAAGATTAATGTTTTGAAAGAGATAGATAAATATGGAAAATTAGATGAGAAGCAAATTCGGGCTAATCTGAAAAAAATGAATGCTGAGAAAATTATTGATGTTTTAAAACGCGATGAGAAATATTTCAGCAGATTCAAATCATATTCAAGCATACTTGAACTTATTAAATACTGCAAACTTTACGGTGTGAAAATCTTGTTCTCTCCAACACTTATGCGCGGTTTAAGTTATTATAATGGAAATGTTTTTGAGATAAAGGCAAAAGAAGTTAGGGAAACATTGATTGCAGGCGGAAGCTACAAATTTGAAGGAGTGCAATGCACAGGAATCTCATTCGGTTTGGACAGATTAAGCTTGCTTGCAAAAGTTGAGAATAAAAAAGAAAAGATACTGATAATATCACTTGAACAGGATAAAGAAGCAATAAAATTGGCCCAAAAACTGCGGAATAGCGGGGCAATAACCTTTATTTATTACGGAAAGCCGTCAAAAGCCCTTGAATATGCAAATTCATATGGAATTGAAAAGGTTATCTTTATAGGAAAAGATGAAGTCAAGAAAGGCAAATACAAGATAAAAGATATGAGAACAGGCAGGGAAAAAGAGGAAAAGTTTTAGTCTAAATCTTCGTCAAGCATTTTTCCAATAGGATTTTCAAAATCTTTGTTGATTTCTTCAAGGCGTTCTTTTTGTTCGTTATCCATTTCTTTTATTTCTTCTTCAATCTGTTCCTTTAAATCAGCGAAAGGATCTGGATTGTGCTTAAGGTAAATATCCTTGAGCCAGATATAAATTTCTTCAAAATGCTCTTCCTGTTCCATCCATATTTTTTTCTGGTTTTCAAGATGAAGAAGAGGAGAGAAAGAGATTATTCTTTCTTCTTTGTTTTTTCCGACAAATTCAGTGAAAGATATTTTTTTGTGCTCGTTGTTTTTTCTGAAATGCGTGAAAAGTCTGCTGTAAAGTTCCTTTATCTTGCTTTTTATATTGAATTTCTTTTTTGGAATATTAAACAGATTCTCAACTAGGACATTTTTTCCGGTTATTTCCCTTTTTATTCTTCGATTTTCTGTGCCTATTGCCTTATTAAGAGATTCCATAAGTTCCTGAAGCGTGACTTTTCGAAATCTTGGAACAGGACTTTTTAGAATCAATGAAGGAATTTCTTCTTCAAGAACTATTCTTTCTGAAATATATTTCTTGTCTTCTTTTTTTCCGAAAAGAATTTCATCTATGCTTCTAAGATATTTACTGAGAAGAATTTCTGATTTTATTCGAAGAAGAAGTGATGCTGCTAGAAGAACTTTGCTTGAAATAAAGAAGTCAGCTTCATCTAATTCTCTTATTTTTATAAGATATTTTTCAGTAAGAATAATTATATCAATGTCCCATGGATTAAGCTGTTCTGTGTTTATCAAATCATATATAATTTCCTGCCAGCCGATTTCCCTATTGAACAGCAAGTCATGAATTTGTTCCTGTTTGACGCTCGCAATCCCCTCTTCTTTTTTGGATTCCTCCATCATTAATTCATGTAAATGGATTTTATAAAATGCTTGATGAAATGTTTAGTGTGTTTAGGTATGTAGTGGTTAATAAAATATAGGTTAAGTCTTAGTGTAGTGCCTATAAGAATAAAAGCATTTTTTAGCGAAAATTCCTTTTGTCACTTTCTTATTACGCGGACGATTTTAATTACTACTTTATGTTCAAAAACAATTGTCATTTCTAAAAGGTAACATTACCGAAAGGTTTATATACAAACAGGTATTGTAAAATCTATCACCTCTTTTTGCCCAGGAGATGCTTCAGGCTTTCTCTTTGGATGGCTTGAAGACTCTCCCAGGGTTATAATTTTTTGTGTAACTTTAAAAGGATAACGAAAAGAAAGGATTTAAATAGACATTACATCTTAAAAAAGAATGGTAGAAATACAAAAATCACTGGAGATATTGGTAGTGGAAGATGGGGAGAGGAATCTTGTAACGGCACAAGAGTTCTTTTCTAATGTAGAAGGTGTTAATTTTTCTTATGTGACTAACTATGAAGAAGCACTACGAAAGGCGACTAATTGTGATGCAATAATATCTGATTTAATGTTTCCATATAATGGGAGAGGTGATTTAATAGAACATCAAAAGTTAGTTAGAAGAATTATCGAAACTTTAAATAAAAAAAGAGAGGAATTGCCTTTTGATTACGGATTTACGCAAATTTTATTCAGAGATTTGAAAGCATTAGAAGAGTCCTTGAATGGAAAAATTTTATTAAAAAATTCTGCTCAATGGAAAGAAATTTATCGAGAAAAAATTAGTAAAAAGATGGATGAAGAATTAGAAGGAATTCCTGTGGGGGAAGAAAGAACAGCAATTATTGATAGGTATTATAAAATAAGTGAAGAATTAGGACAGAAGAGTATTCCAACAGAACAACCGATGGGTATTTTAATAGCAGAATTGTGCAAACAAAATAGAATACCTTATGTTATTATAACATCCGGTCATGGAGCACATGGAGATATAACGACCCCCCTTGCCGTATATATGCAATTAGAAGGATTAATTAAAAGTTATCGTGGTCAAAAAACAGAACATTTTTTAGAAGAAGTCAAAGAGAAGTTCAATGGACAAGTTCCCTCAAAAGAAGAATATGTAGCATTTTGGTTAAGAAATTATAAAGATAAAAGCCGAAGCGAATTAGAAGGATGGTATAAATTTGATAATCCATTTATCACTGATGCAAAAAAAACAGAAAAAGAAGATTGGGAATATGCACTTAAATTAGTTAAGGCACAAATTACTGGTAAATTTATAAATTAGGGTTCAGGCATTTTTCCTGAATGCTCCCAGGGTTATAATTTTCATAATATTTATAAAGAAAGAATTTAATGAAAAATCATGAAGTACTTAAATAACAGAATTTTGAAAGATGAAGGGAGATTTTTAATGGGAGGATTAGGCATGGGAGCAATAATGTTTGCAGCAAGCTATATATTGGGCATTATAGCATTTCCTACTACAAGGATAGTAACACAAGATACGACAAAACAAATAACAGACACAATCATCGGTTTATCTGCTTATGTTGGATTTAGCGCCGTGCCCACAACATTTGTTTTAGCGAATTTTGTATATCTCATTACAAAAGGATATAAAAAAGGAAGCTGGATGCACGAATACGAAAATTAAAAGAAATTATTATTTAATGCTGGCTTATTAAGATAGAATTTTTGTTTTATCTTGCCCGACTTTACATTTATATATTCATTAATATTCATTAAAATATGAGCAAAACATTTTGGAGATTTATCGCAATACTTGTTGTACTGGCAGTTATTTATGTTCTCAATAGAATATTTGGATTTATTGCTTAGAAATTATAATTATTATAATAATGCTTATAAATCAATGCGCGATGTTTTTTCATGAAAAAATATGGTTTGACGAGCAAAAGACAGAAAGACGGAAATATAAACCATAAATGCTTCGGAGAAGTTTCTGGTTATAATGAAAGTAAGGATCCAACAAAGCAATTCTTTGAGGAAGGATGCTATGTTGCACAAAGAATTATCAGTTCTCATGAAGAATTAATGATAATAAACCCTGAGGTGAATAAAATAAAAACAACAATGATTGAAAAGCCAGAGAAAAGTTTTCTTGCAAGGCTTGTAATGGCTATTCGTTGGTGATTAATATTAATTTTTATTTAGATTCTTTTCCTAGAAATTCTGAGTAATGACATTTACCGCAGTAAAACCTGTCTTTTGCTTTCATCAAAAATATTCCTGGTCCGCAACGAGGGCAAAATCTTTCTCTCGTGACTTTGTCGCCGTTTATTTTATACATCTTGTATTTTTGGCTTGTTTTCTGGTTTTTATGTTTCTTTTTTCCTTTTTTTCCTGCTTTTGTTGGCATTTTTTATAATTTATAATTTGTTTATTTAGGTTTTGCCGCTTTTTCTTTAGGCTTGCGCTCAATTTTATCTTTATCTTCCTTTGATTTATATATTTTAGCATAAATTGTGAAAATATTTGAACCGAATTTTGGCAATATCCTTGTTATTTTTATTGAATCAACAGAAGATGAGAATTTTTCGCTTAACAATGCTTCTGCTTCGCTTGTTTTAGGGCTTGCTTCTTTTTTTATTTCAACAAGAATCTCTTTCCTTGAAAATAAAGGATTATGTTTTTCAGATATTATTTTTAGAAATTCCATTTTATTTCTTTTTTCTTTTTTTTCTTAGTTTATATTCTTTATAATTCCAGGAAAAGCCCCTTAGCGGTTGTGAAATCCACCATAAAAATAATATTGCAATGATATATGAAGCCCAAATTGGCACATAACTTAATGATACTGCTATAATAGCCAGTCCTATTATGATTCTTGCTATGAAATCTAATGCTGACCAAATCATATACTTAATATTTTCTTGCATTTTATCTTGTCTTAATCGCAAAATTGCCTTTTTCCTTAAGATTTAATTTTTTTGCAATCTCTGATTTTTCAGGATTCATTACAACAATTCTGCCCTTGAAAGAATCTGTATTCTCTTTTGAATTGCATTTTGGACATTTTTCATCATCTTCATAAATTGTATTGCATATCTTGCATGCTTTTTGTTTCATTTTCTTAATGAACGAAATGGAAATCTTTGATTTACTTTTTGTTTTGCCATTTTATTTTTTTAATCTATCTAATTCAAGTTTAATTTTTAATTTTTCCTCAATGTTTTTTCTAGTATTTTCTGTTTCTAAAAATTCTCCAGTTATAGAAACATAATGTATATTAGCAATTAAAGTGGTATTATTCATATGATAAACTTGTTTAAGCAGTCTGTCATCTTTTAAATCTCCTAAATATGCTACTTCTCCATTTGTTGATAATTTTTTTAATTCTTTCTGCAAATCAATATCCATTGGCCCCCAAAATCCTCGTTTTTCTAATGTCATTTTATTCCTTCTTATTCCTTTTTCCCTCCTTTTTTTCCCTTGGATTTTCCTTTCTCTGCTTTCTCCTCATCTCTTGCAATTTTTCTTTCAGCCCTGTCTTTCTTGATTGAATCTTCTTTTATCCATTCCATCTTTCCAAGTCCCGGCTGACGCATTGTCAATCCTATTTTTGCTTCTTCACCACGGTGAGATATTGCAACTATTCTTGCAACACACAAATCTCCAGGCTTAAGACTTCTTTTTGATGATTTCCCAAGAAGAGTGTTTGATTTAGAGAAGCTTACATAATCCTCCATTGTCTGACTTATGTGTATCATGCCTCTCAATGCTCCCATATCCATGAATGCTCCGAAATTTGTTATCTCAGATATTGTTCCATAAACAAGCTCGTGAAGTTCTGGTTTCCATGTAAGAATTTTGAATCTTGAAACATAATAAACAGCTCCGTCTCCAGGTATGATGACTCCCTCTCCGACGTTAAGAACATCAATTACTGCAACAACTTTTCCAAGTTCCTTGTCATAATAATCAGCATATGTTTCGTGCAATTGCTTTTCAACTGCTTCTATCGTTGGTATTCCAAATAATTTTGGTTCTACACGAATATAATCTTCAACTTCTGTAACATAGAACATTTTAGTATTTTAATAAAGACATTTAACAAAAATTATAGTAAAAGTCGGTTTTTAAAGGTTTTTAAAAGATTTCACACAATTTCCAGTGTCTTTTTGCCACGTATTATCATCTTTTTGTTTTTAATTTTCTTTTTCAAGCCTGCGTCAAGAGTTGCGACTATTGCAGACGGATTTTTCTTGGCAAAGGCAATTATCGCCGCGTCAGCGTCTTTTCCCTTTTCTTTAACTAATTCAAATTTATTCATCTCAAGGATTTTCAGCGCAGTGTTTGCTCCGAGTCCCATAAGTTCGTCAATTGCCTGATCTGGAATAAATATTCTCATCCCATCACTGTTCAACTTCTCAAAAAAATCAATCTTCTGGCGAGTACAGGTAAGAATAAAACTTGTGTCAAGTATTATTGAGCGCATAATTATTAATTGATTTTGGAATATAAAAAACTGATGTTTTCACCACCATTTTATTTATATAATATGAATTTTGTCCAGAGATATGGGAAGCAATTTTTATGATGTTTTTCCAAGAAGGAAGATTTTGCTCGGAATGCTTCATCTTGCTGGCAGAGATGCGAGAGAAAGATTGCATCGTGCTTTGGAAGAAATTGATATTTACAGGAAAGAAGGATTTGACGGAGCGATTGTTGAAGATTATGCAGGCGGAGTTGATGATGTTGTAAATGTTTTGAAAGCTCTTCCAAAAGTCCAGGATTTTGTTTTTGGAGTTAACATATTAAGAAATCCTTATTTTGCATTTGATTTGGCTTCACTATATGGCGCCAAATTTGTTCAGTTTGATACTATACAAACTTCAAGAACAACAACAATTGATCCCCGCAAATTCAATGAGGAAAAATATAATGCATTCAGGAAGAAATATCCAAACATATGTGTGCTTGGAGGAGTAAGATTCAAATATATTCCTCCGACAGGGAAATCATTGGAAGAGGATATAAAAGACGGAAAAAGCAAAGCAGATGTGATTGTCACAACAGGAGATGGAACTGGAATTGAAACTCCGATTCAGAAATTAATTGATTTTCGCAAAGAAATGAAGTTGTTTCCATTTTTTGTCGGCGCAGGAGTCAACAGCAGAAATATAAAAGAACAAATGGAAATATGCGATGGTGCGATAATAGGAAGTTATGTGAAAGACGGGGATATAGAAAAAATGGTAATTCGCGAAAGAGTTTGTGAATTGACAGCATTGGTTAGAGGATAAAAACTTAACATTTATTAACACTTTTTCGTTATTTATGATATGCAGGAAAAAGAGAATATATTGCGAATTCTTAAGGGAACATTAGAAGCAATGAAAAAAGGAGATGCTGATACGATAAAGAACCTGAGTAACCAGACGATAAACACGATGTCTCTCACGCAAGACCCAGATAATATAGCTGTTGCTGTCATTGTTTATTCTCTTGGAAAAATTTTGGAAAGAAATAAATATCAGGAATTTGGCGGCTGGAAAGAATTTTACAATTTGGTAATCCATGCAATAGAGCACGGAATAAAAGACTTGGAGACAGACAAGGGGGATGTTGGTAAAGATCTGGAATTCATAAACAAAGCAATAGAAAAGCTTTCAGGCAAACTGAAAAAATACATTCAGGATGTTTTTTGGAAGGCGAAAATCAACAAAGCCTCAAAAGTTTATGAACATGGAATTTCAATGGAGAAAACAGCAAAGCTTCTCGGTATCACACTTTACGAACTAGCAAGCTATTCAGGGCAGGCACGAATAGATGATTTATCCCTTGAAAAGACGATGGATGTTCACAAGAGAATTAAACTGGCTATGGAGATGTTTGGATGAAAAAAGATGCTTCTTATAATGAGATGAAAAAAGAAATAAAAGAATTAAAACAGGAAATATTGAATTATGGAGGAATAAGGTGATGGAACGTAAGTTAGATGTAGGAGGTTCAAAATTTGAGTCAAGTATTGGCAAATCAAATTTTATTATATTTAAAAAAAATGGAAAGATTTTGGATGAAAATATAACTTCTATTACTAATTTATGGGGTGTTGAAAATAACTCCGATAGAATTAGTGATAAAGCACTTGCATTGATAAAAGAAAGTAATGATAGTTTAATTTTCTATGGAAAAGCCTCCAATATAAAATGTAGAAATATTTGTGGTTATCCCTCAATAAGAATTGGAAAAAGTCCTTGGGATAAAAGGGATTTATTTGAAATTGGACAAGTTAAAAAATATGACAAAATAGAGATATCTACCCACTGGGCTTTTAAGGCAAATGGGGAATTTGCCAATTTTGTTTATGATATTTGGATTACAAAAAACAAAGATGGATATTTGACAGAGGATGATATTGAATTAATGGTTTGGTTAGACAAAAATAAAGAGTTTAAATCATGGGAAGATTTTGGCAATTTTAAAGGGTTTAATGTAAGGTTCACTAAAAAAACTTCTAACTGGAATAACGGAGGATTTATTTTTGCCTTTATTTATTTAAATAAAAATAATAAAAGAAAATTTGATTTAATCAAATTAATTGATTATTGTAAAAAGAAAATCGCAAACGTTAAATGTTATTATATAAGGTCGATAGAATTGGGAACAGAATTTGCGAAAAATACGGAAGTTCAAGTTAAATTGAAGAAAGCAGAAGTCAATTTTGTAACAAAATGAAACTCCAAAAACAAATACCAAACAAAGCAATTATTTTTGATTCAGGAACATTGATAAGCTTCTCTATGAACGGAGTGACAGATATTCTTGAAAAATTGAGAGGAATCTTTGATGGTAAATTCATAATAACAAATGAGGTTAAGAAAGAAGTTATAGACCGTCCGATGCAGATAAAAAAATTCAGCCTTGAAGCATTGAAAACAAAACAGCTTCTCGATAAAAAAATTCTTGAATTGCCTTCTTCTTTAGAATTGAATGAAAAAGAGATTTTTCGAACTACTAATGAGATGTTGAACAAGGCAAACAGCACATATCGGAGCGGAAGAGACATTCATATCATTGATGTAGGAGAAGCTTCATGCCTTGCAGTGAGCAAGATGCTGAATGAAAAAGGATTTGAGACAGTTATTGCAGTCGACGAAAGAACAATAAGGATGCTTAGTGAAAAACCAGAAAATCTCGCAAAACTTTTCGAGAAAAGGCTCCATGTAAGAATAACCCCTAATCGCGATAATTATAACTTTTTCAAAAAATTCAGGTTCATACGTTCAGCAGAACTGATATATATTGCATACAAAAAAGGGCTTGTAGATCTGAAAAATGGAAATGTGCTTGATGCTCTTCTTTATGCAATGAAATTCAAGGGTTGTGCAATTTCTAACGAAGAGATTTCTGAAATTGAGAAGATGGCGTGATTATTCTCTACCTTTTTTTACATGTATATAAAAGTGTATACCCTGCCGTTCCACTGAAACCAAATATTTTTCCAAAAAATTTATCTGCCTTTCGAAATGAAGTCCTTTTCTTTTTTTAGTTTTGTCGATATCAATATAGGTTTCTGGAGTTCCGATTAGCTTAAACCCCTGTTTTTTATAAAATTCTATTATGGCTTCCTTAAGTCTCATTCCAATTCTTTTTTTTCTCCCTTTATATTCACGAGGAATTTGAATTTCTATTAGTCCTACTGTAGGATCATTTAATTCAGGGGAAGATTGAGGAAAAAATTCCAAGTTATTTTTTTCACGAATATGGCTTTTTATATAGGAAACAGAGTATTTCATGAGCTCTTCAAGCGTGTTCATAATCTACAGACAATTCATTTTTATTTAAGCATTATTGTGGCGAAAAATAACAGAGAAACAATTAAAAATCGCTGCTTTCTGATAATATCATGGGTCCATAGTTCATCGTCAGAATACCTGGCTCCAGCCCAGGAGAGAAGGGTTAAATTCCCTTTGGGCCCATTCTTAAGATTTATAAACAGATTTTATTTTTACATATCATGGCATCATATCCTCCAGGACCTCAAAAAGCAAAATTGGATTACAACATAGACAGGAAGACATACGATGAGTTTGTCAAGTTATGCAGCAGAAAGGGTTTTGCACCTCAGGTAATCATTGAGCAGATAATGAGAAAATTTGTCCAGACAGGACAGATTTAATTCGTAAAATTATAATATCTGCAAAGAGCATTAGAATAAAATTCATTGCATATTAAAAAAAGAAGAAAATGTATAATTCAATAAAAACAGTTTTGCTTTTGGGAGCATTGACAGCTTTGCTTCTATTTATTGGAAGTTTTTTCGGACAAAGCGGTTTGACAATAGCGATTATTTTTGTTACCGGAATGAATCTCATAACCTTTCTTTTTTCTGATAAAATATCTTTAATGATTTATCGTGCAAAAGAAGCAAAAAGAGCCTCTTATCAAGAGCTTTATTCAATTATTAAG